>Ga0209857_1000092_pt1 | contig 18871 bp, 17 predicted proteins | sample GWRWN1_10_20_FD_187226 | JGI IMG/M metagenome (GOLD analysis project Ga0209857, IMG submission 187226) | Riverbed sediment microbial communities from areas with no vegetation in Columbia River, Washington, USA - GW-RW N1_10_20 (SPAdes)... | ecosystem: Environmental > Aquatic > Freshwater > River... | reverse complement strand
GGCGACGCAGATCCCCGAGATCGAAGGCAGACGCTATCCGCGCGAATTGGCAGGGCCCGCGTATCCGAACGGCATCCCCATTGTGGCCGAAAGCGAACTCGCGTCACTGATCCACAAACATGGTGTCGACGAAGTCGCGTTTTCGTACAGTGATGTCTCCCATGAGCACGTCATGCACCTAGCGTCCACGGCTCTTGCCGCGGGCGCGACCTTCGTTTTGCTCGGTCCCAACGCCACCATGCTTGAGGCGAAAGTGCCCGTCGTCAGCATTTGTGCGGTCAGGACGGGCGCCGGCAAGAGTCAAACGACACGCAGGGTCGCCTCCATTCTCAAGCAGGCCGGCCGGAAGGTGGCCGTGATCCGCCATCCGATGGCGTACGGCGACTTTGTCCGGCAGCGCGTCCAGCGGTTCGCAACGTTCGAGGATCTGGAGCGCGCAGAGGTTACCATTGAAGAACGAGAGGAGTATGAACCCCATCTCCGAGCCGGGACCCTCGTCTATGCCGGCATCGACTATGCGGAGATTGTCGCAATAGCCGAGCGTGAAGCCGACGTAATCGTTTGGGACGGTGGTAACAACGACTTTCCATTCGTGCGCAGCCAGTTACAGATTGTGATTGCCGATCCCCACCGTCCCGGACACGAACTCAGCTATCATCCCGGCGAGACGAACCTCCGCATGGCCGACGTGGTCGTCATTAACAAGGTGGATACGGCGCGGGCGGAAGGGGTCGCCGAGGTGAGGACCAACATCCGGGCCGTCAACCCGGGGGCGACGATCGTCGAAGCGGCTTCGCCGCTCCAGATCGATGATGAATCGCTGATTCGTGGGCGCCGCGTACTGGTGGTCGAGGATGGCCCTACAGTGACGCACGGAGGAATGCCATATGGCGCGGGGACGATCGCGGCCAGAAAGTTCGGAGCCGGTGAGATTGTCGATCCACGGAGCGTGGCGGTCGGTTCGATCCGAGGCGTGTACGAGCACTATCCGCATCTGGGTCCCGTGCTCCCCGCCATGGGCTACGGGCGGAAGCAGATCCGAGAGCTCGAGCAGACCATCAACGCGTGCGACTGTGATACGGTCGTCATCGGTACGCCTGTCGACCTGCGTCGCCTGCTTCGCATTTCCAGACCGGCCATTCGCGTGACCTACGAGCTGCGCGAACTGACCAAACCCGACCTGGAGGATATCTTGAGGGAGTGGCTTGCCAAACTCACGTGATTGGTGACTGGTGAGCGGGCTAAAGGGTCGAGACTTCGTCTCGATGGACGACCTTTCCGCTGAAGAGTTGTGGGAGGTCCTCAACTTTGCGGTCGAGCTGAAGCGGAGAATGAAGGGCGGCGACCGGCCGCCCATGCTGGCGGGCAAAGTCCTCGCGCTCCTGTTTGAGAAGCCGTCGCTCCGCACGCGGGTCACGTTCGAGGTGGGGATGCTGCAGCTGGGCGGGCACGCAACCTATCTGGCGCCTAGCGACGTGCAGATGGGCTCGCGTGAAAGTGTGCCCGATGTTGCCCGGAATCTGGAACGCTGGGTCGACGGTATCATGACACGAACGTTTGCTCACAGCACGGTGGAAGCGCTCGCAGAACATGCCGGTGTCCCGGTCATCAACGGCCTGTCTGACCTGGAGCACCCGTGCCAAGTGCTGGCAGATCTACTCACTATCCACGAGCGAGTCGGGGAGGTCCGCAAGGTTCGGGCCGCGTGGGTGGGTGATGGCAACAACGTCTGTCACTCGCTGTTGCTGGGGATGGCAAAACTCGGAGCGCAGATATCTGTGGCGACGCCGAAAACGTACGGACCGGACTCGAAGATCCTTGCGCGGGCAAAGGAGATCGCGAAAGGGACGAGTGGGTCGATCACGGTCGGTACAGATCCTCAAGAGGCGGTACGAGATGCCCAGGTTGTCTACACTGATGTGTGGGTGAGCATGGGACAGGAGTCGGAGCGCGCGGCAAAACTCAAAGCGTTCTCGGGATTTCAGATCAACGCGGCGTTATTGGCTCGGGCCGCGCAAGATGTCGTCGTGCTGCACTGTCTGCCGGCCCACCGGGGCGAAGAGATCACTGATGACGTGCTCGATGGACCGCGATCGGCGGTCTTCGATCAGGCCGAAAACAGGTTGCATGCGCAAAAGGCGCTGCTTGCGAAACTACTATGAAGACGTCTACTGAGTCTTCCGAGTCTTTCTGAGTCTACAGGGTCTGCAGCCACCCGACATGAGTCTCCTGAGTCTACAGAGTCCAGAAAGTCTACCGAGTCTATGGAATTTCGAGTGCTGGGAGAGACCTGGTAGACTTTGAAGACTCTTATGAGACACGTTAGACAGCATGAAGAGTGGGTGAGGACTCGGAAGACTCAGGAGACACAGTAGACTCGGCAGACGGTGTGAACGATATGCCCTTTCCTCTTCGGATACTCGACATCTTAGATATCTTGATCGTCACTATTCTGGTTTATCAGCTGCTGATGCTGATCCGGGGGACCCGAGCAGTCCAGCTGGTGACAGGCCTTGGGGTGCTGGTGCTGGCGTATGCCGTCAGCCGCTACTTGAGGTTGTACACGCTGCAGTATCTCCTTGGGTACCTCGGCCTCGTGATCCCGATTGCCCTGTTGGTGCTGTTCCAGCCTGAGCTGCGGCGGATGTTGGAGCAACTGGGTCGGGGTGGGGCGTTGGTGACAGGGTTAACCCCATGGACACTGGGACGCGAAGAAGCGATCCGCCTGGTCAACGACGCCGCCCGCGCGGCGCGCGTCCTGTCGATGCGGAAGATCGGGGCGTTGATGGTGCTCGAGCGGCGGACAGGGCTCCAGGACTTCATCGACACAGGAATCAAGATCGATGCGCTCGTGACCGTGCAGTTGTTGATCAACCTGTTCTTCCCAAACTCCCCAATGCACGACGGCGCGGCGATTATCCGAGGGAATCGCGTCATCGCCGCCGGCTGCCTGCTGCCGCTCAGTGAAAACATGTCGATCGGCCGGACACTGGGGACCCGGCACCGCGCCGGGCTGGGCATCGCCGAACAGGCCGATGCGGTAGCGATCATCGTGTCCGAAGAGACAGGAACGATTTCGCTGGCCCGGGATGGTGAGATGGTTAGAGGACTGTCAGAGGAGGAACTCAAGGCGGCACTGTTGAGCCTGCTCGCCGCTGAGTCGGCGCGCGCCGCGATGCCGTGGCGGTGGTGGCGCCTCACCCCCCGCACATAACATGCGACGTCTGAGCGAGCAGCACTTCATGCTTCTACTCTCGTTTTTGACCGCGATCGGTCTGTGGCTGTACGTGACGCTCACGCGCGCACCGGTGGAGTTCGGGACGCCGAAGTCTGTCGCCGTGATCCCAACGATCGTCGGTAGACCGGCATCAGGGTACAGCGTAGTGGGTTTGGATGTGTTTCCCCAGACCGTGAACCTCTCAGGAAATCCGGCGCGTCTCGCTATCGTAGAATCCGTGATCACAGAGCCGGTGAATATTGAAGGCGCGATTCAAGACGTCGTGCAGGAAGTGTCCGTGGTCACCCCTATTGGGTTGACCGCGTCCAAACGGATTCAGGTATCTGTCCAGATCGCGCCTACGATGGCCGTGACGCTAATAGCGGGAGTGCGCATAGAGGTCAGCAACGTACCCTCCGGCGCAGTCGCCGAGGTCGAGCCAAAGACAATCCAGGTCCGGGTGAAGGGGCCGATCTCCGTCCTTAGCCAGTTGGGACCTGAGGATTTTCTAGCCCGAGTGGACGGCGACGTACAGGAAGGCCGGCGGCGAGTTAAGGTCGTCATCGAGTCGCCGCAGCAAGTCGAGCTGCTGAGGGTGATGCCGGCCGAGGTTGTGGTCACGGTCCGAAAAGGCGGATGAACCGCCTCTTTGGAACCGACGGTGTTCGCGGGGTCGCTAACGTCGACCTCACGCCCGAGCTAGTCTTCAGCTTGGGACGTGCAGCGGCGCACGTGCTGAATCCCGACGGGGCAGGTCGGTTTCTCATCGGTCGCGACACTCGGCTATCTGGCGAGATGTTGGAGGCCGCGCTGGTGGCAGCGATCTGCTCGACCGGCAGCCATCCCGTCCGCGGCGGCGTCCTGCCCACTCCGGCCGTCGCTTATCTCTCCCGCATGCAGCATGCGGCCGCCGGCGTCGTGATCTCCGCATCCCACAATCCGATTGAGGACAACGGCATCAAGTTCTTCGCCGGCGACGGCTATAAGCTGCCTGACGAGATTGAAGATGCAATCGAGGCCGCTGTGGGCCGTGCGGATCTGCACAGAGCTGCCGGCAGGGACGTCGGCCGCGTTGAAGACTTTCCGGAGGGCGCGGAGATGTACGTTGAGCACGTCGCATCATTAGCCCCCACGCCGCTGGGAGGGTTGCGCATCGTCGTGGACTGCGCCTATGGTGCGGCTGCGCGCGTGGCGGCGGACCTCTGGAGCCGCCTCGGTGGCACGGTGATTCCGATCAATGACGCGCTTGATGGCAGCAGGATCAACGTGAACTGCGGGTCCACCAGCCCCGAAGTCCTCCAGCAGGCGGTCCTCCATCATGGAGCCGACGTAGGATTTGCTCACGATGGCGATGCCGATCGCGTCATCGCCGTCGATGAAGTAGGACAGGTAGTAGACGGCGACGCGATCATGGGCATGTGCGCGCTGCATCTCCATGCGCAGGGTCGGCTGTCGGGCAATCGCGTGATCGCCACCGTGATGTCTAACTACGGCCTCGAAGTGGCGCTGGCTCGGGCTGGCATCGCTTTGGAGAGGACTAAAGTCGGTGATCGCTACGTGCTCGAGCGGATGAAGGAGACCGGGGCCAACCTCGGCGGCGAGCAGAGTGGACACATTATCTTCCTCGATCATGTGACGACGGGCGACGGATCAGTGACGGCCGTCCAGGTGGCTAATATCATGGTCGAGACGGGAAAGCGGCTGTCAGAACTGGCCGCACCTGTCGAACGGTGGCCGCAGGTATTGCGCAATGTCGCGGTTCGGGTTCCCGACCGCGACCGGTTCGCCCGTGAGCCCGCCATTCAGGCAGCGATCGCCGATGCAGAGCGGACGCTGAGCGGCCGCGGCCGCATCCTCGTGCGGCCGTCCGGCACTGAACCTGTCGTGCGGGTCATGGTTGAAGCCGAAGATCAACACGATGCAGAGTCAATCGCGGGGCGGCTGATAAGTGTGATTAAGCGCACCATCGGCAAATCCACTTCGTGATCAGACTACGTCTGGAAAGTCTGCTGGTCTGTTGGTCTTCTTGTCTTGTCCCCCACCAACTGCTCTAGTCTCTTGGTTTTTTCGTCTTCTGGTCTTTCTGCTCAAAGGGAGCCACTCAGGGAATGACGCCAATGGAGCCCAGACTAGAAGACAGATAGACGACAAGACTAGAAGACCAGGTTTTATGGAGAGAGCTAGACCAACAGACGATAAGACCAATAGACAATCCAGACGCAGTTGAGAATCTCGTTACCATCCGTAGAGCTTCTTGGCGTGCGGATCCATCGCCTGACGATGCCACAGGCTGTCGCGGCCGTCATGCAGATGGCTTCCGGCGGCGCGCCCCATCAGGTGGTGACGATCAACGCGACCATCCTGTACAGGGCGGCCCGCGACGAACACTTCCGCCGGATCATCAATGCCGCCTCACTCGTCACGCCCGATGGCATGGGCGTCATGTTAGTAGCGAAAATCCTGGGGACCACTTTTCCCGAGAAGGTATCGGGCGTGGACCTTGCCGACCGGATCTGCGCCGCATGTGCGGACGACGGGTGTCGCGTGTTCTTCCTGGGCGCGGCACCGGGAGTGGCTCCGCTCGCCGCTGAAAAGCTGCGCGCGAAGTACCCGGGATTGCAGGTTGTCGGAACGCAGCACGGATTCTTTGACGCCCATGAAGAGACCGCGATCACCAGGACGGTGCAGGCAGCGCGGGCGCAACTCTTGTTTGTCGCTCTAGGGTCCCCTAGGCAGGAAGAGTGGATTGCTGCCCACCTGGGAGAATGCGGCGCAGTGGTCGCGATAGGGATCGGCGGCTCACTGGACGTGTTCGCGGGACGGGTGAGGCTGGCTCCGGAATGGGTGCGCAGGGCCGGGCTGGAGTGGGCGTACAGGCTGGCGCGCGAGCCCAAGCGCTGGCGGGTCACCCTTACGCTGCCGCTTGTCGTGTTTCTGGCACTCAGGGAACGCCTCGCCCATGTGCTGAGAGAAAGGTTTTGGAAGAGAGGAAATTAGGGTACAGACACAGTAGATTCGGAGAACAGACGGAGAGCGGGGGAGGTGATCAGACCCGTAAGTTTGGTGCCGCAGCGCCAGGCCCCTATTAGGTCGTAGGTCATAGGTCGTAGGTCATGGGAATGATTTATGAGTTCTGGTTGCTACGACCTACGACCAACTACCCACGACCCAGTAGGGGTGACGAGGGAGGGGAGCTCGGAGTTTCGGCGGGTGACCCTAGGCTACAGTTCCAGGCCTGCACCAGTTCCGACGCCAGTCGGAACAAAGGCAGCCGACAAACCTCAGAGGCAACTCTGATCCAATAGGCTGCCGGGAGCTAGTCGTGAAGTGCGGTCGTCGGTCATAGGTCGACCTACGACCAACGACCCACGACCGAAGTTTCTCAAGATCCCTGACTTGCGTTGAAAACTTGAACCCGCCTGGTCTTCGGGCGGCTTGGAGGTTTTACAGTGTGCGGCATCATGGGCTACATAGGAGAGCGGCAGGCGCTGCCTATTCTCCTTGATGGTCTGCGCAAGTTGGAATACCGGGGCTATGACTCCGCCGGGGTGGCCGTGTTCGGCAACGGCCGCATCGAGGTGCGGCGGGCGGCGGGGAAGTTGGCTCGGCTCGCAGATATGACGTCGCAAAACGGCATCAGCGGAACGGTCGGCATCGGTCACACACGATGGGCTACGCACGGTCTACCGACAGACCAGAACGCACACCCGCACACGGACTGCACCGGGAAAGTCGCGGTCATACACAACGGGATCATTGAGAACTTTCTCTCGCTGCGCGAGATGCTGGAAACCCGCGGGCACAGGTTCTCGTCGGACACCGATACTGAGGTCATCGCGCACCTCATCGAGGAAGAGCTCAGCCGGTCAGTTTCATTGGAGGAAGCGGTGCGGCGGGCGATTCAGCAGGCGCACGGCGCATACGCGATCGTGGTGATGTCCAGCGATCAGCCGGATCGGATCGTCGCCGTGCGGCAGATCAGCCCGCTCATCATCGGGCTGGGGAATGGAGAGACCATTCTGGCCTCGGACATTCCCGCGCTGCTGTCCTACACGAGAGACGTGCTCATCATTGAAGACGGCGAGATGGCTGTGCTGACGCGAGACGGCGCGACCATCCAGACCCTAGATGGCTCCCGTGTGCGGAAGGCTCCCATGCACATCACCTGGGACGCGGAGATGGCCGAGAAGGGCGGCTATCCGCACTTCATGCTCAAAGAAATCCACGAGCAACCCCGCGCTCTTCAAGAGACGATGATGGGCCGGTTGGACGTTGAAGGAGTCGTGGAGCTGGACGGCGTGTCCTACACGTCAGAGTTCGTGAAAAGGTTGGACAAAATCTGGATGACCGCCTGCGGCACGGCGTATCACGCCGCGTTGGTCGGACGTTGGACGCTCGAGCACCTGGTGGGAATTCCGGTCGAGCCCGAGCTGGCCTCCGAGCTCAGGTACCGCGATCCGTTGATCGCGCGCGACTCCCTGGCGATCGCCATCAGCCAGTCAGGTGAGACCGCCGACACGCTCGCGGCGATCCGCGAGGCCGAGCGGCGTGGCGCCAGGATCCTGGCGATCACGAATGTCGTCGGGAGCACGCTAAGCCGCGACGCGGACGACGTCCTGTACATCCGCGCAGGCCCGGAGATCGCCGTCGCCAGTAGCAAAGCATACCTCACGATGCTCGTCGCGTTGCAGATGCTGGCACTGGATCTGGGCCTGCGACGCGGGACAGTGACTGCTGCGGAGGCCGGTGCACTGATCCAACAGCTGAAGATGCTTCCGGCGAAAGCGCAGGATGTCTTGGACCGGGAAGACCAGATCGTCGCGCTCGCAAAGAAGATCGCACCCGCGGAGCACGTGTTCTTCATTGGCCGAGGGCTGGACTACGCCGTGGCGATGGAAGGGTCGCTCAAGCTCAAAGAAATCTCCTACCTGCATTCTGAAGCGCTCGCGGCAGGCGAGCTGAAGCACGGCACGCTCGCCCTCGTGACAAAGGACACACCAGTCATTGCTCTGCTCACTCAACGGCACGTTCAGGAGAAGATGATGTCCAACATTCAGGAAGTCAAGGCGCGGGGCGGTCCGGTCATAGCCGTCGCATACGATGGGGACCGCGAGGTGGCCAAACATGTCGACACAGTGATCAGGATACCTGAGACGGCCGATCTCCTCGCCCCGGTCCTGGCAATCATTCCCCTGCAACTCCTGGCATACTACGTCGCCAAAGAACGCGGGAACGACATAGATCAGCCAAGGAATCTGGCGAAAAGTGTAACTGTTGAATGACGTCTACAGGGTCTTACGAGTCTACCGAGTCTCCTGAGTCCGCACCCACTCTCCATGAGTCCTCTGTGTCTACCGAGTCTGCTGAGTCTGCAAGAGACCCGTAGACTCTGAGGACTCAGTAGACGTGGTGGACCATATTAGGGTAGGGTGAAGACCCGGAAGACTCGGAAGACCCGGAAGACTCGGTAGACGCCTTTGGGAGTGAGCCGATGATCGACGAAGAGCTTCTGAAGATCCTCGCCTGCCCGTTAGACAAGGCGCCCGTCGAGTTGCGGGGCGATCGCATCGTGTGCACCAAGTGCGGGCGCCGCTATCCCATCCGAGATGGGATCCCTGTCATGCTGATCGACGAGGCAGAGACCCCGTAACCTCCTAGTCAGGAAAACCCAAACGCCGTGGGGGTGTGCCACCCGCCCCCACGGCTTTTTTGTTCCGGGACGGTCGGTTTGGTGGTGTTCAACTATTTTGTGTGATTCAACAAAGCAAGGACTACATGACCTCGTCGCGAAGGGCCAAGAAGGGGCGCAGGGGATCAGACCACATCTTACGAGGAGGACATCCCATGAGGATAGCAGTGGTCGGCTTGATCGTTGCGGCAATGTTAAGTCTGTTTGGCCTTGCAGTCTCTGCAGGCGACGTAGGCCCTGGTGACAGCTCCGTTTATGAGATAGCTGGAGATGTTGGCCCGGGCGACAGTTAGATAGGCACGAGTTAAGGCACGTGTTCTGTCCTGCGCCCCCTTGTATTTCGAGGCAGGACCGAAGCGCCTGCATACCAAAGTAACAGTCCTGCATCACTTAACCATTTGAAGTCTGGCACAATAATTGCTGGTAAATGACATGGACGGAGGCGGTTTCATGTCTCTCGGGCACCGTATCAGGCAGTTGCGCCAGACCCGTGGGTTAACTCAATCCCAGCTGGGCGGTCAGGAACTGTCAAAAAGCTTCATCAGCCTTCTAGAGAAAGACCGTACAAAACCGTCGCTGGATACCCTCCTCCTTATTGCCCAGCGGCTGGGCACATCCGTCGACGCCTTACTCGGACAGAATGGAGATATCCCCGCAGCTGTTTGCCAGGGATTGCTGAGCTTGAGCCGAGAGGCTATCGAAGACAGACAGCACGAAGTAGCCCAGAGGTATCTCGGCGTCGTCGAGTTTGTGGCAGCAAGGTACGGTTTTGGAGAACCAGCGACTGAGACGCTCCTCCAACAGGGCCAGATTGAGGTTGATAAGCGGTCGTTCGAGGCCGCCTGGATCAAGTCCGATGCAGCGTACCATGCTGCTGAAACGCAGACGGACGAGTGGAGAGCCGGCCGTGCTGTCCTCCTGATGGCCTGGATCAAGCATCGACAGCGCGAATTTTCTGCTGCAGTGCCACTATTTGAAAAAGCCCTGAGTAGGTTGCGCCGCGCGAAAGCCGGACGCGATCCTGCTCGAATCGAGGCCCTGATCGGTATGGGCTCAGCGTTGACTCACATGGGGAAATACGCGGCCGCAATCCGACGCTACAAGGAGGCCGCGCAATCCGACGTCGCACAGCACAACCTGAAACTCCGTGGACAGGCGCTCTGGGGAGTCGGATGGGTTGAGCGCAAGCTCGGTAAGTTCGATATCGCAAAGGAATTTCTGGCAAGCGCCAAGGACGCGTTCGAGCAGGCTGAGGATCTTCGCAACCTCATGCGCGTTCTGCATAACCTCGGACAGCTTTTGCATGAGCAGGGCCGTTCGCGTGAAGCGCTCCGGTATCTGCATCATGCCCTGCGGGTCGCCGACCGAATGGACAGCGCGTTTGATCGCGCCGCGACGCTTACCGAGATCGGCAGAGTCAACGTCAGTCTAGGCAACCTAGAGGATGCCGACCACTTCGCAACGACCGCCCTACAACAAGCCGTTGCCCTCAACGATGCGGTCGAGGCCGCGGAAGCAAAGACTGTCTTGGCGGAGATCCGTATCCGTCGCAGCGACGTGCCTGGCGCGATAGAGTTGCTGAAGGAAGCCGTGGCGACCTTCCGCGAGCGCAAGATGACAGGAAAGGTGGCGGTCGTCGCCCGGGAGCTCGGCCTTATGCTACGTTCCCGAGGAGCACACGCCCAGGCGTCGGAGTACCTCGTGCTCTCCCTTGAACACTCGAAGTCTGCGGAACACGCGCCGCGAGAGACAGCGCCAGTCCGAGGCTAACGTAGGGAACAGGCGCGTTCCGGCTTATAGGCCGGGACGCGTTTTTGTTTTCCAGAGGATGCCGGCGCTGAACTATGGAAAGTCTCTCCGTCCCGATGATCCGCGGAGTAGGCATTGATATCATCGAAGTGTCACGCGTGGAGCAGGCGCTGGCGCGGTGGGGCGAAAATTTCGTCGGTCGTCTGTTTACCGCTGCCGAAGCGGAGCGCGCGCGGCATGCTCGCGTGCGCAGCCAGCGCCTCGCCGCGCGCTTCGCCGCCAAAGAGGCCGTCATGAAGGCGCTCGGGCTTGGCTGGCGCGCCATGGCCTGGCGAGAGATCGAGATCCTGAATGATCCCCTTGGGAGACCTATGGTTACCCTCACCGGCGGCGCACGGCAGGCAGCGGATCGACAGGGCATCGCGGAGGTGCACGTATCATTGTCCCACACGCATGAGTTTGCCTGCGCGAGTGCGCTCGCACTGTCGGCCGAGTGATCGTGCATGACACGCAGTCATTGCGAGGCCGAAGGCCGTGGCAATCTCCTGCCGAGATGAGATTGCTTCCCGCCACGCTCACTTCGTGGGCTCGCGGCTTCGGCTCACTCGCTCGCAATGACATCGATGCGGAGGTCTTAGACGGATGAAAGGCCTGGTCGTCACAGCTCAGTGGGACCCGCGCCCGGACTACACCGTTACGGAGTGGGAGCGGAAAACAGGAAAGGCCGTGACCGGGAGCAGTGTCTGGCGGAAACCCAAAGTTGCGCTGGACAACGTGCCGGAGCCGGCCCTCAAGGCCAACGAGGTGTTATTGAGGCCCCGGGCCTGCGGCGTGTGCGGGTCGGATGTGCATTTTTACGAGACGGATGGCCAAGGCTACATGCTTTATCCGGGATTGACAAAATTTCCGGTTGTGATCGGCCATGAGTTTTCGGGCGAGGTCGTGGAGGTCGGTCGCGAGGTCCGGGACCTGAAACCCGGCGACATGGTGACGTGTGAGGAAATGATTTGGTGCGGGGAGTGCACGCCGTGCCGGAACAGTTACCCGAATCAGTGCGAGCGGCTCGAGGAGATTGGATTTACCATTAACGGGGCGCAGGCCGAGCTGATTGCCGTGGGTGCGAAATACTGCTGGAAGATCAACGCGCTTGCCGAGCGTTACGGAAGCACTGACCGGGCCTATGAAGCCGGCGCGTTGACCGAACCGACCACCGTCGCCTACAACGCCATGTTCACCCGCGCCGAAGGGTTCCGGCCCGGCGGGCATGTGACCGTCTTCGGAACGGGGCCGATCGGATTTGCCGCCATTGCCCTGGCGCGCGCCGCAGGGGCCGCGAAGATCATTGCATTTGAGGTGTCACCAGTGCGTACACAACTCGCGAAGACGATGGGCGCGGATGTGGTTCTCAATCCGGTGGAGCTCCAGCGCCAGGGGAGTTCGCCGCGCGGAGCCATCATGGATCTTACGGACGGAGAAGGTGCGGCCATGCACGTGGAAGCGGCGGGGGCGCCCACCCGGACGATTCCGGAAATGGAAGCGTCGCTCGCGATCGGTGGAAAGATTGTCATAATCGGTCGGGCCGCCGAGCGTGCGCCGGTGTATCTTGAACACTTCCAGACCCATGCTGCCCAGATCTTTGGCGCACAGGGGCACTCAGGCTATGGGAACTTTCCCAACGTTATCAAGTTGATGGCGTCCGGCCGCATCGACCTTACGCCCATCATCACTTCGCGGTTTTCGCTCGGTGAGAGTGTGCAGGCGATTCACAAGGCGACCAAACGCGAAGATGGCAAGATTATGATCCGCTCATGAATGCTCCGCATTCGGTCTACTGGAGCCTTCTAGGTCTACTATGTCTTCCGGGTCGATAGACTGGAGACTCTGTGCACGAGGGAGGTGAGAGTTAGTCGCAGCGATGCATTCAATACTTGAGGAGGAGAGAGCATGAGGAGAACATGGCTTGTCTGGCTGGTTGTAGGTCTCCTGCTGCTGACCTCGACAGGCCTGGCGGCGCCGCAACTGCCGCCCAAGCCTGCTGAGCTGACCATGGCCGTCGTCGCGGGAGGAGAAACAAAAGGCCTGAAAGCAATCCTTCCGATCTGGCAAAGGGAGAAGGGCGTTCGGGTCAAGCTCGTAGAGTTCCCGTATCCTGCGCTCTACGAGAAACTCGTGACCGCGTTCCAGGCGAACGCGGCGACTTTCGATCTCCTGATCGCCGATGACCCATGGATGCCGAAGTTTGGCAGCGAGCAGTGGCTGGTCCCGCTTGACTCCACGTTTGGCTACGTGCGGGATCCCGATATCTTCCCCGTCGTCTATGATCTTGGCTCCTGGCCGCCGCCGCGCGGACCGGTGCCGCCCGACGAGCGCGGGAAATCCCGGCACCTCTACGCGATCACGCTCGTCGGCAACGTCGAGTTCTTCATGTACCGGAAAGACCTCGTTCCCGCACCGGCGAGTTGGAATGCGGTGATTGCCAACGCCAAGAAGGTTCACAATCCATCCCGGCCGCTCTACGGCTATGTCATCCGTGGAGCAAAGGGGAACCCGGTCGTCTCGGAGTTTACGCCCGTGCTTCTGTCGTACGGAGGCCGCATCTTCGACGACAACTGGAAGGTGGTGCTCAACTCGAAGCAGGCCGTGGACGCCCTCACGTTCTTTGCTAAGGAACTGAAGCGCTACTCACCGCCCGGCGTCGCCAACTATGACGCGGCCGAGCGGGCCCGCGAAATTGCCACGGGTCGCGCCGCGCAGGGGTTCATCTGGCCGGCCGAGATCACGGACATCGTAGAAAACCCATCGGTGTCCAAGGTCGTGGGGAAGATGGGTTACACGCTGGCCCCGCGGGGGCCGGGCGGCAAGCACGCGCCGCTCATCGGTAACTGGCTTCTGGCCATTCCGAAAGGCTCAAAGAACCAGCGGTGGGCGTATGAGTTCATCCTCTGGGCGACCAGCGCCAAGGTCCAGAGACCGTACGCGGAAGGCGGCGGCATCCCGTTCAGGAGGTCCGTACTCCTCAACCCCGCAATGAACAAGAAGTTCCCGTTCTTCAAAGCGATGGCCGATTCTCTCGCGGCGCCACCTGAGTGGCGCCCGCGGACTGACCAATGGTTCGCGGTCGAAGCCATTCTGGGCACGCACGTGAACGCCGCGCTCGCCGGCATCGAGACGCCTCAGCAGGCGATCGCACGGTCCGCGAGTGAGATCGAAAAGCACATGCGGGAGGCCGGCTACTATCGGTGAGAGTCAGGCCCGGGGGCTGGCTGCCCCCGGGCCTCTTTCTGCCCGGACGACCCGCCATTTGACCCCGTACCTTCTGGTGGCGCCGCCGGTCCTACTCCTCGCTGCGCTGGTTATCTATCCACTTGTCTACAACGTGGTACTGAGTCTCCGGAACTATCGCACCGGGGAATTCGTGGGGCTCCACAACTTCGCCAGAGCGTTTGACGATCCACTGTTCTTTGCCTCGCTCCGTGCGACGGGGGTCTACGTGTCCTGGGCGCTGGCCACCGAAATCCTCCTCGGCCTGGCGCTGGCTCTCCTCGTGCACCGCACGATCCGCAGCGGCTGGGCGCGTACGCTCATTTATGTCCTGTTCTTCATCCCGATGGTGACACCGCCGGTCGTCGCCGGGGTGATTGCCCGTCTCATGTATTCACCCAACTACGGCGTGATCAATGTGGCACTGGCGAAACTCGGCCTCATCGATACGGAGATCCTGTGGCTCTCCGAGCCGGGTACGGCCATGTTTGCCGTCCTCAGCGTCGATGTCTGGCAGTGGATGCCGTTTGTGTTCCTCGTGTGTTTCGCCGGGTTGCAGTCGGTCCCCATGGACACCGTGGAGGCGGCGCGAGTGGACGGCGCAGGAGGATGGCGCCTCTTCCGCCACGTTGAGTTGCCCTATCTCCGGTCACTGCTGATGCTTGTCGTCGTCTTCCGTTTCACCGACACGTTCCGCGTCTTCGATCACGTGCAGGTCTTGACCGGAGGTGGGCCGGGGGCGTCGACGGAATTCTTGAGCCTGTATCTCTACCGGATCGCGTTCAAGTTCTTCAACCTCAGTTACGCAGCCGCGCTCTCGCTGTTTGTCCTCGCGGTCGCCTCGGTCGCGTTCGCCGTGCTGGGTCGCTATCTCGGGAAAGAAGTGGGCGAATGAGGACTGTGGGGGTTGTAGTACTCGCTCTGCTAGCCGTTGTATATCTGTTTCCGTTTTACTGGATGGTTACCACAGCGGTCCGGCCGCTCGCCGACTTCTATCAGTTCCCGGCCCCGATCTTCCCGTCTGAGGTCACGCTCGAGCCGTTCTCATCCGTCATGATCGGTCGTCAGTTTGTCACCCTGCTCCGGAACAGCTTGATTGCGTGTCTGGGCGCGGTGGTATTCGGTATCGCGATCGGCATGCTGATTGCGTATCCGGTCACCCGGCTGCCCGTGCCGCCGGCATTTCGGCGCGGACTGCTGAACTGGATCCTCAGCCTCAGGTTCCTCCCGCCGATCGTAGTCGTGATCCCGTTCTTTGACATCATCCGCCGGCTGGGTCTGTACGACGCCCTTGGATCGCTCGTCCTTCTTTACACGGTGTTCAGCCTGCCGTTCGCCACGTGGATGTTGCGAGGCTTCCTGCTCGAAGTGCCGCTGGAGATTGAAGAGGCGGCACTGATCGATGGAGCGAGCCGGTTGCGCGCATTCTTTACGGTCCTTCTTCCGCAACTCGCACCGGCATTGCTTGCGACCGCCGTAATCACCTTCGCTCTCGCCTGGAGCGAGTTCATGTTCGGCTTCATTCTTACCGCGACCCAACGATCCCAGACATTCCCGATTGGGGTGGCCAGCCTGGTGACCCAGTTCCAGATTATCTGGAATGAGATGGCGGCGGCGGGGACGGTCGCCGCCATCGTTCCCATTCTGTTGCTCCTGTTTGCCCGCCGGTATGTCGTCACCGCGCTCACGTTTGGCGCCGTGCGCGAGAAGGCATGACCGCAAGCAGGCGTTTCGCTCTGAACGGGGCCACGACAGGGCCGGCGGACCTGCTCACGGATCTGCGGGCCGCGGCCCAGGCAGGTTACCAGGGTCTCGAGCTCCGCGATACCAAGCTGCAGCAGTATCTGGAATCGGGCGGCTCGATCTACGCGCTTCGGACGCAACTCGCAGACGCCGGCCTCGAGGCGATCAGCATCAACGCGATCGAGCGATCGACCCTGGCAGGCGGCACGGCACGGGCGGACGTGCTGCGGCGGTGCCGTACGCTGTGCGAGTGGGCGGCCGGGTTGGACTGCCCGTACGTGATCGCAGTGCCGAGTTTCCGCGCCGAGGCACAGCCTGGAACGGACATCCGCGCGGCGACTGCTGCAGCGCTGAACGATATGGGGGAAATCGGCCACCGCCATGGCGTCCGGATCGGCTTCGAATTCTTGGGGTTTCGAGATTGCTCGGTCAACACGCTGGAGCTCGCCCGCGACATCGTTGAGACGCTCAAGCATCCGTCCGTCGGACTGGTGCTCGACGCGTTTCACTTCCATATCGGTGGTTCCACGTGGGGAATGCTGGAGGGTCTCGATCCGGAACGCCTCTTCATCGTGCACCTTGATGATGCGGAGGATCACCCGCCGAGCCAGCTCACCGATGCCAATCGCCTGCTCCCGGGGGACGGGGTGATCCCGCTCCGAGATCTGGTGCGGCGGCTCGACACGCTCGGGTATGAGGGACCGTACTCCATCGAACTGTTCCGGCCCGAATACTACGAATGGGATCCGGTCGAGCTCGCCAAGGAAGCGCTGCGCCGCATGGAGCGACTTTTCGAGTGACCGTCAAAGTCGGAATTCTTGGGAGCGGGTTCATCGGGCGTATTCACGCGCTGAATCTGAGGCGCGACAGCCGGGTAGATCTTATCGGTGTTGCAGATACCGTACTCCAAGCTGCAGAGAAGTTGGCCGCAGAGACCGGCGTGCGCAGCATGGCCAATCTGGACCAACTCATTGATGCCGGCGCGCAGGCGGTGTACATATGCACACCCAACACGATGCACGTCGAGCCGGTGCTGAAGGCGCTCAGCGCGAGCGTCCACGTGTTTTCGGAAAAGCCCATGGCGACGTCGCTCGATGGCGCACGCCAGATTCGGAACGCCGCCGCGAACACGCAGAATGTGTACCAGCTGGGCTTCAATCGCAGGTTCGCCAATGTCTATCGATTTGCCAAGGAGCTAATTGATGAGGGAAAGATTGTGCCCTACGCCGCGCAAATGAAACACAACCGCGGCGAATTGAAGCAGCCGCCATGGACGTCCGACCCTCGGGTGACCGGAGGGTATCTGTACGAGACGCCGGTTCACCTGTTTGACATGGGCCGCTTTTTGTTCGGCGACATTGCTGAACTGGAGGGGTGGGCGCGGCAGAGCATCTATCAGGAACTCGACGGGTTCACGATATTGCTCCGCTTCAAGAGCGGTGTCATCACGTCGTTCACGAGCGTGGCGCACACGAGCTGGCTCTTTCCCTACGAGCGGGTGGAGATCTACGGTGAGCACAAAACGGTGGTGACCGAGGAACTCGAGCGGGCGTGGTTCAGTCCCGGCATGCGCGATCAGGTTGAGGCCGTGGACTGTTTTCAAATGCCGTTCGAGCAGAAGTGGGGCTACGTGACCGAGGACCATCTCTTCGTCGATGCCGTCCTCGGCGAACGGCCACCGGCGGTCACAGCCGAAGACGGTTATCGTGCCACGGAACTGGTCGAAGCCTGTTATCAGGCCGTCCGAACCGAGAAAAAGGTATCGTTGCCTCTCCCCGAACCGACCGGAAAGCGGTGAACGGACCCCGGACCCCGGATCCCGGACATCGGACTGCGTATCGTCTGCTCGTCGCAGATATCGACGGAACTCTGGTCACGTCCGATCGAGAGATCACGCCTCGTGTGAAGGACGCGGTGAAGCAGGCGCAGGCAAAGGGTGTGCGCGTCTGCTTGGCCACAGGACGGATCTGGTCTTCGGCGCAGCCGTATTTTCGCGCGCTCGGCGCGGACCCGCCGGCCATCCTCTACAACGGCGGGATGATCTATGATTTTGTCGCCGACAAGGTCCTTCGCCGGGTGCCGCTCGCCTATGAACACGCCAAGGCCGTGCTCGAGATTCTGCGCGAGGTCCCCTACGTTCAACCGCATCTCTACGTCGCCGATCGTGTCTACACCGGCCGAATGAACGAGCTCACTATGGAATACCGACGGAAAGATAGCCTGCACGTCGAAGAAGTGGGTGACCTGATTGCATTCCTCCCGCCGGAGCCCATGAAAATCCTCATCATCGGGCCGCGTGCGCACCTCACCACGGTGTTTGAGCGGATCGCCACGCTGCCGCTCCGGATCAACGCGGTCTTTTCCGAAGAAACCTACCTCGAGATCTTGCCGGCCGGGAGCACAAAGGGCGCAGCGTTGGTGGAGATGGCGAACGCGCTGCAGATTCCCCTCGAGGCCACGATCGCCGTCGGGGATAACCTGAACGATCTCGAGATGATCCAGGCTGCGGGATTGGGCGTGGCCATGGGGAACGCCCCGCCTGATCTCCAGTCGGAAGCCGGCTATGTGACCTCGACCAACGACCAGGACGGGCTGGCTGAAGTCATCGAACGATTCGTGCTAAAGTCTCCTAGGTCTCCCAGGTCTGCTAAGTCTACTAGGTCTAAAGGCAACTGATCGCCAAACATATGCAGTAGACCCAGAAGACCCAGTAGACATAGAAGACCTTTGAGAAAGTCGCGATAGCGACCGGAGGAGGAAAAAGATGCATAGATTGCGGGCGGTAGTATTAGGTATCGTGCTGCTGGCAGTAGCGCTGCCGGGAGTCCATTCCGTCAGCGCTCAGCAGAACCGGATCATCGTCTATTCGGCGCTGCCCGATCTGGAGACGTCGCTCGTGAACCGCGAGTTCACGCGGCGGACCGGCATCCAGGTCGAAGCGCTGAGTGTCGCGGCTGCGGGCACCCTGCAGGCGCGGATCCGCGCAGAGAAGGATCGGCCGCGCGCCGACATCTTCGTCGGTGGGTCGCGGGACTTTCACATTCCGCTGGCACGTGACGGACTGCTGCTGCAGTACCGGTCTCCGGCGGCCACGGCGGCGAGGGTCAACCCCGCCTACCTCGATCCCGACGGATACTGGCATGGGTGGTATCTCGGCGCCCTGTCGATCATCATCAACACCGACCGGTGGGATCGGGAAATGGGTTCGAGGC
>Ga0209857_1000085_pt1 | contig 19754 bp, 14 predicted proteins | sample GWRWN1_10_20_FD_187226 | JGI IMG/M metagenome (GOLD analysis project Ga0209857, IMG submission 187226) | Riverbed sediment microbial communities from areas with no vegetation in Columbia River, Washington, USA - GW-RW N1_10_20 (SPAdes)... | ecosystem: Environmental > Aquatic > Freshwater > River... | reverse complement strand
GATCCCAATTTCGACGCGTCGGATAAACGATTGCAGCACCTGCGACCCTGCACGCGTCAGGAGGGCTACCGGGCTGACATTACCTATGGGACCAACAACGAGTTCGGCTTTGATTATCTGCGCGACAACCTGATCGTCACCGACATCGGCCAGGGGGTTCAGCGGGAGTTGAACTATGCCATCGTGGACGAGGTGGACAGCATCCTGATTGACGAGGCCCGCACGCCGCTGATCATCTCCGGGCCGACGGACGAATCCACCGACCTCTACTACCGGATCAACTCGATCATTCCGCAGCTCAAGATTGAGCAGGACTACACGATCGAGGAAAAGACGAAGACTGCCGCCTTGACCGAAGACGGCAACGCCCGCGTCGAAAAGCTGCTGGGCGTGGAAAACCTCTATGATCTTGCCCACATGGAGCTGGTCCACCATGTCGTGAAGGCGCTCCAAGCTCACGCGATCTACCGGCGGGACGTGGACTACGTCGTGAAGGACGGCGAGGTCATCATCGTGGACGAATTCACCGGCCGCCTGATGCCCGGACGCAGGTGGAGCGACGGTCTGCACCAGGCGGTCGAGGCGAAGGAAGGCGTGAAGATCGCCAACGAGAACCAGACGCTGGCGTCGGTCACGTTTCAGAACTACTTCCGCATGTACGCCAAACTGGCCGGCATGACCGGCACGGCAGACACCGAGGCCAGCGAGTTCGCCAAGATTTACAACCTCGACGTGAACGTGATTCCGACCAATCGCTCCATGATCCGGAGTGATTATGCCGACGTGATCTACCGGACCGAAAAGGAAAAATTCGACGCGATCGTCGAGGAGATCAAGGACTGCTATGAGCGCGGCCAGCCGGTCCTGGTCGGCACGATCTCCATTGAGAAGTCCGAACGGTTGTCGGGATACCTCAAGCGCCAAGGCATCAAGCACAACGTGCTCAACGCCAAATACCATGAGAAGGAAGCCGAGATCATCGCGCAAGCGGGGCAGAAAGAGGCGGTGACCATTGCGACAAACATGGCCGGCCGCGGGACCGACATCCTGCTCGGAGGCAATCCGGACTTTCTGTTCAAGCGTGTGCTGTACCAGGATGAGGAGCTGCCCGAGGACCGCAAGAAAGCGGCGCACGAACAAATCAACGCGGAATGTGAAGCCGATAAGAAAGAGGTGCTCGCGCTGGGGGGCCTCCATATCCTGGGTACGGAACGGCACGAAAGCCGCCGCATCGACAACCAGCTTCGCGGTCGCTCCGGCCGGCAAGGCGATCCCGGCACCTCACGGTTTTACCTCTCCCTGGAGGACGATTTGCTACGGATCTTCGCCTCGGAGCGCATTTCCAATCTCATGCTGAAGCTGGGGATGGAAGAAGGGGTGCCGATCGAACACCGCATGGTCACCCGTGCGATCGAGAACGCGCAGAAGAAGGTGGAGGCGCACAACTTCGACATTCGCAAACAGCTTCTCGAGTACGATGACGTCATGAACAAGCAGCGCGAGGTCATCTACGAGCACCGGCGCGCCATCCTTACGGGAGGGGACCTCGCCGAGGAAATCCGGGAGATGGCGACGGAAGTGGTGGACTCGCTGGTGGACGTCTATTGCCCGGCCGAGCAGTACCCGGAAGAGTGGGACTTTACCGGGCTGACGGAGGCGCTGCAGGCTCAGTTCGGACAGGACGTGACGAAGGGGGATCCCGGCGCGGAGGCCGATCTCAAGGAAATGGGCCGGGATGCCCTGCGGGAAGAGCTACGGGAACGAGTGCTTCGCGCCTACCAGCGCAAGGAACAGGAACTCGGCTCGGACCTGCTCCGCTACCTTGAAAAAATGTTGCTCTTGCAGGTGATCGACCACCACTGGAAAGACCACCTCCTCGGTATGGACCAGCTTCGGGACGGCATCGGTCTGCGCGGGTATGGACAAAAGGACCCGCTCATCGAGTATAAGCGGGAAGGGTTCGACATGTTCGCGGCCATGATGGATCGGATCAAGGCCGATGCGCTTGAGCGACTGTTCCGTATCCAGGCCGTCAGAGGTGAAATGCCCGCGGCCACGTCCCAGCCCCAGCAACCGGTCAGAATGACCCTCAATCGGGGAGCGGAACCGGCTGTACCGCAAACGGTCCACCGCCAGCAGGAAAAAGTCGGCCGAAACGATCCATGCCCCTGCGGGAGTGGCAAGAAGTACAAGAAGTGCCACGGCGCGTAAGCTACGGCCTAGTCCTATCCCCCCACACCGCACTCCTTCCTCCTCACGAACAGTCGGCGCACGATATCTCCAAGTCCCCGTAATTTATTGGCCTTTCAGGGTCTTTGGGCTTGACTTGCCGCTCTTTGGGAGGCTAATGTAGCGCTCCTTCTTCGTCGTCGCGGAGGGGGAGGAGAGTGCCGGCCTGGTACTTCCTCCCCCTTCCCATCTATGCGCTGAAGGTGCACCGCGTGAGCATCGGCCATCCCAAACTTGTGACTGAGGTCGCCGCGGAAATCCTCCGCACGGGACCGATCACATTCGCGCGCTTCATGGAGCTGGCGCTCTACCATCCCCGGTTCGGCTACTACATGCGCCAGACCGAAGGAGCCAGCGAAGAACGGATTGGTTGGTCAGGTGATTATTACACCAGCGCCGACGTACACCCGGTGCTCGCCCAGGCACTCGCACGACAGATCCGCCAAGTGGACGACCTGCTCGGCCGCCCCGATCCGTTCACCGTCGTTGAAATGGGCGCGGGCAAAGGCTTGCTGGCCCGCGACTTCCTCGCAGCGTGCGCGGCAGGAACGGACTCTTTTTATCATCGGTTGCGCTACGTCCTCATCGAACGCAGTCCCGCCATGAGGGCTTGCCAGCAGCGTCATCTGGCTCCCTGGCTCGACTCCCCCAAGACCGTGTCCTGGGTCAACGAACTGGAGGAGGTCCCGACCGGCAGCGTGACTGGCGTGGTGTTCTCGAATGAACTGGTTGACGCCTTTCCGGTGCACCGCATCAGGATCGAACAAGGCGAACCGAAGGAAGTGTTCGTTGAATATCGAGACGGACGATTTGAGGAGCGTCTGCAGGTTCTCTCGACACTGGACCTGTCGGAGTCCTTGCGTCGCCTGGCTTCCCTTGGCGTCATCCTTCCAGAGGGGTACACCACCGAGATCAATTTGCATGCCTTGGCATGGATGAAGGACGTGGCTCGGGCGCTGGGACGCGGCTTCGTGATCACGATTGACTATGGCCATACCGCGCAGGACCTCTACGGGCCGGACCGTCACAGGGGAACGCTCCTCTGTTACTACTCGCAAATGGCGTCGGACTCCCCGTACAGCCTGGTGGGGCTGCAGGACATGACGGCCCACGTGGACTTCACGAGCCTGGCCATCACCGGCGAAGAAGGGGGACTCCACGTCACCGGATTCACGAACCAAATGAGTTTCTTGATGGGGCTGGGGGTGGAGCGGATGCTGGAGTCCCTCGAACCAGGCTCCTCCGAGTTCCAGTCGGTCATCCAATTGTTGCGCCCGGAAGGCATGGGTCGCACATTCAAAATCCTGATCCAGCATAAAGGAATCACGGAGCCACAGTTAGATGGACTCCGGTTCAAGCCGTTCTTTGGATCGGCGCTCACGTTGAGCGAGTCGAAAGTCTGAAAGTCAAAAAGTCATCAAGTCGGGTGCTCCTAGGACTTTCGGACTTGACGACTTCATGACTTGAGAGACAAAAGAGATTATGTCGACCGAAGCAGTTCCTCTCAATTACATCCCTATCCTAGCTTTCATCGTCATCGCGCTGGGATTCGGGTTGGTGTCCCTGTTGGCCGGGTGGGTCGTCCGGCCCAATCGGCCCTACCGGGCCAAGCTGGCCCCTTACGAGAGTGGGAGCCCTCTGTTCTCTGACGCCCGCGTCCAGTTTCCGATGCGCTACTACATCATCGCCATGCTGTTCGTCATTTTCGATATCGAGATCATCTTCCTTTTTCCGTGGGCGGTGGCCTATCGGAAACTGGGCCTCGTGGGGCTGCTGGAAATGGCGCTGTTTATCGGCATCCTCGTGGTCGGGTTCTGGTACGCCTGGAAGAAGGGGGCCTTAGAGTGGGACTGAGCGGACGAGAGCTAATGGCGTATGGCTGATGGCGAATGGTGGATACTCAGGGCTTTCTGACCATCGGCCATCAGCTATTAGCTATAGGCTCTTGAGGTTACCATGGGGATGTTTGACCGACAATTTGAAGCCAACATCATCACCACCAACCTTGACGCCATCGTGAATTGGTCGCGGAAGTCCGCCCTCTGGCCAATGACCTTTGGGCTGGCCTGTTGCGCCATTGAAATGATCGCGACGGTTTCCTCCCGGTACGATATTGATCGCTTCGGCGCCGGGGTGTTCCGCGCCTCCCCGCGACAATCGGATCTGATGATCGTGGCCGGCACCGTGACACGCAAGATGGCGCCCGTGATTCGCCGCATCTATGACCAGATGCCTGAGCCCCGGTACGTCATCTCAATGGGCTCCTGCGCCACCTCAGGCAATCATTACAACAGCTACAGCGTCGTGCAGGGCGTGGATCAGATTGTGCCCGTCGATGTCTATGTGCCTGGCTGTCCCCCCAGGCCGGAAGCGCTGCTGGATGGCCTGCTCAAGCTGCAGGAGAAGATTCAGCGCGAAAAGGTGTTCGTGAAATGAGGCGCTAGGCGATGGGCTATAGGCGATACGCAAGAGGAATGGTCTCCGCCCATAGCCTCGCGCCCCTTGCCGCGCGCCTGCGAGTCAGCAAGTATGCATCCCGTCCTTGAAACGCTGAAGGCAAAGCTTCCAGACGCCGTCCTGTCTGTGGAAGACCACGGGCCGCGAGCGGAGCTCTCTGCCCGCGTGGCTGCCGATCGGATCCTGGACGTCATGGCGCTTCTCCACGACGATCCCGGAGCCGCCTTTGACCACATCACAGACATTTGCTCGGCAGATTATCCGGAGGACCAGGAGCGGTTTGAGGTGATCTACCACCTCTTGTCGCTCCCCCACCGTACGCGGATCCGTATCAAGGCTCGCGTAACTGAAGATGATCCCTGTCTTGCCTCCGTGACCGGCATTTGGAAAGGCGCCAACTTCATGGAGCGTGAGGTGTACGACCTCATGGGCATCCGGTTCAGCGGTCATCCTGATCTCAGACGGATCCTGATGCCGGAGGACTACGACGAGGGATATCCGCTGAGAAAAGACTTCCCCACAGAGGGCAAAGGGTGGCGGAGCCAGTTTGACTTCCTCCCAAGGCTGGACGAACCGGCCGTTGCAACGACAGAAGGAGAGATTCCAGAAGAGCAGAAGCGGGCGTTCTTGGCCGAGGGCAACGTGTCACCGTCAGGCTCGCGCCGAAAAGAAGAGCTGCTCCTCAACATGGGCCCCCAACACCCAAGCACGCACGGTGTGCTGCGGGTCGTCCTGGAACTCGACGGAGAGCGGATCGTCAAGGCCACGCCCGATCTGGGATATCTGCACCGGGGGGTCGAGAAGCTGGCCGAGGGTCTGGCCTACATGCAAATCATTCCACACACGGACCGGCTCGACTACGTCTGCTCCATGACCAACAACTATGCCTACGTCCGGGCCGTGGAAAAGCTGCTGGGTATCGAGATCCCTGAACGGGCCGAGTACATCCGGACCATCGTCGCCGAGATGCAGCGGATCATCGGCCACCTGTTCTGGCTCGGGACACAGGCCTTAGATATCGGCGCCATGACGGTCTTCTTCTGGACCTTCCGAGAACGCGAGGTCCTCCTGGACCTATTCGAGAAACTGTGCGGCGCCCGGCTGACGCTGAACTATTATCGAATCGGAGGGGTGGACAGCGATTTCACCCCTGACCTCGTCGTGCGACTCAAGACGTTCCTGGATTCCTTCCCGGATCATGTCCGGGAGTACGACGAGCTGCTCCAGTCCAACCGAATCTGGCTGTCCCGTACCAAGAATGTGGCGTTCATTTCCGGAGAGGATGCAATCAGCTTCGGGCTCACCGGGCCGGTGCTGAGAGGCTCCGGCATCGCCTATGACGTCCGGAAGTTCGAGCCCTACGGCGCCTACGACAAGGTGGAGTGGGAGGTGCCGGTGGGCAAGAACGGCGACACCTATGACCGTTACTGGGTCCGGATGGAGGAGATGCGCCAGAGCAGCAGGATCATTCGACAATGCCTGACTCAGATGCCGGACGGCCCCATCGTGGCGGACGTTCCCACGGTCATCCCGCCGCCGAAACAGAAGGTGATGCGGGACATGGAAAGCCTGATCCACCACTTCATTATTTTCACCCAGGGCTTCAAGCCGCCCAAGGGCGAGACCTACTGCGCGACCGAAGCTCCGAAGGGAGAGCTGGGGTTCTTCATCATCAGCGACGGGAGCCCGAGGCCATACCGGATGAAGATCAGAGCTCCCTCGTTTGTCCACATGGGCGCATTCGACCACATGGCGAGAGGTTATTTGATCTCGGACATCATTACGATCTTCGGCACCTACGACATTGTCATGGGGGAGTGCGACCGCTGAGGAAGACGTTATTCGTGAATCGTTCCCGCGAGAAAAGGCGGGCGGTCTTGTCTCGACGTTTAACGGTTAACGTTTAACGATTCACGCAACAAGCGATAGCCATATGCTCGCTGAAAAATATGAGGACGAAATAGCCGACATTATCAGCCGTTATCCGGTCAGGCGGTCGGCACTGCTGCCGCTATTGAACCTCGCACAGCGCGAAGAAGGCTATGTGAGCGAAGCGGCCATGAAAGAGATCGCACGCATTTTGCGGCTGACGCCCCCGCAGGTCTATGAGGTGGTGACGTTCTACACGCTGTTGAACCTGAAGCCGATCGGCAAATTCCATATCCAGGTCTGCAAATCCCTGATGTGCGCGCTGGTCGGCCGCGACACCCTCATTGGCTGGCTCCAGGCGCGGCTTGGAATCAGGCCCGGCGAAACCACCGCGGATCGCCTGTTCACGCTGAGCACGGTGGAATGTCTGGCTTCCTGCGGGACCGGCCCGATGATGCAAATCAACGACGATTACTACGAACGGCTGACCGAGGACAAAGTGGATCGGATTCTGGCGGACGTGAAACGCGACGGCACCTCGCCGCTCAAGAGCGGGCCATTCATGTGGCCTGAGGCGCCGCAGGCGCAAGTAAAAAGTTAAAAGGCAAAAGTGAAAATTAGCTGCCAATTCCCTCACTTTTACCTTTTTACTTTTTACTTTTGACTTGCGGGAAATATGCCAACCTACGAAAAGATCCTTCTCAAGAACATGGAGACGCCCGGGTACAGCGGCTCGCTCGCCGACTACGAGCGTGCCGGCGGTTACCAGGCGCTGCGCAAGGTGCTGGGCAAGATCCCGCCCGCCGAGGTCACGGAAATGGTCAAGAAGTCGGGGCTGCGAGGCCGCGGGGGGGCAGGCTTTCCGACCGGCGTCAAATGGGGATTCCTCCCGAAAGACTACAAGGGTCCCACATACCTCTGCTGCAACGCTGATGAAAGCGAGCCGGGGACCTTCAAGGACCGTCAGTTGATGGAGCGTGATCCGCACCAGATGCTGGAGGGGATTCTGATCGCCAGTTACGCCATCGGTTCCGAGCTCGCATACATCTATATCCGCGGGGAGTTCGCCCTAGGCGCCCAGATCGTGGAGCGGGCCCTGGCGGAAGCCCGGTCGGCCGGCTACATTGGCCGGAACATTTTGGGGACCGGCGTCACGATCGAGATATGGCCTCACCGTGGCGCCGGCGCCTATATCTGTGGGGAAGAAACCGCGCTCTTGGAGTCACTGGAAGGCAAGCGCGGCCTCCCTCGCGTCAAGCCGCCATTCCCCGCCACGCACGGTCTCTATAACAAACCGACCGTGGTGAACAACGTGGAGACCCTGGCAAACCTGCCGCATATCTTTAATCGGGGCCCCGAATGGTTCGCCTCGATCGGGTCTCCGCCAAAGAGCACCGGCACCCGCATCTTCTGCGTCAGCGGGCATGTCAAGCGACCGGGGAACTACGAGGTTCCCATGGGCATCACGTTCCGGGAGCTGATCTACGACCAGGCCGGCGGCATGCGATCCGACAAACCCCTCAAGGCGATCATCCCGGGCGGGGCGTCCGCCGCGTTTTTCACCGAACAGCACCTGGACGTGAAAATGGACTTCGAGTCGGTGGCTCAGGCCGGTTCCATGCTCGGGTCTGGCGGTGTGACCGTGATGGAGGAGGGCACCGACATGGTCTGGGCGGCGCTGCAGTTGATGGAGTTCTTCAATCACGAATCTTGCGGGAAGTGCAGCCCCTGTCGGGAGGGCAGCCCGTGGCTGGTGCAGACCATGCGCCGCATCGTGGCGAAGCGCGGACGGATGGAGGACCTTGAAACGCTGACCGATCTGTGCAAGAACATCGCGGGCCGAACGGTCTGCGCGTTCGGAGACGCGTTGGTAGCACCGATCATGAGCACGCTGCAGTACTGGCGCCACGAATATGAAGCGTTGATTCGGGAAGCCGAGACCTGCCGTGAGAAAGAGTTGCCGATGGTGGGGGCAGCGAGGCACTAAACCGACGTCGAAAGTTTGAAAGTCACAAAGTCGTAAAGTCTGTGGACTTGAGGAAAATCAATTCGGACGACTTGATGACTTGACAGACCTTGTGACTTGATAGATTGGCTTATGGACAGCACCGCGGTTGAGACAGTCCGGTTAACAATCGACGGGGTTCCGGTTACGGTCCCGAAGGGCACGCTCGTCATCGAGGCGGCGCGGCAGACGGGCGTCATGATCCCCCACTTCTGCTACCACCCCAAGCTCAAGTGGGACGCCAACTGCCGGATGTGCCTAGTCGAGATCGAGAAAATGCCCAAGCTGCAGACTTCCTGCAGCACGCCGGTCGCCGAGGGCATGGTTGTGCGGACCGCCACCGCCGTGGTCAATGAAGCGCACAAGTCTGTGCTGGAATTCATCCTGGCCAACCATCCGCTGGACTGTCCGGTTTGTGATCAAGGGGGTCGCTGCGACCTCCAGGATTTCTCGCACGAGTACACCCCGACCACGAGCCGGTTCATCGAGGTCAAGCGGGTGTTCGAGAAAGAGTATTTCAGCCCGCTGATCGAGACGCAGATGAACCGCTGCGTCCAGTGTCTGCGCTGCGTGCGGTATTGCGACGAAGTGATGGACGTGAAGGCGCTCGCGCCGGTCGGGCGCGGCACGATGACCGAGATCAAACACTTCACTCACCACGAGCTGGACTGCGAATTTTGCGGCGGGTGTGTCCAGATCTGCCCGGTCGGCGCCATCACGAGCCGCCTCTCCATGTACGAGTTCCGCCCATGGATGCTGAAGCGCGCCGACACGATCTGCACCTACTGCGGCGACGGCTGCCAGATTACGATTCAGACCAAGGAGAATGAGCTGATCGAGGTTATGTCCGCCCACGGAGCCGGCCGCAACAACGGCGACCTCTGTGCGCGGGGCTTCTTCGGGTACCATGCTACGACGCATCCGGACCGCCTTCAGCATCCCCTCATCAGGCGCAACGGCCAACTGATCCAGACAACCTGGGAAGAGGCGCTCGAGCATGTCGCTGAAACCTTCACCCGCCTGAAGCTGCAGCATGGTCCGGCGGCCTTCGGCGGGCTGATCGCATCACGCTGCACAAATGAAGACCTGTACGTCTTCCAGAAATTCATGCGGCTGGCCATTGGCTCCAATCGAATCGACAGCAGCGCCCGCTACGGACACATCAACGGGGTCCGGGCGCTCCGTCGAGTGCAGGGCACCCACCGCTGGACCGTCACGTTCGAGGACATCGTCTCCGCCGATGCGCTCCTGCTCGTCGGCACGAACGTCACGGAGACCAATCCGATCACCGGCCTCAAGGTCAAAGAGGCGGTCAAGAAGCAGGGGGCTATACTCCTGACGATCGAATCACTGGTGCCGGCGGTTGGGACGATCAGCAACATCACCAACCTGGCCACGCACCATGTCTCCGCCCATCCTGAACAATTCGGGAATACCGTGCTGGGGCTCATCAAGGCTGTCATCGAGGAAGGTCTGGTGGACCGAGCCCTCGCTCAGCGAGCCACCTCCTATGTTCAAGCCATCAGCGAAGCGGTGAGGGCCTGTCCTTGGCCGATTATTGAGAACGCGACCGGGGCAACGTCGAGCACTCTGAAAGAAACAGCCCGCACGTTCGCACGAGCAGCCAGAACCATCATTCTGGTCGGACAGGGTGTCTTGCGAGCCTCAGGAGGGTACGGCACCGTCACGAATCTGCTGGACTTGCTGCTACTCACCGGCAAACACGACCAGCCAGGATGTGGCTTGGCCCCCCTGGCCGAGGAGAACAACGATCAGGGAGCGGTGGAGATGGGAACCGTGGCGGAGTTCCTCCCTGGGCCTTCCGACCTCAACGACCGCCCGGCGCGCGAGCGCATCGCGGGACTGTGGAAAGAGGAGCTGCCACAAGGAGCAGGCAGCACGTTGATCAAGATGCTTGAGGAGGCGCGGACCGGCAAGATCAAAGCCATGCTGATCGTCGGCGAGAATCCGGTCGGGTCACTGCCAACAGGAGCCCGAGCAAAAGAAGCACTCGAACAACTGGAATTTCTCGTCTGCCAGGAGCTGTTCCTCACCGAAACCGCTGCGCTCGCCCACGTCGTCCTTCCGGCCTGCTCCTATGCCGAGAAAGACGGCACCGTCACGAATACAGAGGGACATGTGCAACAGGTGCGGCAGGCCATTGAGCCGATCGGCGAAAGCAGGCCGGATTGGGAGATCCTGTCCGCCCTGTCCGTGCTGATGGGGTATCCGCTTGAGTACGGCGAGTCCAGAGAGATCCTGAAAGAGATCAGGAGTCTGATTCCTGGCTATGGCCTTCTTGGTCCCGCTCCAACCCCGCCACGGCCTGATCAGACTGTGGTGGACCGTTACCTGCGCGAGGGCTACACGGAGGATTTGGCAAGCCGCTATTCGCTCGCAGGCGAGGGGCAAGCGGAGCGCGGCTCGAGGAAAGAAGGAAGTTTTGCGCTCGTGGTCGGGCAGACGTTGTTCCATTCCGGGAAGCTCTCGACCCGTGCCAAGGGTCTGCTCCAGATTCAGGCGGCCGGCTTCCTCGGGCTGAATCCAGCCAACGCGCAAGAGATCGGGGTCACAGAGGGCGATCGGGTCAGGATCTCAAACGAGCAGGGCGAGATGACGACGACCGTGAAACTGCTGGACCGCGTGCCGGAAGGCCTCGCGCTATTCCCGGAACATTTCGCCGAGGACGCACGGCGGCTGCTGAGCGTCTCGACGGACCAGCAGACCGGAGTCCCGTCTTACAGATCAACGCAGGTGAAGGTTGAACGAATCGACAATAAGGACTGAGCAATGAGGACTGAGGGCCGAGGCTCAGGCCTCAGCACTCGAACCTCAGTCCTGGAAGGAGATTCGAGTGGTTGAAGTCGGAATCAAGATAGGCCTGTCGATCACCCAGATCGCCGTGGTCATGGGCGTGGTGCTGCTCACGGTGATGTTCCTCACACTGGCGGAGCGGAAGGTGATCGGCTGGATGCAGGACCGCATGGGGCCCATGGAAGTGGGACCATACGGGATCTTGCAACCCATCGCCGACGGTCTGAAGCTGTTTTTTAAGGAAGACATCGTTCCGGCCGGAGCGAACAAGTTCCTGTTCAGCCTGGCACCTATTCTGGCCTTGGTGCCGGCGCTGATCGGCTTTGCCGTCATCCCGTTTGGGCCGAACCTGACGGTGGAGATCTTCGGAGTCCAGTTCCAGCCCTTCGTGATCAGCGACATCAACATTGGGATTCTCTATATCCTGGCCTTCACGTCCATCGGCGCATACGGGGTCATCCTGGGAGGATGGGCATCCAACAGCAAGTACTCGCTGTTGGGCGGGTTACGGGCTGCGGCGCAGGTGATCAGCTACGAGCTCAACGTGGGCCTGGCGATCGTGGGAGTGATCCTGCTGGCCGGCTCGCTGAGCCTCGTCAAGATCACGGAAGCGCAGAGCGGGTGGTTCTGGAACTGGTTCATCTTCGCCCCGCCATTCCCGCAACTCTTCGCATTCGTCGTGTACGTCATCTCCTCGGTGGCGGAGACCAATCGCATGCCGTTCGACCTGCCGGAGGCGGAGAGCGAGCTGGTGGCGGGCTTCTTCACCGAATACAGCGGGATGCGGTTCGCCTTCTTTTTCCTGGCGGAATACGCCAACATGATCCTGGTCTCGTGCATCGCTGCCACCCTCTTCCTGGGAGGGTGGAACGCGCCGGCTCCATTTCTGCAGTTTCACGGCTCGTTGGCGAACCTAGCTTGGGCCTCCGGAGTCTTCTGGTTCACGGTCAAGGTGTACTTCTTCCTGTTTTTGTTCTTCTGGTTGCGGGCTACGTTGCCGCGACTGCGATATGACCAGCTCATGCGGTTCGGGTGGAAGGTGATGCTCCCGATCGCCCTGGGCAATATCCTGATCACCGCCATTGCGGCGTACCTCTTCCCGAGAGGTTAATGGGCAGGGTATGACGTTGCGTTAGTTTAGTCGGTTGAGTCCGTTCCTACGGACAAAACAGATCGAACAGACTTAACGGACAAAACGTATGAAGTTCAAAGCGTGGCTAAAGACCATCATCTTTTACGAGATCCTGATCGGCATGAAGGCCACGCTCATGCACCTTCTGCATTACAAGCCGATCACGTTACAGTATCCGCACGAGAAGCGGATTTTGCCGGACAGCTACCGTGGAATGCTTGCTCTTCTCCGGTATGACGATGGGACCGAGAAGTGCGTTGGCTGCGACCTCTGCGAGGCCGCCTGCCCCTCGCGCGTCATCAAGGTTATCAGTGCGGAAGTGCCAGACGAGCCCACCAAGCGGTTTGCCAAAGAATATTACATGGACATGACTCGCTGCCTCTTCTGCGGGCTGTGCGTGCAGGCCTGTCCGGTGGACGCCTTAGGCATGACCCGCGAGTATGAATGGGCGGTCTATGACAAACGGCAACTTTTGTTGAACAAGGGGCAGCTCTTGGCCATCGGGGACCGATCGTACCCGGTGCGGGAGAAAAGACTGGAACTGCAACATCCGAACGTCGCCTTCTTCAACGTCGCGTTCAAGCACTTGCCTCCCAAGGAAAGCTAGCGCGACGTGGCAACGCTCGTCTTCTTCTACTTTGCCGGCGTAATCGTCCTGACTTCCCTCCTGGTGGTGGCGCTTCGGAACCCGATTTACAGCGCACTCTCCCTGTTGATCATGTTTTTTCACGTGGCTGGGCTGTACGTGACCTTGCGAGCCGAATTCCTGGCAGCCGTCCAGATTATTGTCTATGCCGGCGCCATCCTGGTGCTCTATCTCTTCGTCGTCATGCTGCTGAACGTCAAACGCGAAGAGCGTTACCATCAGCAATTCCCGATCGGCGCCTTCCTGGGGCTGACCATCCTGACCGAAGTGCTCCTGCTGGCCTACCACCGCAGCTCAGCGAACGAGCCGGCTCCCCCGCTGTCTCAAGCTGCGCGCACCATGTCGAACGGCCAGTCCGTCGCAACTGGCGTCGCTCCTGCGGTTGGGAACACCGAAACGATCGGCGAGGTCCTGTATTCGACCTATCTCTTCCCGTTCGAGGTGGCTTCGCTCATTCTGCTCGTCGCGATGATCGGCGCGATCATCCTTGCCAAACGTGATCTGTTTGGCGAAGGCAAAAGTTAAAATGAAAAAGGCAAAAGTGACGGAACATACTTCCCGTTGTTCAACTTTATACTATTTACTTTTGCCTTTTTACTTCGGGTAGCGAACATGGTGCCCCTGAGCTACTACGTGATCCTCAGCGCCATCGTGTTCATCACGGGCGTGGTGGGTGTGCTGATCCGCCGCAATATCATCATTATTCTGCTTTCCATCGAGTTGATGCTCAACGCCACCAACATCAACTTCGTCGCGTTTTCGTCCTATTTTCAGAATGTCGTCGGTCAGGTCTTCGTCTTTTTCGCGTTGACCGTGGCGGCGGCGGAGGTCGCGGTCGGACTGGCCATCATCATTGCCCTCTACAGGAGCAAGTCCAGCATCAACGTGGACGAGTTCCAGTTGTTGAAGTGGTAGTGGCATGACCTACGAATTCATTCCCCTGCTACCCTTCGCCGCGTTTCTGATCCTCGGCCTATTCGGCCACTGGATCAAGGACCGGGCGCATCTTGTCGCCGTGCCAGCGGTGATCGTGTCCTTCATCCTGTCGGTGCTCACATTCATGGATGTGGCCGGCGGACGACATACGTCGATTCCGCTCTACACCTGGGCGACATCCGGCGATCTTCGCATCGAGCTAGGTCTCTACGTGGACCGCCTCACCGCCGTTATGTTGCTGCTGGTCACGATCGTAAGTGGGCTGGTGCATGTCTACACGATCGGTTACATGCAGGGTGAGCGCGGCTATGCTCGGTTCTTCGCCTACATCGCGCTCTTCACCTTTTCCATGCTCATGCTGGTAATGGCCGACAATTTTCTCCAGTTGTTCATCTTCTGGGAGGCGGTCGGGCTCTGTTCTTATCTGCTCATCGGCCACTGGTATGAACGACCGTCCGCCTGTAGCGCTGCAACCAAGGCTTTTATCGTCAACCGGATCGGGGATTTCGGCTTCCTGTTGGGACTTTTGCTCGTCTACCTGACCTTCGGGTCCTTGGAATACCAGCAGGTGTTTGCTCAGGCGCCTGACATTGCCAAGGAAACGTTCAATCTACTCCGACTGATCGGAGGCCAATGGGAAGTCTCAACGCTCACTCTGATCTGCCTGCTGTTGTTCATGGGGGCGGTCGGCAAATCCGCCCAGGTTCCGCTCCACGTCTGGTTGCCGGACGCAATGGAAGGACCCACGCCGATCTCGGCGCTGATCCACGCTGCCACCATGGTGACTGCCGGCGTTTTCCTGGTAGCACGGCTATCCCCGCTCTACAGCCTGTCGCCTGCGGCCAAGGACGTGGTGGCCATCACCGGCGCGGCGACCATGGTGTTCGGTGCAACGATCGCGTTGACGCAATTCGACATCAAACGCATCGTCGCCTGGTCGACGGTCAGCCAGCTCGGCTACATGATGATGGCCTGCGGACTGGGCGCTTATGCAGCCGGCATCTACCACCTGCTCACTCACGGCGCCTTCAAGGCGCTCTTGTTCCTCTGTTGCGGGTCGGTGATCATCGCACTTCATCACGAGCAGGACATGCGCCGGATGGGCGGGCTCAAGGACAAGCTGCCGGTGACCTACTGGACCTTTGTGATCGGCTCGCTGGCGCTGGCCGGCTTTCCACTGACGGCGGGATTTTTCAGCAAGGACGAGATCTTGGTTTCGGCCTGGTCGGCGGGGTCACTCGGAAAACTGTTGGCTTCGCTGGGACTGGCGACGGCGCTCCTGACGGCGTTCTACAGCTTCCGTCTCGTCTTCGTGGCCTTCTGGGGAGACTCTCGTGTGGACCCACACCATGCTGGGCATGTCCATGAACCCTCATGGACGATGACGGTTCCGCTCATGATCCTGGCCGTGCTGAGCATCTCTACCGGCTACCTAGGAATCTCCGCCTTTCTCGCGCCAGCTTTCCCAGGCGTCGCAAGCGAAAGTCACCATGACAGCCCCATCGCCATCGGCATCATGACGGCCGCCACGCTCATGGGCCTGATAGGTATCGCCGCCGCCTATGTCCTCTACGTCAAGTCGCCAGGACTGCCCGACCTGCTCGCGCAGCAGTGGCAGCAACTGTACCGTCTCTCATTCAATAAATGGTATGTGGACGAGGCCTACGACCGCATGCTGGTGCGACCGACGGTGCGACTAGCCGACCGTCTGTGGAGTGGGGTGGATGTCGCTGTGATCGATGGAGCCGTGAATGGGGTCGCCCGCGCGATCGCTTGGGGCGGGTGGCTGATGCGTCTGGCCCAGAGCGGCCAGACCCAGCATTATGCGCTCGGGATGACCGTCGGGGCAGTTCTGATCTTGACGGTGTATTTATTATTGTAGGCGAGAGGTGCGAGGCGAGGGGCTAGGGGGGCCCGACCCATAGCCTATAGCCCATCGCCCCTAGCCTTGACTCGAACATGAGTGACGCCATCATTCAGACAAACGGCTTTCCCTGGCTGACAGCCGTCGTTTTCCTGCCGCTCGCCGGCGCGGTGCTGCTGTTTTTCGTAAAGGACGCCGCTGTGCGATGGACAGCTCTCGCCATCGCCCTGGCAGACTTGGCTCTCTCATTCCCCCTGTTCTTCCTCTACGACCGATCAGCGACCGGCATGCAGTTTACCGAACGAGTCGCATGGATCGCCTCGCCGCCCGTCAACTATGCCGTCGGCGTGGACGGTATCAGCCTCCCGCTGCTTCTGCTCACGACGCTCCTGACCCCGCTCTGCGTCCTCGTGTCCTGGCGGGCCATCGAGACCCGTCTCAGGGAATTCATGGCCACGATCCTGGTCATGGCCACCGCCATGCTGGGCGTCTTCGTAGCCCTGGACTTCGTCCTCTTCTACGTGTTCTGGGAGGCCATGCTGATTCCGATGTACCTGCTTATCGGGGTCTGGGGAGGCCCGAACCGCCTGTACGCGGCGGTGAAGTTTTTCCTTTACACCCTCGCAGGCAGTGTCCTGCTCCTCATCGCGATCCTGGTGCTGTTCTTCCAGGGCGGCCACACTTTCGACATATTGCTTCTAGACAAGGCCGGGTATTCTCAGACCCTGCAGAACTGGCTCTTCTGGGCCTTCTTCATCGCTTTTGCCGTGAAGGTCCCGATGTTCCCGTTTCACACCTGGCTGCCGGACGCCCACGTGGAGGCGCCGACCGCGGGCAGCGTCTTCCTGGCCAGCGTGCTCCTCAAGATGGGAGCCTACGGGTTCCTGCGCTTCACGCTGCCCATGCTCCCCGACGCGACGGCCGCGTTCACGCCGATCATGGTGGGCCTCTCGCTTATCGCGATCCTCTATGGCGCCTATATGGCGCTGGCCCAAGCCGACCTGAAAAAACTGATCGCCTACTCCAGCGTCAGCCACATGGGGTTCGTCACCCTCGGCATCTTCGCGCTCAACGCCCAAGGCATCGAGGGCGCGCTCATGCAGATGATCAACCACGGGATCACCACCGGCGCGCTGTTCATCTGCGTCGGGATCATCTACGAACGGACGCACAGCCGCATGATTGCCGACAATTTCGGGCTGGCCAATCCGATGCCGCGCTACGCCACCTGTCTCGTGATTTTTGCTCTCTCGTCCCTGGGACTGCCCGGCACAAACAGTTTTGTGGGAGAGTTTCTGATCCTGATCGGCACCTTTCTCTGGAACAAGGCCGCCGCGGTGGTTGCTTCGCTTGGGGTCATCCTGGCCGCCGCCTATCTGCTCTGGATGGTCCAACGGGTGGCCTTTGGGCCGACGGCCGGCCACAGCGCCCTACGGCTATCCGACCTCAACTGGCGCGAGATGACCATCATGGTCCCGCTGATCGTCCTCGTGTTCTGGATCGGACTCTTCCCGAATCCCTTGTTGAAGGTGATGCACACCAGCGTGGATCACCTCATCGAGCAAGAGGATCAGGAGGACCGGGCCCTGGCCCGGCGCGACGCGCGAGAAATGCGCGAAAGGCGTGAAGCGCGAGACGGGCACGTCGCGCAAGTCTCGCTGAAAGCGAATAACAAATGACTCTCCCACTGTCCGACATCCAGGCTGTGCTCCCCGAGCTGATCGTCGTGGCGGCGGCTTGCCTCGTCTTGGGGCTGGACCCCATCACGCCCCAGTCCAAGAAGACCTGGTTGGCCTGGTTGAGTTTGGGATCGCTCGTGCTGTGCGTCCCCATCACCATCTCGCAGATGGGCACGCGGGTGTCCGCGTTCAGCGATCTCGTGGTCCTGGACCCCTACGCGTGCTTCTGGAAACTCTTGCTGTATCTGGTGAGCGGGCTGACCATTCTGTTATCGCTGGCTTATCTGAAGGCGGAACGGATCAACCTGGGGGAGTATTACGGTTTTCTGCTCCTCTCGCTGTCCGGCATGATGATCATGGTCTCGGCCGTCGACCTGCTGACGATCTACCTGGGCACTGAGTTGATGTCGCTCTCCCTCTATGTGCTGGCCGGATTCAAGCGGTTCGAGGCGCGCTCGCTCGAGGCCTCGGCCAAGTATTTCGTCTTGGGCTCGTTCTCGTCCGGCATCCTATTGTATGGGATCTCGCTCCTCTTCGGCGTAGCCGGCAGCACCCGTCTCTCGGCCATTGCCGCAGCGGTCGCCAACCGTGGACTCGATGATCCCGCCCTGGTGCTGGCCATGATCCTGCTGGTGGTGGGATTCGGCTTCAAGATCGCGGTCGTGCCGTTTCATATGTGGACCCCGGATGTGTACGAAGGGGCGCCCACGTCGGTCACCGCGTTCATGGCGGTGGCATCCAAAGTAGCCAGCTTCGGCGCGTTCGTACGCGTCTTTCTGGAAGGGCTCGGCGGACTCAAGGCCAACTGGTACGGGCTGTTCCTGGTCGTCTGCATCGCCACGCTGGTGCTGGGGAACGTCGTCGCGATCGTGCAGACCAACATCAAACGGATGCTGGCCTATTCCAGCATCGCGCACGCCGGGTATGCGCTCATCGGAGTCGTGGTGGCCGGACAGGCCGACGCGGAGGGAGCGGTTCGATCCTCAGGGCTGTCCAGCGTGATGCTGTACCTGGCGGTCTATGCCTTCATGACGCTAGGCGCGTTTGCAGTGGTCGCCATGCTCAGGAAGGGAGGCTTGGAAGGGGAGGAGATCGAGGACTTCACCGGGCTGGCCAAGCGGCAACCGATCGCGGCGTTCCTGATGTTGGTCTTCATGGTGTCATTGGCCGGTATCCCGCCGACAGCCGGCTTCATCGGCAAGTTTTATCTGTTCCTGGCTGCCGTGAACGCCGGGTTGGCCTGGCTCGCAGTGATCGCAGTGCTCTTCGCCGCCGTCTCGGCCTATTACTATCTCCGTGTTGTGATGGTCATGTATATGCGGGATCTGGACATCTCGGCCGGTCTGGCGCCACGATTTGCCTCTTCGCCGGCGATGACCGTCGTCCTTGCCTGCGCCATCGCCGGCGTGGTCATCCTCGGTCTCTACCCAGACCCGCTCGTCTCCCTCACAACTTCCGCGGTGCTCACCCTGAAGTAGACCGTCATTCTTCACTTTTCCCCTTTTCCTGGCGCCAAATCCCCTTCGGCGGTAAAATTGCACGGTCAATGAGAGAGGTCCAGAGGGCCGGCTTGCCAGCCACTGATATGGCTTGAAAGCCATCCGAACAGCCGTGAGCATGGGAGGAGCGCCGGGACAATGAATCAAGAATCCATCATGTTAGCCGGCACGGTTGCAGCCTTTTTGGCAGCACTCGTTTCGATCCTGGATAAACTGCTCAGCCTGCAAGGTCGCTTGCATTCAGCCAAAGAACAGAAGGAGGAGTTGGCTGGCGAGCGGTCCCGTGCCGAGCCATCGACTCGCGCTTACCGACCAAAATCACGAGTATTCTACGTTTCCTCCTACCTCCTCTTGTATGAAGTGACCGTCATCGTCGCTGCGGGGAACCTGCTCAATTATCTCGGGCTGGTGCTGAGCCTGCGCCTTGAAAGCATCCTGTACCTCGACATGACGGGCACGGCGCTCGCCGCGTTCCTGCTGGGCCCTTGGTGGGGCGCCTTCGTCGCGCTGCTTTCCAATTCTCTCGTGAACTGGCTGCTCTATCCCGAGCCGGGAGCGGATGTGATCATCTTCCCTTGGTCGCTGGTGAACATGACAGGAGGGTTGTTCTGGGGATTCATGGCG
>Ga0209857_1000084_pt1 | contig 19845 bp, 21 predicted proteins | sample GWRWN1_10_20_FD_187226 | JGI IMG/M metagenome (GOLD analysis project Ga0209857, IMG submission 187226) | Riverbed sediment microbial communities from areas with no vegetation in Columbia River, Washington, USA - GW-RW N1_10_20 (SPAdes)... | ecosystem: Environmental > Aquatic > Freshwater > River... | reverse complement strand
AAAATACCGCAGAGGCCGGGCACAGTGGCGCCGTAGCGCTACCCTCCTAGACTAGTTTCTGTCGCAAAACTCGCAACTCATTGTGAAATTGGGCGTTTTCATCTCTAGCGTTTTGATTTTTTTACTTGACATGCGTGTGTGTTTTGTGGCACACATGCACCATGCCAGCTAAAACTGAGACTCTCGCCGATGTCGAGCAGTGGTTCCGAAAACAGGCCACCCTTCTCTGGCCCGCCGCGCTCGGTTCGTTGAGCCTGCGGCGAAGCCCCTGTGTGCGCGAGCACTGTGAAGCCTGTCGCAGCGGCGAACAGCACCCCAGTCATGTCCTTTACGGGCGGATCAAAGGACGCCGCTTCGCCATTTACATCCCCGAAAAACTCGCGCCAGAGCTACGGCGCTGTCTTGACAACGGGCGTGCCTTGCAAGAACTCCTCTACCAAAGTGCCCTGCGCTATACCAAAGCCCTCAAACACCAAAAGGCCACAACCATTCCAAAGGTCAAAAAATGACACGAATCGCAGACCCCCAAATCAACTTCGCCGATATCGAGTTTCTCACCCAAGGCATCGACCTAGACCCGATTCTCAAAAGGATGTCCGACTTCCTCGACGATCAGCCGAAGATCTTCGAGCGGGTGCGCCAAGATCTTCAGTGGGGTCTGAAAAAGCCCAACACGGGCCGCACGGCCATGCCCCCAACCCAGGTGCTTCGATCGCTGATCCTTATGCGGGTTAAGAACTGGGACTATCGGGAACTGCGCGAGCGCATCGCCGACGGGTACACGTTGCGCCGGTTCACAGGTTTTAACAGCCGGCGTGTCCCTAAGCACGACGCTTTCAATCGGGCCTTTAACAAACTTCGGCCGCAAACCCTGCAGGTCCTTAATGACTTGGTCCTTAAAGGGGCTGTCGATCTGGGGCTGGAGGACGGTAAAAGACTGCGCGTCGATACGACGGTGACCGAAACCGATATCCATCATCCGACCGATAATACGTTGCTCTGGGACGTGGTGCGAGTCATCACGCGGCTCGTGGGTCGTCTCGCAGAGCTTGTTCCCAATGGGATCGCTGGCTTTACCAACCGCACACGCTCGGCACGGCGTCGCATGCAAGAGATCCAACGCATGACAGCGCGGCAACGCCACACCCAGCAACAGGGTAAATATCGCCACCTCATCGGGATCACCCAGCAGGTCGTCCACAATGCCCGAGGGGTACTCGAAAAGACCAAAGATCAATGCGCCGTTGACCTGATGGACGACCTGGTCATCGGGGAGCTTCGACGCAAGATCGATCACTACTGCCAACTCGGTGCCCGCGTCATCGATCAGAGCCGCCGCCGCGTGCTTGAGGGAGAGCAGGTTCCAACCGAGGAGAAGATCTATTCGATCTTTGAAACCCACACCGATCTGATCAAGCGGGGGAAAGTACAAAAACCGATCGAGTTTGGCCACAAGATCTTTCTCGCTGAAAGTGGCTGCGGTTTGATCACCCAATACCGCGTGCTTGAGGGCAATCCCTCCGATCATATCCACGTCAAGCCGTCGCTCAAATGTCATAAGAAAACTTTCGGGTTGGCTCCCGATTGGTACAGTTCTGACCGAGGCTTTTTCAGCGACGAGAACATCAAGGCGTGCCAGGGTGTAAAGCTCGTCTGCATTCCGCAGCGCGGTGGAAAAAGAACCGCTAGCCGCGAAGCGTTCGAAAAGAGCCCTGAGTTCAAGAAGGGACAACGCTTCCGGGCAGGCATTGAGGGCCGCATCTCGGTGCTGTTTCGCGGCCGCGGCATGAAGCGATGTCTGGCCGAGGGCCGTGACCGCTTTGCGGTTTTGGTCGGCGCGGCCGTGCTTACCAATAATCTCATGAACATCGCCCGCCTCTTAAATCAAAAACAAAAACGCTTCCGACAAGCGGCGTAACAAGTGCTACTCTGAGACCCTCACACGATATGCCTGGGCGTAGTATCTTCCGGCGTGTTCCCGACGTGCTCCAGTTAAACTCATACGACTCTTTTCTCCTCACTTTCACCTCAGCATTGATACAATCGTGTCGCAAGGCCTCGCCCCAAATCACAACCATTGGATTTTTGCCTCGTTTTGCGACAGAAACTAGCTAGAGCAGACCGAGTAATCCGATGAGCCTATTTTGGATTTTAGATTTGCGATTTTAGATTACGGAGCAAAAGAAAGATCTGGGAGGTCTGCAATGAAACTGATCGGACTTATTTCGCCCAATCTCAGCGAGGACACTTTGGTGGATGTATACAAGATGTTACCGGAGGGGATTCGCATCGAAGGACGGGCGCTCAATGTGGGCAAGTATACCGATGACGAGTTCCACAGAGCCGAGCAGGCGTTCTCGGACCTCGTCCGCGACCTGGCTCGCCGTCCGTTGGATTTTCTCATGGTCACGGGTGAGCTGTTTCTCTCTTACAAGGGTCCGGGCTCGGACCGCGAGATCCTCAACCTGGTCAAACAGATCACACCGACACCGGCTTCGACAGTGCTCACGGCGGTTATCCGCGCATGTCAAACACTGGGGCTCAAGCGAGTGGTGATGGCGACACCATTCCCCGAAGACCAGGACGAGCGCCTGGTACGCTTTCTCGCCCACGACGGCATCGAGGTTGTCGCATTTCGCGGCCTGGGCTGTCCGAATTCCGACGTGATCTGGGCGCTGCCGCCGGAAACCGGCCATGACCTGGCCACCGCTCTGTTGCGTGAGCATCCGCACGTCGACGGCGTGTATATGCCGTGCAACAAGTGGCGCACCGTTTCCGTCATCGAACGCATCGAAAAAGAAACCGGCAAGCCGGTTGTGACCAACACGCAAGCATGGGTCTGGGAAGCGCTGCGGGCCATGGGAACAAAAAATCCCATCCCAGGTTATGGGCGCCTCTTGAGTGACGGCAATTGAACGAATCGGAATTACTTCGTCGGTGTTTGGCTAGCGGAACGCTGGTAAGATCTCGCGGGCGAAGAGTTGCAGCATCTGCGAATGACGTTCGAGTGTCGGATAAATGAACTTGATTTCGAAGTGCGAGACGCCGGCAGCGGCGTAAGCTCTAACCGTGCGGCGGATCTCTTCCGGCGATCCGATGAGGCTCACTTCCGCCAGCTGATCTACTGTCATCTGCCTTTCAAAGGTGCTGCGTCCTATGGCCAAGGTGCCAAGGCCATCTTCCCGCGCCTTACTGGAGTTCTCATCTATGCATCCATAGACTTCGATGCCGAGGTGGATGGCGTTCGGGTTCCTGCCGAGCGCCGCGGCCATTTCTTTGAGCTCCCGAAATCTTTTCTCGATATCGTCGGGCAAAAGCCAGGCCGGCAGCCAGCCGTCTCCGAGAGCCGCAGTCCTTTTCATCGCCGCCTCGGTCCACCCTCCGATCCAGAGGGGCGGATGCGGCTTCTGACGCGGCTTCGGACAGATCTCAGCGTCTTTGAACGCGACAAACTTACCTTCATAGGTCGAGGGCTGGCTCATCCAAATGTTTTTCATCGCCCGGATGTGATCATCAGCGATTTTCCCTCTGAGTTTTCTGTTGACCCCGAGAACTTCGTATTCCCGCGACTTGAGGGTCGACGGCGAGCCGATGCCAAGGCCGATGTCCAGCCGGCCGTCGCAGAACACGTCCAGGGACGCAATTTGCTTCGCGGCGAGCAGCGGATTTCTGCACGGCACCACCAGGCAGGCAATGCCAAGGCGGAGCGACCGCACGAGTCCGGCGAGATAAGCAAGCGTCGTCATGGCTTCATAGAAGTCGGGACTGTCGCCGGTCTTGGAATCGTCGGATCCTGAAGAGATGTGAGTACGGTGAATCTCTTCCGTCCACGTGAGGTGGTCGTGAACCCAAATGGAATCGTAACCCAGCGACTCGGCTTCTCGCGCAACTTGCACAATCGACTCCGGCGATGCCAGGGGACCTGAGTTGGGTACTCTAATGCCGAAGGTAACCTTAGCCTTGCCGGGGAAATCTCGCTCGCTCATCGTTGCAGTACCGTCCTTCCATTATTTAGTTATTCGAACTCTAGTCTGGACTTTTCCGGCAACAGGTCAGTTCAGCACTTGACGCGAGAGCTGTCCTGCGATATCTCGAAACCACCGGCAAGAATAAATATCCATTGAAACGGTGCTCGCTGCCTTGCTTCGAATCAGTACAACAACTCGACGGCAGAACCAACCTTTCGCTTACGGCTCCAGTCTTCGGCCACCGTTCAAATCTAATCAAAATCTAATCTAATAGGCCTTGACCCTAGGATTTATTATGGGTATTTATCTGCTACAAATTCACCCTGGAGGGGGTTCCTATGAGGATTGGGGTTGAACGACTTCGCCCGCGAACGTCATGCTATGTTTTAACCTGTTGTCTTATCTTATCGGTCGCTACCGGTTCCTTATCTATTGCTGCGGAAAAGACCGAACAGAGCACCGCTCAATCGAAAGAAACGTTCAATTTAATTCTGCCGTTTAAGGATCTGACGGTCGGACAGGGCCAAGAAGTCACGATGGATGCAGAGGTCGTGAACCGGACAAGAGACCCGGTTGAAGTCAGTCTCACCATCGATGGTGTGCCGAAAGGCTGGGACGTGAACTTCAATTCCCGGTATCCCAGCTACCCGATCCGCTCGGTTACGGTGGCAGGTGCGGGGGGTGACCAATCGACAACGAAATCCACCACGGTTGAATTCAAAACCAAAGTCCCCGATAACACCAGGCCCGGAAATTACCAAGTCAAAGTTACCGCTAAGGACACGGCGGGTACCACGCAATACGCCGAAAACATTACTTTTCGGGTCACCTCGAAGAAAGTCGATACCGGCGGATTGAAGCTTACGAGCCAATATCCGGTCCTCAGCACTGCGTCGGGTCAGACGCTCAAGTTCACGGTGGATCTTAAAAACGAGACCCCTAAGCCTCTGACCGTTTCTCTGGTGGCGCAGCCGCCCCAGGGCTGGACGGTGCGTTTCAAGCCGCAGTTCGGTGACACCCAAATCTCCTCCATCCAGCTCAAGGAAAACGCCTCCGAGACCTTGAGCGTCGAAATCGACACTCCGGCCCGAGCCGAAGCGGCGGAGAGTCCGGTGACGATCCGCGCCCGCGCCGGAGCCTTTGAAGCGGCCGCCACTTTGAAGGTCAGTCTCAAGGGCACCCAAGACCTCAAGATGGGCTCGGCTGCCGGCACTCTTAATACATCCCTGACCGCCGGCAAGAAGACGCCGGTAGATTTTCTCGTCGGGAACGCCGGCACAGCACCCATTCGCAACCTATCCTTTCTTAGCAAAAAGCCTAATGATAAATGGACGGTCGAGTTCAGGCCGGACAAGATCGACGCACTCAACTCCGGTGAGGTGAAGGAGATCAAGATGGAAATTCTCGCGCCGGATCGAACCATCGCCGGGGATTATCTTTTGACCCTGACCGCCAACGCCCCCGAAGTCAACAAGTCTGTGGAGTTCAGGGTCACAGTTTCGACGCCCACCATTTGGGGATGGGTCGGATTCGGCATCGTTGCTTTGGTGGTTTTGGGACTGGCGGTGGTATTTTTCCGCCTAGGACGCCGATGAGCGCCGTTATCGAGACCCAAAACCTTACGAAGCGCTACCACGATAAGCTAGCGGTCAACGCGCTCAATCTAACAGTTCAAGAGGGTGAGATCTTCGGTTTCCTTGGTCCCAACGGCGCCGGAAAGACAACCACGATCCTCATGCTCCTTGGACTCACGGAGGCCACATCCGGACGCGCTTCTGTTTGCGGCTTCGATCCGACGCTCGAATCCCTCGAAGTAAAGCGCCGTGTCGGCTACCTGCCAGAAAACCCCGGATTCTACGAGGACATGAGCGCCGGAGAAAACCTGCTCTACATGGCGCGGCTGAACCGTATCCCAGACGACGAAGCTCGGCGACGGACTTCGGAAGTCTTAGACCAAGTCGGCCTGAGCGAAGACGGTCGACGACTGGTTCGGGAATACTCCCGCGGTATGAAGCAGCGGCTTGGAATCGCCGAAGTTTTGATAAAAAATCCTCAAGCCGTCATCCTTGATGAGCCGACACTCGGCATAGATCCGGACGGGGCAATCCGTATCCTCGAGCTGATTAAGGATCTTAATCGAAAACGAAACCTCACCGTCATGCTCTCCTCGCACCAGCTCCATCAGGTACAAGAGATTTGTAGCCGTGTCGGCATCATTGTCAAAGGACGACTCATCGTCCAAGGACAAATGGACGAGCTGGGGCGAGCCATCCTCAAAGAGCGCCAGTGGAACTTTTTATTGGAAACAGCGGGCGCCGCCGACGGGCTGGAGAGCGATCTGCGGGCTATTCCCGGCATCGATGAAATCGAAAAACGCAGTCACGGTTTGTTCCTCCGCTGCACCAGAGACGTTCGTCCCGACCTGATGTCCTTGCTCGCGCGCAGGAACCTGCTGCTCTTGCAGCTCCGTTCTGAAGACCCGACTTTAGAGGAAATCTATCTGAAATACTTCCGCGAGGCATAAAAATGAGTGTCGTTTTCTGGAAAGAATTGGCCGATCACTTCAGCAGCCGCCGTTTCATGATACTTCTCGCGCTCATCGTTTTGATCGGCCTGTGGGCCACCTATGCCTCCGGGCAAGCCATCCGCCAAGACACTGAAAACACCCCGACGCAATATGTCTTCTTGTTCTTGCTGACGTCGGGCACCGGTACAGTGTTCTCTTTGGCGACTTTTTTAGGCTTCTTCGGCCCACTCGTCGGCATAACGCTGGGTTTTGATTCCATAAGCGGCGAGTATGCGAGCGGAACTTTGAGCCGCGTGCTGTCGCAACCTATCTACCGCGACAGCCTGATCAATGGAAAATTTTTTGCCGGCTTGGCAACGGTAGCCATCCTCTGGGGCTCGATTCTCTTGCTGGTGATCGGCTTAGGGATCACGTTGCTTGGTTTTCCTCCCAACGCCGAAGAGCTCTGGCGTATGCTTATTTTTACCACGGTAGGCGTTTTTTATGTCGGCTTCTGGCTCGCCCTCGCGTTGCTTTTCTCGCTGCTGTTTCAGAAAACCGTCACCGCGGCGCTCGCTTCCCTGGCGGTCTGGCTCTTCATGACGCTCTTCGTCACCATCGTCAGCCAAGGCATTGCTGGAGTCGTCGTTCCCGATCCCTCAACGCCGGAGCAGCTGGCCCGGAGAGCCGATGTCGAGAATATCGTCAGCAGAATCTCTCCTAGCACTCTTTTTTCCGAAAGCGTCAGCATCCTGCTCAATCCGGCGGCCCGGGTTTTCGGTTTGGCTTTGCAAAGCCAGGCCGAGGGTATCTTGCCCACTCCACTGGCGCTTGGCCAGAGCCTCAACCTAATCTGGCCTCACATCACGACCCTGTTCGGCTTGGTGGCAGTCTGTTTTGGCATCTCCTATATCATCTTCATGCGTGCTGAGATCCGCGCCTAGTAATTCGTACGCCGCCATTTCACTCTTAACCGTCCGCTTAGTTCTTCCTGGGTAATGTCAAACGGTCGCGTTCGAGCTTCTCGGTCCGATGGCGCTATTGATCGGACGAACATGTATAACGAGATAATTCAAATCGTGATTATTGATATATAAACGATTTGTGACTAGTATACGAGAAACTTCTCGCTTTTTTTTCAGGAGGATTCATGGCTTATCGCGATCTACGAGAATATGTCGATACCCTTGAGAAACATGGAAAACTCAAGCGCGTAACCAAGGAAGTCGACAAGGACTGGGAAATCGCCGCAGTCTGCCGCCAGCTGTTCAAAAAGATTCCACCGTCAAAACGACCTGCAGTGATGTTTGAAAACGTCAAGGGATTCAATATCCCCGTGGTCGCCGGCGTGCTCGGCGCTTCGCGGGAAATATATGCCCTTGGCCTGCAAACGGAAACGGTCGAAGGGATCAACCGCAAGTGGGACTATGCGTTGGGCAATCCCATTCCGCCGCGGATGGTAAAACAAGCGCCTTGCAAGGAGAACACTCTGCACGGCAAAGACGTCGATATCACCAAACTGCCGGTCCCGACGTGGACGGTGGGCGAAGATCCAGCCCCGTTTTTTACTTCGCCCTATCTCATCACCAAAGATCCCGAAACCGGCGTGCGCAACGTCGGTACTTATCGGATGCAGGTCAAGGGCCCCAATAAGACCGGGCTATTGATCGGCATTCGCCAAGACGCAGCGCTGCATATTCGCAAGAACAACGCGCAGAACAAACCCACGCCCATGGCCGTGGTGATCGGCGCCGATCCGTCCATCGGCTACGTGTCCGTATCAAAGATGTCGGAGGCGCTGGACGAATTCGCCGTGGCCGGCGCGCTACGCGGCGAGCCGGTCGATCTAGTGCCTTGCGAGACCGTACCGTTAGAAGTGCCGGCAACCGCGGAAATAGTTCTCGAAGGGGAAATTCCACCCAACGCCGTCGAACCCGAAGGCCCCTTCGGCGAGTACACCGGCTATATGGGTCCGGCCGGCAACGAGCCGTTCTTCAACATCAAGTGCATGACATTTCGCAACAAACCCCTCTATCAAGCGTTCATCAGCCAGATGCCGCCGTCGGAATCGAGCTGTATTCGCGGCATCGGCCGTGAGTGGCCGCTGTTCAAACATTTGAAAGACACACTGCATATTCCGATCAAAGACCTGCGCCTGAAGGAAGCCGGCGGCAGCGGCGCGTTTCTAGTTATCTCTCTCAAAAAACAGTTCGTTGGGCAGGTGCGCCAGCTCATGTACGGCGCGTGGTCGCTACGCACAGGTTTTGGCAAGATCACCGTCGTGGTCGATGATGATATCGACGTCTGGGATGACTTCGCGGTCGACTGGGCGCTTAGCTGGCATGTGCAGCCCGACAAAGATATCTATATTGAACGCGACGTCCAAGCCGTGGGCCTTGATCCGTCCCAGGCGCCGGCCGGTGTGCTACAGCATGATCCGAGCCGGAACGTCGGCTGCCGCATCGGTATCGACGCTACCAGAAAGCACCAGTATCCGGCGATCTCGTTGCCGCCAAAGGAGCATTTGGATCTTGTTGCGAGCAGATGGAAGGAATACGGGATCGAAGACTAAGGGTTCAAACCGTTCAAGCAGTTCAAAAAGTTCAAGCCGTAGTTGAAGGTCATAGTTCCGACGTTTTGAACGTTTTGAACGACTGAAACTACTTGAACGCTTATGTGCGATTTTCGCGCATACGCTTCGCCGCGGCCATGATCGACTCGATGATTTTCTTATAACCCGTGCAACGGCAGATATTGCCATGCATAAAATGCTTTAACTCGTCTTCCGTGGGATTAGGGTTCTCGTCCAGCAGCGCTTTGGCCGCGAGAATCATTCCCGGGGTGCAAAACCCGCACTGAAAGCCGCCGTGCTCGATGAAAGCTTCTTGCAAGGGATGGAGCTTACCATTGTCGGCCAATCCTTCGATGGTCATCACCGAGCGACCCCTCACCTCGAACGCCAATGTGGTACAAGCACTTACTGGACGCCCGTCTACCAACAACGTGCAGGCGCCGCAAACTTGAACATCACAAGAAAGCTTCGCACCGGTCAAGCCACAACGATCCCGCACAACGTCAAGCAACAGTTCGTGCGGCTCTACCGCGAGCTCTTGCAACCGCCCGTTGAGTGTAAAAGAGATGAAAATCGTTTGAGCATCAGCACGTCTTAGCATCGCTCTGGACATTAAGTCCTCCCTACCGTTGCACCGCTCAACACTGGCTCAAAGCATTCTGAAACGCGCGCTTGAGCAACACGCCAACGATATGTTCTTTATATTCCTGGGAGCCGTGGAGATCACTGATAGCTTGCGCGGCGCGCCCCGCAATCTCGCCGGCTTTCAAGATGTTCACTTTAGCCTCATCGACGCTTGTTCCCTTAATCTGCTCCTCGGCTTCGGGCACTCGTGTAGGTGCAGGGCCCGCGCAGCCGACGGCGATCTTTATGTCGTGGACGGATTTTCCGCCCCCGTTAGCCTGTAACGCAACGGCAACGCCAACGCTGGGTCTTTCCAGATAGCCGAATTTGAGGTAAGCGACACCGGATTTGGCTGCAGGCGCCGGCACCAGGATTTCCGTCAATACTTCATCCGCTTCTAAAGCCGTCTCATAGGCGTCGACAAAAAACTCCGCCGCTGGAATCTCGCGCTTCGAGCTGGATTTCTCCGCAACCATCTTGGCTCCCAAGGCCAGCAACAATATTCCCGGATCGGCATGGGGCTCAGCAAAGCAAAGATTGCCGCCGAGCGTTCCAACCTGTCGAACTCGAACATTGGCGACGTTTTGTTCCAATTGCACCAACGCCGCAAGTTTCTGCTGCAATACGGATGAGGTTTCCAGTTGATGATGCGTGCAAAGGGCACCGATGCGTATCATTCCGCTGTTCGACGCGACCTCGTTTAGACCCTTGACGTTCTTGACGTTGATCAGCCGCTCGTATTGAACCAAGCCCTCTTTCATCGCCAACAAAAGCTCCGTTCCTCCGGCATACACCTTGGCCGATTCTCCAAACCGGCCAAGCAGTTCGGATACATCCTTTACGGTTTCGGGCTCCTCCAGGCGGAATGGTCGCAGCATCTTAAGAATCTCCTTCCAATCGCTTCTTGACGGCCTGGGCAAATTCATCCAAGACCTGATCGGCTTTCCTTTTAATGATGCCATGCCCTAAAGCCGCCAGTTTTCCCAAAATGTCTACGCCCGCGACAAACCCGAGCACGGTCTTTTCACCCTGCTCCCGCAAATTCACGTCGAGGGATAACTTCATACGGCTGCCAATTTTGTTATCAGCCCCGGAGGCCTGCGCCTTGATGTGAGTCAATTCTTCTCGTTCAAGCACTTCAATGGTTGTTGGAAACTCCACGCGAAAAGGTCCCACCTTCTCGATCATGGTGGCGGAATAGAGCTTACCCGCTTCTATGGTTTTCGCTTCCTTGCACCCTGGAACACAGGCGATGAAGCGATCCACGTCCCAGATAAAATTCCATACTTTTTCCCTGGAGGCCAGGATCTCAACTTCTTTTTCAAACTGCAAAGATTTTCCTCCTCAGACGCAGTTATTTTCGCTATCAGAAGTCGGCGAAACTCGCAACTCACAATGACCTTTTTCCGCCGTGGCGTGAGCCGCGAAGATGAAATTGCCGTCTAATCGATCGTTACGGAGATACTGTGAATGAAAGGTCAGCAGCAAATGAAACCCAAAGTATGCAACTCTACCCGGTTCCAGTTCTCGGGCTTCTTACATCCTTCAGCTCTTTGCTTAAAAAAGCTTTCAATTTTCGCTTAACACGCTCTTCAATTTGCCGCACCCTTTCGCGGCTGATATCGTATTTTTCGCCGATCTCTCTTAGCGTCAAGGGCTCTTCATTAAGAAGGCGTTCCCTAAAAATAACCAATTCTTTATCTTTGAGCGCCCCTGCGAACTGTTCCATCTTCTCGCGCAGCAACTGTTGGTATTGGGTTTCGGCGATTTGTTCCTCCGGCGACTCCTTTTGATCCGGCAGAAAATGTAGCAAGGTCGCCTCTTCATCATCACCCATCGGCATATCAACCGATAAGTCACGGCTGGCGAGCCGCTGTTCCATTTCAACGACTTCATCTTCTTTGACATTCAGTCGCTGCGCCAGGAGTTTTGGGCCAGGAGTTAAGCCCTCCGCTTCAAGTTTTTCCTTTTCCTTTTGCAGGTTGAAGAAAAGCTTTCGCTGCGCCTGGGTCGTGCCGATCTTCACCATGCGCCAGTCATTCATGATGTGGCGGATCATATAAGCCCGGATCCACCAGACCGCGTAGGAAGGAAACCGCACACCGCGATAGGGGTCAAAGTTTTTCACGGCTTCCATCAAACCCATATTGCCTTCTTGAATTAAATCAAGCAGATTCCTAAACGCTTTCTGGTACTCGCGCGCAATCATTACAACCAGACGAAGATTCGCCGTCACCAGCTTATAAGCCGCTTCGACGTTCCCATATTCTTTGTAGTCTACCGCAAGCCGGTGCTCTTCTTCACGGCTAAGTAAGGCGAATCGGCGAATTTCGGCGAGATATCGTTGAAGGGGATCGAAAGTGACAAGCGCCTTGTCTGCGCCGCCGTCTTCTTCGCTATCGATCACTTCTTTTGGGAAATCGATCTCAGGAAAAGGAATATCGCTGAGCGGTGCTTTTTCGTCTTCGGACATAGCGACGGCCAACTCTTCACCGTCCAACAATAGAACTACAAGTTTGTCGGGAGATTTTCAAGCAGGTGCTCGAAAAACTCGCCAGCAAAAACAGTAAGTTGGGTAGGTTTCTTAGAAAAGGGAGAGCCCAGCAAAAGCTGGTTAAGATTCGTGCGGTTGCCTTTTTACTTTCCCGGCGGCTATTTCACGCAGGGCAACCACAACCTCGCGATTATCAGACTCCACTAGAGGCTTGGCCCCCTTAAAAAGCTGCCTTGCTCTCTTCGAGGCGAGCATCACAAGCTCGAAACGGCTTGGGACTTGATTCAAACAATCTTCGACGGTAATTCGCGACATCCGGATCTCCTGTAAAAGTCTTTCTTTTGATTGAACCAGATTCCGGCTATCCAGTCAACTTGCGTCTCATACGCAGTCATCTTGACAATACAAAAGCGTCACCCTATCTTCCGCTCAAATAGAAAGAATGCCACGATGCTGCACAATCTATTCAAAAAGCTCGAAGAATTGCTCCTACCGGAACGGCAGACTGACGATGGGGCGCGATACCTAGAACCGCTGGATGTGTTGCGATTAATCCACCAGCGAATTTCACAACTAGCTCAGCAAATTGAATCACATGCCGAACTCGCGCCTTATCCTCAGGTGGCGGAGCGCCTCCGCCGAATTGCCGGCGAAAAACGGAATAGCGGCAACCGCCTGAAACAAATCATCGAAAAGCTTCACGGATCGATCACAGAAGGATCCCCGCGCTCCGCCACAGGCAAAAATCATTGGCAACGGCTTATTCGGGACCTGGAAGACCAGAAGGCACTGGATGACATCTTGTCTCGATATGAGTTTATTGTCACCCGGCAGGTTCCCGAAGTCGCCGACTTTCTCCGAGAGCTTAAGGCTATCCACGAGGCGCACCGGCGATCACTGACACAACTAATCGCTGTGGCTGACCCACAGGCAACTCAGACTTAACCTGCCGCGAGTCTTCCGGGCGGCAACTTATGCGAAATAGGCGACTGCGTCTTTGGAAGGGAGAATCTCGGTATCAGAATTTCAGGTAATGGGAAGAAACTGATCTTGGGACAAGTTTGTAGGTGCGCGATTAGTGTTCGAGCTGTTTCGTGGTCTTCGTTTTCGCAAACGCCATGTCCAATGCGATCCCTGTGACAATCGCCTGCCAGGCTTCGTCCTCTGAAAGGCCCTTGCCCTTAATGGAACGCCACAGGTAAATTATCTCTTCTTCCGTGACGCTTTCAAAAATATCCTGATCACGCTCTCTATCTAGTGTCGGAACTGGGTTAAATCGCATAGAAATTTACCACCATCCTAATCACGATATAACGCAGCAGTTACACGCAAATTAAATGCCAGCTTCGCAACCCTTTGAAAAAGCTTAAAATAGTACTTTTTCTCATTCAAAGAAGCCCGGTTTTTGGGCGAATATTGTCAGGATCGTCGAAGTTTTATGACAATATCTGTCTTGAAATGGCTATCAGAGCAACTTAATGAAGGATTGTTCAGTCAATCACGGCGATACCGGAAATTTCGACCATACAGTCTGGATTATAGAGGCTCCCTACTTGAACCAGTGTGATCGCAGGAAAATATTTTCCGAACACTTCGCGATAGACTCCACCCAACGCGTTCTTCTCATTAAGATAAGCTTGCAGGTCGGTGATGTAGATCGTCAGTACCGCATATTGGTTCGGACGCCCCCCCGCTGCTTCCACCGCCGTCTTTAAATTCCGTATCACCTGGGCGAACTGCGCGACGAAGTCCCCCTTGCCCACTACTTGCCCATTTTCATCAAAGGGCGCTTGACCGGCGACGTAAACAATATTTCCTCCGGTTACTTTGGCCACATGCGCGTAGCCCAGGGGACGTTCCAGTCCTTTGGGGTTCAATAACTCGAACGGCATTGAGTCAATCTCCTCTTCGTGTCGGGGTCAGTTCAGTCGAGGCTGCGCTCCAACAAGTGATGAATTGCTTCACTTCGCTTACCGCGTCGTTGGACGCCGCAACGTATGGAAGAATAATCCTGGTTGCGCCTGCTTGCTGGTAAGGTTTGATCTGTTCGACTATTTCTTCCGCCGACGTTGCCGCGACCAAGGGCAATCCCTCGAAAAGCCGATCTGTGACGAACTTCCTTGCTGCGTGAAAACCGCCCGACTTCCACGCCGCCCGCATTGCCTCCACCTCCGCCGCAAAACCCATGCGGCCCAGCAGGTCTCTATAGTAGTCGGCGAGGGCGTAATAGGTCAGCGCATGACTTAACGCTTCACGAGCCGCTTCGTAGTTCTGTGCGATCGCACAACGGATTTTACAGATGACCTCTAGAGTCGAAGGGTCTTTACCAGCCTCTTCGGCGCCGCGTCTGACCTCTTCGGCAATTCGACGTATTTCAATCGGATTGGCCATGTTTATCAAAACACCATCGGTCATTCGGCCAGCCAAGCGGGTCATTTTAGGGCCGAAGGCCGCTAGAAAGATGGGGATGCTTCGCCCCGACGGACGAAAGGCCATCTTAAAGTTTTGGGCGGTAAAAAACTTGCCATCAAAATTGAGCTTGTCACCTCGCATCGCGGCGCGAACGATCTCTACATATTCCTCGACTCGGCCCAACGGATGATCGAAGTTTTGCCCATGCCACCTAGCAATGGTCGGATTGGATGAGCCGATACCCAGTAAAAAACGCCCCGAGGAAAGCTCATCAAGTCCCACCGCCTGAAGCGCCAAAGTAGCAGGGGTTCGTCCCAGGATGTGATAGACCGCCGAACCTATCTTGAGGTGGGTCGTGACAGCGGCGATGGCCGCCAGCATGACCGTTGGGTCCTTATTATTTGCCTCGCCGCCCCAGGCGCAATCAAACCCATGTTTCTCCGCAAGCTGAGCGAGCTGCGGAATTGCGTCCATCGGCAACTGCGCGCCGGAATTGAATTCGATATCGATCTTCATGAATCTCGGTGTGTCAACCTGGCGTAGACATTAAGTGTAACTGCTTGGCAAGTTGGTTTTGAGAATCGCTATTTTTTCAGTTTTTTCCACATGTCTGATGAATCGATACTTATTCTCGACCTCATCCATCGGATAGGGCGGCACTGCCGTACGCTCCGTCGTAACTTTAGCGCCGATGAAGAAGAGCTCATGACCGTTTAACGCCTCCATAGCAACCCCGGCAAACTCATCGACGGAATGCGTCCATAGCGCCTGTCGGATTCCCGCGGCGCGCGCCATTCCAACCAGATCCGTACCGGTAGCCGTCGCCGTTTGTTTGCTCCCTGAAGCCTCGTACACCTCATTGTCAAACACAATGTGAACCAGGTTTTTCGGCTCCATGCGAGCCATGGTCGGCAACGAGCACAAGTTCATCAACAACGATCCATCGCCGTCGAGAGCAATAACCTTCCGCTGCGGCAAGCCCAACGCCATACCGAGAGCGATGGAGGAGCAAAGTCCCAAAGTGCGCACCCGAAAATTACCGTCGCTGGGACGTAGCGCATTCCACTCCAACGTCACAGCTCCCGCCGAAGTTACAACGAGAGCATCTGAAGCCGCCTTAGCAATCTTTCCTAAACAGTCAAATCTCTTCATCTGCAATCCGGTGAGTTAACTACGTTCATCGGCACCAGCGCTCTACTGTGACTTGATCGAGGCTCGACGTCCAAGACTTTCTTTCGTCAGTAACAGCGCCACAGGGCGCTTGGAATCTTCAGTCAAAATCTGCGCTCGCTTAATCAGCTCGGGGGCATCACTGGGTTCGCGCATAACATAGTGCCGAATGCCCAAAGCCTGGAGCACGGGCTCAGTCATACCGCCGGACGTACTGAACGTGCGATCACCGATGTCACCTGCATAGTAAATGAGAAGCAATAATGGGATGTGATACTGCAACAGGGTCGTTACGATGGCGTTATTGCTGTTGAAGAAACCCCCGTTCTGCATAATCGCGGCGCATTTCTTTCCGACCAAATAAGCGCCGGCACAGATACCTATTCCCTCTTCCTCGCGGCATAGCGGAACGTGGATCACGTCGCAATCCACTTCAACTTCATGAAGCAACTGTGCCAGATTAATATCCGGTAAGGTGGCGATCAGATTGATGCCGGCGGCCTTCAAGCCGTTAAAAATCGTTCTTGCCGCGTCTTCCGCAGTCACTGCAATTTCCTAGCTGAACGAGTAACTCGCTTAACATCAAACCGACAGTAGATCAAGCCTGTTTGCAACGCACAAAGCACTTTTCCTTTGTTGTGAATCTTAGTATAAGATTCCTGGTGAGCCATTGCCGCATTTCGCTATCGATTCAGAAAGGAGACGAACAATGATCAAGCTCTATGACTTCAAGTCCTCGCCCAATTGCCAGCGCGTAAAGGTCGTCCTGGCGGAAAAAAATCTACCCTACGAAATTGTGCCCATTGACCTGAGGAAGCAGGAACAAAAAACACCTGAGTACCTCAAGCTCAATCCGGACGGAAAAGTTCCAGTGCTCGTCGATGACGGGACGGTTCTCTACGAATCCTGCATTATCAACGAGTACCTGAACGAAAAATATCCCAATCCTCCCTTGATGCCGGCGGATCTCGGGAAACGGGCCAAGGCCCGCATCTTGACCGACTACGGACTGGCTCACCTCGATGGACCGTATCAAAAGCTCCGCGTAGAAGTTACGAAAGACCCAAAGGAACAGAATCAGCAAGTGATCGACGCGGCGAAGAGCGATCTCAGAAAACTTTTGCGGCGTCTTGAAGATGAGCTTGGCGACCAGCCCTATCTGGTGGGCGATTTCTCGCTGGCAGACGCTGATCTCCTACCTCGTTTCACAAGACTGGAAGGCTTCGGCGTCCTTCCCGACCCCTCTCTGCCGCGGCTGGGAAAATACCTGCAGAGGATGAAAGAGCGGCCCTCAGTGAAGGCCGTTCTCTAGGCCGTGGAAAATAGGAATTCCGGTCTCGCCACTTGTCTTTGCAGTAGCTAATGGAGACGCCGAAGAGCGCGTTTATTCCAACCGTCTTTTCGGCTCTCCTTCGCCCCTTCATTCGTCTCCTCGATCGAGGTTCCTTCCCAAAGTATCAGGGAAGCCTGCAGCTTGCTGGGCTAAGAGACAAAGTCAAAATCTGCTGGGGGGCTTACGGTATCCCCCACGCCTACGCCGGTAACGAGGAGGATCTATTCCTCGCTCAAGGCTATTTGCACGCCCAGGAGCGACTCTGGCAGATGGATATGAGCCGGCGCTTCCTCTCCGGCCGCGTGGCGGAAATCTTCGGCAACTTCCCGATCCCTTGGAAAGAATTATCCAGCCAGTTTCGCGGACAAAACAGCACCGATTTTGATTACTTCATGAGGCTCATCGGCATCCAGCATACGGCCGTAGCATCACTGGAGCTTGCATCGGAATATGAGTATCGATGGCTCAATGCCTATAGCCAAGGCGTCAATCGATACATCGAACAGTGCGGCAGGAGACTGCCTTGGGAATTTCGCCTTCTCCGCTATGATCCGGAGCCTTGGCGACCGGAAGACAGCTTAGTCATCGGAAAGGGCCTTGCATTCTTTCTTTCAACCGCCCTTTTCACCCGCCTGAATATGATCGCGATCGCCGCCAAGCTGTGCGATCACCAGGAAATGCTGCGCTCACTTTGTCCATTGTACCCGGACAATGGACCCGCAATAACCCAAGCTGCGTGGAGCTCAGCTCAAAGCATCTGGCAATTCATGAATGGCGCCTTTGCACGTAGCCACTGGAGTACCACCGGTCACGGCAGCAATAATTGGGTTATCGCCCCGAGCCGCTCGGCCACGGGCCGCGCTATTCTATGCAATGATCCACATTTACGCCTGGTGGTTCCATCCATTTGGTATCTGATGCACTTGAAAGCCGAAACGTCGACGAACCAACCTAACGGTTACGAAGTGTGGGGCGCCTCAATCCCAGGCTCTCCGTGTGTTCAACTCGGGCATAATCGTTGGATCTCTTGGGGGGTAACAGCTGCAGTCTGCGACGATGTCGAACTGTTTAGGGAGAAGCCGCATCCCCTAGACCCAGAGCGCTACCTCGTCGGAGACAGCTGGTTCACCATGGATAGACGGGAAGAAGTCATAGGAGTACGCAGAAGCAGAGAGATAAAAAGAATTGTCCGATCAACTCGCCACGGGCCGGTACTTAGCGACTTTGGCAATCGGCCAGCCTCTTCACAAGTTCTGTCGCTCCGTTGGACAGCCCACGAGCCAAGCCAGGAGTTTCGCTGTCTGGTTGGCGTGAACCAAGCACGCGATTGGCACGAATTCATTGACAGTCTTGCTTATCAGAGTGCTCCGACGTTGAATTATGTCTATGCTGATTGCCACGGTAACATTGGTTATAGCCTGGCGGGCAAAATTCCTTTGCGACGCCGGGTTCCATCATTGCTTCCGCTAGACGGTTGGATCGAAGACAACGATTGGCGTGGCTACATTCCCTTCAGCGAGCTGCCGCGCCTCTACAATCCACCTGAGGGAGTGATCGCGACAGCCAACAATCGCATCGTGGACGCGTCTTATCCTTATTACTTGTCCCATTTTTTTGAGCCACCGTCGCGGATTTGTCGAATCAAAGAACTTTTGGCGGTTAAGGAATCTTTCTCCGTTAATGACATGGAGGCGATGCAAAACGATCGCGTTTCGCTTTATGCCACAGAGTTGATCGACATTTTGAAAAACGATCTCGCTCAGGTTCCGGAGGAAAAGGGACACCACAAGGCCGCTGCCGACCGACTCACGCGGTGGGACGGCACGTGCGACGAAAAAAGCGTCGCGGCTGCCATCTTCCACATATTCCATCATCGCCTGATGGTAAACCTGTTCGTCCCCACTCTGGGAGAGGATCTCTTCTCGGCCTATGTCGAAATTTTCAATCAATCCTTGATGCCGACCCTGCAAATTCTGCGAGATCCCGGCTCCCCATGGTTTTCAACGAAATCACGGCAAGAGCTCGTGGCAAGCTCACTGCGCGAAGCGTGTGAAGAACTAAAGACAAGCCTCGGCGACGACTTGCAGCTTTGGCAATGGGGAAAGATTCACAGCTTGACCCTCAATCACTCTTTAGGTCGAATCAAGCTGCTGAGCCCGCTGTTGAGTATTGGTCCTTTTCCATCTCCGGGCGACGGTACAACCGTCAATATGGGCTTTTACCGGCATTCGAACCCGTATGCGCACACAGTGGGCGCTTCCCTGCGTTTTGTCATTGACGTCGGCATCTGGCGGCAGTCGGGCTTCATACTTACTTCCGGACAATCCGGCCACCCATTTTCACCCCACTACAGCGATCAGACCCCACTTTGGCGTACAGGTCGCTACGTGAGAATCGGAAACGGCGAAGACGAAACGCCGTCAGAAAATGTGTTGACTCTTGTGCCGCTTTCGGCTCGACTTCCTTGACTGCCATCTTAGGAAGCCATATAAGAAACCGTCTTCCCGAACACCCTGGAGAGCTATAGCGGAGGCATTCTATGCCGCTTAAACTGTTGATCGCCGACGACGAGCGACTGTTCAGGCAAAGCCTTAGAATATTGCTCGAGACCGCCAAAGACATAAAAGTAGTGGCCGAGGCCGCCGACGGCCAGGAGGCAGTGGTCAAATGCCGGGAAACCGAACCGGACATCGCTTTGTTGGATGTTCGCATGCCCAAAATGGACGGGATCAAGGCCGCCAAGCTCATCGCCGCATTGGCTCCCCG
>Ga0209857_1000081_pt1 | contig 20368 bp, 17 predicted proteins | sample GWRWN1_10_20_FD_187226 | JGI IMG/M metagenome (GOLD analysis project Ga0209857, IMG submission 187226) | Riverbed sediment microbial communities from areas with no vegetation in Columbia River, Washington, USA - GW-RW N1_10_20 (SPAdes)... | ecosystem: Environmental > Aquatic > Freshwater > River... | reverse complement strand
CGCTCCGCATCGCACAGGAGCTGGATGAGCATAATCGCGAACGACGCGTCATCGAGGCCGAGGTGTTGGAGCGAGCACTGACCCAGGCCGACGCAAGCTCAAACATGGAAGAACGCTACTCTCTCGTACTGGGAGGAGAGGGCTGGCATCCGGGTGTTTTGGGTATCGTCGCGTCGCGGATCGTCGAGAGATTCTATCGCCCGACCGTCGTCATTGGCTTTGACGGCGGACAAGGAAAGGGGTCCGCCCGCAGCATCCGCGGTTTCCATATGGTCGAAGGATTTCGTCGTTGCGCCGAACATTTGGAAAAGTTCGGCGGCCACGAATACGCCGGGGGGTTGTCGATCAAAGAAGAAAAACTCGGGCGCTTTGCCGAAGCCTTCGAAAGTGTCGCCCGCGAATTCTTACAGCCGGGGGATCTGTTACCGTTGCTTGAAGTCGATGCACTTCTCAACTTTTCCGAAATCGGGTTTCCATTGTTACGCGAGCTGGAATCTCTGAAGCCCTTCGGAGTCGGCAATCCCGAGCCTTTATTCATGACGGAACGGGTCGAGGTTTGCGACCGCAAACCATTCTCCGCGGGCGTACGTTGCCGTTTTCGCCACGGCGGGCGCGTGATCGGAGGAGTGGCGTTCGGAGCCGGCGACGATTTTCTCGCGGCACCCGGCGTGACGGTCGATCTCGCTTACCGACTGAGCGAGAACGAATGGAACGGCGCGACCACCGTCGATCTGAAGATCGTCGATGCGCGACCCGCAGCCGCTGGCTAACGAGTTTGCTTCGACCACGACACTGCGTACACGTAATGGAGCGAAGGATACGGATGAAAACCGGATCCAAGCCATTCGTGCCCAGTTTGACTATCTAATTACAGATCATGAGATGACAATCGCGCGGTAGCCGTTTCATGAGTCCCTTGACCACGTGTCCCCGCAGCATGTGGTAAAAAGCCGAACGGCGTGTGGCGCCGATAATTACGGCGTCGACGTCGAGCTCTTTCGCCGCGTGGGCGATGGCTTCGGCTGCGTTGTGCGATACCGTCCAGATCGGGATGATCTCGATCTGTTTTTCCCGCACGGCTTGAAGCACCGCTTTTAGCGTCTCGACTCCTTCTTCGTTCGGTGTGTGGGGAGTCGTTCCGGCGAACAGTCCGGGCCACTCCTCGACGTAGATACAATACAGCGCGGACTCGCCCTTGCCTTTCGCCCGGATGATCCCTTCCTGAATCAGCCGCGGACTCTCATCGCGCAGTGCTAACAGCGTCGAAGACGAATAAAGGGGTTTAACCTCGACGGCTTCGGCGAGGGTCATCAGTCCCTTGAGTTCATCTTCCACCAGATTTTCGGACGCGCGATAGGCCCGGGCCTGAAGCCGCTGGATAAACGGAATCTGTGCGAGCATATCGACGAACCAGGCCCGGCGCACCCCGACAGCGGTGAGCATGCCGATCAGCGTGACCGCGCTACCGAAATAGGTCGCGAGCTGCTTCTCGACAAGATTAATGCCCCACGCGACCATAACCATGAGCGTCGTCAGCACACCCACCCAGAAGCCTAAATCTCTCCGCCCCAATCTCCAGCGAATCGCATCCAAACTGAGCGACGAAAAGACAAATGCGCCAAGGAGGCCGAAGGCGTACATATCTCCGAGAAGAACCATTTGGCCCCGAGTCAGCAGAATGATCAACGTTGGGACGGAGGTGGCGATCAAAACCGCAATGTGGGGCGTGTTAAAGGGACGATTGCGGAGCTCCAGGATCTTCGGCAGAAAACCTTGGCGCGCCAGAGCCAGAAAAACGTGATACGAGCCGATGATCGCGGTGTTCGATGCGAACAAAAGGAGGGTTGAAGCTGTGAGGACCACCGCCAGTTTGATGCCGATGCCGCCCACGACCAAGCCCAACTCGGAGATGAAGCGCTCGCTTTCGGTGTTCTTGATCTGATCCGGCAGAAGTCCGATCGACAACGCGGTTAGGATCGGCGAAGTGATGATCATCGTTATCATCACCGCGGCCATGGCGAGGCGAGTTGTGCGGCGCAGCGGAAAACGCATGGCCGGACTCAACTGGCTGATGCTTTCCAAGCCGGAAAAGGCCAGCCAGGCAGCGCCGAACCCCACGAGCAGTTCGTAAGACGAAATACCTTTGCCCGTGCCCAAATTCCTGATAACCATTTGCCACTGGGAAGAATCCATGGAAACGAAGGCGGTTCCGATAACCAGGATATTGACCACCAATGCAGAGCAGGCCATGACGAGAGCAACAGTAGCGCTCTCCCTGATTCCAATGATATTGAGGGCGGCCAGGATACCCACCCCAACACAGGATAAAAGAACGATGTGATGGTCAACTGCGGGAAAGACACTGCCGATGTATTGAAAGCCGGCAACCGCGGAGATCGCCGTGGTAAGAAAATAGTCCACGGTGATAAGCATGCCCCCCAGGCAGCCCCACATCGGACCAAAGGCTTTGGTCGTAATGGTAACCACTCCGCCCCCTTCCGGATTGCGCCACGAGATTTCGATGTATTTGAGCGCGAGAAGAATGAAGCCGCCCGTGGCGAGCAGGACGAAAAACGGCGTGGCATTTTGGACGTGGCTGTAGAGAATCCCTGGAACGTAATAGACGGATGTGCCGATGTCGCAAAAAACGACGGCCCATGCCAGGAACCAATTAAGCTGGCGCGTGTCTCTCGTTGGTCGCATCGAGTTGCGGCTTTTTGGGATGACCTACGGCTTAGGGCACGTTAACATGATGTCGTCTCAGACTCTTGCATTCGCCTAAAGGTTCGACTTATCATGTTAGAATGCGTCAAGTCTAATATGTCGCTTCCCCCACAATACTTTCAGAAGCTTGTCGAGAGTTGTCCGGACATTATCATTGCCGTTGATCGGCAGGGCACCATTACTTTCTACAATGACGGCGCCAGACAGAACCTGGGTTTTTCGCCGGAAGAGGTTTTGGGAAAGAACGTCCTCGAGGTTTATCCTGATATTGACGAAGCGCGCAGGGTGATGGGGGAGATGCGGGCCGATGAAGGCGAGGGCAAAGGACGGGTCAGAAATTTTGAAACTATTTTCAAAACCAAAAAAGGCGAGAAAATTCCCGTTGCGATCTCCGCATCCATTATTTACGACGATGATGGAAAGGAGTCGGGTTCCATCGGCTTTGCGAAAGACATACGCGAACTCAGGCGGCGAGACCAGCTGGCGACACTCTGCGAATTCGCCATTGGGTTGTCCCACGAGATCAACAATTCGTTGGAGGTCCTGGTTAACCAGGTGGACATGCTCCAGAAATATGTTGGACGGGTCGCCACCGACGAAGACTATGTCGTCGAAGCAGAGCGCCTTGAGTGCGTTGCGTCTCAGATAAAGAAGATCCAGGACATCACGGGCCGAATCGGGCAGATGACTGAGGAGGGACATTACGACACCAAGGAATACCTCAACGGCAAAATGATGACTGATCTTCATGTCGATGGCTCAAAGAAATGCTTGGAGCGCTCGAAGCCGGACAGCCGCTACCCGTTGAGCGGGCTAAGAATTCTGGTGGTCGATGACGACGCCGGTGTCTGTCAGTCCCTCAAAGATCTTTTGGAAGAGGAACGATGCAACATTGAAACTGCTGCATCCGGGGTTGTCGCCATGGAATGGCTGGGCCGGCAGGAATTCGATGTTTTGTTGAGCGACGTGGTGATGCCCGACATGGACGGCTACGAATTATATCAAGCGTCAAAAAAGAAGAGACCCCATCTTCCGGTGGTACTGATGACCGCGTTCAATTACGACAGAGACCATATCATCAAGAGAAGCTGTTTGGAGGGACTGCAGGGCGTGATCTTCAAAAAGCCGGTCAATCCCGTGATGCTGAAAAAACTTCTGCTCCAACAATGTCGTCCGGAGCAGGCCAATCCACAGCCTTCCATTGCCCCCCAAACCACCATCGCATCCACGGAAAATCCGAAACCCAATTAGCAAAAGCTGTGAGCAAGGAAGATCACTACAACGAAGGGATGGAGCTTTTTACCCAGGATAGGCTCGACGAGGCCGTTGCCGCCTATCAGCGAGCGCTTCGAGAGGATCCCAACTACGTGGATGCCCTCCATGCTTTGGCGATGACCTACGCGCACCAAGAAAAACTGGACGAGGCGATTCAAGTGGGGAAGAAACTCATCGAGATCGCTCCCGACGATGAGCTGGCCTATACCAGTTTGTCGATTTTCTACCAACAAAAGGGACTGATTGCCGAGGCCGAACAGATCGGCGCTCAGGCCAGAACGCTAGGCTGGAAGCGCCAACTGAACGAGAAGAAGGGTTCCGGAAACAACTAGGTCGCGGCACTGTTCCTGCCCGGTTGGATTATCGCAGTAACGTAATTATAAGTAGTGACCCAATAATCAGGAAGGGATGATAATCCTCTGCCCAACATATATGTAGTGCGGATTTTTCATGGTCTCCTTATTAGCCTCGTAGATCTTTTCCCACTTAAACGGATCTCCATAGTGTCGAAGCGCCAGGTAGCTTAGCGTATCGCCTCTTTCTACGGTGTATTGGCGCAACCCATCTGGGGAAGTAAATTTGGCGGTTGATTCTGCCGCTCCCCCGCCCGGTCTCGCTTTTTCAGTGGCGGGCGCAGATTTCTCTTTAACTGTAATTAGAGCTGGCGTGGGACGTGGTTTTTCCCCGCTCGCCACGGCCGGTTGGGTTTTGTACAGACGGTCAATAAACCCGGAGCTATCCAACTCTTTGATAAAGGTTAGGTCGACAAACTCCTCGGGCCGAGCGACCTTGATCTTGGGATCTCTCGTAGCCAGCTCCCGAAGCATCACGGCAATGCCGCGCAGCGTAGGGTATGGTTTTTGGGGAATGAGGGCTATGCCAATATCCTCGTAAACTTCGGTCAAAACGTCGGCGTCGGCAGCCTTCAGATACTTTGCAAGAATGGCTAAAGATTCCGCACGGTGGGTCTTATAGTAATGAATTCCTTCGACGTAGGCTTTCATGATGTTACGAACAAGATCCGGCCGTGATTTGATCAGCGCCTGGGTCGTCGCCAGACCCGTGTGTTGATATTCGAGTCCGAGCATTTGAAGATCGGCCAGGGACTGAAAGCCAAGAGCCTTCGCCTTAAGCGTCAAAGGTACCGCGACCATCGCCGCTTGGATTCTTCCTGCCTCAAGGGCGGCAAACCGCGCCGGTTGACTGCCGATCTCTAGAATCGTCACATCCTTTTCAGGTACCAGGCCGTATTTTTCCAAAGCATAGCGGGTAGCGAAATCCGACGAAGAGCCAAACCGGCTAACGGCCATTATCTTCCCTTTGAGCTGATCGGGCCGAGTGATGCTCTTATCGACCATGAGCTGATAGTCCAGTGTGTTGAGAAATCCCGCGATCATCACGACGTCCGACCCCCGCAGGCGACTTTGGATAGCGCCCGCGCCTGCCATCTGGGCAAAGGCCACTTCTTTAGAAATCAGGCTTTGCACAGTCGTACTGCCGCTTTCTATAAAAACGATCTGCACATCCAATCCATATTTACGGAAGAACCCGCGCTCGTAGGTTACCCACAAAGGAGCCATATTGCCTGAGATAGAGCTGTAGGCAATAGTGACCTTCTCCGGCGGCTGCTCGAGCGGCCTTTCTGCGGCGCCGGCTTTGTCATAGAAGAATACCGTAAGCATACAAAGCAGAATCGATAACCCAATGTGCTGCTGTTTTAATTGAGTGGGCATTTTTGCTCCTTTGAATCCCGCAAGAGCCGGCAACTCACGCTGTTTCTCGACCCAGGCGCAACATGGCCGCTTTCAGGCTCGAGCGCATACGCTCTAGAGAACGGGCCAGGTCGCCAATCTCGTCGCGCGATGTTACACATTTTCCACTGACCGACGTTTCAAGGTCACCCATGGTGACCTTGTCCGCGATTTCCGTTAAGCCGACGATGGGTCGAACAATCCAATACGCCAGAAGAAACGAGATCAGCGCGCCGATCAAGGGCACGATGGCCATTATTCCCACAAGCGGCAGCAGGGTGCGTTGAATCTCTTTTTCTACGGTATCGACCCAGAATCCCACATGCACAGCTCCTAACTGCCCCTCAAGAATGGGGACGCCGGTTGCGTACACGGCTCTGCCTGACAATGATAATTCTCGGCGGTAAGGCTGCCGTTGCCCCGTGATCGGAAGTCCTGGCTGGAGTTCCGGAGGAAAGTCTCCCAAGGTATGGACAATGACCTCTCCTTTACTGTTTTCGATAAAAGCGAATGCCACGCCGTCGAGAAGCGTATATTTTCTTGCGAGAGCATGAACCGCCAAAAGATTTCCGCCGGCGATGTGTCCGGCGGCGGCATCGCTTAAAGTGTTGGCTAAGAGCAGAACTCGCTGATCGAGTTGATCGCGCAGGGCGTTTTTAGTGACCTGATAGACCGCGACCAGCACAAAAAGTCCCAAGAGCAACATCACCCCGGCAAAGGTGCCGCCGATCTTCCACTTAAGGCTGACCCGTCGTGATTCTTGATCCATTGTTTCTCCTTGTCAGACACGCAGAGGTTGGAGCGCATCCATCTCTTGGAACATCATGTTCTGAAAACGGTCTCTCATGGTCTCATTCAAAATCTCCCGGCTAACCAAGTCGACAAGTTGTCTGAGCTTTATTCGCGGAAAGGCGTCCCGCGATTCGCCCAGCGCGGCAATTTGATCACGGAGAACCAGATGGGCCATCGGTCCCATAGCTGCGGTGGCGATGCGCGTCATATAATCGAAAAATTGCGCGCAGACTACAGTGGTATTAGCCTCCATCTCGGATATCGGCACCTGGTCGGTGGCGTCAAGACGGACGACGGGGCTTTGAAGCGGATCCTCCGTGTTGACTTCAGTTCCGTTTGAGTCAGTCCTTTTTGGATGGATCCTTGCCGGAGTCTTTACTCTGGGCACTCCAACTTCCGTTACTCCGAGCTTGGGGGCTTCGTGTCCACGCTCCAAAAGGAGCGCGCTGGCCGCCTTCATAACCGTATAGGCCGAGACCTTCTTTTTGAAAGTCTGGCAGGTCATCGCCAGTGCACTGTCGCAGACGATATTGATGAGACGCGGCGTTCCCGCCGAATAGTACCAAACGGCTTCGATGGCTTCTCTATTAAAAATCTCCGGGCCGTCGTAGCCCACGACCCGGAGACGGTGACGGATATAGTCTTCTACCTCCCCTACGGTCTGCAGCGATTGAAGCCGGTGATGGATGGCAATCCTTTGCTTGATTCGCCGAAACGAGGACTTAGTCAATCGAGTCGCTAGTTCCGGTTGTCCTACCAGAACGATCTGGAGCAGCTTTTCCTCTTCGGTCTCTAAATTGGAGAGACTGCAGAGGCCTTCGAGCGCGTCATCACTAAGATTTTGGCCTTCGTCGATCAGTAACGCCACGGTGTGACCCCTTTTGAGCTGCTGCAGCAGATGCTCATTGAGCTCGTGGATCATTTCTAATCGATTTTTTTCCTTGTTAACCAGCCCGAGGTCTTGGATCAGGAGTTCGACGAGCCCGTAAGAAGTAATATGACTGCTGGAGATGAAGACGAATTGGACGGTCGTCTCAAGTTGGCGCATGAGTTTACGCAGGAGGATCGTCTTGCCGGTTCCCACTTCCCCGGTGAGCAGCATTAACCCCTTCTTGGCTTTGATTCCGTAAACCAAGGCCGCCAATCCTTCCAGATAGAGCGGGTGGCCGTAGAAGAAGCGAGGGTCGGGCGTCACACCGAATGGCGTTTCTCGAAACCCAAAATAACTTTCAAAGGTTCCTTCATCTTCTTGCGAGCTAAGAAGTTCGATCATTTCTTTGTCCTCCTTTTAGACCGTTAGCCGTGCGCTTTTTTGAACTCCGCTCCGAACTCCGAGACAGCGATGAATTTTCTTGTTGTTGTACGAGCGAAAATTTTTTTCCTGCAAGTGCCGCGAGGAGCATTTCATAGTCACGACCTCTTAAATTGTCAAGAAAAAAATCGTGCTGCTGAAGAAAAATTTTGCTCTCAAAACTGCGCATCTGTTTATAAGTCTGTGGAGCCTTTCAGGTAAGAACTTGTTGTTTCGTACTAAACTGGACTTATGCACAGCTGTGGATAATTTCCTGGTCCGCCGTGGTGTTTTCTCCTAGGAGGAGAAGATTTAATGATGGCGGTTGGCTTGAACCGTTTTGCGTGCTAAAAGCAACTTCGCAATGCGCGCTTGCAGTTTAGATTTGGACTCGGTAGAAACAAGGCTTGTCTGTGCATAGGGATCGCAACCCAATGGAGCCGAGTGAGTTTCGGGAGGATAGAATGGTGCCCGCATCCACGGCGGTCGAAAGGCTGGCAAAATTGCTGGCAGATGAAACAAGAATTGAGGAGAAAATCCGCGATACCAAGGCGGCTTTGTCGATCGTCCAAAAAAGAGTGTCAGAGTCACTCGTTAAGCACTATATCGCGATGAAAGAGCCAAGAATACAAATGCCGGAGGATCTCATGAGAGAGGAAGAATCATTCGAACGACTGTTGCAAGCATTGCAGGACATGAAGAGCGAGATTGCGAAGCAAATACGGCCTGTGGAGGAACAGATCATACAGGCGAATGTCGATCATCTGCGCCAGATCTTCACCCAAGAAAGCCGGAGATTGTGCAAATGTTTGGAGGAGATCGACGATAATATTTTGGCGTGTCGGCAATACCTCGAAGACTACGAGCGTATCCGCTCTAATCTTCATAACCTCAACGAGAAGATTTCTCAGCTCGGCGCGGAATCGCTTGTGCTCCCTGATGGTTTACCCACCTTGGACTTGGGAGAAATTGTTAGAGAGCGAATCGAGTATCTGAGGTCGCAGGGAAAACTCTAGGGCCTGGGTTCAAAGCCGGGCTCGATAACCGCTGTCAGAGCGATAAGCGCAAGAGAAAAAACTTCCGCACACTATCTTCCTCACAAGCATCGGCGCAACAGCCTGCGCTAGCATTGATCTGCCGGATCGTAATCGAAGGTGAATAAGTCTTGAGGTCGTCCAACCCCGCGTAAAGCGTAGCGCCCGACCGAGACCAGGCGGCTTTTTGGCTCGCCGATAGCCGAAGCGAAGGTGGAAGAGACCAGCACTGGCTGATCGACGGAGCGGCACATAGCGGCGATCCGGCTGGCTTCGTTGACGGCTGGACCGACGACCGTGAAATCGAGTCGATCCTTGCTGCCGATGTTGCCGTAGAAGACCTCACCGATGTGCAGACCGAGGTACATATCGGTAGTGGGCAGACCCTCTGCGGCCCGGCGCCGGTTCACCACGGCGACCGCGCGGCGAGCGGCGGTAGCAGCAGCGAGCGCCGCGTGGCAGGCTCGGCCGCGATCCTCTGCCGTGAACATGGCTAAGGTGCCATCGCCGATCAGTTTCAAAACGTCGCCCCCTTGTTCATGAATGGCAGAGATGATCGCATCGGCGTAATCGTTGAGTAAGGGAATGATCTGCCCGGGAGCTGCCGTATCGGTGATCCGTGTATAGTTGCGGAGGTCGCTGAACCACAGAACGGCTTCTATCCGATCGGCGACGCCGCGCGAGATGCGGCCTCGTAGAACTCGCCGGCCGGCGTCGCGGCCGAGATAGGTCTCGACCAGGGTTCCGGCAATCCGCGCCAGCGAAGCGGCTTTCACCGTGAGCGCGAGCAAAGGCATGAGCCGGCAGAGTTCGGCGACGTCGGTATCGTGGAAGCCCGCCGGAACGTCCGTGGCCCAGGAAGAGTAGACGCAATCCATGTCGCCGATGATCCCTTCGGCGGCGAACCGGTTCGCCATCGCCACGTACTCGGTCATGCCAGCCGCGCGCAGATCGGAAAAAATGGGGAATTCTGCCTCCGTCTCCTTGGTCAGCCGCCGCCTCAGAAGCAGATCGCCGGACTCCTCGAGACGGTGGAACGGGCTTCGCTGCCAGCGTTGCGTGTCCTCGCCTTCGCGGCCGTACTCGCTGAGCGTTGCCTCCTCTTTGTCGCGTTTCCAGCCGAAGGCTCGGCCCTCGTAAATCGGATGCAGCGTGTCGATGAGCACGGTCGCGCGGGCGAGGGGCAAACCGAAAGCCAAGGCGCGCTCACAAAAACCTGCAAGCGTTGCCGTTTCGGGCTCGCCTGCCAAGCCAGCCCCCGTGATCCAGGCGGCCAGCTCATCGAACTGTGCGGTCTCCATGTTAGGGCCCCCCTATACCACGAGCCGATACCTCACGCGACCTGCCATTTGCTTTCTGCCGATTACGGCTGCCGGACATTTCATGGCGTCAATACGAAAGGAAGATATCTTAGAGCAGCAACATTGGCCGCTCGCCTGCATTATTCACATCAGAGTGACCTAGCGGCGAGCCTTTCCGGTCTTCCGGCGGATAAGATCGCTGCGCTGTTATCAATTACTCGTATCAAACGGTATATTTTGGATCAATCTATCGAGCACTGATTGGCTCGAACTGCTGAAACCCCTCGCATGGAAAGTTTTTTTGCTACGTGTCCCCGCGGCCTGGAGCCGCTTTTGGCTGAGGAATTACAGCAACTCAAGGCAGAAAAAATTCATGCCGTCGGCGGCGGCGTCGGCTTCGGCGGTGATTTCCTCGTTTGCTACCGAGCCAATCTCGAAAGCCGCATCGCCAGCCGCGTTCTGTGGCAGGTGGCAACCGGCGGTTATCGCAACGAAGACGATATCTACCGCGCCGCTTACGCACTGCCATGGACCGATTGGTTTGATCCGGTTCGAAGGATCCGGGTCGATGTCTCCGCGACGAAGAGTCCGCTTACCAGTCTCAATTTCGTCACGCTTAAAATTAAAGACGCGGTGTGCGACAAAATCCGCCGGCTCTCGGGCCGCCGCCCCGACGTGGATACCCGCCAGCCCGATATTCCAATCCAGGGCCATCTCACGGATCGCGATTTTACGCTTTATCTGGACACCACGGGGGAGCCGCTGTTCAAGCGTGGCCAACGCATGGCCACGGGAGAAGCGCCGCTTCGGGAAAATCTCGCCGCCGGAATTCTGCGCTTGGCCGGATGGGTCCCCGTCACTCCGCTGCTCGATCCCATGTGCGGCAGCGGCACGATCCTGCTGGAAGCGGCGCACATGGCCCTCGATGTCGCGCCTGGTCTGGGGCGCCATTTCACTTTCGAGAAATTCAAAAATTTCGATGCGCACCGTTGGCGGGAGTTCTGGCAACGAAGCGCGGGCCGGCAAAAACCCAAAGTGCCGCTGGCGATTTACGGCAGCGATTCCTCCGGCGACGTGCTGAAAGCGGCCCGCGCTAATCTCATGGCGGCCGGATTGGAGAAAGTCGTGAGTCTTAAGCGGGCCAACGTCCTGGACATCTCCGCCCCGGCAAAGGAGGGTATCATCGTCACTAACCCGCCTTACGGTGTTCGTCTTGGCGAGCAGCAAGCACTGGCGGAGTTTTACCCAAAGCTCGGCGACGTATTGAAGAAGCAATTCAGCGGCTGGCGTGCCTACCTGCTCAGCGGCGACATGCGACTGCCCAAGCTCATCCGCCTCGCTGCGTCCAAGCGCACCCCGCTTTACAACGGCGCCCTCGAATGCCGTCTGTTCGAATACAAGATGGTGGAAGGAGGAATGAGAAAGAAAAAGCCTGACAGCTGACTGTTGTGTCTTGTCGGTTACTTGGAACTATGAACCTTGAACCACGGCGGAATCGCTTCGAACGTTTTGAACGGTTTCTTTATTTTAAGTGCTCGCGGTTCGCGATGGTTACCAGGAGACCACCCGCCGCGATGCAGGCAGCTACGAGGTACATCCAAAAATATCCAAAGGACTCGACCAAGCTGCCGCAAATCAGCGCCCCGATGCCGTTACTGAGGGGAAGAGCAACGGAAAATGTGGCCATGGCTCTGCCTCTTCGTTCGGGTTTGGCCTGTTCCATTGCGATCGCCAAGGTGGTTGCGCTAGCCATCGCTAGACCCACCATGTAGAGCGTGCCGGGAATAATCAAGCCGATGAGGTTGGAAGCGAAGGCCAGCGCCATCAGAGCGACAGCTTGAAACATAAAGCACGCAAGCAAGGCTCGCCGCCGGCCCATCCGGTCGGACACTTTCCCTAACATCGGACGAGCGAGGAGGCTCGTCGTTCCAGAGGCGACATAGAACCAGCCGATGTTTTCGATACCGATTTCCTGTGCGTAAAGTACCAAAAAACTCGCCACTGCCGGAAAAGTGATATGAGAACCAAATGAAAGCACGGCTGCCAGGATAATTTCTCGGTCCAAAACATTTAGAATTTCCCGCCACCACGGCGCAGAGGAGACCGCATGCCGGTTGTGAGTTGGTAGCGGTGCGTGGCGCGCGAGGAGCGCACCGGTGCCCGCGCCGATGGCGGCCAAAGCAATGGCAACGACAAAAACCGTTCGAAAACCGCCGAACGGAGCATCGATGAGCCAGAGCGCGACGGCCGGCAAGAAGATCGTACCGCTGGCTTGGACGCCACTATAATATCCCGAGGCTTCGCCGCGACGTTCCGCCGGGGCGCTGAGGGCTAACAGTGAATAACCAGCGGCACTGAGTCCTGCCCAACCCAGCCCCCGCAAGGCGTTAGCGAACATCGTTGTTTCCGCGAAAGGAATAAAGCAGAAAAACATCGCAACGGATAACAACAGCAGCCCGCAGATGAGGACCCGCGTTTCCGACCACCTGTCAGCCCAGCCGCCGATGAGCGGCCGGAACACCACGCTCGTCACTGCGAAGCAAGCGATCACCAAACCCACTTTGAACGGTGTGCCGCCCAAGGAGGTGATGTAAAGGGGAAATGTCGGTTGCAGCAGCGCATGTTGCGCCGAGCCGAAAAACTGCGCGCAACAGAGTAAAGCAAACGTAGACGTCCACAGTGACTGGGATTTTCCCGCTGCCATCGGATCGCTGATTCAACAAAAGTTTCTTTGCTAAGCCTGTCGGGTTAGAGACGAAGCGAGAACTGCAAAGAGATCCTAATCTAGCACGCACCGAAAGATAGATCGAGTTCGCGCGTCAATTTGAGAGACTAAAGACAGGGGAGCTGCATACCCAATTGAATACACGTCCGACCATTGACGCCGATCCGCTCGTTCAGCTAGTTTCTAAACCATTCAAGGTTACGACTTCGTACGTTTCCAAACCGGAAGACTTCGTCGACAGTCGCTTCATCAACCAAGCTGCTTCGAAGTGTTTAAGAACCTTGAACCTTGAACTCCACAATCGTCTTGAACGTTTTGAACCGCTTGAACGATTTGAACCTTTTATCGATTTGCTTTATTGATCAAGCTTAACCGTTACCAGGAGAAATTCATTGGCGAAAATCGACACCACGCAAACCCTCGCACCACCGCTTGCCGCTTGGGGCCGGCTCGCGGCGAACTCCACTGCCCATATGGTCGAGCATCTCTTCAACGGCGTGATCGCGGTGATCCTGCCGCTGATTACCACTGCGTTGGGCTTGAGCCTGGCGCAGGCCGGCGCCCTCGCTTCCGCGCGCACGTTGATGGCGGGTGTCGCCAGCTTTCCCTCGGGATTTTTCGCCGACCTCGCAAGCCGGCGAAACTTTTTTTTAGGGCTCTGCCTCGGGATGATCGGCCTTAGCTGTCTCGGGCTGAGCGCGGCTTCGAGCTTTCCCGTTTTGCTGCTCTTCATGGCGCTAGGCGGCGCTGGAGGAGGAGGTTTTCACCCGCAGTCGCTGGCGATTCTCTCTGCCGCGTATCGGGAGAAGCGCGCGTTTGCTTTGGGCGTGCACGATAGCAGCGCAAATCTGGGAGAAGTGATTGGGCCCCTCGCGCTGGGTCTCTTGATCACCTTCGTTGACTGGCGGACCGCGCTTCAAATCTGGGCGATTCCCGGCCTGGCCATCGGGCTCCTTTACGCGTTGTTTGGCGCTGAAGATGGTGTTGCGGTGCCTCAGCGGCGAGATTATCGCCGCGCCCTTTGGGATGATGTGCTCAAAAATAAAACCGTCTTCAGTCTAGTAGCGGTTTCCACATTGCGCGCCATGGGGCAAACGGCGCTGAGCGCGTTCCTACCGCTTTACTTGTCGTTGCACCTAAAACTCTCCGCCGGCGCTGTCGGAGCGTACCTATCATTACTCTACTTTTTTGCCGGCGTCGCGCCGGCCTTCGTCGGCTGGATATCCGATCGTTTCGGCCACAAAAACCTGATCGCTGTATTCTCGTTCTCCAGCGTAGCTGTCATCGTTGCTATTCCACACCTCGGCTCCGGGCCGCTCTTGGCCGTAGCGCTCGCCGCTCTCGGCGCGCTTCTTTGGGCGCTTCGTCCTGTGATCGTTACCGCAGCGATGGAAGCGGCGCCGCAAAATCTCACCGGCAGCATCGTGGCGGTGATTTACGGAGCCAACATGGGCGTCTCTTTTCTCGCTCCGCTCTTGGCCGGTGTGATCGCTGATGCCTATGGCCTCCCGGCGGCGCTGCTGGCGATTGCAGTCTTCCCGCTGCTCGCAGCGGTGGTTATGCTCCTGCTTTTTAAGCCCGCTAACGTCAGGAAATGATGAACGGGGAAGTCTTGCAATCACAGGTTGTCCCCACCGAGCTCCAGACGGGCGATGATCCATATTTGTGGTTGGAAGAAGGTTGCGCAGAATCAGAAATATCCACGGGTGCTCTTTATCACCTCGACCCGAGATGACCGGGTCCATCCGGGACATGCCAGGAAGATGTTCGCGAAGATGAAGGAGCAGGGCCATAAACGTTCTTTATTTCGACAACATCGAAGGCGGGCCAGCGGCGCAGCCGACAACCGGCAGGCCGCATATATGGCTGCGCTGGGCTATACTTTCTTAATCAAAGAGCTGTGGGCTAAGTAGCGGCGTTCGAAAGGAGTGGGAGAGTCTTGCAATCGCACATTGTCGCGATGCCAGACGCCACGCCATAAGCGGTGAGCACACTTGATTTCGCCCAACGAGTTCAATCGTCGTGATCCAGGCGTACCGCGCCTCGGAGGGATTTCTTTTCCGCCTGGTGGCGCTTATCCGCAAGTAGCTTAAGCTTGGCGCGCCGCGAGCGTTTTCGTTTCTGGCGGCGGATCTTCGCAATCTCTTGCTCTGCGGCGGTGCGGGCTCCTCGTAGCTGCGCTTCGATTTTATCCAGCAGGATTCTTCGCGCCAAAAAACGATTGAGAGCCTGCGAGCGCTCCCGTTGGCACTTCACCCGAATGCCCGTGGGCCGATGGTGGAGCACAACGCAGGTGGAAACCTTGTTGACTTTCTGGCCGCCGGGTCCCGAAGAACGAACAAATTGTTCCTCGATATCCTGCTCCCGAACACCCAGGGCTTGCATGCGCTCCAAGAGAAGTTTCTCTTTTTCCGGTGAAACTATATTGAAAGCCATGGTCTAAGATTTAGCATAGCAAGGCTCCCGGAACGAGAGAGCGGCATAGAGGCAATTTCGCGGGCGCCCGATCCTTGCTGTGTAGGAGAGTAAGACTTAGGAAAGGTAATTGTTACTATGAAATTTCTACCGAAACTTTTTGCCAACAACCGCGCTTGGGCGGAAAAAATCAAGCTAGAAGATCCCAAGTACTTCCAGCGGCTCCGCCGGACGCAAACCGAGCGGGTAGGGGATGTCGGCAAGCGTTGACGGAACCTTACCGGTTTGTTATGAGCCATCCAAGCGGTTGCAAGGAAAGATTTCGGGGAAAACGGAGGACTCATGTCGGCTAAGATCAGACATCTTGCTCTCTACACTGAGAATCAAAATCAGATGGCGGCTTTTTACCAAAAGGTATTCGGGATGAAAAGAATCACCCGGAGTTTCGTCGATCCTAACAAAGGGCACATCAGCGATGGCGTCATAGGTCTCGCTGTTTTGAACCGCCGTCCGAGCTTTGCGGCCGCACTGGATCACTTCGGCTTTGAAGTGGATGATGTCGGCAGCATCCTCGACACAATGAAACAGAAGTATCCAAAGACTCTGGTCACCAAAGGTTTGGAGCAAGTGGCATTCGCCGTCTTCAGAAGCCATGATCCGGCGGGAGCCCAGTTCGATATCTCGTGGAAAGAGCACCCCAAGGTTCAAGAAGGTTACAAGGACGACGGTTGGGAGCAATCAAGGCAGATCAATCATATTGCCATAAGGGCTTCAGAACCAGAACAGGTCGCCGAATTCTATCATGAGGTTTTCGGTCTCAAAGAGGGCAAGAATTTCCGAGATGAAGATACTTTGTGCGTAACCGACGGAAGGGTAGATCTTCTCATAAGGCGGACAACGAATCATTCGTATATCAGCATGAGGCAGGGGCTCGATCACTTCGGGTTCGCGGTCGAGAGCTTGGAAAATGCCAAGAAAGACCTTGCGGATTTTGCGACCTCTTTCCCAGACGCCGCTCCGAAAGACATTGCCGGCGGGATTTTTGGACATATCACGAAAGAAGATATGGATGGATGTCGAGTCGGGCAGTATTCGTTTTCCGACCCTGATGGCATAGTCTTGGACCTTTCGGAGCGAGTCACGCGGCCCTCGGTGTCTTCCTAGAGAGAACTCTATGGCGTGGGCGTATGGGAACGCGGCGCGTAGATCTGCCGGGCAGAAAAGACAGCACATGAATCCTACCAGAAGAATTGTCAGCCTATCTGTAGTTATTTTCCTCTTATTCGGTTTTCTGCATGCCGCCCATGCAGAGAACCTGACCAACATACATATCGGTGTGCCAACGAATAGCGCGACTTGGTTTCCACTTTATGTCGCGTGGAAAAAGGGCATGTTCCGCGACCAGGGTCTTGATCTGGTGCCTGTAACCATGCAAGCGCGTACGGCTTTGGCCGCCCTGGCGTCCAAGCAGATCGGATTCATAACGCAAATCGGCTCGCCGATGACCGCGATCACACGCGGTTTGCCCGCTACCCTCATCATGGTGCTTTGTGACAGGTCGCACCACGTTCTGGTGACAAAGCCGGAGATTACTGCGCCGGCTCAGTTACGTGGCCGCGTTGTGGCTATCAGCCAGCCCGGCGGCACCGTCCATCGCGAATTGCTGGCGATCCTGGAGAAGTACAAGATCGATCCCAATGCTGTAAGAACTGTCAGCCTAGGAAGCACACCACACGGCATCACGGCCCTCAAAAGTGGCACTGTTGACGCGGCGATGTTGTTAATTCCTCATGATTTGTATCTCGAGAAGGATGGATTTACCGGCCTCGTTTATCTTAAGGATGTTTTGGAGTTTCCTCTAGCCGGCATTGTCGCACACAACGACCAACTGCGTGACCGGCCTAACGAGGTGAAGAAAATTTTGCTCGGCGCCCTCAGAGGCATCCACTATAGTAAAACGCGCGGCGAAGAACTGCTACCTATGTTAAAGGAATTCCTCGGCTTGGAAAGCTTGGAAATGGCGAAAAAAGCCTACCAAAGGATGACAGATATCTGGTCGGACAGCGGAGTTCCTTCCGAGAAAGGCTTGAGAACTGCGGCAAGCTTGGCCGAAGTACCAACTGCTTTTCCACTAGACAAACTCGCCAATTGGTCTTTATTGGACGAGGCGAGGTCAGCTCTCAAAACACGCTGACTGTAAAGCCTGTTCCTTTTTTGATCCCCATTGTTATTGAACTGTCAGTTTAAACACCGCTCTGGCATTGTCCTCGAAGATCTTCTTGCGATCCGCCGCGCTCAGCCACTCGATGTTCTCGATCACCGGTTTCACGTTATCCATGGAACGGCCGGTTGCGGGATCAACGGAAGATCCTACGCCCGGGCACTCGGTGCCGAATAGGCAGCGGTCAACGCCGACGGTCTTGATCAGGAGACGCAACGCGTCTTCGGTATACAACACGGTATCGTAATAGAGTTTGCGCATGCCGTCCGAAAATCGTCCGCCGGTCCCGCGCCGCAGCGATGGCGCTTCAAAACGGCCCAGCTGATAGGGAATCGCGCCGCCGCCGTGACTGATGACGATCTTAAGATTCGGAAAATCATTGAAGACGCTTGAGTTGACTAGACCGAAGACCGCGATGGATTCTTCATTGATGAAGTGTACGGAATACGGACTCCGCTCGGAGCGCGAGCCTGTGCCATGAATATGCGCCGGCACGTCCAACTCGCAGAGCTTTTCATAGAGCGGATACCAGTAGCGGTCGCCGAGGGGAGGCGCTTCGGTGCCGCTGTTTTCGTAGGGATCCGGATTCAAAAGACACCCGACAAAGCCCAGCTGCTTCACGCAACGTTCGAGCTCGGGAATCGCGTTCTGAATCGGATCGCCCGCAGTTTGCGGCAAGGCGCAGACGCCGATCCATTTGCCGGGGAAAAGTTTCATCTGGCGGTGGATGATGTTGTTGCATTCCTCGGTGAACCAGTGGACGATCTTGGCTGGCTTTTCCGACTGCATCAACTGAAACGGCCGCGGCGAAATGAGCTGGACGTCGGTGCCGTGGTCCCGCAGGTAATCGAGATGACCTTTCGCCCAGTTTTCTTTGCGATTGGCCGCCGCGCGGATCTCGTCATCCGATACATTGACGCCACCCCGTCCGTGCGCGCCGCGGGCCGAAATCAAGTTCGCCTTGTACGCCCATAATTCCGTAGGGGCTGAAACGTGGCCGTGGACATCGATAATCATGGCTTGTGCTCCTCAAATTCCAAAATTCGCACTACTTGCGATTCTTGCCGTCCCATAGTCCGATACCTGCTTCTCTCGTACTCCTCCCCAATTGTCAAATACGCATGAGTGCAATTATTTTTCCGCTCAATCGGCAGCCTCGAACCAAAACGCTGCAGCTGAAACCGGCCACTCCAGTTGAGAGCGCCAGACCATGAATTGCATAAACAGGAATGTGGGTTCCGCTACTTTGTGAGACCTAGGGACTGCAAGAAGCCCAAGCTTTTTAGACTCTCCGCGAAGGAGTTGTCGATAAAATCCGCCGGGCGCGCGTCTTTGGCGCGCGGAAACTCTTTTTCGTCAAGATAGATCAATTGCCCCTGAATCGGGTCGCTCTGCACGGCGAGGTTGGCGTCCCAATAGGGCGTGAACTGTTCGTAAGTGCCCTCGATCATCTTAGGGTCATCGCTGTCGGTGAATTTACCGATCGCTTTTTTGGCTACAGGAGGATTCTGTTTCGACAGAACCGTTGCTTCCGCGACGGCCTTGAGAAACGCATAAAGCGAGTTGGGGTTGGTTTTGATAACCCTCTCGGTAGTGCCGTAAGCGAGATGAAGACCCGGTACGTTTACTTGGGCGATGTCCACCAAAAGACTGAGCCCGGCGTCGCGCGCCTTCAGCGTGTTCGGCGCGGACAGGGTCCCGGCGGAGGTCTTACCGCCCAGCACCGCACCCAGGACGGCGGGAATCGTTTGTACGTAGACGAAACTCACATCTTTATCGGAGATGACACCGGTTTTCTTGAGCGCCTCCCGCGTGGCGATTTCAGTCGAGGTCCGGGGAGTTGTCACGGCGACGGTCTTGCCCTTGAGGTCGGCAACTGTATTGACGCCCTTTGCTCCCCACAGCTGAAAGATAAATCGTTGCAAGGTGCCGCCGATGTATTTGACCGGAACCCCTTGCAGCCGCGCATTGACAAACTCCGGACCCACCGAAATCACATCGACCTCGCCGGCGACCAGCGCTTGGGCTGCGACTTGCGAGTTGAGAAGCTTTAAGGTCACATCGAGACCGTGTTTTTTAAAAATACTGGCTTCCTGCGCCACCCACATCGGAGTGAATGCGCCGCTCGTCTGGGTATAGGAGATCGTAAAGTTGCTTTTTTCCGGCTTTCCGCCGAGCTGCGCGGCGCCGGGGAGTGGAAAAGCGAAGAAGGTAAAAATAACCGCAAGCCAAATGCGGTTTCGCCCCTGCCGGCTCCGTTGACCTTGTTCTGTCCGAGCCATATTTCTATCCCCTTTTTTTGCCTCGATATCAGATGATCAGAGGCGGCGTCAAACAGCGAGAATGCGGGAAAAAAGCGGTTTAGTCCAACGGGTTTTATCCCCAATGCCTGTGATCGGATCGGGTTTACTCCGCCGCTCCCGGTCCGGCAGCGGAGACAAAAACCTGTACATTCAGTTCCATCCTGGCATCGCAGCTTGCTTTTCTGCCATCACTTGATCACCTTGTCCGCCCGGTACAGCACCGACTGCGGGATCGTCACGCCAATCTGCTTCGCCGTTTTCAGATTGAACACCAGCTCAAATTTCGTCGGCTGCTCCACGGGCAGATCGGCAGGCTTGGCTCCCTTCAGGATTCTGTCCACGTAATCTGCGACGCGCCGGTAGCTGTCCGTGAGGTCCGCTCCGTAGGACATGAGCCCACCAGCCTCTACGAATTCTCTGTTGCCCATTGACGGTAGCCGGGTCTTTAACGCAAAGTCCGCGATCCGTTTTCTGTTAGCAGCCATTAGCGGCCCCCCGGACACGTAGAGTCCATCCGGGCGCTGCTTGTTTAGCGC
>Ga0209857_1000080_pt1 | contig 20415 bp, 16 predicted proteins | sample GWRWN1_10_20_FD_187226 | JGI IMG/M metagenome (GOLD analysis project Ga0209857, IMG submission 187226) | Riverbed sediment microbial communities from areas with no vegetation in Columbia River, Washington, USA - GW-RW N1_10_20 (SPAdes)... | ecosystem: Environmental > Aquatic > Freshwater > River... | reverse complement strand
CCGCAGTATCTCGTTCGGCCCCGACCGGCATCAGGGCCTGAACAGGATTGCCATCGTTAAAGCGGAGAACAAGCAGTTCAAGAAACTGACCGACTGGATCAGCTACCCAATAGGGTTCTAATCCCGGCCCGGCTATGGGCCGGCCGGCGCGGGGTGGGGTCGGACGATTCGGCCCCCACCCCCTGGCAGCGGCCTCGCTGCCGCGGTGTTGATGGGAACCTCCGTCCTCCTCAACATCGAAGGACTGAGCATCGCCTTCGGTGGGGTCGTAGCCTTAAGCAACGTCGACCTTGACGTATCGTCCGGCGCACTCATTTCAATCATCGGCCCCAACGGCGCCGGCAAGACGACTCTCTTCAACTGCATTTGCGGGCTGTACCACGCCGATTCCGGGATGATCCGGTTCTCAGGCGCGTCGCTTGCTGGGTTGAAACCTGATGCCATTGCCCGCCGCGGCATCGCCCGAACGTTCCAGAACATTGAACTGTTCCTGCGGATGACCGTGCTCGAGAATCTTTTACTCGGCCGGCACCTGCACTTCCGAGCGGGATTCGCTGCCGCCTCGCTCGGCGCTCCCCACTGGCGGCGCGAGGAAATCCGACATCGTGAAGTCGCCGAACAGATTCTGGACTTTCTCGACCTGCAGGCGGTGCGCGATCGCCGCGTCGGAGATCTTTCGCTGGGACGTCAGCGGATGGTGGAACTCGGACGCGCGCTGGCGACTGAACCCGCTCTTCTTCTGCTGGACGAACCGTCGTCCGGAATGACTGCTGAGGAGAAGGAGGACCTCGTGTTCCGAATCCGCGACATCCGTGATGAGATGAACGCCACAATCATTCTGGTGGAGCACGACCTCATGCTGGTGATGGGGATTTCCGACTGGATCGCGGTGCTCGATCACGGCGTGAAGATCGCGCAGGGGAGCCCCGAGCAGATTCAGATGCATCCGGACGTCATCAAAGCGTACCTGGGCGAACCCACTGAAGGAGGCGCGGACGCGCGGACACGCGGAACCGCGACCTGACAGATGGCGGACTCGAAGTCGTTGCTCAACGTGTCCAACATCGAAACGGCGTACTACGGCCGGCTCACGGTACTCCGTGGCGTCTCGCTCGAAGTCCGCCAAGGGCACATCGTGACGTTACTGGGAAGCAACGGCGCGGGAAAGTCGACGCTACTGAAGACAATCATGGGGATGATTCCCGACCAGCCGGAGAAAGGCGCAGTGGAATTCGCCGGCCAGCGGCTGAACGGCCGTGATCCGGAAGATATCGCCCGGCTGGGGATTGGGTACGTGCTGGAGGGTCGCGGCATCTTCCCGGAGCTCACAGTCGAGGAGAACCTTCGCCTCGGCGCCTACACGCGGCAGAGCGGGACAGACATCGCTGGCGATCTTGCGCGCACCCATGCACTATTTCCCATCTTGCAGGAGCGCCGGATGCAATTTGCCGGCACGCTCTCGGGTGGGGAACAGCAGATGCTCGCGATTGCGCGCGCTTTGCTCATGCGACCGAGACTGCTCATGCTTGACGAGCCCTCGCTAGGACTCGCGCCCCGTCTTGTGGCAGAAATCTTTCGGGTCATTGCAGAGATCAACCGCGACGGAACCTCAATCTTGCTGGTGGAGCAGAATGCGCGGATGGCGCTTGGGGTGGCCCACTACGGGTACGTGCTCGAGAGCGGACGGCTCGTGCTCGAAGGACCCGCGAAGGAACTGGTGGAGAACCCCAATGTACAGGAACTGTACCTGGGCGTCAGGGGCGAACTGTCGGTCAAAGGCTACAAACGATATAAGATAAAAAGACGGTGGGCATAACCTGCTCTCAGGTATCTCGATACAGAGCAGCGACTATGTCGCCGAACTTCTCCATGATCGCCTTTCGCTTCACTTTCATCGTCGGTGTGACCTCGCCGTCTTCTTGATAGAGCCGCTTGGGGAGCATCGCAAACTTCTTCACCTGTTCGGGAGAGGAGAGCGTACGGTTCACCGCATCGACCTCCGCGGCGATGAGTTTGCGCACCTCGGGGCTCTGCGAAAGATCACTAAAGGTCGTGAACGGAACACGATGGTCCTGTACCCACTTCACGACGTTGTCCTCGTCGATCACGATCAGCGCGGTCAGGTACTTCTTGCCATCGCCGATCACCACGGCGTCACTGACGTAGGGGCTGAACTTCAGCTTGTTCTCGATGTACTGGGGCGCGATGTTCTTCCCATACGCATTGATGAAGATGTCCTTCTTGCGGTCGGTGATCCGCAGGTTCCCGTGAGGATCGAACTCACCGACGTCGCCGGTGTGCAGCCACCCATCGACGATCGTGCGCGCGGTCAGCTCAGGGTCTTTGAAATAGCCTTTAAAGACACCCCCGCTGCGGGCCAGGATCTCCCCATCGGGCGCAATGCGCACCTCGATGCCCTTCATGGGCTTGCCGACCGTTCCGAGCTGCACATCTCCGATACGGTGCGCGGTCGTCATGGCGGTGCCTTCTGTCTGCCCGTAGATCTCCCGAATCTCGACGCCGATGCCCCAGAAGAACCTCAGCACGTCGGGAGAGATCGGCGCGGCGGCCGACAACGCAATGCGCACTCGGTCCAGCCCGAGCCGGTGTCTCAGCGGCATCAGCACGGCTACGCGCGCAAGCGCGTACGCCAGGCCGAGTCCGAGCGGGAGCGACTGTCTGGCCAGGCGGCGCGCCGCGTACGCCCGTCCAATCTTCGACGCCAGCGCGAAGGCGATACGTTTGAGCCAGTCGGCGTCCTTCATGCCCAGCATGATGCCCGAATGCAGCTTCTCCCAGATCCGCGGCACCGAGAAGAGAATCGTCGGACGCACCTCGCGCAGGTTCTCCGGCACCGCCTCCACGCTCTCAGAAAAGTTCACGGCATACCCGTGGTGGACGGCCAGGAACACCGAAAACGATCGCTCCGCGATGTGGCAGAGCGGCAGGTAGGACAGCACCTCATCATGCTCAGTCGCGGGGATCGGCTGCAAGCTCGCTTCCACCTCGAACCTGACGTTGCCGTAGGTCAGCATCGCGCCCTTGGGTGGACCGGTCGTCCCTGACGTGTAGATCAGCAGGCCGACGTCGTCGGGCGTGAGTCCGGCAATACGATCGTCCAGGGCACCGGGATGCGCCTCCTCATGCCGCCGACCGGACGTCAGGAATTCACCGAACATCATCACCATCGGATCCGAAAATGCATGCAGCCCTTCGGGATCCATGACGATGATACGTTCGAGTCGCGGCAGCCGGCCCCGCACCTCGAGGAGCTTGTCGAGCTGCTCCTCGCCTTCCACGATAACAACCCTGGCCTCGGAGTGATCGAGAACGTAGTGGACCTGTTCCGGGCTGCTCGTGGCGTAGATGCCGGTGGTGATTCCACCTGCGGACTGAATTCCCAGATCGCTATAGAGCCACTCGGGGCGGTTCTCCCCGATGACGCCCACGCGCTCGCCCTTCTGCAGGCCCATCGCGAGCAACGCGTGTCCAACCCATCGCACGTGCAGGGCATAGTCGTCCCACGTGATCCGGCGCCAAATCCCAAACTCTTTACGACGCAGGGCCACGCGGGTCCGCAGGCGCGCTGCCTGTTTGAGGAAGATCGCAGGAATCGTGTCTGCGGATCGCTCGACCTGCAGGAGAGTCATAACGAATACCCACTACGAGACGATGCTCAGAACTCCTGGACGCCGGGAGGTATGGTTACGCGGTGCGGAGAAACCGAGCGCGTACCTCGCTATGCAGATTCAACGCATCGAGATCCCGACCCCACTCCCCGTCGGTCCGGTCAACGCCTACTTCCTCCCCGGGGATCCTCCGACTCTGATCGACACTGGGCCAAAGACAGAAGAGACGCGGGCCGCGCTCGAGGCAGGCCTCGGTGCTGCCGGCTTTCGCGTTGATGAGATCCGCCGGATCATCCTCACGCACGGTCATACCGATCACTTCGGGAGCGCAGCCTCGATCCAGGAACAATCCGGCGCCGAGGTCTTCGGCCACGATGCCGACCGGCCAAAGTTCAACGGCGAGCGGTGGCTCGTTGGTCATCTCAGCAAGTTCTTCACGGAAGCGGGGCTGCCGCCGGCTTTTCTCCAATCGTTCTTGGATACGCTGCGCGGGTACCGGGAACTGTTCGATCCGCTTCCGCGCATCACAGCGCTTCAGGACGGTGACCAGGTTTCTATGGGCAATGGTCGCCTCCGCGTCCTGCACTGTCCGGGACACTCGCAGGGACATGTATGTCTCTACCACGAGGACGGTGCGCTGATCGCCGGTGACTTGATACTGGAAACGATCAGCCCCAATCCCGTGGTCGAGTTCACGGTGGAGGGCAAGCGCATCCCGACATTGCCGCAATACCTGCAGTCGCTTCGACGCGTGCTGCTGCTCAACTGCGAGGTTGCCTACCCGGGCCACGGCGCGCCGATCGCCAATCCCAGCGGCCGCATCCGGGAGCTCATTGCCCACCATGACGAACGCAAGGAACAGGTCCGCGCACTTCTGGGTCCCACAGCCAAAACGCTGCACGAGCTGACTCAGGAGTTTTATCACGAGCTCGACCACATCAACACGATGCTGGCGCTCTCCGAGATCGTTGGCCACCTTGATCTCCTGATCGAGGAAAAGCGCGCCTCAGTGCAACGCAGGGGTCGGACACTCCTCTACAAAGCAAAATAGCTGCATTTCCGGAGCATCCAGGCCGCCGGCTGGCACGAAAGTTGCTGGCTAGTTGCTTTAGAGGTGGTTTTGCATGCTCGGGGAGCAGGTCGAAGCCAAAGAACTCTTCCCAACCGCTCGGGAGCTGTTTGAAGTGGTGCCCGGGAAGAGAAGCTCGCACATCCCCTTGTTCGCATGGCTGATCGCAGGCGCGATTGCGGTCCTGGCCGGTCAGCGCATCGTCTCCTGGATCGACCGCAACCTCTAACAACAGGTATCAGGTAGCGGGTAGCAGGAAGCGGGGATTGCTCCTGCTTCCTGCTTCCTGTTTCCTCTCCAAAGGGGAGCCGCGTCGCTTCTGCCGAAGCCTCCTGTCCATGAATGTGGCCATGCGCCGGGCGGGCATCATTGGCCTTGGCGTCCACGTCCCCCCGAGAGTACTCACCAACGACGAGCTCGCCAGGATGGTCGATACGTCTGACGAGTGGATTACGACCCGCACCGGGATCAAGCGACGCCATCTGGCCGGACCCGACGAGGCGACCTCGGATCTCGCTCTGATTGCAGCACGGCGGGCCATGGAGGATGCCGAGGTATCCGCGGCCGACCTCGATCTCATCATCGTCGGCACGGCGACACCCGACATGTACTTTCCGGCCACGGCCTGTCTTGTGCAGGATCGGATTGGAGCCACACAGGCGGGCGCGTTTGACCTCCTCGCCGCCTGCTCCAGTTTTGTCTACGGATTGATCAGCGCTGGGCAGCTGATCACGTCTGGGGCGATCAACCGCGCGCTGGTAATCGGCGCAGAGACGCTCAGCAGACTGATTGACTGGGAAGACCGCCGCACGTGCGTCCTGATTGGCGATGGGGCCGGTGCGGCCGTGCTGGGTCCGGTGGACGACGGCACGGGGATCTACAGCGGCGGCGTTGGCGCTGACGGATCGGCCGGTGACGTGCTGAAGGTCGTGGCGGGCGGCTCGCGCATGCCGATGACCTTCGAGGCGCTCGAGCGAAAACTGCATCGCGCGTACATGGACGGGCAGGCCGTATTCAAACTGGCGGTTCGCACGATTCCGGATCTCATCAAAAAAACGGTCGCCCAGGCGGGGTGGACGCTTGACGATATAGACCGCATCGTCCCCCACCAAGCCAATCTGCGGATCATCGAGTCAATGGTCGCGCAATTGAATCTGCCGATGGAGAAGTTCGTGGTCAATATTCAGGAGTACGGCAACACGTCGGCCGCGAGCGTGCCACTGGCTCTCTATGAAGCGGTGCATTCGGGGCAGATTCGTAACGGGGACCGGATCGTGCTCGCGGCGTTCGGCGGCGGATTCACTTATGCCGCCTGCGCGATGGTTTGGGGGAAGAACTAGGAAACCGAGGCCGGTGGCCTGCGCAGGCGACTCAACAGCGCACCCATCGGCGCGATGTCTTCAGCCGCACCGTTCTTGTACGCGATCCCCATTCCGGAGAACGGGGAGATCTTTACCCCGGGCAGGATGATGCCGACTAGGTTGAGCGGATCGGCAGCCGAAATGACGACCGGTTCGCTGTCTTCGGCTGACCTGCGGACCGCACGCACTGCTTCGACGGCCTCGGGCAACGCGAACTGCTCGCCGACAAACCCCGAGACAAAACGGCCCCCGCGGATCTCGCCTTGGGCTTCCCAGCGCCGGTAAATGTCCAGGAGTACGCGCCAGGGCGGCGCGATCCGCTCGCGCACCAGCACGTCGCGAAACACGACACCGTACCGACGCAGGAGTTGCCGGGCCACGGCCGCAGCGCGCTGCTCACCGTCGACCTCGGCAGGCTGCTGCCACAGCGCCCACCGGCCTACCGGCAGTGATCGTGTGTGAGGGCGGGCGGCACTGAGGCCCGCACCTGAGCGCAGCGCCATCATTCGGAGGCGCCTCCGACTGCGGTTACGAGCGCTGCCGTGCATCAACTGGCGGAGCCCGGCGACGCCGTCGCCGCTCACGAATCCATGTGAGACCAGTTCCCAGAGCGCCTCTTCCACTTCGACTGGCATCCGCCGCACGTTTTTGATGATGTCGGCCATGAACGATGCGCCGCGCTGCTCGAGATACCGCAGCACGTCGTGCGCCGCGGAGGACAGACTCCGGGCAGCCTCATCGGGATCCTGATCGCGTACAAGGAAATATGGAAGATCCTCCCGCATGACAAAGGCGATCGGAGAATTACGGCCCGGGGCCTGGCGGCGCTTTCGCTTTCCCTTTGCCCCTTCACCGTTCTCTGCGCCGTTCGCGGTGAGGCGACCCCATGTCACCATCCCCGAGAGCGAGAGATATTCCAGATCCGCGGGATCGTACAGCCTGATGCGCGACGGCAGTACGTGCTCCTCCCACGCCGGCGCGGGAAGTTCCAGTCCCTGCAGTTGCCCGATGATCTGCGTAAGGCCGTCGCGTCCATGCAGCTGGCTCCCGCGCTGCACATGCTGCCAGCGCAGCAGGTAGCGCATGAAGTCCGCCGGCGTGACTGCCTCGATCTCTTTGCGCAGCCGCCCGACGGTGAGGCGATGGATGCGCGCCAGCAGCCCGCGCTCGCACCACTCCTCAGTTTCTGCGCCGGGAGTGAAGCGACCACGGAGGACGATGCCTGTGCCTTCCAGCGCGGCCAGCGCAATCTCGACGGCGGACGCCTTCACCCCGATCCGCGAGGCCAAGACAGGCACCGAGACCGGACCGGAGACCTGAATCCATCCGTGCACGATCGACCGGATCGCCTCGTCTTCGCCGAGGAGCGCGGTATTGCCGCTGGTGAGGAGCGGCATGGTCAGTTCTGGTGAGAATCGGACCTCCGGAAATATGGAACGCACGAGCTCCATCCGTTCGGCGGCGACATACGCCTGATGGTCCCACCCATCGTCCCGTTTCCAGGTTGCGACGGTCGTGCGTCCGTTGTCCAGCAGGTCCTTGAGATGAGACTGCCAGGCGTCAGGGACATCGCCGGTCGGGAGAACGCCTACCGTGAGCAGCGCGTCATGCAGTTCGTCGGCATCCCGGACATCCGGCCAGGCCTGGCTGCGGACTTCATCGATCGCCGATGCGTCCAGGGCTCCAACGCCCCTGGCAAGATCAGGATCGGTGCGGCGCAGCGACACCGCGCGCGCCCGCCGTTCTTCAAGGGGCGCATCGTCAAGGAACGCGTACGGATTGGCATTGAGGATCTCGTGTGACATCGCCGACGGCACCGGCGTCTCGACTGCCACGGTGCGCAGCTCGCCGCGTTCGATCCTGCCGACGATCTCCTTGAGCCCCGCAATATCCATGGCTTCGGTGAGGCAGTTGTTCATTGTTTCGTTGACCAACGGATGATCCGGGGGTGTAATCGGCCCTGAGCGGTTGTCCTGACACTGCACCTGTTCTGGAAAGACCGAGGCCAGGAGATCCTCTGCCCTCATGCGCTGGATCGGCATCGGCACGCGCCGGCCGCCCGAGAAACGCAGCACGGCAAGAGAGCGGTTGGCGTTCCACCGCCACCGGTTCGTGAACATCGGGGAAGCCAGCAACGCCTGCACGAGATCGGGTTCAGCGGTGTGTGGGCGGACGAACGCCCACGCGCTCTCCAGTGGGAAGCTGTGCTGTTCGCCCAATGAAAGGACGATCCCGTCGTCGGTGGCCGCGGCCTGCAATTCGAAGTCGAAGTTGACGCAGAAACGCTTGCGCATCGCCAGGCCCCAGGCGCGGTTGATCCGGCCGCCAAACGGCGTGTGCAGCACCAGCTGCATGCCGCCCGACTCGTCGAAGAAACGCTCCGCAACGATCCGGTCTTGCGTCGGAACGCAGCCCAGCACGGCCACCGTCTCGCGGACGTAGGCGATCATCTGCTCGGCGCCCGCGCGGCTAACGCCGCACTCAGCGATCAACCATGCGATCGTACCCTCCGGATCCGAGAGGCCATCAAAAATACGGGCGCGGAGGTCGGACACCGCTTTCGATAGCTCTGCGGTACGGGCCGGTGCTTCCCCAACCCAAAACGGTATTGTCGGAGGTTGCCCATGGGCATTCTCGACCCGCACACGACCCGACTCGACCCTGCGAATTTTCCACGACGTGTTGCCGAGGAGAAAGATATCACCGGCCATGCTTTCGATCGCGAAATCCTCGTTCACTTTGCCCACGAATGTTTCGTTGGGATCCTCGATCACGTCGTAGTCGGCGAGATCGGGAATGGCGCCGCCCGATGTGATCGCGGCGATCCGCGAACCGCGTCGGCCGCGCAGCATGCCGTGGACGCGATCCCGGTGGAGGAAGGCGCTGCGCCGCCCGCGGCGGCTGCTGATCCCCTCGGACAGCATCTCGAGCACCTGATCAAATTCTTTGCGGGAGAGATCACGGTAGGGATAGGCGCGCCTGATCAGATCCCAAAGCGTCTCTTCGCCAATCTCCTGACTCGCCGAAATCGCTACAATCTGCTGCGCGAGCACGTCCAAAGGCTTTTCGAACATGATGATGCGGTCCAGCTCTCCTGCGCGGACCGCGTGAACGGCAGCCGCCGTCTGCATGAGGTCGTCGCGAGTCATCGGGAACAGAATCCCTTTTGGAATGGCCCCCAGCCAGTGGCCGGAACGACCGACTCGCTGCAGCAGTGTGGCCAGTGACCGCGGCGCGCCGAGGTGGACCACGAGATCCACGTGCCCGATGTCGATGCCCAGCTCGAGCGAGGCCGTCGCAACAACGACAGGCACTTCGCCGGACTTTAATTTCTGCTCGGCCTCCAGCCGGATCCGTCGCGAGAGACTCCCGTGGTGCGCAGCGACTTTCCCCTCCCCCAACCGGCTCGTCAGTTGGTGGGCGACGCGCTCGACCAGGCGGCGCGTGTTGACGAAGACCAGCGTGGTGCGATGCTGGTAGACCAGTTGTCCGATCCGTTCGTAGGTTTCCGCCCACAATTCGTGGCTGGCGATTGGGCCCAGGGGTTGATCCGGCACCTGGATGCTGAGATCCCAGGGTCGCTGGTGACCCACATCGACGATCGAGCAATCGGGCTGACCGTCGGGCGTAACTCGGGTGGTCCCGACCAGCAGCCGCGCGATCTCTTCGATTGGCTTCTGGGTCGCGGAGAGCCCGATGCGCTGCAGCCGCCGTCCAGCTAGTTCATCCAGACGCTCGAGGGAAATCGCCAGATGACTCCCTCGCTTGTCGCCGGCCACCGCATGGATTTCATCGACGATAACTGTCGACGCGGTGCGCAGGAATTGCCGGCTGCGCTCAGCGGTCAGCAGAATGTAGAGCGATTCGGGTGTGGTAATCAGAATGTGGGGCGGCTTCCGAATCATCAAGTTTCGCTCGCGCGCAGGTGTATCACCCGAGCGCACCGCGACGCGGATGTCCGGGAGTTGATTCAGCTGCTCGATCGCCAGCCGCTGGATCGCGGCAAGCGGCTCCTGGAGGTTTTTCTGGATATCGTTACCGAGCGCTTTGAGAGGAGAGACGTAAACAACGGTGGTCTTGTCTTCGAGCTTGCCGTCGCTCGCCGTCTGGATCAGGCCGTTGATCGACCACAGAAATGCGGCAAGCGTCTTACCGGATCCCGTGGGCGCGGCGATGAGAGTATCGCGCCCTTCGGCAATCTGCGCCCACCCCAGGGACTGAGACGCGGTGGGCTGACCGAATCGGTCGGCGAACCAACGGTTAACTAATGGATGAAACTGGGAGACCAAGGTACCCTCATTCTGAAACTGTTCGGTGAATGGTGTCTAGTAGTCAGTAGCCCGACTCGCGATCAAGGATGCCGAGCGCCCTCGCCCGCTGTTCCGCGTAAGAGAATACGAGTACTCCGCCCGCGACCCAGACAGCCGTGACCGCCGCAAAGATCGCCAGAACCTGAAGGTCGCTTGACCAGGGGAACGATCGGAGCCCGCCGGCTCCCAGCAATCCCCTGCGCATGGCCTCGAGCCACCACGTGAGCGGGATCGCCTGCGCCAAATCCTGGAGCACAGCGGGCAGCACGGTAACAGGGAAGATCGCTCCGCAGATCAGATACAGTGCTGCACCAACACCCTCCGGCATCCGCCACGCCTCACCGGAGATCGACATCGCCGCGCTCACGACCACGAATCCCAGCGCCATGATCGAGGTAATCCCCAATGCGAACGCAACAAGCGCATACGGGATGTCCATTGAACTTAGGTGCAGAGGAATCTGCAGAACCCAGCGGCCAAACAGCAGCGTGATTGCAGTTGCAGCCGTCGCCGATGTGGCCTGAGCGAGCGATCTCCCAACAAGGTAAGCACGGTACGAGATCGGTGAAGTATAGACATATTTCAGCGTCTTCCAGTGCTCCCGGTCGCTAATGATCCCCCACGCCATCCCCATCATCCCAGCGATGACGAAGGGCCAGAACGCCGAGCCCACAAGGAAGAACCCGAGCATGTCGCCCCGTCCGCCGCGGGAGACTACAAAGTACATGAAGACCAGGATGAGCGCGCCACCCAGCGGGCGGGCAATGGAATAGATGAAAAAGAGCAGCGGATCGGTCCAGTTGCTCTCCACCTGCCAGCCCAGCCAGTATGCGACTCTGACCGTCCGCCACCAACTGGCGAACGCGCTTTCCGGACGCAACCTATCCGCGGCTTCCATGGTCAAAACCTGAGGCTCAGGCGTCCCTCACGCCGCGCCAGGTATTCCATTTTCCTCAGTAAGAACCGGGCGAGAACGATAAAAGAGATGGCGAGGGCCGCCAGAATGCCCAGTTCGGTTCCCAGAGGTAGAAACGGCGGGTGCGTGCCTGGAAACAATAGCTGGCGCATCGCATCCAGCGCAAGGGTCAGTGGGATCAGTGAAGCCCCCATGCCGGCCCAGAAACCCAGCGCACGGACGGGGAAATAGAACCCCGACAGGAAGAAGACCGGCTCCATGAACAAGTTGGCCATGTGCCAAGCCTCGCGTCCCCACAAGAGAAACAGGCTCGCGAAGGTCACGCCCAGTCCGTAGAGCCCCACGATTGCGACACCAAAGACCAGCAGGAACACCGGCCACTGTGAGACGGTGTAATGTACATCGAAGAGTAGCGAGCCGATCGCGACGATGGCAATCGCGCGGATGACCGTTCCAACAAACCCTCCGAACGACATGCCAAGCAGTATCGCCGGGATCCCACAAGGAACAACCATGTACAGCTCAAGATTGCCGCCCTGTTTGTCCCAGTAGAACTGCGCCGCCATCGACCACATCACGTTCATCCAAAATGCCACCGTCGCGCCGCCCATGATGACGTAACCGACAAACCGTTCCGGTGCGCCAAGGGCTTTGTAGACATACACAAACGCGATCGTTCCAAGCAGCGGCAATACCGTATCGTAGAACAGCCACGATTTGTCTCGGTTGGCTCCGATGATACGGGGGTAAGAGCGCCCTAGTATCGCTCGGAGCAAGCGCAGCATCCCCCGGGCTGGAGTAGCGTCGTTCACGTCCCCGCCTTCCGTTCGTCGGCTTCCTCCAAACGCTGTCCCACGAGCTGGACAAAGACCTCTTCCAGCGTCGGTTCGATCTTCTGTAGGGAGAAAATCCGACGGTTTGAATCCGCAAGCACCTTTACGACGCCGGCGATCGCCCCATCCTCGGCCAGGTGCAACCGGAGTTCCATCCTGCCGTCCAGGGCGCGGGTGTCGGCTCGCTGCACGCCTGGAAGTCCGGCCAGTGAAATCCCGTCCAGCGTCTCGGTCGTCAGCAGGAAGTATGTGCCCCCAGTCGCGCGGAGCTTCAGGGCTGCTGGTGCGTCGCCGGCGATGATCCGACCTTTGTGGATGATGGCCACGCGATCGCAGAGTTCCTCCGCCTCGTGCATGTAGTGCGTTGTCAGCAGGATCGTTCGCCCGGGCTTCATCCGGATCCATTCCTTGATGTAGGCGCGGATGTCTCTCGCCGCGGTGACGTCGAGCCCAACAGTCGGCTCATCCAGGAACAGCACCTCGGGATCAGACAGCAGCCCCCGGACCAGGTTCATTTTCTGGCGCATCCCGGTGGACAGCGCGCTGGTCCGCCGGTTCCGTTCTTCGTAGAGCCCTACAACCTTCAGCAGTTCGTCGATCCTGGCGAGCGCCGGCTTGCTGGGCAAGCCGTAGAACTGGCTGAACATCCACAACTGTTCACGGACAGTGAGTATGCCGTATCCTGAGTGCTCGCCGCCAGAAACCATGGAGATTCGCTCGCGGATCTGTTGCACTTGACCGACGACATCGAGCCCGAGTACCCTCGCGGCTCCTGCAGTTGGCAGCAACAGCGTCACAAGCACCTTGATGAGCGTTGTCTTGCCAGCACCGTTGGGCCCGAGGAGCCCAAACATCTCACCCTGCGGCACGTCCAGCGTCACACCATCCAGGGCCACAACCGGAGCTCCGCTCGGGTTCTGTGGAGAGCGCTTCATTCGGTATTCTCGGACGAGTTCTTTGGTTTCAATCGCAGGTACGGTCATGGCCTCAGGAAGCGGCTTCTGACTTGCTGGATGCGCGCTCATTCCATTTAGCGGCGAGCTCGTCACGCCGCGGCCGGTACGCCTGCTGATAAAAGTGCTCGGGGGATTCCAGAACCTCTTTCTTGTAACGCTGCAGGATCTCGATCGCTTCCTTCCACGCCTTCCGGAACGTCCCCTGAAAGCGCTGCTCGATCTGCCGCTTGAAATCTTCGGGACGTTGGATGTCGCCGCCAATGGTGAACAGCATTCGGCCTCCCGCGCGCACTTTGTAGGCTTTGTCCAGACCGAGCCAATACTCGCCAAACGATCGCTGGTATTTCTCGGGCTTCGCGGGCCCGCTGCCGCCCTTGAATCCGCGCTTGGCCGCGGCGTAGTAGATGGCCCGATTCAGTCCCCAGGACTTGGCGCTGGCTAGAGGGAGACCGAGGACTTTGGCACGAGCCGCCTGCAACGTGGCCATGACTTGAAAGCGACCTACACCACGGGGCACTTGATGATTATACTGCAGGGTCTTCCTGAAACGAAACCGAACAGTCCGCATCATTCCCCGAAGCAGCGAGGTATAAGAAATGAGCTTGGCCCTTGAACGAGCTCGCATGTATGTCGGCGGCAATTGGATCGGCGCAGGGGGCGGCGAGACCGTCTCGGTGATGAATCCCGCAACTGGAGAGACTGTCGGAGACGTTCCGGATGCGAGCCGGGATGACGTCTGGAAGGCGATTGACGCAGCGGCCAAGGCGTTCCTCACGTGGGCCGCTTTACCGGGTTTGGAACGCGGTAAGATTCTCCGGCGCATCTTCGAGCTGATGACGGAGCGCCGCGACGATCTGGCCCGTCTGGTCACACAAGAAAACGGCAAGCCGTTTGAAGAGGCAAAGCGCGAGGTCGGCTTCGCGACGGGCTATTTCAGCTGGTTTGCGGAGGAAGCCCGTCGCGTGTACGGGGAGATCGTTCCACCTCCAGTGACGGGTAAGCGGTTATGGGTTCTCAGGCAGCCGATCGGGGTCGTCGGAGCGATCACGCCGTGGAACTTCCCGGCCACGATGGTCACGCGAAAGATTGCGCCGGCGCTCGCGGCCGGCTGCACGGTCGTGCTCAAGCCGGCCAGCGCGACACCGCTCACGGCCCTCGCGCTCGGGCGCATTTGCGAAGAGGCAGGATTGCCCGCCGGCGTTTTCAATGTCGTGACCGGGAAGCGTGCCAGCGTGATCGGCCAGGCGATGCTGGACCATCCGGCGGTCCGGAAGATCGCGTTCACGGGTTCTACAGAAATCGGCAAACGTCTCATGGCAGGAGCGAGCCAGCAGCTCAAGCGCGTCTCCTTCGAACTGGGCGGGAATGCGCCGTTTATTGTCTTCGAGGACGCCGATCTCACCGCGGCAGCGGACGGCGCCGTTGGGATCAAGTTCCTACGTGTTGCCGGTCAATCGTGCATCTGCGCCAATCGTATTTACGTCCAGGAGAGCGTCGCGGACCGTTTTGTTCCCATGTTCATTGAGAAGGTGAAAGCGCTGAAGGTGGCTCCAGGGTTTGAGCCCGGCGCGCAGATTGGTCCGCTGATCAACACCGAGATCCTGGAGAAAGTGGACGGGCTGGTGCAAGGAGCAGTTCGCAATGGCGCGTACGTCTCCGTGGGAGGCAAGCGGCTGACCGATGGCGCCTTGGCGAAGGGTCTATTTTACGCGCCGACGGTGCTGACCAAAACCACTGAGGAGATGGACGTGGTAAAGGAAGAGATCTTCGGACCCGTCGCGCCGGTGATGACGTTCAATGATGAAACCGAAGTCATCCAGCGGGCGAATGCCGCCACGCTGGGGCTGGCCGCATACTTCTACACGCAGGACGTCCGTCGTGCGATCCGTGTCGCCGAAGCGCTCGAGTACGGCATGGTCGGTGTGAACGATCCGACAGGATACACGCACGAGATTCCTTTCGGTGGGTTCAAAGAAAGCGGCATGGGGCGCGAGGGCGGACACCAAGGCATAGAAGAGTACACGGAAGTGAAATCGATCTCTATCGGAATGTAGTTCAGCGTCCGAAGACGAGGTTCGGCAGCCAGAGGACCAGCTGAGGGAAGAAATACACCAGGACCAGGGCCAGCATCTGCAGGCCCATGAACGGAAGCATCCCCAACCAGATATCCGACAGCAGTACGCTCTTCGGCGCCACCCCTTTGATGTAAAACGCCGCCATCGCTACCGGTGGACTCAGGAAAGCCGTCTGCAGGTTGACCGCAACCAGAATCCCTAGCCAGATCGGATCGATCTGAAATCTCGTCGCGATCGGCCAGAATAACGGCATGAAGATGATGATGATCTCCGTCCACTCCAGCGGCCAGCCTAGCAAGAAGATCACAAGCATCATCAGCCAGATGAACTGCCCCGTCGAGAGCCCGAGGCCGAGGATGAACGTCTCGATCACCTTGGATCCGCCGAGGCGCGCGAAGACGGAAGAAAAGATGCTGGAGCCGACCAGCAGCGTGAGCACCATGCTTGACGTGCGTGCCGCCTGGAATACTGCCGTTTTGAGCACGTTCCAGTTCAATTTCCGATAGACGGCGCTGAGCACGAGGGCACCAATCGCCCCCATCGCCGATGCCTCGGTTGGGGCGGCGATGCCAAACGCGATCGACCCGAGCACCGAGAAGATCAGTAGGGAAATTGGGACCAATCCGGTGACCAGCATCCCCAGTTTCTGCCCAATCGGGAAGTTCCGCTCCTCGGCCGGAAGCGGGGGGGCGGCGCTGGGCCGCAGCAGCGCCGTGATCAAGATGTACACGATGTAAAGGCCGGAGAGCATGAACCCCGGCACAAACGCCCCCAGGTAGAGGCGGACAATCGACTCCCCTGCGTTGGCGGCATAGAGGATCAGCAACACGCTCGGAGGGATGAGGATCCCCAGGGTGCCACCTGCTGCGATCGATCCCGTCGCGAGCCGCTTGTCGTACCTGAGGCGCATCATCGGCGGCAGCGCCAGGAGTCCCATGATTGTCACCGAGGCTCCGACGATCCCCGTGGCCATCGCGAAAATGGTGCAGGTGATGACGGTGGCCAGCGCGAGAGAACCGCGCAGCGGGCCGGCGGCGATGAGGATTGAGCGGAAGAGGCGATCCATGATCCCCGACCGTTCCATGACGAAGCCCATGAAGATGAAGAGAACAATGGGGATGAGGACGTCGTTCGTCATGACCTGGAACGTGCGCACGGCCATGAGGTCGAAGACCAGCCGCCCGAATCCCAGGTATCCAAAGACAAACCCGAGGGCGAGAAGCGTGAAGGCGGTCGGAAAGCCAATGAAGATCGCGGCCGTCAGGAGGGCGAGCTGAACGATGCCAAGGGTCTCCGGGTTCATGCGACCGTCTCCGCCTCCTCCGGCCTTTGGTCTTCTTCCTCAGGCCACTGGCCGGTGCGGAGTGCGATGACGCAACGAAGGACCTGTGCGATCCCCTGGAGGAACAGCAGGAACGCCGCCACGGGAATAGCGGCCTTGAGGGGGTAGATGGGTCGACGGTACGGGCTGAACGCCGAGGTCTCCCGGATGAGAAACGAATCCCAGAAGAAATCGAACCCCACCCACGTCAGCGCGATCATCGCGGGGAAGAAGACCAGGAGATAGAGCAGAAGATCAATGGTCGCCTGCGTCCGTACAGGAAAATTTCGGTAGAAGATGTCGCCGCGCACGTGCGCGTTCCGCGACAACGTGTACGCGGACGCGAGCATGAAGTACGCACCATACATGATCAGGCTGGTGTCGACCGCCCACGTCGTCGGCGCGTTGAAGAAATACCGCGAAAACACCTCGTAGCCAATGGAAAATGATAGTGGCAGGATGATCCAGGCGGCCGCTTTGCCCACGAACTCGCTGATCGCAGTGATCCCGCGAATGATGCGTGGCAGGGGGAGAGCCCCTCCTTCTCAGTTTTAGGACCTTTGATGGTGGGAACTACAAAAGGTCAGGGCGCCCCGCCTGGGGAACGCGGAGCGCCCTGAAGGCCGAGATCCAACGGCCTCACTTCCATCCACTACTTTTTCCTGAAGAAGTGATCAAATGCCAGCCGGTTGTCCACATATATCCGCTGCTTCCAAGACACGATCCGCTGCGCCCACGCCCTTTGGCTTGCGACGATCTTCGCGAAGGTAGCGTTCTGCCTCGAGTTGCGCTGGATCAGCGTGTCCCAGGCTTTCAGTTGCGCCTCCAAGACCACCTTTGGGGTGGTGAAGACGCGCACGCCCCGCTTTTCGATCTCCAGGAGATCGCGGCTGTTGCGGTCGATCATCTTGTGTTGGAAGTCGGCCGACTCGGCCAGGAGGGCTCCCCGCACGATCGCCTTCAGCTCTTGGGAGAGCGGGTCCCATTTGGTTTTTTGGACGATGAACTCCATGGTCTCAACAGGCTGATGGAAACTTTGCAGCATGTAGATCTTGCGCACGTCCGGAAAGCCAAACGCCCGGTCGGAGGTCGGGTTGTTGAACTCGCCGCCGTCGATGACCCCGCGCTCCAGTGCCGGCACGACCTCACCGCCCGGCAGCGTCACGACAGACGCACCGAGCAGTCCAAACAGGTCGGCGGAGAGGCCGACCGTCCGATATTTCATGCGCTTCAACTGATCCGGAGTCTGGATGCGGGTCCTGAACCACCCCAGCGGCTGCGTCGGCATCGGGCCTACCAGGAAGCTGACGACGTTCATGCGCATTTCCTGCTGTAGGAACTCCTGATACATGTCAAAGCCGCCGCCGTAGTAGAACCAGGACATCAGGTCTATCGCATCCATGCCGAAAGACGGCCCGGTCCCGAACAGGCTGAAGACTGGGTTGCGTGAGTACCAGTACGCGGCCACGGCGTACCCGCCGTCGAGCACTCCACGGTTCACGCCGTCAATGATGTCGAACGTCCCCACCACGGCGCCGGACGGCAGCACGTCGATCTTGAGGCGTCCGCCTGTCATTTCGTCGACTTTCTTCGCCCAGTCCACGAACGACACGTTCAATTCGTCTCGCGTCGCAAAACCGGACTGCACCTTCCAGGCGATAGGCGCCTGGGCGGTGACGATGTTGATCGTCTTGAACTTGGTCGCCGCGGCGGCGCCAATTCCGGCGGCGACCGCGGTCTTGAGGAACTCTCGACGGGTGCGTCCTCTGGTGGGCGGGCCAGTCGTCTTCCTCACCTTCATGCGTCACTCCCCTTTCACGTTGGACGGCTCACAATGTGGCCGGGCGGCCCTTGCGATCGCAAACAGCATGCACGGAAGCCCTGCTATTGCCGCCCTAATTACGCCACGGCTAAGAGGTGTCCCTGCACCGCAGAGCACTCCTCTGTGTAACAAACACGTGGCATGATAAGGTGAGAAACTGACAATGCGACGCCTCTTGATGGCTACGATCCTTCTGGGCCTGCTCCTCGTATGCGGCCCGGCCTGGGCCAAGTCCTACGACCACCCCCTGATTGAGCAGACCTTTCGCTTGCTGCCTAACGGCGACGCGGACGTGCAGGAAATCCGCACGTTCCGATTCGACGGATCTTTTAGCTTTGCTACGATCACGCGGAGCACACAGGGTCAGTATGGGTCCTACGGGCTCGAGTACGCGGGCGTATCGGATGCGGCCACAAACCAGCCTCTCCGCTTTCAAGTCGAGAGGTCCGGAAACGACGTCACGCTGCGGTGGTTCTACACCGCGGAGAATGAGACGAAGCGGTTCCTCATCCGCTACCGTATTACCAGCGCAGTCCAACGGTATCAAGACGTGGCCCAGTTTTACTGGCAGGCAGTGGAAGGCGATCACGCGCCGATCGATCAGGTCCACGTCACCCTGATCCCACCGCAACCAAGCCTCTCGACATTCAAAATATTCGTACATAGCCGCGCGCGCCCGGGAACGCTCACGATTGCGGACGACGGGAGCCGCGCCACGGTTGAGCAGGAAAACATCCCTGAAACGAGTTTCGTCGAGGTCCGCGCGTTTCTGGATCCGGCCATTTTCTCCCGGGCGCCGCTCCGGAGCGGCCAGACATACGAAAGTTTGTTGAAAGACGAACAGACACAGCTCGGCGGGGAACTAAGGCTCCAGCGCTTCCTCACCTACGGGTTCGTCCTCGCCGGTCTGCTCCTCGCCGGGCTCATTGTTGGCTTCGTCTGGACCTATCGTCGCTACGGAAGGGAGTGGCAGGTGAGGTACGACGCTCCATATGAGCGCGAGCCGCCACGTGCGCTGCCGCCCGCCGTTCTCCCTGCCATCATGACGCAGGGCCGCGTGCAGAACAGCGAGCTGTCAAAAGGATTCGCGGCAACGCTGCTGGAAGCCGCACGACTCGGCTACCTGGAAATTGAGGAGCATCAGGATGAAGGCCTGCTTGGGACAGGCTTGCTCAGGGATACCGACCTCGTCTACCGGCTGACGGACAAAGGGACCGCTCTGCTCAATGGTGGAGCGACAGCGCCTCCACTCGGGGAACGGGTGCTGGAGCCGTTTGAGCTGGCCGTGTTGGACGTCGTCTTCAAGAAAGCCGGCACCGGCCCGACGGTCAGCAGCGACAAAATCGAGGAATGGGGACGCCGCATCGTCGGTAGCAAGAGTAACTATCTGCGCTTCATTGAAACGTGGGGACCCCAGTTGCGCGGATGGTTCGAGCGCAAATTTTTCAAGATCGACGACCCCGCAAGCGAGCGGGCCAAGGTCGTGTTCATCGTGGTGACGGTCGTCGTACTCGGTTTGGTCTTCCTCGTCGGGTTTGGGATTTCGATGATTGCTGCCATTCCAGTCGGCATCGCACTCATCGGGATGTCCTTGAAGGGACTATCTCGGCGAACGCCTGATGCTACTCTGGAAGTGAAGCGGTGGGAGGCATTTCGGCGATTCATGACCGACTTCTCAGCGATGAAAGAAGCCGGCCCGCAGCTCCTGAATTTGTGGGAGCACTATTTGGTCTACGCTACGGCGCTCGGCGTCGCGGAGCGGTTGCTCGAGAACCTGAAGTTGGTGGCGACACAGCTCGGCCGGCCACCGTCGCAACCCAGGTGGTTTCGGCCAAGCGCAATGAACGCCCGCGGGATGAGCGCGTTCTCGCTGGACTCGCTCGACAACCTCGGCCGCTCGTTCAGCAATCTCCAGAGCCTGGCCCGCGCCGCCTCCCGCACCGGAGGAAGTGGGGGCGGGTTCGGCGGCGGGAGTGGAGGTGGCGGCGGAGGCGGTGGGGGCGGCAGCAGTAGAGCCGGGTGACCCGAAACTACGGGATAAAGGGATATGGGATAAGGGGATAAGTTACCTTATCGCTTTATCCCGTTATCTCGTTATCCCGTTCTTAGCTCTGTCTGACTCT
>Ga0209857_1000079_pt1 | contig 20421 bp, 22 predicted proteins | sample GWRWN1_10_20_FD_187226 | JGI IMG/M metagenome (GOLD analysis project Ga0209857, IMG submission 187226) | Riverbed sediment microbial communities from areas with no vegetation in Columbia River, Washington, USA - GW-RW N1_10_20 (SPAdes)... | ecosystem: Environmental > Aquatic > Freshwater > River... | reverse complement strand
CGATATCTTGTTTGAGTTCGTGGGCGGAAGAAGACATCGGATTGACTGTTCAAAACGTTCAACTCGTTCAAGACGTTCAAGTCGTTTCGGAGGAAATCAAAGACGTGGGCCTTGTTGACGACTTGCCGACATATATTTAGATCCTTTCATGCCGCTGCGCTTTACGTAATCGATCAGGTTGCTGATTATGATTGATAAACGCCGAAAAGACTTGCTGGCATCGGCACAAACTTTGGGTGCTACATAAGATTGATCCAGAGCTACGTAAAGTTGAGAGCGAACCTCACCACACGAGCTTTTGGCGACATAGAGAAACTGAATGAATTCTTGATTGCCCCCTCGTTCAAACCCCTCCGCCCTGTGAAATAGCTAGGTGAGTAGTTCATGTTTCAGGCGATTCTTTAGGTATCTTTTTCCATATGTGGTCTTCAGATATTTTTCTCTATGTAAAGCGTCGGTATGATTCCGAGAACCCTCGTAGTAAAGAAGATCGAAAGGTATCCGGTGACGAGTAGATCGCGTCTTCCCGTCGTTGTGCTCAGCGATACGTTTTCTCAGATCGGCCGTACATCCCACGTAGAACCTACCATCTTTTCTGCTCTTCAAAACGTAGACGTAATACATTGTCATTTCACAGGGACATGATCGAGACTGCTGCCCGTCGGATTTGATCCCGCAGGGCGAAATCTTTTGAGAATTTCGAATCTCTTGTCAGTTGATAGATTTCCCGTGTTAGCGCCCTGGCGTCCTTCCAAATTTCCAGATCTTCAAAGTTTTTGACTTGCATCGGTTTCCCTCCTAACGACTTGAACGTTTTGAACTTCTTGAACGTTTGGAACTATTTTTTAAAATTTCCTAACCAACCCCACCACCTTGCCCAGGACGCGGAATTCTCCAGCAGAGACCGTGATCGGAGCATATTTTTCGTTCTCCGCTTTGAGGGTAATGGCACCGTCTTTTTTATAGAAACGCTTCAAGGTCGCTTCCCCCTCGATCAGGGCGCAGACGATCTCGCCGTTCTCCGCCGTCCCCTGTTGCTTCACAATCACACGGTCACCGTCCAGGATGCCGGCGCCGATCATGCTGTCTCCTTTGACCTGCAGGGCAAAAAGTTTTCCTGACCCCATATCGTTGGTGATGGTCAACAGTCCTTCGATATTTTCTTCGCTTAGAAACGGCTTGCCCGCGGGGACCCGGCCCACAATCGGGATGTCGCGAACCGCTATCAGAACCGGCTTGCCGACAGCGGATAAAACCTCGATGGCCCGCTTACCGACTCTGCGGATGTAACCTTTCTTTTCCAGCGCTTTGAGATGATCGGAAACGCCATTGGTCGAAGCGATCTTAAATTGTTTGCCGATCTCGGGAATCGAAGGAGCATAGCCCTTCTCGCGAATCGTCCTCAGCAAGAAATCGTAAATTTCTTTTTGCCTTAAAGTCAGCGCAGAAAGCATTTAGCCTATATACTGAAATTATTTTCAGGTGTCAATAGCGCGGCTAAGAAGCCGCGGGGTTCAAGCCGTTCCAAACGTTCCAGCCGTTCAACCGCTACGCTCCGTTCAAGCCCCACCTCCCTTCGACACTGCTCAGGGCATGCTTTCCCCACGCGTCGCGCGCGTCGCGGGGGGATGAAGGAGGGCGAAATTTAAACGGCTGGAACGATTGAACTATTGGAACAGCTGGAACGGTTTAATGCGCTAGCATTAAACCTTTTTGCGCTGGTGCGAGAGGTAGTCGATGAGCAGGTATTGACCCAAACGATCCGGTCGCGTGTAGAAGGCGCGGCCTCTGTTGATGCGGGTGAGATCATCGACAAAGCCGCGCAGCACCGGGCTGTCGTCGAGCATGAAGGTGTTAATCGTGATCCCCTTACGGGTAATGCGCTCGGCCTCTTTCAACGTCTCCTCGGCGGCGCGCTGGCTGATGCCGCCAAAGCTCAGAGGCCATTCACAGTAAAGACGCCCCTGGCGGCAATAAGCGGTGGGCTGACCGTCCGTTATGACGATCATCTGTTGATTGGGGCTCGGCCGTCGCTCTAACATCTCTGCAGCCAGGTGCAAACCGTCTTGGAGATTGGTAAACGGATCGCCCATGTTCCAGGTCGCCTGCGGCAGATCCTTGGGCTTTAGCTCCACGGCGCGGGTGAAAAAACCGACGATTCCGAAATAGTCCCGCGGGTGAAGAGACCGGACAAGGCTCTCCATCGCCAACGCCACTTTTTTTGCCGCCGCGAACCGTCCTTCCCAGCTCATGGACCAACTCATGTCCAAAAGCAGAACCGTGGCAGCCCGGGTAGTGTGCTCGGAGTCATAGACGGCAAAGTCTCCAGGACGAATTCTGACCGGCACGCCGCCGCCATTTAACAACGCGTTTTTGAGCGTCTGAATCATGTTGATATGGAGCGCATCCCCTTGGACATAGGGCCGGCTATTCTCGATCTGTATTTCCTGGCTGCCCCGGTAACGAGCCGAATGTCTGCCCATGCCGTCCCGGCGCAGCTGCTGATAAATATCTCTCAGCGCCAACTGCCCCACGCGCCGGATGCCCCGCGGAGTCAGCTCGAAACGGTCTCCTTGCTCCAGGACATAGCCGCCCTCTTCAAGCAAGGATTGCATCCGCATTACTCCTTCGAAATCCTGCTTCGGATCGCCGCCAAGGAGTTTTTCCAATAATTCCTTGTCGACGTCGCGGAGCTGCATGCTCGACAATTGGCCTTCCAGACGACGCAGCTCCTCCATGCGCTCCATGAGGTCCATCGATTCCTGGAATTGCAGGGGGGTTTGGCCGCGAAAGAGACTCCCTTCGCGACGCAGCCAGTTTTCCAGCTTGCGGATCTGTTCCAGCTGCATGAGCAACTGTTGGAACTCTTTCTCGGCGTTGGTGTTTTCGAAGCGGTAAGAAGTCAGTTTTTCAACCGCTTCGCTGACTTTGCCCGGGAGGTTGTTCAAAAACTGCTTTTTTTCCTGGGTATCTTGACCGGCTTGGTCCAGCTCCTCTAAGGTATGTCGCTCCTGGTCGACGATGGACTCCAGTTGCTCCTGCACTTCGTCCATCGCGGACTGGAGGCGATACTCATCGTAGAGTTTGCGCATTTCCCGCGCCACTTGAGACAACAAATCATCGAGTCCCTTGGTCTGATTTTCCCCTCGCTTGATGCCCTTCTGCATCAGCCGCCGCATTGCCTGCTGCAGGTCGCCGCTGTCGTTCATATATTCGTTGAGCTGATCGAACACGGTGTCGGAATCTAAAGAGTTCCGTGTGCTCCTGTCCCAACGGCTGTATCTTATGTGTACCATAGGGGGATGGGGGTGGAAGTTCGAATTCGATTGCTAGTCCGTGCTGCTACTTATTACCGTAGGTGACTCTTCCCCCTTCGATTTCCTTGTTCAACTTTTGGTGGAGGTGAAGACCTTCCAAAACAAACTCGGTTGCCGATGCCATGAGAGAAGGCGAGTCTTGAATTCCCAGGGACCGGATCGCCTCTTTCAACCCTGGAATTTCCTTGATGTCTTGCAGGTAATCTTGGGACGCCATTTGATCCGATACTTCGACGCCCCAACCGGAGTTGAAGTACTCGACGATTTTTTGTAATGAGTTCAAGCTGAAATATTGGTCGAAAACTTTTACAATCGAACGATTGAGGAGTTTTTCCACCAGGTCGTCTTCTTTTTTGTCCTCTCCGACATATTCCATCTCGATTTTACCGCTCGTCGAAGCCAAGATCGCATGCAGATCGCTGACCCGAGGGACGATCTCATTCTCTTTGCATCGGAGCGAACGTTTTTCCGCGTTACTGATCAGGCTTTCAAAATTGTTGATCGTCACCCTGACGCTCACGCCTGACGACTGATTGATTTCGTTGGACTTCCGGGCCTCAAAGGTTAAGTGGCCGAGGATTTCCTTCAGAAACCGCGGCACTTCCACCTTGCGGCTCCGTTGATCTATCGGCGCAGCCTCTTGCTCCATGATAACGAGTTCGTCATCGATGCTCTTTGGATAATGGGTGCGGATTTGGACATCGAAGCGATCCTTGAGCGGTGTGATGATCCGACCCCGGCTTGTATAGTCCTCGGGGTTGGCGCTGGCAACGATCACGACGTCTAAAGGCAAGCGAATCTTATAGCCTTTAATCTGGACGTCTTTCTCCTCCATCAGGTTGAACAAACCCACCTGAACTTTTTCCGTCAAGTCGGGAAGCTCATTGATGGCGAAGATGCCGCGATTAGTGCGCGGGACGAGGCCATAGTGTATGGTTTCTTCGTCGGCGAGGTATCTCCCCTCGGCAACTTTGATGGGATCGATCTCGCCAACGATATCGGCGATGGAGACGTCCGGCGTGGCCAATTTTTCTCCGTACCTTTCATCTCGGTCGATCCATCGGAGCGGCAACCCGTCGCCCATTTCCTCGGCTTTCTTGCGGCACGCGCGGCAAATCGGCTTGAAAGGATTGTCGTTGATTTCACAGCCCTGGACAATCGGTATACGTTCGTCGAGGAGGCTAGTGAGTCCACGAATGATTCGTGATTTACCTTGACCCCGTTCGCCGAGGAACACCATATGGTGCCCGGACAGGATTGCGTTCTCGATCTCCGGAATTACGGTATCGTCATAACCGACAATTCCGGGCAATATCCGTGTCCCGGTTTCCAGCCGTTGGACAAGATTTTTGCGCATCTCGTCGCGAACCGATAAGACCCGCACCCCACTTTTTCTAAGCTCCCCTAACGTTTTTGCCTCATTCACTTGGACTGGCCTCCTTGGTTAGTAAATTTTCCCGCCCCTAGAGAAACAGTTGCTGTTTCTTGTCGATGGAGCGATCGCAAACATTTCAATCTTAGCGGTTTTCCCTTTCCGTTTCATTCATAAAGACGTTGAAAATAAGGTTTTAGCTGGTCGTAGCTTTCAAGCAAATGCTGCGGCATCACCCGGGTTTCTGCTAGGACGGGCATAAAATTGTTGTCACCTTCCCAGCGCGGGACAACGTGCCAATGGAGATGGTCTTCGATTCCGGCGCCACCGCATTTGCCTAGATTCATGCCCAGATTGACACCCGCCGCATTATAGGATTTCCGAACGATATCGACGGAACGACGCAAGGCTTCATTGAGATCGCCGTACTCATCTGCTGAGAGGCTAGAAAGGTGCTTTTCGTGTCGCTTGGGAGCAAGAAGAAGGTGTCCATTGGCATAGGGGTATTTGTTAAGCATTATCACGGAATGGCCGGTATGGGCCAGGACCAAAGCTTCGCGAGCATCATCTTCTCGCATCTTCTGACAAAAGATACAGCCTTCCTCCTTAGAGACTTGATTGATATAGGTCATCCTCCACGGAGCCCAGAGCTGCTTCATTCCGATGCCTCTGCGGTGCCCGGATCTTTGCCATCCACCCTCAGCCTCAGCTCTTTGCCGACTTTGAAAAACGGGACTCTTTTGGCAGCCACGGAGACCAGAACCCCACTCTTCGGGTTCCGTCCTTGACGTGCTCGCCGGTGTTTTACGACGAAACTCCCAAAGCCGCGTATTTCGATCCGGTCGCCCTGCGCAAGAGCATCCACCATCGAATCGAAGATAGCATTAATGATCACTTCCGAATCTCTTCGCGAAAGATGCGGAAATCTTTTGTTCACCTCGTCAATCAAATCCCTTTTCGTCATAACATCTCCCTCACGATACAAGAAAGAATCTGGATCGATGTCTGGCAATCTCCCTTCTCGCTACTGGAGCAGGGAGGGCGACCATTCGTAGCGGAGCCAACCCCGTTGCGAGGTGGGGAAACGCCTTCCGATCGCTGCAAAAAACATCTTCTCCCACCAACGCTCCTCTTCAGGACTGGAATAGTAGACGATCGGATTCTCTTCCAAACCAACCCGCTTAGCGGCGAATTCGATGGCGTCGTCCAACGTCCCGAACTGGTCCACTAACCCAAGCTCTTTAGCCTGCGCGCCGGAATAGACCCGGCCGTCAGCCAGTTTTCTAACTTGCGCTTCGTTCATACCTCTTCCCTTGGCCACGGCACTGACAAACTGACCGTGTACGTTATCGACCAGGGATTGAAGGATCTCTTTGCCCTCCGGCGACAGCGGCTGAAATGGAGAGCCGATATCCTTGTTCACTCCGCTCTTGATATTGTAACCCTTGACGCCGACTTTTTTCATCAACTCCTCGACATTATTGAGTTGCATGATAACACCGATGGAGCCCGTCAAGGTGCCTGGATTGGCGATAATCTTTTCGCAGGCACTCGCGACATAATAGCCTCCTGAGGTTGCCATACTCCCCATGGAAGCGATAAGCGGTTTCTTTTTCTTGGTCTTCTGCAGTTCATCAAAGATCTCCTGAGTTGGAGCTACAGCTCCTCCCGGAGAGTCAATGCGTACGACAATGGCCTTGATCCAAGGCGCCTCCTTGAATCGCTTTAGTTCACTCATGACGGCGCGGGAATCATCGATCGTGCCTTCGATCTGCAACACCCCCACCCCGTCACCGGAAAGAAAGGAAAGGGCTTTAGAATCACCCCCGGTGAGATACGCGTAGAAGAATACGACTACAAAAAGCACCAAGATCAATCCCGCAAGGATACCTAGACCTTTAAATATCGAATGCATTTTCGCCATGGACTTCCTTCAGCTAACCGGTTACGGGTTGCCCCCCTTGTTTTTACGCCCCTGCTGCCCACCCTCTTCATCCCGGTCCAATCGAAGCTCCTCATTAAGGATGGATTCAAAGGAGAATCGCCCTCCCTCTTTTTCGCGGTTCAGATAGTTCTCCATCTCCTGGCGTTCTTCCGTCTTGCGCAGCGCGCGGACGCTGAGGGCGATCTTCCTTTCATTGACATCCAGGTTGATGACCTCCGCTTCTACCTCATCTCCGACTTTGAAAAGGCTGGAAGGTTTATCCACCCTTTCGGTACTTAACTGGGACACATGAATGAGTCCTTCAACGCCCTCGTCCAAGCGGACAAAGACTCCGAAGTCAGGCACGCTCGTGACCTGCCCCTTGACTTTCGAACCCAATGGGAAACGTTCAGCAATAATTTTCCACGGATCGGTTGTCAGCTGTTTAATACCGAGTGAAAAGCGCTCGTTTTCAACGTTGACTCCAAGTACCTTGGCTTCGACTATGTCGCCTTTCTTATACAGCTCCGATGGGTGCTTGATTTTCTTGCTCCAATGAAGGTCCGAAATATGAACCAGACCATCGATGCCCTCTTCTATGCCTACGAAAATGCCGAAATCGGTTATGTTTCGAACTGGTCCCTTGATTACAGTTCCGACTGGATATTTTTCCTTGGCGAGCTCCCAGGGGTTGGCCATCACCTGTTTCAGTCCCAACGAAATACGCCGGTGGCCCGGGTCTACGTTGAGGACAACAACCTCAACATTCTGCCCAACCTGTAGCACTTTGGAAGGATGGGAAATCTTTCTGGTCCAAGACATTTCCGAAATATGGATGAGCCCTTCGATGCCGCTCTCCAACTCAACAAAAGCCCCATAGTCCATCAGACTGATGACTTTGCCTTGGACCCGAGCGCCCACGGAATATCTTTCGGCGACGGTGTGCCAGGGATCCGGAGTCAATTGTTTCATCCCCAGGGAAATTCGCTCCTTCTCGGCATCGAACTTCAACACCACAACTTTTATTTTCTCTCCCACTTGCACGATCTCGGATGGATGATTGATCCGCCCCCAAGACATGTCGCTGATGTGAAGGATACCATCGATACCGCCTAGATCTACGAATGCCCCATAGCCGGTGATATTCTTTACCGTTCCTTCCAGAATGACACCTTCCTCAATGACCTTCAGGACTTCCTGCTTAAGAGTGTCGCGTTCTTTTTCCAATAGAGCTCGGCGCGACACCACGACATTGCCGCGCGCACGATTGAATTTTAGAATCGCAAAACGATCCTTTGTGCCAATGAACTTGTCCAAATTACGCGTTGGGCGGACATCCACATGAGATCCCGGCAAGAATCCCGGCACTCCAACGTCGACCTTGAACCCGCCTTTGACCTTGCCGAGAATAAGCCCTTCGACGCCTCTGCCCTCGTTATAGGCATTCTCGATCTCCTCCCAAATCTTAATATTTTCCGCCCGCTGCCGAGACAGAACAATGCCACCGTTTTCTCCTTCGGGGGAGTCGAAGAAAACATCAACTTGGTCGCCCACTTTAACCTGGAGATTGCCTTGTCGGTCCAAAAATTCCGCTAACGAGATTTGTCCCTCCGACTTGTAGCCAACGTCGATCAAAACGTGGGTGGACGTGATTCCGACAACTCTGCCTTTGACAACTCCGCCAGGTTTGACCGTGCGCAGGCTCTCCTCAAAAAGCGCCGCAAATTCATTAGCGCCGCCAGGCGGCGAGTTTTTTATCTCTTCTTCCTTCTGAGCCATGAAGGTAACTCCGATCTTGTTTAATTTGTTAAAGGCTTCTTATGAATCTCTTGCATCACTCTTTGTGCCAGGGTTTCGGCGTCCAGCGAGGTGGAATCGATGGCGATGGCATCGTTCGCCTTACGTAGCGGTGCCAGATCGCGCTCGCTGTCCCTTTTGTCCCTTTCCCCCATCTCCCGGAGCGTTTCATCTAGACTTACTTGCCGGCCCGCCTTCCGTAATTCCTCGACGCGCCTGCGTGCTCTCTCTTGCACCGAGGCATCGAGGTAAATCTTCACTTCAGCATCGGGGAAAACTACCGTGCCGATATCTCTACCCTCCGCCACGACATTCCCGCGTTGGCCCAAGGCCCGCTGTAATAACAACATCCAGTGGCGCACCACCTTCAGCGCTGAAGTTTTTGACGCCATTTGGCTGACCTCTGGTGTCCGAATCTTCTCCGAAACGTCCTCCCCATCCAGCAGCACCTTGAGCTTGCCTCCGGTTTCGGCGATGTCGATTTCCGTTCTGTCAATGAGTTCCGTAAGCGCACCGTCGTTGCTGATATCGATGCCCTCACTCAAGACCTTGAGCGCGAGAGCCCGATACATAGCCCCGGTATCCAAATAGGTAAAGCCCAGATCCTTGGCGAGCCGCTTCGCCAGTGTGCTTTTTCCCGCTGCTGATGGACCATCAATGGCAATAATCAATGCGCTCACCGTCTTCCGCGCCTATATACTCTCTCGGCTGACTGAATGCGAGCGCACCCGGTTCAATAAATCAAAAAACCCGGGGAACGAAGTATCGACGCAGCCTACGTCGTCCATTTGCAGGCCGCCATTCGTGGACAAGCCGGCGATCGCCAAGGACATGGCGACCCTATGATCACCATAGGTCTTTACGCTTGCCGCCTCAAGGGGCTTGCCGCCTCGAATGGTCATGCCGTCATCCCGTTCTTCGACCTCGACCCCCAGATGACGCAGGCCCTCTGTCATAGTGGCGATACGATCCGACTCTTTGTAGCGGAGTTCTTTGACGCCGGAGATCGTGGTCGTCCCTTCCGCCAGCGCACCCGCCACCGCTAAAATGGGATACTCATCGATGGTTCGCGCCGCCATCTCGGGGCCGATGTCGATGCCTGCCAATTGGCTGCCGCAAACTTTAATGTCGACGACGGGCTCCCCCGTTTCGATCCGCCGGTTGAGGAACTCGATTTTGGCTCCCATACGGCGCAGGACTTCGATCGCGCCATCGCGGGTCGGATTCACGCCGACATCCCGAACGATGATTTCCGAACCTGGAATCACCGCTGCCGCCACAAGGAAAAAAGCCGCCGATGAAATATCACCCGGTATGCGCACTTCTCTTGCGGAAAGCTTCTGCCCGCCGGCAACCACAACCGAACGACCGTCAACTTTGGCTTCGCCCCCAAAACCCTTGATCATCAGTTCGGTGTGATCACGGGAACTTTGCGGCTCTTCCAGACTTGTAATCCCGTCGGCTTGCAGCCCCGCCAATAGGATCGCTGATTTCACCTGGGCACTGGCGACGGGCATTCTATAGTCGATGCCTTTCAGCTTGCCGCCCTGGATTTCCAGGGGCGCCAAACCTTTCCCTTCTTTGCTCCTAATCTGGGCTCCCATCCGGCTCAAGGGATCGATCACTCGCTGCATGGGTCGCTGCCGAAGCGAAGGGTCGCCGTCCAGCCGGCTGGTAAAAGGACGGCCGGCCAAGACTCCCGACAGAAGCCGCATGGCGGTTCCGGAGTTGCCGCAGTCAACCGTTTCGTTGGGCTTGGACAAACTATCCCATCCATTTCCGTCGATACAGAGGAGATCGCTTTCAGACCAGATCTTTACCCCCATATCTTTGAAGGCCTGCACGGTTCGTAGATTGTCCTCGCCTCCTGATAGATTGAAAATGGTGCTCCGCCCGTGTGCGATACTGGCAAAAATAACCGCGCGATGGCCGATGGATTTGTCTCCCGGCACGCTGATCTCCCCGCGCAAGGGCCGTTTGGTTGGCTCGATTCGCTTCATGTCGTAAGGGGCTACGCAATCTGGGCGCGGATTTCGTTGGCTCGCGCAAATTCTTTTTCCAGCAAGCTACCTTTACCGTCTTCGATCCAGCGCTTAAGCTGTTCGAGGATTTTGATGTAGTCCCCGAGCGACTGGCCAACGGCGCGGCGGTTCATCAGGCAGATGTCGCGCCACAACTCGGGACGGCTCGATGCGATTCTGGTAAAATCTTTGAAGCCACCGGCACAGTAGGTTTTCAGATCGATACCGCGCACCCGACTCCGCGCCAGGGTGTTCACAAGAGCATAGACTAACACATGGGGCAAGTGGCTGATGATTCCTAAAACCCGGTCATGGGTTTCCGGATCCATCATCTCTACTTTTGCTCCGACCTTGCGCCACAGCAAGGCGACTTTCCTCAACGCCGCCGAATCGGTGCTCTTGGTCGGCGTCAAAATGCAGCGATGACCGACAAAAAGGTCTGCCTTCGCCGCGCGGGCACCCCACTGCTCCCCCCCGGCGATGGGATGGCCAGCTACAAAAGGAATAGTGGATGGCAGTAGTCTTTCCATTCCCCGAACAATCTCCGCCTTTACGCTGCCGACATCACTGACAATGCAGCCCGGCCGTAGTACGGGCAAAAATGTTTTTGTCAGAGAGACTGTGGTTTGCACCGGCGTGGCCATCATCAACAGATCCGTGTCCTCGGGAATATCCGTCTCTGTCGTCACATAACGATCGATAACACCTTGTCGCTGGGCAAACCTCAGGTTTGCTTGTCCGCGTCCAACACCGATGATCTCACCGACCAAACCGCGCTTGCGCGCATCCAGTGCTAACGAACCGCCGATCAGTCCCACCCCAACCACCACCATCCGCCGAAAAATCAAGGCCACTAAACCTCCCTGCCCAACGCAACCGCAAGTTTTTTCAGCTGTTCCATGAGTGCAGCGAACTTGGGCGGCTTGAGCGACTGTGGACCGTCACTCAAAGCCACTTCGGGCTTGGGATGGACCTCAATCAAAAGTCCGTCAGCTCCCGCCGCGACAGCCGCCAAGGCCATGGGTGCCACTAGATCCCATCTTCCCGTGCCGTGACTCGGATCGACGAACACTGGCAAGTGCGTCAACTGCTTGAGCACCGGCACGGCGCTCAAGTCGAGGGTGTTGCGTGTCTCGGTCTCGTAAGTTCTAATGCCCCGCTCACAGAGGATGATTCTTCGGTTGCCTTCAGTCGCAATGTATTCCGCGGAAAGGAGAAACTCTTGGATGGTAGCGCTCAAACCGCGCTTGAGCATGACCGGTTTGTCAAGCTTGCCGACGTCCGTGAGCAGCTTAAAGTTCTGCATGTTGCGCGCCCCGATCTGCAGAACATCTGTATACTTACAAACAACATCCAAGTCCCGGGGATCAAGCACTTCGGTGATGATCGGCAAGCCAGTAACTTCACGAGCATGAGCCAAATGATCCAAACCTTCCGGGCCCAAACCCTGGAAGCTATAGGGCGAGGTTCTCGGTTTGTAAGCGCCGCCGCGCAGAAACGTCGCCCCGGCTTCTTTGACCGGAATAGCTGCTCCTAAGACTTGCTCTTGCGATTCCACGGAACAGGGACCGGCCATGACGTGAATTTTTTTGTCGCCGATTCTACGTCCATTAACCTGAATAACGGTATTGCTTGGTTGAAACTCCCGGCTGACAAGTTTGTAGGGCTTAAGAATAGGAAGAACTTTTTCGACCCCGGGAAACGACTCCAGTGTCTGATCTGCCAAAAGGCGTTCATCGCCAATGGCCCCGATAATGGTTCTCTCTTCTCCCTCAGACAGGTGCGCGCGCAAACCAAAGCTTTCGATTCGCTCAACGACTCGTTGAATCTCGTCGCGCCTGATCCCGGGTTTTAGAACAACAATCATCGTTTGACCAATTTCTTATCTCTAATAGGATTTAATGATTTTCTTTAGGGCGTGGATGAATTTCCGGTTCTCGTCCATGGTACCGATGGTGACCCTCACATACTCCGGAAACTCGTATACAGCCATGGGTCGCACGATGACTGCTTGAGCAAGCAACTGTTGGAACACGTCGTTGCCGTTTCCCACTCGGAGGAAAATAAAATTCGCGCTGCTTGGAATCTGCTCTAAGCCGAGGTTGGCGATTTCGCCGGCGAGGTACTCCATGCCCTCTCGGTTGACGTCCAGGCTCCGCCGCACATGTTCTTGATCCTCCAAAGCCGCCAGCGCCGCCCACTGTGCCACAGCGTTGACGTTGAACGGCTGGCGAACTCGGTGCAGAAGAGCCACGATTTCATTGGACGCTATCCCATAGCCGATCCTAAGGCCGGCTAAGCCATAAAGCTTGGAAAAGGTCCTGAGCGTCAACAGCGCTTTGCCGCGGTCGTGATATTTTAATGAGTCGGGATAGTCTGCATCCGCGACATATTCGAAATAGGCCTCATCGACGATAATTAAAACCTCGGGGGAGATCTTTCGGAGAAAGTCCTCCCATTCGTCTCGCCGATAGATTGTCCCTGTCGGGTTATTCGGATTGGCGAGAAAAACGACTCGCGTCTTCGGGCCGATGGCTTTAGCGATAGCTGAAAGATCATGCGTAAAGTTCTTTAGCGGTACCGCCTTACCCACGCCGCCCGCAGCCTGAACCACCAACTGATATACCACGAAGGCCTGGCGCGCCATGACAGCTTCATCGCCCGGACGCATGAAGGTCCTAACCGCCAACTCGATCAGTTCATTGGAGCCGTTCCCGAATATCAGTCGCTCAGGACTAATCTCTAACTTATTCGCTAAAGCAGATTTCAGGTAAAAGGAGTCCCCGTCGGGATAGAGATGCAGCTGATCCAGCTTATCTCGAATGGCACGGATCGCTTTGGGCGACGGACCCAACGGATTTTCGTTGGAAGCAAGCTTGACGGAGTTGGAAATGCCGTATTCCCGCTCGACTTCTTCGATGGGCTTGCCTGGCAAATAGGGCACCAACCTGCGGATATATTCGGGGACGCTATCGGCCGGGTTCATATGCCACTCGGGTAAGAGCCCAAGACCTTCAAGAAGAGACAACTTCTCTCAAGCTTCTTAATGGCTCTTTTCACCCCCCCTTCTTCTTTGTGTCCCCTGAAATCGATGAAAAACATGTACTCCCAGGGTTTATCCTTCAACGGGCGGGACTCGATCTTCGTCAGGTTGATTCGGCTCTTGGCGAAGGGCTCCAACATGCGGTGCAAAATTCCCGGCTCATCTTTGACTGAAAAGACCAGCGACGTTTTGTCATCCCTACTGCGCTTTGAATCATCGTGGCCGATAATCAAAAACCTCGTGATGTTATTGCTCTGATCCTCGATATTTTCCGCGACCATTTGAAGATCATAAACTTCCTTCGCCAAGGTACTGGATATGGCAGCGAGCTTGCCATCCTCCGCCGCCATCATGGCCGCGTGAGCCGTGCTTCCGACCTCTTCCACATCGACCTTGGGAAAATGCGCGGCGAGCCAGCGACGGCACTGGCCCAGCGCCTGCGGGTGAGAAACAATCTTCTCAATATCTTCTGCGCGACCACTGCGCGACAATAAATTATGGTGAACGTCCAAGAAAACTTCCGCACAAATCCGCAAGTCAGACTCTACCAGCAGATCCAGAGTTTGCCCCACTACCCCTTCGGTTGAGTTTTCTATCGGCACAACGCCAAAAGAAACCCGCCCCTGCCTCACTTCCTGAAAAACCTCGCTGATGCTGGCTGTCGGAAGTAACGTGGCTAGGGAGCCAAATTTTTCCCTAGCGGCGAGGTGGGTGTAAGTAGCCTCGGCCCCGAAAAAAGCGACCTTCAGCGGTGACTCGAGGGAACGGCAGGCACCGATGACTTCTCTGAAGACAGAACGTATTGCGTGTTGGGACAGCGGACCGTTAGTTAACTGCGCGACCCGGCGAAGAACCTCTTGCTCGCGACTAGGCGCGTAAATTACTTCGTGGTTGAGCCTTTTACTATGACCGATCTTTAGCGCAAGCGAAGCACGGTCGTTTAGAAGAGCAACAACTTTTTCATCAATCTGATCGATCTTTTTTCTGAGAGCATCGACCGACTCTTTACGGCTCAATAACACCTCACCCAGGCGCTAACAACAAGGCTTATTCCTTGGCGCCACCCACGTAAGCTATCTTAATTCCTACAGAATTGCAAATATTGCTCTATTCTACTCTTGACGACGGAGTGCGCTCCTGGTTATCTCATAAAGGTGATGCAAGAAATCTCCATCACGACTGGAGAAAGTTCCAAGAGGTTAGAGAATTTTCTTAAGAAACGGTTTCCCATCGGTTATGTCAGAAAGCTCTTCCGTAAAAATGGCGTGCGGCTGAACGGGAAACGCTCCAAACCGGACGACCTCATCGCTCCCGGCGACTGCGTCCAACTCTACATTCCCTTCGATAAAGACCTAAAATCAAGCCGCCAAAGTGTCACATTACGGGACGCCTTGGCGATTATCTTCGAGGATGATGAAATTATAGTCATCAACAAACCGGCGGGGATTGCGGTTCACGAAGCCAAAGACATTCTCAAGCGGGATTCCATATTAGGGATGCTGGAAGCGAGATATCGTCCTCAGGGAATTGCGCCACGGTTGGTTCACCGCCTCGACAAAGACACCTCCGGCGTGCTGCTCGCGGCTAAAAAAGAAGTTGCCGCAAAGCAATTTGAAAGGTTATTTGCCGACGATGGTGTGGACAAAGAGTATGTATGCCTGTTGGTAGGACGGCTTCAGCAGAATGAGGGGACCCTAGACTCACGGCTCCCAGGTAGGCGGGGCAAATCGGTTCGCGCTGTAACTCGTTTTAGGGTTGCCAAGAGATTCTCGGAAACTACGTTGGTTCGCGCCAACATCGCAACCGGGCGCATGCATCAAATCCGTCTACATTTCGCCCACTATGGCCACCCTGTGGTGATGGACGATCAGCACGGCGATTTTTCTTTCAACAAACGATTTCGCAAAGAATACGGGCTCCGCCGCCAGTTCCTTCACGCCTCGACGGTTGCCTTGGAATACCAAGGCAAGAAGCGGATCTGGACGGCTTCCCTGCCCGCCGACTTGTCAAAGACTCTCGAACTTCTGACTTCCGACTGAGCGTCTGCCGGAAAAAGCTTCCGACGAATCTACGCACCGGTCAAACGCATGCCCCCGTCCACCGATAGAATCGCTGCCGTAACCATGGATGCTTCGTCAGACGCGAGGTAGAGCGCCGCGTAAGCGATATCTTCCGGTTCTCCGATCCGGCCGATGGGCACGCGTCTCTGGTAATGCGCGAGTCGTTCCGGCGTGGACGTATCGACCATCGGCGTCCTCGTTGGCCCTGGACAAATGCAGTTGACGCGAATTTTATGCGCAGCGAAATCCATGGCCATCGCCTCAGTCAAAGTGATCATCCCGCCCTTGGAGGCGCAATACGCCGCGCGCCCGGCCTGGCCGGCCATACCCGACCGCGCACCTATATTAAGAATCACTCCACTGCCGCGTTTGATCATCTCCGGAATCGCGAGACGCGAAACTACAAAGACCCCTTTGAGGTTCACGTCGATGGTGCGGTCCCATTGCTCTTCCGTAATCTCGGTAATGCTCCCATTGGTCCGCACGCCAGCACTATTGACCACGATATCCAATCCGCCGAATTGTTTTACCGTGTCGTCGATCAATGCCTTCATCTGCTCCGAGTTGCTAACATCGCCCTGGCGAAAGAGCGCTCTTCTGCCGGCCTTTTCAATCATCGTCACCGTGTCACGCCCCTTCGCCTCGGTGGTTGAGGTTCCCGCCACTGCTGCGCCCTCTTTTGCGAACAGCACGGCGATCGCCTGGCCCAGACCCGAGCCAAATCCGGTCACAAATGCAACCTTGCCCTCGAGTTTCATCTGATCATCCTCCGCAACTGGTCAAGATATACAATCGCTTTCAGGTTGACTCAACTCTACCCCGTTGCTATTTTTTCAAAGTAGAGCTGCAGACGATTTGATGGCTATGGCGAATGAGAATGATCAACGCGTTCCGGTGACCGTTCTTACCGGCTTTTTGGGTGCTGGCAAGACCACATTGCTGAACCGCATACTGACCGCGGACCATGGGCGCCGGGTCGCCGTTATCGTCAATGAATTCGGCGAAGTGGGTATCGATCACCACTTACTGATTTCGTCGGATCAGGAAGTCGTCGAAATGAGCAACGGCTGCATCTGCTGCACCGTGCGCGGCGATCTTGTGCGCAGTCTTTTCCAGCTCCTCGAACACCGCGAGAAATTCGATACCTTGATGATTGAAACCACCGGCCTCGCTGATCCGGCTCCGGTCGTGCAGAGTTTTTTTATCGACGATCGGATCAAGACAGAATATCAACTTAACGGCGTGGTGACCGTTGTCGACGCAAAGCATCTCTACCAGCAATTGAAGCAATCCCCCGAGGCGAAAGAGCAAATTGGATTCGCCGACATGGTGCTACTGAACAAGATCGATCTCATCAACCCCGAAGATCTGCCCGAGCTCGAATACAAGATTCGCAACCTCAACGGCGCGGCGCGAATCTGCCAGACGCGGAATTCCGATGTCGATATCGGAACAATCTTAGATCTACGCGGCCTCGATCTCGAAGTGAAAGCGGAAAAACACGACCACAACCACAGTCACACCGAAGACATCGAAACCGTTGCCATCGCGACACCGGGCGATCTGGATGGCGTAAAAGTGAGCCAGTGGTTTCGCGAACTAATCGCCGAATTCGGCGAAAGAATCATGCGCATGAAGGGCATTTTGAACCTGCGCAAGGACACGGATCAATTCGTCTTCCAGGGCGTCCATATGTTGTTCGAGGGCCGGCCCGGCCGTGCGTGGGCGACGGATGAAGAGCGCCTCAATCGCCTGGTTTTTATCGGCCGCGACTTAGACAAGGAAAAAATCACTCAGGGTTTCATGGGCTGCATCACCGACAATGGCACCGCCTCGTCCGACGATGTGGACCCTTTCGGTCGCAAGCAAGACGTTTCGTCCTTTACGTTGGATCAAATACGCTACTGGGTTCAAACTATTCTGACCTTCCCTCCGGACGCTCCCATTGTCGTCAAAGAGGTTCCCTGCGTGAAGGCCGGCTGTCCTCCAGTGGAAACGGCGATCATGGTTTTTCTCAAGAACGAGCCACCGCGGACTTTCAAAATTCTCGCGCGCATCAACGAGGTGACCTTCGATCACGTCTACAATTTGATCGAAAATCCGCTCCCTTGTTGTTAACGCGGACCCTAAACGCCGGTACATTATTATCGCTACCCGGAAGACTAAGAGCACCGCCTACAACATCAAAAGATCCAGAACATCGGGCTGTCAATTGAGAGATTTTCACGCTGTCGATTTAGCCGTGACAGTTCCTGACTTAACCAACTGCCATAATCCGACGAAGATCATCGCTCCGCCAAACCACTGCGCTTCAGTCAAGCCGAGGCCAACGACAGGATTTAACCGCCAAAATTCGACAGCTAATCGCGCCAATCCCGACAGTGCGAGATAGAGCCAAAACAGGGTGCCTGGCGCATACTCTTTTTTCCTAAGCACCCAGAGAATGCCAAAGATAAGCACCGACTCGAGGAATTCATAGATCGGCGTCGGGTGGACCCGCACGCCCGGAGGATAAGGAATACCGGTGGAGGGATCGACCCACCCTATGATTGCGTTCGTGTAAGCCACACCCCAAGGCACATTCGTCACAGTGCCCCAATCGCCGTCACCCGCTACGTGGCAACCTAGGCGGCCGACGCCATAGGCAATCGCCAGCGCCGGCGCCGCGATATCGGCGGCCTTGAGCCACGGGATATTGTTTTTCCGCACAACCCAAGTAACTCCCAACACGCCGCCCAAAAACCCGCCGTACCAGGTGAAGCCGGCGCCAGTAAAAATATAGTCCCACGGCGAGCGAAGAAAATTGCTCCAGTCTTCGACAATAAAAAGAATTCTAGCTCCAACCAATCCGCCTATGGCGGCGGCAAACACCATCGTGGACGCTAACTCCGGATTGTCGCCGTTTCGTTTGAGCTCCGCCTGAACAACCCACGCAGCGGCAAGAGCCGCCAAAGCCATGAAGACTCCGAAGCTATAAATCGTCAGCGGCCCAAATTGGAAAAGAATCGGTAACATCGCACTCTTCTAAGGAAGGTTAACAAAAATATTTGGAAAATCACATCACGGCGTCTTTTGATTCAAGCCATAGACGACATCGACAGAGGTCTGCGCGCCTTCAGAAACACGAATCCACCGGTTCTTGGTCCCCAACTTTTCGTGCCAAGTTTGCATTTCGTACTCACCTGCGGGAAGCTGCTCAATGACAAATCGTCCGTGTTGATCCGTCAAGGTAAAATAGGGACTCTGTGTAACCACAATAGCAGCGCTCATCCAAGTATGCAGGACATCACAGTCAATTCTGATAATTCCACTCCGTGTCAGAGTCTTCGTGACTTGTCTCCACCTAGGAAGCCCCACGTTGAATAACGTCTCCTTGCCCAAACGGGCGTGCACGGTGTGAAGAATCGGATCGCTGTTCTTGAGCCGCAACTCGCTGCCGACGGTCGCGACTTGGACATGAGGAGCAAAAGCGCAGTTTCGATTATCCAAAGAAATGTTTGCAGGTAGTGTCCTCGCCTGACGATCCGTCGGATGCAAAATGATTACGGTATTCTGAATTCCCCCGTCACTGCTAACAAGTAAGCTCTCATTGGCAACCCACGGACCGCAGAAATCCCGGTTTTTAAACACCTTCAGCCGCGCTGGTCTCTCATAGGCTCCCACCAGCCACACCGTTCCAACAACCTTTCCCGTGTCTTTGCCTTTCGAACCGTCTGAACGATACTCCGCCACCGTACCCGTGGACGGATAGGCCGCCCAACCCAAAATCCACGTCACGACGGTGAGCACGGTTGAAAGTCGGTTTATGGTTCTCATTAGCGGGTAAGTTAGATTAAGTCTATGAACTCCCTAGGCTAGTCAAGCATACCATAATAGTATCTACCGACTCTGCCTGGCGTTTCCCGTGGCCTGCAGCCGGATTGTCAACAGTGATTTTCTTTGCTACCAGATATATGAATCCGCCATCGCGATGAAGAGCCAGGTCGTCTACTTTTTTGCCCCTCCGTACCATTGCAAAATTCAGTTGATGCACAAACTGAAAAAACACGCCGCCTCCACCGCTAGTTCGTCGTGAAAGCCGTGATCCAAAGAGTGTCCCGCGCCGAGGTTAGCGTCGCCGGCGAACCGGTCGGCAGAATCCGTCGTGGACTTTGTGTTTTTCTGGGAATTGGCAAAAATGACGGCGAAAGCAACGCCGATTATCTTGCCGAGAAGATCAAAAATCTTAGAATTTTTGAGGACGAGAATGGCAAGATGAATAGATCTGTGGAGGAAGTACGGCAAGAAGTTTTGGTCGTATCGCAATTCACGCTTTACGGAGACTGCAAGAAAGGCAATCGCCCTTCCTTTAGCGATGCGGCAGCGCCCGCCGAGGCCGAAAAATTGTACGAATATTTCGTGCAGCGATTGCGCGGCGCCGGCCTCCAAGTCGCGACCGGACAATTCAAAGCGCGAATGGAAGTTGCGCTGACCAACGACGGGCCGGTCACTTTCATCGTGGAGAGCTAGGAAAAATGCACGTCGTCTTGTTTCATCCGGAGATCCCGCCCAATACCGGAAGTATTGCGCGGCTGTGCGCAGCAACTCTCACGCCGCTCCATTTGATCGAGCCATTGGGTTTCAAGATCGATGACAAACATCTCAAACGTGCCGGGCTCGATTACTGGGAATTCGTTGACCTTCGAGTCTACAAATCGTGGGACGATTTCTTAAGTCAGAATGTCACTGGAAATCTGCTCTACTTTTCCAAACGAGCGACCCGATCCTTCACTCGGGCTCGCTATCAAGAACACGATTATCTGGTCTTCGGCCCAGAGACTCGAGGCCTGCCACAGGAACTCCTAGATGCCAATCCGGAGCTCTCTTATCGTATTCCCATGGCGGGCG
>Ga0209857_1000078_pt1 | contig 20498 bp, 19 predicted proteins | sample GWRWN1_10_20_FD_187226 | JGI IMG/M metagenome (GOLD analysis project Ga0209857, IMG submission 187226) | Riverbed sediment microbial communities from areas with no vegetation in Columbia River, Washington, USA - GW-RW N1_10_20 (SPAdes)... | ecosystem: Environmental > Aquatic > Freshwater > River... | reverse complement strand
CGAATCGAATGAATTTTTGTTCGCCACTTGATGAGCAGTTTCTACAAGAATCTTAAGACCACATCGGCGGTACGGTCTCGATCTCAAAACTCCATCTCCGTCTCACATCCCTATTTCTGGGCGCTGTTTATTCTTGTGGGGGATGGGAAGTGAGACTGCTTCCTTGACTTATTCCGCTGTTCGTAAAGAATAGCAAGTCAGTGGTTGAGAAGGCCTATGTCCAGATGGTCACTAGCCAGGATCGTATCCGGGTTCGGTTCAAAAAGGACCGAGGCAAAATCACGGCGTTTGTTGTTCAGTATGAAACGCTTGTGAAGGATCAGTGGATGGCTATTGTCCGCTATGACACAGCGCATGGACAGCCCCACACGGATGTCATGAGCCCGGACGGGACAAAGGAAAAGAGGTTGCTGCACTTCCCAAATTTTAGCGACGCCTTCTCTTACGCACAGGAAGATGTGAAGGCCAACTGGGAGCTCTACCGAGAAAGATATTTTCGGGAGGGAACGAAGTGAACAAGAAGAGTTTCGCCTATAAGAATATTGTCCTGAACACGGAATTTAACAAATATCTCGTCGAGCATCCCGAGGTGGCGGACAAAATTCCGGACAATGCCCTAGTAGTGCTTCTGCCGGAGGATGATCCGGCTCTGTGTCGCAAGAATCTGGCTCTGGCCCGCCGCCACAGGGAAACAAATCAACCGGTTGTTCAGGTGAGAATCAAGAAACTAGCTCCTCCTCCAAAATCGCGTCTGGTGCAACCGCGACTTAAAATAGCTCTCTAGTCTTCCGTTGGTCGTCCTGCCTCGCCGTTTCATAGTCTTTGCACTCTAAGTTTCTTGATTTGCGTTGAAAAAGTGAGCAGAATTTTTTGGTCATTATGGATCTTCGACGGAAGGTAACAGTATTCATCAAGAGACAGGGGCTGCTGTCTCCCGATGACCGGGTTTTGGTCGCCGTTTCCGGCGGGCCGGATTCGGTGGCACTGCTGCGCCTGCTCTACGACCTGCGGAAAGAACTGGAGTTGCATATCGAAGTCGCGCATTTGCAGCACGGGATTCGCGGCGAGGAGGCCCAAGAGGACGCGCAGTTTGTGGCGGAGTTGGCGGCAAAGTTGGGGTTGCCGTTTCATCTTAAAGAAGTGAACCTTCGCCAAATCAAATCGGCGGCCGGCAAAGGCAATATCGAGGCGCTGGCGCGGGCGGAACGATATCGTTTTTTTGCAGCCGTAGCTCGCGAGGGTAACCTCGGCAAAATCGCAACGGCGCATACGCGGGATGATCAAGCGGAGACGGTGCTGATGTGGCTCTTACGCGGCTCTGGCTTGAAGGGTTTAGGCGGGATGCCGCCGATCCACCGGCTCGATGGAACGAACATAGAGTCGGCTAGCGGCCTTGTCGTGATTCGTCCGTTGCTCGGCGTTTCCAGAGCCGAGATCGAAGCGTACTTGAATGAAAAGCACCTGGCCTTCCGGCTCGATCGCAGCAATCAAGATCCCAGCTTCTTGCGCAACTGGATTCGCCTAAAGTTGATTCCTCAACTAAAAGAAAAAATGGATCGGAATTTGCCTTCGAGATTGGCCCAGCAGGCAGAGTTAATCCGAGAAGAAGAACAGTTCTTGGAGCAGCTCACGCATGCTGAGCTAGACCGAATTCGAACACCCGAAGGAATTGATCGTCGGGCATTGCTCAAATACAACAAAGCCCTGCAGCGACGACTCTTGCGCCTCTGGATCGAATCGATGCGGGGTCACTTGCGCGGCTTGGATTTTCAGCATGTCGAGGCGCTTTTGGATCTGATAGCGAATGGTCCTCCGCAAGGACGTCTTTCGATTCCTGGCGGCTGGCAATTAATCAAGGAGTATGAAACCCTCAGGCTCGACACGCAGTCTCGAAGAATCAGGCAGCAATGCGCTTGTTACAGCTATGACCTTCAGGTTGGTGAGGATTTGCACATTCACGAAGCCGGGTTGATAATTCAAACCCGAGAAATTTCACCGCCGCTTCCGAGACTACCCGATAACTTCACGGAAGCTATGTTTGATGTCGCCTCTCTGGCAGCGGATTTGACGCTGCGCAACTTCCGTCACGGCGACCGCTTCCAGCCCCTCGGCATGGCCGGCCATAGGAAAGTGAAGGAACTCTTCATTGAAAAAAAACTACCGCTATCGATTCGCGCGAGTTTGCCGCTTCTGGTGCTCGGCAATGAGGTTATCTGGATCCCCGGATACGGTAGAAGTGCAGTCGGCAAGGTTACTCTTGCAACCAAAGCGATTTTGCATCTCAAAGCAGTTCCTGTTCGCAATTGAGTATATTGATCTAACTGCTTGGGTGTGTTAGGCTTTTCATGGTTTTCAGATACGGAGGATTGGGTTGAGTCAGTCATCAAAACACATTGCCCTTTGGTTGGTTCTGGCGCTGATTTTTCTGGTGATCTTCAGCGTTTTCAGTAAACAGCATGGCCGCGAGCCTGAGATTGTGTTCAGCGATTTCATGAGTTCTGTCGACCGGGGGGAGGTCCAGGAAGTCATTATCCAAGGCCACAACATTCAGGGTAAGTATAAAAACGGTGAGCGATTTCGAACCTTTGCGCCCAATGATCCCGAGTTGGTGAAGTCGCTGCGGGAGAAGAATGTTAAGATCGCGGCAAAGCCCGAAGATGAATCGCCCTGGTACATGGTGCTGTTGCTTAACTGGTTTCCAATGTTGCTTCTCATCGGCGTTTGGATTTTTTTCATGCGCCAGATGCAGGTGGGTGGTGGCAAGGCGATGTCCTTTGGCAAGAGCCGCGCGAAGCTGTTAACCGAGAACCAGCATAGAATAACGTTTTCCGATGTGGCCGGTGTGGAAGAAGCCAAGGACGATCTTCAAGAGATCATCGCGTTCCTGAAAGATCCGAAAAAATTTACCAAGCTTGGTGGGCGGATCCCTAAAGGTTGCCTTTTAGTAGGGCCTCCGGGAACCGGTAAAACGCTATTGGCGCGGGCCATCGCCGGCGAAGCAGGCGTGCCGTTTTTCAGCATTAGCGGTTCAGACTTTGTTGAAATGTTCGTCGGCGTGGGCGCGTCGCGGGTACGTGACCTTTTTGTCCAAGGCAAAAAGAATGCGCCGTGCATTATCTTCATCGACGAGATCGACGCGGTCGGTCGTCACCGCGGAGCAGGGCTCGGCGGGGGCCATGACGAGCGCGAACAAACGTTGAACCAATTGCTAGTTGAAATGGACGGTTTCGAAGCCAATGAAGGCGTTATTCTTATCGCGGCGACTAACCGGCCCGATGTTTTGGATCCGGCGCTGCTCCGTCCGGGACGATTCGACCGAAGGGTGGTGGTGCCGCGGCCAGATGTCAAGGGTCGGGAAGGCATCCTGCAGGTCCACACGCGCAAAGTCCCGTTGGCGCCCGATGTGGATGTCAGCGTGCTGGCGCGGGCCACGCCGGGATTTGCCGGCGCTGACCTGGAAAACCTCGTGAACGAGGCGGCGTTGCTGGCAGCTCGCAATAACAAAGAAAAGGTCGACATGGGCGACTTTGAGCTCGCTAAGGACAAGGTCATGATGGGCGCGGAGCGCCGCAGCATGATTATCAGCGACGAGGAAAAGCGTAATACGGCTTATCATGAGGCCGGCCACGCGTTGGTGGCGAAACTACTTCCGGGAGCCGATCCGATTCATAAGGTCACCATTATCCCGCGTGGTATGGCGCTGGGCTTGACGCAGCAGCTGCCGATGGACGAGAAGCATACTTATCCCAGGGAATACCTTCTTAACAACCTCGTGATTCTCTTTGGCGGACGTGTGGCGGAAGAATTGGTGCTCGAACACATGACCACCGGCGCGGGCAACGATATCGAAAAAGCAACGGATCTAGCGCGTCGGATGGTGTGCGAATGGGGTATGAGCGAAAAACTGGGACCCATGACCTTCGGCAAGAAGGAGGAAGAGATCTTTCTGGGCAGAGATTTTACTCAAAAAGTCGATTACTCCGAGAACACGGCCATCGAGATCGACGCCGAGGTCAGACGCATTATCCAAGAGAGCTACCATCGGGCTAAGGATCTGCTGAAGACCAATCTCCGGTTGCTGCATAAGGTAGCGGAGATGCTACTCGAAAAAGAGGTTTTGGACGGCTCGGAGATCGATGCCATCGTTAGGGAGTTTGGCGGGAACGGTGGAGACCCGCTTGCCTCTTCGGTCGCCGCAGCCATTGCATAGGGTTATTTGCTAGCTGGAATGAGCTAGCTCTCCGAACCTCCTCTCTCCATCCCAAAGTCTCTCTGGTTCTTGTCGTGAGCCGCTTCACAGTGAGCGGTTTGCGGCCCGCTTCAATCCCCGGTTGAAAAGTATCGATGGGTTAATTCATGTCCGAAACCAACTTTAATAACGCAAACCTCTCGGCTGGCGATTTTGCAACAGGATTGGACTCAATGCATGCCAGCGGTTGCGTGATTAAAACTCGACACGGCACGATGGACGCAAGGCGGCGGACCCTCTTGATAGGCATCATCAATGTTACTCCCGACTCTTTCTATGATGGCGGAAAACGGTTGGATCCCGACAAAGCGGTGGCTGATGGTATAGGCTTGGTCGAGGCGGGCGCCGACGTTATCGACATCGGAGGAGAATCTACGCGCCCCGGGGCAAGAGCCGTATCCGTGGAGGAAGAACTGCAACGGGTTCTGCCTGTCATCCGAGGACTCCGCCGGAACGTAAACGTACCCATTTCCATTGATACGTACAAAGCACAGGTTGCCCAGGCAGCGTTGAGTGAGGGTGCCGACATCGTCAACGACATCAGCGCGTTGAGGTTCGACCCTCAGATGGCGGTCCTTGTCGCCGCAGAGAAAGTTCCGGTTGTAATCATGCACATGCAGGGGACACCGCAGACCATGCAGGCAGAACCTTGCTATAATAACGTGGTTCGAGAGGTGCAGGATTTTTTGACAACGCAAGTTCACTTTGCCATTGAGGCCGGAGTGGAACGGGGGAATATCATCATCGATCCCGGCATCGGCTTCGGCAAGACCCTCGATCACAATCTGACTTTGCTCAGAGGCCTGTCGGTGCTCGCGTCCATGGGACAACCGTTACTGGTAGGCGCGTCACGCAAAACGTTTATCGGGAAAATCCTCGGGGTTGAACCTGAGGAACGATTGGAAGGCAGTCTCGCTGCCGCGATTGCCGCCGTGTTCGGCGGCGCCCATATCCTTCGGGTGCACGATGTGAAAGAAACTCGCAAGGCCATTCGTGTTGCCGATGCAATCCGCTTCGGTGTGCCGGGACCTGAGAGGTGATCCCGTGGCTGAGATGATCGGTCAACTACGCTGGCAAGACGGGGTCGATCTCGGGATAATCACTTTCCTGATCTACCGCTTGCTGCAGATCCTGCGCGGCAGCCGCGCGATGCAGATGGTCACTGGCTTGGCGGTGATCATGGCGGCTTTTGTTCTTTCGCGCGCCTTAGGGCTGTTCACCTTGAATTGGATTCTGGATAATTTTCTTGGATCGATCATCTTAGTCATCATCGTTATCTTTCAAAGCGATATCCGCCGAGCGCTCACACGGGTCGGCACCGCGCCGCTTTTCGGCGCCGAGCGGATCGTTCAACGGCGCGACGATATTATTATCGAAGACGTTGTCCAGGCGGCGATGGTGCTTGCTGAGAAACGCTTTGGTGCGTTGATCGTTTTGCAACGCGAGGTGGGGTTGAATGAATACATGGAAATCGGCACCCGTCTGGATGCCCGAGTCAGCCGAGAGTTAATGGAAAGCGTCTTTCTACCCCATTCACCCATTCACGATGGCGCTCTCGTGATCCAAAAGGGCAGGGTCACAGCGGTTCGCTGCCTGCTGCCGCTGAGCACGAATCCGAACTTGAGAAAAAGTTGGGGCACGCGGCATCGCGCCGCCATCGGTGTCACAGAAGAAACGGATGCCGTAGCTATTGTCATTTCGGAGCAGGAGGGCACGGTGGCTCTCGTAGTCGGTGGTAACGTTACCGAGAACATTGACGGTACGAGACTCAGAAACGCCCTGCGCGAGCTGGTCGGATCATGAAATATCTGTGGGACAAAATTGTTTCGCTTGCGGGGAGCAATTTCGGACTCAAGGTTCTCGCGATCGTTATCGCCGTGGGACTTTGGGTCGCAGGCCATCGGGACGTCGAGCGAGCTGTCGAGGTGCCGGTAGAGTTCCGCAGCATTCCCTCCGACCTCATGGTCATGGATAACCGCGTAGACTACGTGGTTTTGCGTTTAACGGGCCCCCGCACTTTAGTTTCCACCCTGGATGCGGGGGACCTTAAGCTCGGCTTGGATCTCGATGGCGCGAAGCCCGGTTCCGTAAGCTATCCACTGGGCCCCAGTTCCTTCAGCATTCCTCGAGGCGTGACGGTTGCACGGATTACTCCACCGGTCATTCATTTACGGTTGGAACCGGTACTCAGACGGGTCCTGCCGGTGGCGGTGCGGTTTGTCAACAAACCTCCTGCCGGTCAGAAGATCGGCGAAACATCGGTGGAGCCTGGACGCGTTTCGGTTCTCGGGCCGGCGGAGGAAGTGCGCCGCCTCGTGTCAGTGGAGACCGTTCCCATCGATCTCGAGGACACCCGCAGCACTATGAAGCGCAAGGTCAGACTCTCGACGGATGGAAAGCCGTTTTCGTTCTCTCCTGATCAAGTAGAGGTTGCGATTACGTTGGAAGAGGAGGAAGTCAGCCGTGCTTTTAGCGGTATTGACGTGCAGGCGAAGGGGTTTAAAGGACAGTATAACGTGAGCCCACGGTCGGCCTATCTGCGAGTCTCTGGTCCCAGGCACATCATTGAAAAGCTCGAACTTGGAACAGAGCAGGTTTATTTGAACCTCAAAGGGTTGGCTCCTGGGGAACATTCCGTACCACTGAGTGTTAGTTTACCGTCTGAGGTGAAAGTAACGGAGCAAAAGCCCCAGCGATTTAAAGTCCGAATCACAAAGGCGGGAGTTTAAGTATGCTGACGTAAGAAGGAGTTAACATCGATGTCTCAACCAGAAGAGAAAAAAAATAAACCCGAACGCCGTCTCTTTGGAACGGATGGTGTAAGAGGGGTAGCAAACCAGGAGCCGATGACATCGGACATGGCGCTGAAGCTGGGGCGAGCGATTGCCCGGGTCTTGCAGGATCCGGTAGCGCAACCCGGTAACGAATCGGGCCGCCGGAGGTCTCCTTCGCTAACGAAAATACTCGGTGGTGACACGGAGCACCGCTACAAAATACTTATCGGTAAAGATACCCGCCTGTCCGGCTACATGCTGGAGACGGCACTGGCTTCAGGTATCTGTTCCATGGGGGCCGATGTGCAACTGGTGGGGCCCATGCCCACGCCGGGCGTTGCCTTTCTCACCCGGAGCATGAGAGCTGATGCGGGCGTGGTGATTTCGGCTTCCCACAACCCGTATCAAGATAACGGCATCAAATTCTTCTCGTGGGATGGCTTTAAACTGCCGGACGGAGTCGAGGCACGGATGGAGGAGATGATTTTCAACGGCGAGACGGAACAAAACCGACCCACGGCTTCGAAGATCGGCAAGGCTTTTCGAATCAGCGATGCGGTGGGCCGGTATATCGTGTTTCTAAAAAACAGTTTTCCGCGTCATCTCACTTTGGAGGGGTTGCGGATTGTAACCGATTGCGGTCACGGCGCTGCCTATCGTGTTGTGCCGGAGGTTTTATCGGAGCTGGGCGCCGAGGTAATTCCACTGGGTGTTCAGCCTGACGGCGAAAATATCAACCGGTGTTGCGGCGCCCTCTACCCGGAGACCGCCCGAGACGTTCTATTGCACAAAGGTGCGGATTTCGCGGTGTCCCTGGACGGCGACGCGGATCGCGCGATGTTCGTCGATGAAACCGGTGAAATATTGGACGGTGATCAAGTCCTGGCCATGTGTGCGAAGGACATGCAAGAGAAGGGAACCCTCAAGCAGCAAACCGTTGTCGCTACGGTGATGAGCAACCTCGGCCTGGAGATCGCGCTGCGGGATCTTGGGATTAAACTGCTGCGCACCGAAGTCGGCGACCGATATGTTGTCGAGCAGATGCTGGCCGGCGGACACAATCTGGGGGGCGAGCAGTCGGGCCACATCGTCTTTCTGGATCACAACACCACCGGCGACGGGGCGATTACCTGTCTGCAAGTATTGGCGCTGTTGATGGAAAAAGGAAAACGGCTCGGCGAGCTCAAAAAAGTCATGACCCGACTGCCCCAAGTGCTGATTAATGTCCGAGTGAAAGAGAAAAAAGCTTTGGCTACCATGCCCCGCGTCCAGCAGACGATGACAAAGGTCCAAAAGGATCTCAAAGAACGGGGAAGAATGCTGGTCCGGTATTCTGGCACCGAGCTACTAGCGCGAGTGATGCTAGAAGGCGAAAACGAAGACAAGGTCAAACAGATGGCGGGCGAGATTGCCGACGCAATTCGCGCGGAAGTAGGGGCATAATCCGTGATTCGTTTAGGCGTTAATGTCGATCATGTGGCGACGGTGCGACAGGCGCGCCGCGCTGCGGTGCCGGACCCGGTGGAGGCGGCGTTGTTGGCCGAGAAGGCCGGCGCCGATGGGATCACCGTGCATCTCCGGGAAGATCGGCGGCATATCCAAGAGCGTGACGTCGAGCTAATGCGCCGACGACTAGGTACGAAGCTTAATTTGGAGATGGCTGTGACTCCGGCCATGGTGGCATTGGCGGAGAAGTTACGACCGGATGACGCGTGCTTCGTTCCGGAGAAGAGAGCGGAACTCACCACCGAAGGCGGCCTCGATGTCGCGGCGAACAAACAAAAAATTCTGGAGGCGGTCAAACGGCTTCAGGATCGAGGCATTCATGTAAGCCTGTTTATTGATCCCGAAAGGAGTCAGATAGAAGCCAGCAAAGAGGTCGATGCTCACGCAGTGGAGATCCACACCGGAACGTATTGCAACGCGGCGGAAACGGAACGGGAAAAGGAGCGTGATGCAGTTGCCGCAGCGGCGGCGCTTGCCCACAACTTGGGTTTGGAAGTTCACGGCGGGCACGGCCTCGATTATGATAATGTTCCACCCATCGCTACCATTCCGGAGATCGTCGAACTCAACATCGGCCACAGTATTATCGCCCGCGCGATTATCGTCGGGATCGAACAGGCGGTGCGCGAGATGAAGCAACTGCTCGCTAAAGCGAGAGGATAACCGGTTCAAATCGTTCAAATGGTTCAAGACGTTCAAAACGTTTGAACGGAGCGGAGCGGTTGAACGATTTGAACGTCTTGAACGTATGTTTGTTGTTACCGCTGCGCAGATGCGTGAGATGGATCGCTTGACGATCCAGAAGTACGGCGTCCTTAGTCTCACCTTGATGGAGCGGGCAGGAGAGGGGATAACCAAGGCGATTCTCGAACGCTTTGAACGGGTCGCAAAAAAAGGCGTTTTGGTAGTTGCCGGCAAAGGTAACAATGGTGGGGATGGGTTGGTCGTCGCCCGACTGCTCAAAAAAAAACGCATTCCTTCCGAGGTTGCGCTCCTCGCGCGGAAAAACGAACTGTCGCCGGACGCCGCTCACAATCTTAGAGCTTATGTAAGAGTTAGAGGAAAAGTTACTGAGATTGCAGAAGCATCTTTGGGTCTGCTCAGCGAGCGGATGCGCGGCAAGGGATTGCTTGTGGATGGGATTCTCGGAACCGGGATAAAAAAAGCTGTAAGCGGCCTCTACGGTGAAGCCATCACGCTCATGAATGCTTCCGGGATTCCGATTGTGTCAGTCGATATTCCTTCCGGTCTCGATACGGATAACGGGACGCCGCTGGGTGTCGCCGTTCAAGCGGAGATGACAGTTGCCTTGGCCTACCCAAAGCTCGGTGAGGTTATTCATCCCGGCTTGAATTATGTCGGTGACCTGCCCGTGGCAGATATCGGCATCGATCCCCGCGCGGTTGAGGAAGTGTCTCCAAACACCGAGCTTTTGGAACGAGAAGAGATCCGTTGGCTGGTTCCCATTCGGGAGCCGGATACCCACAAGGGGACCTACGGACATGTGCTGGTAATGGCAGGCTCGCGGGGGAAGACGGGCGCGGCGATTTTGGCCTGCCGCGCGGGGATGCGAAGCGGCGCGGGTTTGGTGACCTTGGCGGCGCCGCGATCGCTGAACGATATTTTTGCCAGCACTTTGGTCGAAGTGATGACCGAGCGGCTGCGCGATAACGCCGCTGAAGAAATGGAACCGCTGGGCGATGAAGAATGGCGCCGTCTGTTGGACCGAAAAAGTTCACTGCTTTTTGGCCCCGGCATCGGAGTTAATGACTCGACGCGGAGCACGCTCCGCTGGCTGCTGCGGAATCTGGAGATTCCCTGGGTAATCGACGCGGACGGACTCAACAATCTGGCACTGGAAATAGATCGATTGCGCAATGCGAAGACTCCGCCCATTCTCACACCTCATCCGGGGGAGATGGCCCGGTTAATCAACAAGGACACTGCGACCCTGAGTCGAGACCGTGTCGGCGCCGCTCGCTCCTTTGCGATGCAGCATCGCTGTCACGTCGTGCTCAAGGGTGCGAGGACGGTAATCGCGACACCGGAGGGCAAGGTATTCATCAATCCCACCGGTAATCCAGGAATGGCGAGCGGCGGAATGGGCGATGTTCTCGCCGGTATATTGGCAGCGCTTTTGGGCCAAGGACTTAGCCCTGAAAATGCGATGAAGCTTGGAGTTTATCTGCACGGATTTGTGGGTGATCGTGTGGCCGCGGAGAAGGGTCAAATAGGGCTGATAGCATCGGATATTATCGGGGGCTTGCCGCCAGGAATGCGGGCGTTGTCGATGGCGGCATCGTAGTCCTCGAATTCTCGATAAAAATATATTAGTTGTGCTGGTGGGGCTCATGGTCTGATGGCTTCGTGGAGTGTTTTGACCCGTTTGCCCCGCCAGACGATGAGTTGGGGAAGCAGGCTCGGTAGACTGCTGAAAGGCGGCGAAATCATTGCTCTTATTGGCGAGCTGGGGGCTGGCAAGACCTGTTTTGTTAGAGGTGTGACGCAGGGCCTTGAGATAGGCAAAGAGGCCTGGATTCGAAGCCCGTCCTTTACTTTGATAAACGAATACCACGGCCGGTTGGCGGTTTATCACATCGACCTTTACCGGGTCGAGACTCGAGCTCAGTTGGAAGGACTCAATCTTCGCGAGTACCTATATTCGGACGGCGTCAGTTTGATTGAATGGTTCGAACATCTGCCGGCCGACGAGGCGGACGAATACCTCGAAGTCAGGGTGGCGTATGTCGATGGCAATCGACGGCAACTAACGTTTAGTCCGCACGGTCGACGGTACGAAGAAATCGTCGAAGGTTTAAGGATTTAAAAGGCTTGAAAGTTCAAAGGGCATCGGTTGAATGGAAAAAGCAATGGCGTTGCTAGTCCAGAAATATGGCGGGACATCGGTAGGAACGGTTGAGCGAATCAGGCATGTAGCGGAGAAAATTCGCGCCGCAAGGCGGGCCGGCAATGAAGTCGTGGTCGTAGTCTCTGCTATGGCCGGCGAGACCAATCGGCTCGTCGCCCTGGCGCATGAAATCTCCGAGATGCCGGACGATCGCGAAAAGGATGTCCTGCTGGCTTCCGGTGAGCAAGTCTCCATCGCTCTATTGAGCCTCGCGCTAAAAGAGGTAGGGCAGCCGGCGCGGTCCTTCTTGGGTCATCAGGTGAGGATCGAAACCGACAATGCCTATGGCAAGGCTCGCATCAGAAACATCGATTCCACGAAAATAGTGCAGTCCTTGCAAGCCGGCGAGGTGGTTGTGGTTGCGGGCTTCCAGGGCGTCGATGAGGACGATAATATTACCACCCTAGGGCGGGGCGGGTCGGATACCAGCGCGGTTGCCTTAGCGGCATTTCTCAATGCCGAGGCCTGTGAGATCTACACCGATGTCGAGGGTGTTTTCACCACGGACCCGGGGATCTGTCAGAATGCGAAAAAATTGGCCCGTATCTCTTATGACGAAATGATCGAGCTGGCCAGCAGCGGGGCTAAGGTGCTGGAGATTCGTTCCGTTGAATTTGCCAAGAAGTTTTCGGTTCCGGTGCATGTCCGTTCGACTTTCGCCGAGGTCGAAGGGACGTGGCTGGTGAAGGAGGATGAGAGTATGGACGACGTGTTGGTTTCCGGCGTCAGTTACGACAAGAATGAAGCGAAGATCACGCTGGTGCGCGTGCCGGATCGCCCCGGGCTTGCGGCGCAGATTTTTGGCCCCATTGCTGATGCCCACATCGTCGTCGACATGATTATACAGAACGCCAGTGAAGACGGCACCACGGACTTGACTTTTACCGTATCCAAAACGGATCATAAAAAAGCATTGTCCATCGTCGAGCAAACACTGCCCGCCTTGAAAGCCAAAGGAGTAAGAGTCGATACCGACATCGCCAAAGTTTCCGTGGTCGGAGTGGGGATGCGCACCCATGCGGGGGTGGCAGCCAAAATGTTTGAAGTTCTGGCGCGGGAAGGAATCAACATCGAGATGATTTCAACCTCGGAAATCAAGATTTCCGTCGTCATCGATGCCAAATATACCGAACTGGCGGTGCGCGTGTTGCACGATGCGTTTATCGGGAAGCAGGGGAATGTATGAAAGACGTTTTGCTTTATGACACGACGTTGAGGGACGGCTGTCAAGCGGAAGACATCTCTTTTACGCTTGAGGATAAGCTGCGCATTGCCGAGAAGCTGGAGGAGTTGGGCATCGATTACATCGAAGGAGGTTATCCGGGCTCTAACCCGCGCGACGCCGACTTCTTCAAGCAGGTGAAGAAGCTCAAATTGAAGAATGCCAAGATCGCATCCTTCGGCACCACCAGAAAGTTTGGCGCCAAACCATCGCAGGACATTAATCTCAAAGTGCTTCTCGCCGCGGACACTCCGGTGGTGACGTTAGTCGGCAAGGCTTGGGATCTGCACGTGCGCGATGATTTGCGCATCAGCCAAAAGGCGAATCTGGAGATCATTGCCGATTCGATTGCCTTCATGAAGAAGCGCGTCGATGAAGTGATTTTTGACGCCGAGCATTTCTTTGACGGCTTTCGCGACAATCCGGACTACGCGTTGGAATGCCTCAAAGCGGCGCAGGACGGCGGGGCGGATTGGATCGTGCTCTGCGAAACCAACGGCGGACGACTGCCGGGCGATATTCACGAGGCGCTCACCCACGTGAACCGGCTGATCAAAACGCCGCTCGGCATCCACTGCCACAATGACGGCGAGCTGGCGGTGGCCAATACGCTCGCCGGTGTCGAGACCGGGGCCACCCAAGTTCAAGGCACGATCAATGGCTTTGGCGAGCGTTGCGGCAACGTCAATTTGATTTCCGTGATCGCCAACTTGCAGCTGAAGATGGGCAAGAAGTGCGTCACGCCGGCGCAGTTGAAAAAGTTGCGCGATGTTTCGCAACTGTTTTACGAGCTGGCGAATATTCAACCGAACAAGCATCAAGCGTATGTCGGCGATAGCGCCTTTGCACATAAGGGCGGGCTACATGTTTCGGGGGTGCTCAAGAACCGCGAGACCTACGAGCATATCGATCCGGAACTGGTCGGCAATCGCCAGCGGGTCCTCGTCTCCGACCTCTCGGGCCGGAGCAATATCGTGTACAAAGGCAAAGAGTACGGTATCGATATGAGCAACAATGATACCGTTAAGGAAATTCTGCGCCGCACCAAAGAACTGGAGGGTCAGGGCTACGAATTCCAAGCCGCGGAAGCGTCGTTCGAATTGTTGATCCAAGAAGCGCTCGGCCGGAAAAAGAAAAATTTCAATCTCGTCGGCTTTCGGGTCATCGACGAGAAGCGCAAAGAGGGCGAGCCGCCGATTTCCGAAGCGACCATCATGGTGCAAGTCGATGGTGTGATGGAACACGCCGCGGCGATGGGCAACGGTCCGGTGAACGCTCTCGATCAAGCCTTGCGCCGGGCGTTGACGAAGTTCTATCCGTCGCTCAAGCAAGTGGAGCTGTTGGATTACAAAGTCCGGGTTCTCTCGACGGGAGAAGGGACCGGCGCGGTGGTGCGCGTGTTGATCGAGTCGGGCGACGGCAAAGAGCGCTGGGGCACGGTCGGCGTGTCACATAATGTCATCGAAGCGAGCTGGCAAGCGTTGGTGGATAGTATTGATTATAAGCTTTACAAAGATTCACGGCGCCGGGCCAATTAGTAGAAAAGGAGAGATGGAGCAATGGAGTAAAGGAGGGATCGGAGGGGCAATCCGACCAGTATTCCAATACTCCAACACTCCAACGCCGCAAGTTCTCCGCCATGTGGCAAACCCTTAAAGAAGATATCCAAGCGGTCTTCGAGCGCGACCCGGCGGCGCGGTCGACGTGGGAAGTCGCCATTGCCTATCCCGGCTTTCACGCGGTCCTGATTTACCGGCTCGCGCACTGGATCTGGGAGCGGCGGCTCACCACGCTCGCGCGGTTCGTGAGCCACGTTGGCCGCTTCCTCACCGGGATCGAGATCCATCCTGGAGCGAAAATCGGCCGGCGCTGTTTTATCGATCACGGCATGGGCGTCGTGATCGGAGAGACGAGCGAGATCGGCGACGACGTGACGATCTACCAGGGCGTCACACTCGGCGGCACGTCGACGGAGCCAATCAAGCGCCACCCCACAATCGAGGACTCAGTGACGATCTTCAGCGGCGCGGCCGTCCTCGGGCCTGTGACCGTCGGCCGCCACAGCCGGGTGGGCGCCGGCTCCGTACTGGTGACCTCGGTGCCACAGCATTCCACGGTGGTCGGCATCCCAGGCAGAGTGGTGAAGAGCGAGGCGAGGCACACGCCGGCGGGCAAAGCGATTATCGACCTCAACGCGGCCGACCTGCCCGACGTCATCGCGAAAGCGATCGGCAGTCTCGCAGACTATGTTGAAAAATTGGAGAAGAAGGTGGATGAACTGAGCGCCCGCCAAGGCGGTCTCGAGGAGAAAACCGCCGAGGAGAGCGAAGTTTTAAACAAGGTAAAGGAGCTATTGAAGCATACGGGAAGTTGATGAAGGCAAGAGGCGTGAGGGGGACTCGTTACTCTCGCTTCCTGTCTCACGCTTCGCGCCTTTTCAGGGGTAAACATTGATGCTTACGAGACGAGTTAAAGTCGTGGTCGCTATGAGCGGCGGCGTCGATAGTTCCGTCACCGCCGGCCTGCTCGTGGAGCAGGGCTACGATGTCCAGGGCGTCTCGCTGCGCCTGTGGGAAAGCGATGACCTTGGCCCCCGCAACTGCTCCGACCATCGCGGCGCCCGGGAAATCGCGGTGCTGCTCGGCATTCAACACACCCTCTTGGATCTTCGCTCACAATTCGTCGAGACCGTGGTCAGACCGTTTTCACAGGATTATCTCCGAGGGCACACGCCGAATCCGTGCATCGCCTGCAACCGCGATTTCAAGCTCGGCAGGTTGCTCAGTTGGGCGAAAGAGCGGGGGGCAGATTATGTTGCCACGGGACATTATGCCAGGATTATCAGAGCTGAAGCGGGCGGGCGTGTATCCCTCTGCCGCGGCGCGGATGCCAGGAAAGATCAGTCGTATTTTCTCTTCGCGATAAGTCACGACCAACTGGAGCACACGTTGTTTCCGCTCGGTGAAATGCAAAAGAAGGACGTGCGCGAACAAGCGAGAAGGCTGGGTCTGCCGGTGGCCGATCGTCAGGAAAGCCAGGATATCTGTTTCGGCGATTATAAGGCGTTGGTGGAATCCTATGCGGGTAAGAACGAGCTTAGTGGCGGTGACGTGGTAGACCGGTCGGGAAAGGTGCTCGGCCAGCACGCCGGCATTCATGGCGTTACCATCGGGCAGAGGAAGGGGTTGGGAATTTCAGCATCTCGGCCGCTCTATGTCGTGGATATCGAAGAGGGGTCGAAGCGGGTGGTGGTAGGCGCTAAGGACGATCTCGGTTGTAAGGGGCTTATTGCCGGAAATATCAACTGGATCGAGTCGTCTGACGAAGACGAGATCGCGGCCGAAGTGCAGATCCGCTATCGGTCACCGGCTATTCCGTGCGTTGTCCGGAGAACGATTGAAGGAACCTCCGAAGTTCGTTTCACAGAAGATTTTCCCGCGGTTACGCCGGGACAAGCGGCGGTCTTTTATCGTGGCGATCGGTTATTAGGGGGCGGGTGGATCACGCGAGCGATCCGCTAGCCCGCGGCGCGATTACAAATCTCAAATGCCAGATAATTTGAAATGTGAGATTTGAGATTCTTTGCGCAGCAAAGACATGAAGATAGCCATTACAACCCTGGGTTGCAAAATCAATCAGTATGATTCTGCAGTCATCCAAAACCGCTTGGAAGAAAATCATTCGTTTGTCTCGTTTGAAGAGCCGGCGGATTGCTACATTATCAATACCTGCACGGTAACCGACCGCGCCGATTGGGAGGCGCGGCAGTTGGTGCGGCGCGCAAAGCGGTTAAGCCCGGGTGCAAAAGTGTTGGTGACCGGTTGCTACGCGCAAGTTAACCCCGCGGAGGTCGCGCGCGTTCCGGGTGTTGACTACGTTGTCGGCCTCAATCGTCTGGACGATCTACTCCAGTTCGTTGACTTTCCCAAAGATAGTGATGTCAGGGTTGCTGTCGGTGATGTGAAAAGAGAACGTGGAGTTCCGGTGCTAGGGACAAGAGCGCTGCCGGGGCACACGCGGGCCTTTCTCAAGATTCAGGAAGGCTGCAATTATTCCTGTACCTACTGCATCATTCCCACCGCCCGTGGCTTGAGCCGTAGTGTTTCGCCTCGCGAAGTCCTGCAGCAGGTCCGCATGCTTGCCGATGCCGGCTACAGGGAAATTGTTCTGACGGGAATCCATCTAGGAAGCTACGGGCAGGATCTCACAGCCAAAGTCGACCTCACCGCTCTAGTGGAAATGATCGCCCAGAGCCGATTGATCCCGCGACTTCGCTTGAGCTCACTCGATCCGCGCGAAGTGCCGAATCGTTTGCTGGATCTCATCGCAAGTTCCGATGTCATCTGCCCGCACCTCCATGTTTGCGCGCAAGCCGGTGATGACGAAATCTTGAAATGGATGCGGCGAAACTATGACCGAGCCTATTACCGCGAGCTTCTGATGAAAATTCGTGAGCGCTTGCCGGACGCTGCTTTGGGCAGTGATATTATTGTCGGCTTCCCAGGCGAGACGGACGGAGCATTCGACCACTCGCTGGAGTTCTTTGCTGCTTTACCGCTGACTTATTTTCACGTTTTTCCGTATTCTTCTCGGCGTGGGACGGTTGCGGCTTCATTACCCGATCACGTGGGTGGCGAACTTAAGAAGACACGTGCCCGTAGAATGCGCGAACTGGGCGCGATGAAGAAGAGAGACTTTTGTCTTCGCTTTCGGGGTCGGAGGGCGTTGGTGTTAGTGGAAGAGAAAATCGATCGGGCCACTGGCTTGCGTCGGGGATTCAGCCGAAACTATCTGCCGGTCGTGGTATCCGGCTGCGGCAACCTTGTTAACTATGAAATCGAGGTCGAAGTCGAGGGGTTTGAAGGGGGATGGCTCCGGGGAGCTCCATTGGAGATTGCTCCGGCCCGTGTTCAGTGCCATGACGCGTTTGTATCTGACGCAGGCTAGCTTGAAGAAAGAATCACAGCTAGCGCAACTGGAGAAGGAGTTGGGATACTCCTTCTCGGATGCTTCTTTGCTTATTCGTGCTTTGACCCACGTTTCTTACGACCGTGAAAAAAGCGCGGGGCACAACGAAGTGCTGGAGTTTCTCGGCGACGCGGTCTTGGATCTTGCCATCAGCGATCTCTTGATTCGCAGTTTTCCAGAGAAGAGCGAAGGAGACCTGTCCAGAATGCGCGCGGCACTGGTGAATTCCACGGTACTTCCTGAAAAGGCCGCCCTGCTCAACATTGGTCCATTGCTTCGCCTGGGCAAAGGTGAAGAGCGCAGCGGCGGCAGAGACAAACCCTCCATCTTGGCGGGTGCCTTCGAAGCGCTCCTCGGCGCAGTTTACCGGGACGGCGGCTACGAAGCCGCCCGCCGTCTCGTCGAGCGGTACTTTACTGCCGATGTCAATGAGAAAAGCCTTGGCCAGCAAGATTACAAAACCCGGTTGCAGGAGATCAGCCAGATGCTGTTTCACGCCCCGCCCAGCTATGGTCTGGTTGCCGAGAGCGGTCCCGACCATGACAAGTGCTTTGTTACAGAAATAGCCGTAGGCGGCAAAATGCTCGGCAAGGGAGAAGGGAAAACCAAAAAACAGTCAGAGCAGGAAGCCGCGAAGCAGGCGCTACACGAACTACAAAAGACCGGCTTACCGGACACCAAAAGCTAATCCGGATTTTTTTCAATCTGCAATTTTCGAGTGCCGGCGAGGACTGATGCCCAACCTCACCACTGACGTGCTAATCGTAGGCGCCGGAGGCGCCGGGATGTACGCCGCCATCGCGGCGGCCCGAAAAGGCGCGTCTGTCCTTCTTCTCGACAAGAGTCTCGTGGGTCGCGGCGGCGCCACGGTCATGGCTCAAATGACCGTGGCCGCAGCCATCGGTCAGCAAGAGCCGGACGACTGGACGATTCATTTTGAAGACACTCTAAAAGCCGGTCGAGGTCTTTGCAACGAAGAGTTGTCCGCGCTTCTCTGCGAGGAAGGTCCCAAGCGCATTCTCGAAATGGAGCAATGGGGCACGCGCTGGGCGCGGGAGAACGGCCACATCAAACAAGAAATGGCGCCAGGCCACAGCCGTCGGCGCTGCTGCTACGTCGATTTTCTCAACACCGGTCCGGCCGTGGCGGCCACGTTGCGACGCAAGGTCGGCGAGATCAGTGAAATTCGTCGTATCAGTAATGTGACCATCATCGAGATTGTCACCAAAGACGGCCGCGCCCTGGGGGCCGTGGGTCTCAACGTGCTCGACGGCGAAGTCGTTACGTTTCAAGCCAAGGCGGTCATACTGGCCGCCGGCGGTTTAACCAAGCTCTACGCGCGAAACAGCGCATCGGCGAATATGGGCGGCGAGGCGTACGCCTTGGCGTTGTGGGCCGGCGCTGAGCTGGTGGATATGGAGTTCGTGCAATTTTTTCCCATCGGCCATCTGGCGCCCCGTTTGGTGGGCATGGATCCGATCATGTGGGACCCGTTCCGCTACAAGCTCGGCGGAAAACTGCTGAACGGCCAATTCGAAGAATTCGTCGATCGCTATGGGGGCACGGACTTCGGTCAGTACACCGCTACGCGGGATTTGGCATCGTATGCGATTCTAAAAGAAGCCGAAGCAGGCCGGGGATCACCGCATGGCGGCGCTTACCTCGACTTTCGCCATATCCCTGAGAACCAACTTCGGGCGGCATTCGGGCCGGTGATTGATCGCTTGCTCCTGAACGGCATTGATCTTACGAAAACGCCGGTGGAGGTGGGACCCATGGCCCACTATCATATGGGCGGGGTGCGAGTGAACAACCACATGGAGACGCGCATGAATGGGCTCTACGCTGCCGGGGAGGCGGTGGGCGGCGCCAACGGCGCGAACCGACTGTCAGGTAATGCGATCACGGAAGCGTTTGTATTCGGCGAGCGCGCTGGCTCATCCGCAGCCGAAGCGGCGCAACATCTACACGTGGATTGGGAACCTAAGTTAGCTGCGGCGGCGTTCGAGCGCCTGAACGCATTGAGGAGTAGGCAATCGAGCGATGGCGTCAGGCCAGTCGCACTTCAAGCGGAGCTGCAGAATCTCATGTGGGAAAACGCCGGGCCGTTTCGCACCGGTGCAAAGCTCGCTGCCGCGCTGGCGCGCATCCAGCAGATGCAAAGGGATGACCTGCCGAATGTCACAGTGACGGATGAAACTGTGTACAACCTAGACTTACTGGACTGGTGCGAGTTGCGCGCGATGTTGACGACAGCAGAAACGGTCGTGAGATCGGCCTTGGCGCGTAACGAAAGCCGCGGCGCGCACCAGCGGGAAGACTTTCCAGATTCCAACGAGTCGATGCTCAAGAACCAAGTAGTGGAGTTGAGGAAGGGCGAGATCGTGTCTCACTGGACCGCTCCGGTTCAATTGCATCCAGGCGGTAAAAGCCATGGTTGACCGATCGATTAAAAAGGCGGTTCTCCGCGTACGGCGTGGTACTCCAAACGACGAGGGCCGTTATAACGACTTTGAGGTTCCCTTTGAAGAAGGCATGTCGGTTCTCGATGCGCTCCGCTGGATCCGCGTAAATCTCGATAGCTCGCTGGCGATCCGTTACAGTTGCATCAATGCCAACGCATGCAAAACCTGTATGGCCCTAGTTAACGGCGAGGTGGAATACACCTGCATTGCGAAACTGACCCCAGGAATTATCACTGTCGAACCGCTTCCCAAGCGGCCGCTGATTCGTGATTTGGTCACCGACACGGTGCCGGAAGAGGAAAAACTTTAGCAGGCTGCTGAAAAAGACTCATATGCTTCGTTGCGCTCGACCGATTTCGCGTCAACGTACAAGAAGAGTACGCCTCCGCTCATCGATCTTCGCGCG
>Ga0209857_1000076_pt1 | contig 20595 bp, 18 predicted proteins | sample GWRWN1_10_20_FD_187226 | JGI IMG/M metagenome (GOLD analysis project Ga0209857, IMG submission 187226) | Riverbed sediment microbial communities from areas with no vegetation in Columbia River, Washington, USA - GW-RW N1_10_20 (SPAdes)... | ecosystem: Environmental > Aquatic > Freshwater > River... | reverse complement strand
CCCGAATGCTTCTATCGGGAATCCAGGCGAGACCGGAACTGGACCCCCGATTAAAACATTCGGGGGTGACGCCTTTGGGATAAATTCTCATCGCTATGTGCTGATCCCCCGTCAGCTTGCTGCGGGATAGTTCATTTACGCGGCGAACAATTCGCCGGCGGTCGAAAACATCATCGCCTTTATCGAAGGCCGGCCGCAGAACCTGGCCACCGAGAAGGATATTGAAAGGCAAAAACGAGGCGCGACGACCTGTCTGGCATGAGCTTCGTTTTGCTCGCCAGCGGGAGTAAGGACTGTAAGGTCACCTCAACAACTCGGCTATAATCGATGCGCCACACATCAGTTGACATGCCGCCTGGCTGTTGGATACTCTCCGCCCAGCAGATGAAGGGACGAAAGGAATTAAGGACATGAAGTTGCAAGGACAAGTTGCTGTTATAACCGGAGCGGGAAGAAATATCGGCAAGGCCATGGCGAAGTTATTCGCCGCAGAGGGTGCCAAGATCGCGGTTATCGAAATGCACGAGGGACGTGGCCAGGCGGTGGTCGATGAAATCAGTAAGACCGGCCAAGACGCCATGCTCGTATTGTGTGACGTCGCCAAATCGACCGACGTTGAAATGATGGTCAGTAAGGTAGTCGCGCGCTTTGGCGGCATCGATATTCTCGTCAATAACGCCGCGTTGACGGATCACGCCAACATCTTTGAAAGCACGGAAGAGGAATTCGATAAAGTTATCGCCGTAAGTCTCAAAGGACCCTATCTTGTGACGAAATATGTCGCGGCTCAGATGGCGAAGCAAGGCAGGGGCGGAAAGATCGTCAATTTTGGCTCCACGTCCGGTCTGATTGGACGGGTCGACGGTATCGCCTATGCCGCGGCCAAAGCCGGCGTGATTAATATGACGCGAGCGATGGCCGTGCAGCTCGCCTCACATAGAATACGGGTCAATTGTGTCGTGCCAAATCGTTCCGGCTCCCCCGTCGGATTCGATGACGACGTAACGGGCAGCCGGACTTTTGAGAATCTTGCGGGACGATTGGGAACCGCGGAGGATCAGGCCAAGGCGGCGCTCTTCCTGGTGAGCGACGATTCCGACTTCATCTATGGACACCCGTTAGTTGTCGATGGCGGGGTCATGGCGACGGCGAACTTCCCCAAAAATCAGTTCGTCAAGTAACAATCATAACTTTCGGCATATCCAGCAAAACATCGCCCACCGGAATCAGCTCAACTCGTTTTTCAGCCAGCGCATGATCGTTGGCAATGTCTCGGGCGTTTGGCCCATGTGGCCGCCGGGGAAGACGCGGGCGGATTTCGGCGAGCCGTATTCGAGGAGAATGTAAAGATCCTCAATAGGAGTTTGGAGATCTTCCTTGCCGTTGACGATCAGCATGGGGCAAGAGGGTCTTTCTAACCAACCCTGGGTTTTCAGCGAGAGGGAAGGCCAGACTTCCGACAGCTCTGCCACATCTTTGACGCCGAAAATATTGCAACGAGCGACATCGTGATCCATGAGATAGCTTTCCGCGTTCGTAGATTCATTTAGCCAGTCGGGCTGGAAGAAGTAATGGACACCGCCGCCCCAGACCACCGACGCACGCAGGCGCTTGGTCTCGACGAAGGCCATCTTCGCGGCCCAATAACCACCAAAGCTCCGGCCCATGATGGCGATGCGTTGAGCATCGACGTCGGGTCGCTTTTCTAAATGGTCAATGACCGCAGTATAGAGCGCGTCTGCCGTCGTAGAGGCTTTGATGGGGCATTCACCCACGCCGGGCATGTCTAAGGCGCAAGTGCTCATTCCCGCTTCTTGCAACGCTTCGTCATATTCGTAGCTCTCGGCCTTGAAGGAGTCGATGCCGCCGAAATTAATCACCACCGAATGCCTACGGCCGTCGCGCGGAATGCGCAGGTAAGTAGGGATGATTTTATCGCCAAAGGGGATACTGACCCTTTCCAAGGGCGGTTCGAAAAATCGGCCTGCCTTCTCGTACATCTCCAAGCTCTTGCGGAAACACTCCTGTTTGCCAACGGTATACGGCACCGGATAACGCCCTGTCGCATAGTACGTGTAGGCTTGAACGTAGGCTTCCCGGGCATCCTTCAACCCCCCGGCTTGCTCGTGTCTGGTGGCTTTTTCTTCATACGCCCTTGCTAAACGGGACCACTCGGCGGCCCATAGTTCGGGATCCTTGGTTGTGAGATTGGCCAAAACGGATTCCACGTCTTCGCGCTTGGCGCGGCGAAAAATATTTCGCTTCCCCGTGCGATCACGGATCATCGCTTTGATCTCGTCGAGACTCTTCACTCGGCCCATGAGTGCCTCCTTGTCATTTTGGTTCAGTTGCGGCCTTATTGCCTGTGCTTGAACGGTCACAGCCGTTCGAGTCGTGCAATTCATTCAAAGGTGGGTCGAAAGTCTTTACCGTCCATCCTCGCCGACCGTGTAACTCACCTTGACAATAACTTCAAGCTCCGAGTAATATCCGCCTACTTTTCGTACCGGACGGATACGGTACTAGTGAAGGCAGCTACGAAATGAGTATGGTGTTCTTCAGTAAAATCACAGGCCATATCCACCCGCTTTGGCGCGACCGACCAAGCCGCGGGATATGCTATAGGAAATGCAATCCGTGATATATTAAATCCACGGATGTTGAGCTGCGTGCGCGGAGGTCGAACCGCGTAGAACCTTGGCAACATTGTAATCATGGCCGATCTCATTCAAGTCAAGAACCTTCAAACCTCTTTTTTTACGCCTGAAGGCGAAGTACGGGCGATCGACGGGGTTAGTTTCGACATATCGGAGGGGAAAACGCTCGGTCTGGTGGGTGAGTCCGGTTGTGGCAAGAGCGTGACGTCGCTCTCGATTATGCGTTTGATCCAGTCACCGCCGGGGAAGATCGTCGGTGGGGAGATTTCCTATCGCGGCCGTGATCTGCTCAAGCTGAGCAACGAGGAGATGCGCAAAATCCGCGGCAACGAGATTTCTATGATTTTTCAGGAGCCCATGACCTCGCTCAATCCGGTTTTTACCGTCGGTAATCAGATCGGGGAGGCGATCCGCCTGCATCAGGGGTTGGGCAAGAAACAAACGCGCGAGAAGACCATTGAAATGCTTCGGCTGGTCAAGATCGCCGATCCGGAGTCTCGCGTGGATTCTTATCCTCATCAGTTGAGCGGCGGGATGCGCCAACGGGTGATGATCGCCATGGCACTGTCCTGCAATCCGAGTCTCTTGATCGCCGACGAGCCGACAACGGCGTTGGATGTAACCATTCAGGCGCAGATTCTAGAGCTGATGAAAGAGCTGCAGCAAAAGATCGGCATGGCCCTTTTGCTGATTACGCACGATCTCGGAGTCGTGGCGGAGCAGGCCGACGAGGTCGCGATCATGTATGCGGGTAAGATCGTTGAACGCACGAGCGCGCAAGCGATCTTCGCGCGACCTTTTCATCCCTACACGGTGGGTCTGCTCAATTCTCTGCCCGGCACGGGAGACAAAAAGAAAAAGCGCCTGGATGCGATCCCGGGTGTCGTCCCGAGTCCGCTGCATCTCCCGAGCGGCTGTCGATTCCGCGACCGCTGCCCCAGGGCTGCCGGGCTCTGCGCTGATGCGGAGCCTCAGCTGATAGAAAAGCAACAAAATCATTTTGTCGCCTGTCATTTCCCTGAAACCGGGCAGCGGGTCGGCACGCAAAATTGATGGCTGCGAATCGCTATGAGCCTGTTAGAAATTCGTGATCTCAAAAAACATTTTCCGGTGGGCGAGGGCCTATTCTCACGCAATAAGGGTGCGGTCAAGGCGGTGGACGGTGTGAGTCTGAGCGTGGAGGAGGGTGAAACCTTAGGCATCGTCGGCGAGTCCGGCTGCGGCAAGTCGACGCTGGGACGAACCATTCTTCGGCTCATTGAGCCGACCAGCGGCGAGGTCTATTTCCAGGGGAAAAACCTGCTGGCTCTGTCCCAACGCGAACTCCGCGATACGCGGCGGCAAATGCAGATCATTTTTCAGGATCCCTATGCCTCTCTGAATCCGCGGATGCGCGTCGGCGATATCGTCGGCGAAGGTTTGGAAATTCACAAACTCGCGAGGGGCAGAGCCAAGCGCGACCGCGTCAATGAATTGCTCCATCAGGTGGGCCTCCGCGAGGATCATTACAACCGTTACCCCCACGAGTTTAGCGGCGGGCAGCGCCAGCGCATCGGTATCGCGCGCGCCCTGGCCGTGAACCCTAAATTTATTGTCTGCGACGAGCCGGTCTCTTCGCTGGATGTTTCGATTCAGGCGCAGATCATCAATCTCCTGCAGGAGCTGCAGGAGAAGATGCACTTAACCTATTTTTTCATTTCCCATGATCTAAGGGTGGTCGAGCACATCAGCCATCGAGTAGCGATCATGTACCTCGGCAAGATCGTCGAGATCGCCAAGAGCGATACGATCTATCGGGACGCAAAGCACCCCTACACGCGCGCTTTGCTGTCCGCGGTTCCCGTCCCCGATACCAGCCGGAAGAAAGAGCGCACCGTTCTTCAAGGCGACGTTCCCAGCCCGGTCCATCCGCCTTCCGGCTGCAGTTTTCATCCCCGTTGTCCGCATCGCGAAGCCGTCTGCGACCAGAAGGAACCGCCGCTGGAGTTCGGCACAGACGGTCATGGGGTCGCCTGTCACGTGTTCGGCCCAGCAAAACAAAACTGAAAAATTCCGTTACCCAGAAAATGATTTGCCACTACTTGGCGACCGGCCATTTGTCCAGGCTTTGATTCCAGTGTCCTGTCTCAAAAGTTCACCGCATAAGCTGACGTCTCCCTTTCGTCATTACCGCGAAAGCGGTAATCCAGTTTTCTTTGTATTTTCCTGGATTCCGGTTCGCGCTAGCCCGGACTGTGATCCGGGGTTCGCCGGAATGACGGCCAACCTTTGTTGCGAATTTCAGGGACACCACGCTATCGTGGAGAGTATCAATCCATTTAGAAATGTAACTCTGCGGTAGTTTTTGTTTTAGCGATGCATACAGGATGTGAAAGTTTTTTCTATCGTGCCTGGAGTTTGTTTTTTTCATGGGCTAAGATTTTTGTTTGAGCTGGAGTCCATGAGGCGTGGACTGCGGTGGTTAGATTTATAAATGATGCATGATGACTGCTTGGGTTTTGGATCGCTCGATACGGGTACTAGCGTTCGCGCTGATTTTGCCTTATCATTTGCAGCTTGTGCCGCGATCTTGAGAAATCCCCACGGTTTCGTCCGAGAGATCCGAGTTATAGCGAGTTATAGATGGATGTGATTGACGGTACGCTATCATTCGGAAGAGAGTATGTTTTGCCGAAAGTAGCTGAAACGGATCTTGCTCGTTGGGTCGCTTTGTCACGGGTGCAGGGACTCGGGTGCGTCAGTTTCAAGAAACTAGCAGGACACTTTGGAGATCCCACGGAGGCATTGTCGGCGTCGACCGCAGCGTTGGCTGAAATTGCGGGGTTGGATCAGAGTGTCATCGACGGGCTGCGCAATTTTTCGGCGTGGGATGAGGCCGAAAAGGAGATCATCAGGGCGGAAAGAGCCGCTGTCCAAATAGTGCCGTTTACAGATTCGAGTTACCCCGCGCGTTTGCGGATGATTGCGGATCCACCGCCCTTGCTTTATCTGAAAGGAGAGATCCGCAGGGAGGATGAAAAAGCTGTTGCTGTAGTCGGCTCGAGGAGCACGAGCGATTACGGACGCAGAGTGGCGCGAGATCTGTGTCGGGGTCTGGCATCATTGGGCTTTACCGTCGTGAGCGGGATGGCGCGTGGAATCGACGGCACGGCACATGAAACGTCGTTGAATGCCGGAGGTCGAACCATCGCAGTTTTGGGTTCGGGCGTCGACCGCATCTATCCCGCTGAGCACGATAAACTCTATCGCCGGATCAGTGAAAACGGCGCCATCATTTCAGAATTTCCGATGGGCACGCGGCCGCTGGCTTTCAATTTTCCCGCCCGCAATCGGCTGATCAGCGGTTTGTCCCTGGGTGTCGTAGTGGTGGAAGCGACAGAGAAGAGCGGCTCTTTGATTACGGCAGCGTTGGCTTTAGAGCAGGGGCGGGAAGTCTTTGCCGTACCCGGCGAGGTCAGCGCGAGTCGCAGCCGCGGCGCGCACCGGCTGATCCGCCAGGGGGCTAAACTGGTAGAGACGGTGGACGATATTATGGAAGAGATCGCGCCGCAGCTAATGGTGCGCAGCGGCAAAGTGGTAAGCGCGCCGAGGCGTACCCTTCCGCAAAACCTCGGCGATGAGTTTCAAAGGATTTTCGGCTTATTTCAGGAACGACCGCTCCAAATCGATGAAGTCATTGAGAGCAGCGGTTATTCGCCGTCGAGGGTTTCGGAAATTTTATTGGAACTAGAATTGCAAGGATATCTCAAACAGCTCCCCGGAAAAAAGTACACGACGGAACAGTAGAATCTCAAGCTACGAGTGTTAAATTTAAGGACTGAGTGAATCATTATGGCGGCGAAGAATCTAGTTATCGTGGAATCACCTGCCAAGGCGAAGACCTTGGAGAGATATTTAGGAAGAGATTTTCAAGTTAAAGCCTCGGTCGGGCATATCGTTGATCTGCCCAAGAGCAAATTAGGCGTCGATATTAAGAAAAACTTTGCGCCGGACTTTCATGTCATCCAGTCAAAGAAAAAAGTCATCGACGATCTAAAGAGGGCGGCCAAAGGGAAGGAGAACATTTATCTCGCCTCCGATCCCGACCGCGAAGGCGAAGCCATCGCCTGGCATATCGCTGATCAGGTCGCCAAGAATCATAAGCGGGTTCACCGCGTGCTGATCAACGAGATTACGCGCCGGGCGGTTCAAGAGGCGATTGCCAAGCCCCTCGAACTCGATCGAAACAAATTCGATGCCCAGGTCGCGCGGCGCATTTTGGACCGCTTGGTGGGTTACCAGATCAGCCCGCTTCTCTGGAACAAAGTTCGGCGTGGTTTAAGCGCCGGGCGAGTCCAATCGGTTGCGGTGCGGTTGGTCTGTGAGCGCGAAAAAGAGATCCGCGCCTTTGAGCCTCAGGAGTACTGGTCGCTCACTGCGTTGTTAGAGGGGCGCTTGCCACCTTCATTCAAGGCCCGCCTGGTTCAGTGGCAAGGGAAAAAAATCGGCAACAAAACGTTCCGGCTTGAGAACGAGCCGAGTGTCCAGGAGATCGTCAAGTCCTTAGACGGGGCTTCCTGGGTTATCGGCGAAGTAGAAAAAAAAGAACGGCGCCGGTATCCGACCCCTCCATTTGTCACCAGCAAGCTGCAACAGGAGGCGGCGCGCAAGTTGGGTTTCCAGCCTAGGCGCACGATGCAGCTGGCCCAACAGCTCTACGAAGGCATTGAGCTAGGCAGCGAAGGTTCCGTCGGCCTCATTACCTACATGCGAACGGATTCCACACGGGTGTCAAACGAAGCGCTCAACTCCGTGCGCCATTTCATCGAAGGACAATACGGTAAGAATTACATTCCCGGTAAGCCGAACACATATCGATCTAAGAAAGGGGCGCAGGACGCGCACGAGGCGATTCGTCCGACGGCGATGGAATACACGCCGGAACGGGTGCGGCGCTATCTGCGGCGCGATGTGTTCCAGCTTTATTCTCTCATCTGGGATCGCTTCGTCGCCAGTCAAATGGTTCCGGCCTTGTTCGATCAGACGGCGTTTGAGATCCCCGTCAGAGAAGCCGTGTTTCGCGCCACCGGGCAGCAGATCAAGTTCGATGGTTTCATGAAGGTCTATATCGAAGGACGGGACGAACGCGTGGGGCAGGCAAACGGCGCAGACGAGGAGGGGGACGAGGACGACAGTCGCGAGAATGAAGGCATGTTGCCGGACCTGCAGAGGGGAGATGTTTTGAAGCTGCTGTCCATGGATCCGCGGCAACACTTCACCCAACCGCCGCCGCGCTACACCCAGGCTTCGTTGATCAAGGAACTGGATGAAAATGGCATCGGCCGTCCGTCGACCTACGCTACGATCATTTCCAACATTTTGGACCGCGAGTACGTTGTCCAAGATGAACGCCGCTCGCTGGCGGCGACGGAGCTCGGATTTCTGGTCACCGATCTCTTGGTGGAGAGTTTCCCGGATATTCTGAACGTGGAGTTCACCGCCGGGATGGAGACTGAACTGGACAAGATCGAAGAGGGGAAAGAGGCTTGGACGAAAGCGATGAAGCGCTTTTATACCCCCTTCTCGCGGGATCTCAAGAAGGCTGCGAAAGAGATGCGCGACGTCAAACGCCAAGAAGTGCCGACGGACATCGCCTGTGAAAAGTGCGGCGCCATGATGGTGGTGAAGTGGGGCCGAAACGGCGAGTTCTTGGCCTGCCCGCGTTATCCCGAATGCAAGAACACCAAGAATTTTAAACGCAACGACAAAGGCGAACTCCACGTCGCCAAGGAAGAAGAAGTCAAGGAGACTTGCGAGCAGTGCGGCCGGCCGATGCAGCTGCGCTGGGGGAAATACGGCAAGTTTCTCGGCTGTAGCGGTTACCCCGAATGTACGAATATCCGGCCCCTCGAGAAGCCTGTGGATCTCGGCATCAAATGTCCGGAATGTAAAGAAGGCAATCTGAAGGAGCGAAAGTCGCGCCGGGGAAAAGTCTTCTACGGGTGTGACCGTTATCCGGAGTGCAAGTTCGCTTCGTGGGATCGTCCCGTGGCGGGCCCTTGCCCAGATTGCAACGATCCGATTCTGGTGGAGAAGGTCACCAAGCGCGCGGGGCGCACCCGCCGTTGCCGACAAAAAGAGTGCGGATATTCGATCCAAGTTGCCGAGTAAATCGTGGAAAAAATCGTCCGCATAGTCGGCGGCGGACTGGCAGGCGCGGAGGCGGCCTACCAGCTTGCGCGCCGAGGCGAGTGTGTCGAACTCTACGAGATGCGGCCTCACAGAATGACCGAGGCCCATGCCACGGGGAACTTGGGCGAGCTGGTATGCAGCAATTCTCTGCGCTCCAGTCTGATAACCGCGCCGGCGGGCGTGCTTAAAGAAGAAATGCGACGGTTGGATTCCCTGGTGATTCGAGTGGCGGAGGACAATCGAGTGCCGGCGGGATCTGCGCTGGCCGTGGATCGTGAGTCGTTTGCGCGCGGCCTGACTCAGGCCGTCGAAGCGCTCCCGAAGGTCCGGATCCATCGTGAGGAAGTAAAGGACATTCCTTCAGGCATCGTGATTTTAGCCACGGGCCCGTTAACATCACCGGCCTTGTCGCAGCAACTGGTGTCACTATTAGGATCACAGCATCTCTACTTCTACGACGCGATCTCGCCAATCGTTTCTGCGGAGTCGATCAATCTAAACGTTGCCTTTCGCGCTGCGCGTTACGAGAAGGGCGACGATGATTACCTCAACCTGCCGCTGACGAGGGACGAGTACTATCGTTTCATCGACGCCTTATTGACTGCCGAGCGCGTGCCGACCCACGGCTTCGAACGGTTTGTGCCATTTGAAGGTTGCATGCCCATCGAAGAGATAGCGGACCGCGGCAAAGAAACATTGGCATTCGGTCCCATGAGAGCGGTGGGGCTGATCGATTTGCGAAGCGGCCAGCGGCCTTATGCCGTGGTTCAGCTAAGGCAGGAGAATCAAGAAAAAACCCTCTATAATCTCGTCGGTTTCCAGACCAAGATGACCTATGCAGCGCAGCGGCGGGTTTTCGCAATGATTCCAGGACTGGAAAATGCTGAGTTCGTTCGACTCGGCAGTTTACACCGCAACACTTTCATCAATTCGCCGCAGCATCTGTGTCCCACATTACAATGGCGACAAAGGTCAAACTTGTTCTTCGCGGGGCAAATGACTGGAGTAGAGGGCTATATCGAGTCGGCCGCGACAGGTCTCGTGGCGGGCGTCAATGCCGCGCGGTTAATCGCCGAAGAGCCACCCGTTGTTCCGCCGCCAACCACAGCCCTGGGGGCGCTGCTGCGCTATATCACGGATCCGGAGCGAAAAAGTTTTCAGCCGATGAACGTGAACTTTGGTTTGCTCCCGCCCCTATCGGAACCCCTTCGTAAAAAAGCCAAAAAAGAAATGATGGCGCGAAGAGCGCTGGCGGATATGGAGGCCTGGGTCAGAAACACTGAAGGGGGTGAGGTATTCGTTCCATTAGATGCCGACCCCAACGTGCCCTCGGCGGTCGCGCGATGATTGCCCGGCGCTTTGCGTTCATCGATATCGGTACCAACACGATTCTCTGCTTGATCGCCGAGCTCAAAAACGACGGTAGCTTTGATGTCCTTGACGATCTCGCGGAAATCACGCGACTAGGACAAGGTGTCCACCAGACCGGCCGCATCAGTGCGGAAGGAGAAGAGAGAAGTCTCAAGGTTTTGCAGTGGTATCTGGAACGTTGTAAACGTCTCGCTGTCGAAGAAATCAGAGTGGTGGGCACCAGTGCTCTAAGAGGTGCTCGCAACAGCGGTGAAGTACGAGCCCGGTTCAAAGGGCAGCTCGGATTTGATGTTCGCGTCATATCGGGCGACGAGGAGGCTGCGTATTCTTTTCTAGCGGTTCAGAAGGGACTTCCTCTCGACCGCAGGGAACTGTTGGTTGTCGACGTCGGCGGCGGGAGCACGGAATTCATCCGCGGTAATGCGGCCGGCGTGGTCGAGGCCGTCAGCATCAACGTTGGCTCGGTGCGGCTCACCGAGCAATTTCTCCATTCCGATCCGGTACAAAGCGAAGAGTGCGAGAAGATGGTGGTCGCCATTGAGAAAGAGCTGACGCGATTGCCAAATCAATGGCTAAAAGATGGTTCTATTTTGACCCTCGTAGGAATTGCCGGTACCTTTACGACCCTTTCAGCAGTCGAGAAAAAATTGCTGTGCTACGCCCACGGTGAAGTTCACGGCAGCCGCTTGACTCTGAGCGAGGTTCGGCGGCAGGTAGCGCTTTTTCAAGGCAAAACGATTACGGAGCGCAAGGCGATCCCCGGCTTGGAGCCCAAGCGAGCCGACATCATTCTCGCTGGGGCGTGCCTGATCGAGAGGATTATGACTTTATTTCACTCGGAGCGGGTAATCGTAAGCGACCAGGGTGTGCGCTATGGCTTGCTTCATGAATGCTTAAAAACATCCCAAAACATCGCAAATAACTGTTGACATTTCCCGCTGAATTCGGAATTATTTCCCCTTGTTTTTGTATCGCTGGACGCGCTTCAATCAAAATCAAGTTGCTAACTCGCCAGGAGGGAGGTGAAGGCAAATGACCAAAGGCGATCTAATCGACGTGGTGGCCAAAAGTGCCAAACTTAGCAAACGAGCGGCAGAGGACGCGGTGGACGCAACCTTTGAAGGCATCTCCCGAGCCATCAAAAAGAGCAAACGTTTTCAGGTTCCCGGTTTCGGGACATTTACAGTACGCTCGCGCAAAGCACGCAAGGGAAGAAATCCCCAGAACGGCGCTATCATCAACATTAAAGCCAGTCGAACCGTAGGATTCAAACCCGCCCCCACTCTAAAGAAAGGGTTATAGTATTATGGTAAGCCGTTAGAGGCCACCACGGGGAACCGGGTGGCCTTTTTTTTGTGTGGCCCTTGATGAGGTTCCAGCGGGCACGTACAATAAGCGAAATCCGTAAAAGTCACGAGCCATTAAGAGAGAGGTCATGTCACTCAAGACTGAGAAGATTTGGTTAGACGGAGAGTTGGTTCGTTGGGAAGAAGCGAAGGTCCACGTTTTGGCTCATGCTCTCCATTACGGTACCGCTTACTTTGAGGGAATTCGTTGTTACGCGTTGGCTGATGGCCGCTCCGCGGTGTTTCGTTTGGAAGAGCATATGCGTCGCTTTGCCGACTCCGGCAGGATTCTGGGTTTTCCGCTTCCCTACACGGTCGAACAACTCCAGCAAGCGACGTTGGAAGTGATTCGGGCGAATCAGCTCAAGGAATGCTACATCCGGCCCTTGGCTTTCGTGGGTTTGGGTGAGATGGGGCTTTATGCACCGAATAATCCCATCAACGTTTGCATCGCGGTTTGGCCATGGGGGGCTTATCTCGGGGATGAGGGAATTAAGAATGGCATCCGCGCGAAGGTATCCTCATATACTCGCCACCACGTGAACGTGATGATGACCAAGAGCAAGGCGTCGGGGAATTACATCAACTCCGTATTGGCCAAAACCGAAGTCAAGAAAGCGGGCTACGACGAAGCGATTATGCTCGATGCCGAAGGTTATGTCTCGGAAGCGAGCGGAGAAAATATCTTTATCGTCCGCGACCGGAAGCTAAAAACGACACCGCTCACATCGATCCTCCCGGGCATCACCCGGGACTCCATCCTGATCGTCGCTCGTGACAAAGGCTACGAAGTGGTCGAAGAGCGCTTTACCCGTGACGAGCTTTACACGGCGGATGAAGCTTTCTTTACCGGAACCGCTGCTGAGCTGACACCTATTCGCGAAGTGGATGACCGTCAAATCGGTGCCGGCTGTCGCGGTCCTGTCACGGCCGATATTCAACAGACTTTTTTCGACGTTATCAAAGGTAAGGACAAAAAGTATTCGAAGTGGTTGGCCTATCTCTGACGATTTTCTTGACGAAGGCGTTAGCCGCTGCCTGGTTCCGTTCGTTTCGCTTATCGTCTAAGTGACCAGCTGATGGCTGAACTTCGAGATCCAACGTTGCGGGTGACCATGCTCCCGCGCGATACCAATGCGCACGGGACTATCTTCGGCGGCGTAATCTTGAGTCACATCGACTTGGCGGGCGCCATTGCGGCCTCTCGGCAAGCGCCGAGGAATTTCGTCACCCGAGCGATGCGAGAAGTTGGTTTTATAGCCCCGGTCTACGTCGGGGACGTCGTCAGCTTCTATACCGGTGTGCTCTGTGAAGGAAAAACCTCCGTGACTATCCAAGTGATCGTCGAAGCCGAGAGAAGCAAAGAACCGCGACGACGAGTCAAAGTTACGGAAGCCGAGGTAGTTTACGTAGCGGTGGATGAAGATGGCAACCCAACTCCAATTAGGTAAAACGATAGGTCAACTCGTGATTGTTCTTTGGATGTTTTTTCTCTTGCTGTTACCAAGGGTGGAAGTTTTCGCCCAGGGTAGCTTATCGAAAACTGGCAGAGTCGGTTGCCCTAATTGCGCCAATGATGGCTCGCCGATTTCCCGGTCGTTGCAAAAGGCCGACGAGCTATACGCTGCCTTTAAACCCAAGGAGGCGCTTGCCGAGTTTCTGAAGGTCCTCGATTCGGATCCACAAAACGCAGAAGCGCTGTCTAAGATAGCTCGAGTCTACATTGATTTCGGCGACGTGATTCCGGAGTCCACGCCTGACTGGGAAGCGAAGAGACTGAAGCAATACCAGATCGCTGAGCAGTATGCTCGCAAGGCGGTCAAGGCGGATCCGAGCGTGGTTTGGGGCCATTTCTACGTAGCGGCCTCTCTGGGGAGCATGGCCACAGTATCGCCGGTCGCCAAGCAAATCGATATGGCGGGAGAGATTCGCGGCGCCATTGAGAAGGCCATCGTCCTCGATCCCCAAAACGGCTTTGCCTACCATGTCTATGGCGTCTGGCACCGCAAAATGGCAGAGATCGGTAAGACGAGCCGCATGTTCGCCTCGGTCATTTACGGCCGATCCATACCCACCGGTAGCATGGACAAATCCATCGAGTATTTGAACAAGGCCGTCGCTCTCAATCCTGCGGTTATTGCCAGCCGGCTGGAGCTGGCGCGGACCTACGTAGCGGTAGAGAATTGGTCTTCGGCGCGGAGTTTTCTTGCCTCCATTGCGGGACTCCCTATACAATTTTCCGACGACGCCAAGCACAAACAAAAGGCCGAACAGCTCCTCGAAGAGATCAAGGCGCGCTAGCACACTAGGCGGATTCAGTTCTCTTTGAGAAAGGCCGGGGGGTCTTTCCCATCGTCGCTCCCGACAAAACATCCGGTGATATGCTCTTGCGATCCATCATAAGATCAGCGTCACCCGCTTCGCTGAGGATGTCGGTAGCGAACCCTTCCGGCGTTCTGTCAATAAAAATCAAACCATTTGCACCGCCACCGACCTTTCGGTAACTATGAGCACTAGGATGAACCGATCCGTGCGATCCGTGCTATTGTTGCTCTCTCTTTCTGTTTTCGCCGGTTGTGGCAAATCTTCGAGTTCGCCGAAAGTCCTGCGCGTCGGTTTCGTGCCGGCGGAGAATGCCCAGCAGGTCATCCAAAATGCCCAGCCCATCGTTGATATTCTCCAAAACCGCTTGGGTATGGAAGTGCAACCTTTCGTTGCAACCGACTATACCGGAGTCATTGAGGCGCTGCGGGGTAATAAACTCGATATCGCCTTTTTGACGCCGGCTTCCTATGTGCTGGCAAAAAATGAGGCCAACGTTAGAGTCGTGCTCAAGTCGGAGCGCAAAGGTTCGGCATTTTATTATGCCGCCATTATTACGCGCGCCGACAGTGGCATCAAAAGACTGGAAGATCTGCGCGGAAAAACGTTCGCCTTCGGCGATCCGCTTTCCACTTCAGCCAACGTCTTTCCCCGTAAGATGTTCCACGAACATGGGATTGATCCGGTGCGGGATTTCAAACAGATTCTTAACTCCGGGGGCCATGACGCTACGGTTCTGGCGGTGCTCAATCGCAAAGTCGACGCCGGCGCCACCTATGCGAACTCTCCGGGCAGCAACGACACCGCTTGGATGCGCTATTTGAAGAATCCAGAGGACGTCAAGAAGATCCACGCCATCGCTTTTTCCGAACCGATTCCGGCGGATAATCTCGTCATCCATGCCAGCCTGGACGATCGAGTCGCGAAGAAAATTGAAGCGATCTTTTTAGAGTTGAGCCATGATCCGAAGGGCAAGAAGATGTTAAGGGATCTCTATCAAATCGATGGTTTTGTTCCGGCGACGGATAAAGATTACGACTCGGTTCGTCAGGCCTTTGCCATCGCGGGTATTCCGATCAAGGAAGCGCTCCAAAAGAAGCAACCGTGACCATCCTTGAGATCAAAGATCTCCACAAAACCTACGGTGCTAAGACCCAGGTGCTGCGGGGTATCAATTTCCAGATCGAACAAGGTGAGTTTGTCTGCATCATCGGCCTCAGCGGCGCGGGAAAATCGACCTTGCTGCGCTGCGTGAACCGTCTCATCGAGGCGAGCTCCGGCGCCGTCCTGGTGCCCCGCGCGCTGTCGGGAGTCAGTGCCGACGGCGCTAAGGTGGATGTTCTAAAGCTCAACGCTGAGGAGCTACGTTTGTTGCGCCGGAAGGTCGGCATGGTGTTCCAACAGTTCAATATCGTTAAGCGTCTCTCGGTGATCGAGAATGTTTTGTCGGGGGGGTTGGGTTACCAGCCGGGGCTCAGAAGCGTGCTGAGGATATTTTCTCGGGATGAAAAACGCCGGGCCTTGACAAACCTCGAGCGGGTCGGTCTGCTTGATCATGCCTACAAACGCGCCGACCAGTTGAGTGGGGGGGAGCAGCAGCGGGTGGCGATCGCTCGAACCCTGATGCAACAGCCGGCCATCATCCTGGCTGACGAACCGGTCGCCAGTCTTGATCCTCGACTGTCCAGGGTTGTCTTAGATATTCTAAAGCGGGTTTGCCGGGAGGACGGAATTACCGCCCTGGTCAGTCTGCACGCCTTGGAGCTGACGCGGGAATACGCCGATCGTATTATCGGACTGAAGCAAGGACAGATCTTCTTTGATGGCCGGCCGCGGGACTTGACCGATGCCATCGTCGATTCAGTCTATCACGGCAGAGATCAATGAGCTCAGCGAGAATTTACTCCTGCTCGATATCCAGCATGCGATCTAAGGCGAATTTACCGGGTCCGGAAAGTAGGAGAGCAATACTCATGGCCAATAGGGCGAGGTTGAATTCATAGCCATGGCCCTTTCCAGGAGTAATCGACCAGTTCAAGAAAAAGCCATTCATAAGATGGACCTTGATAATTGCCGCAACCATGTCGGCGGCGAGCCCGGCGGCGGCGATCCGGGTGAGGAAACCAATGAGCACTGTGAGACCGCCGAAAAATTCAGTGCCCACGACGATCAAGGTTAAATAGGATGGCACGCCCAGGGATCTTTCGAAGGCTTCGATGGTTGTTTGAAGTCCCGGCCCACCCCAGATGCCGAAGAGTTTTTGACCTCCGTGGGCGATGAAAATGATGGCGAGTGCCAGGCGGATTACAACTGGAGCCCACGGTAGAAGCTCTCTAGCGTTCGTCGGAAACATCTTGGCCTCCTTTGGTACGGCGGCGTGCAAGTCCTCTATACCTTACCGGAGCCTGGATTTTAAACTTGCGGTTTGGGTGCCGGCACCCGGTCGCCTGAACTTTATTGCTGCGGTGACGATTCCTGGGTTTTGGTTGACCCATCGCCGGGCGACAACTTATCGGCGCGACTTTATGCATTGCCAAGCAGAGGAGGGATGACCGTTGGCTCAGCAAACCATCAGAGAAGGTGAGAGGGATATCTTTCTTGAGGCCCCACCGGCGCCAAGGCGGGGAACAAGATTTTTCGTTATCATCGGTATCGCTTTACTGCTATTGGCGTGGTCCTTTCAAGGGGCAAAGCTCAGGCCTGGGGAACTGATTCAAGGCATCCCACAGATCGCGGTTACCGTAGGCCGCATGCTGCCACCTGATTTTTCCAAGGTGACCGATGCCAAGAGTTATTTTTTCCCAGATAATCTGTCGCTGACGGAACTCTTGCTGCCGTTGCCGCTCGCCGCATCGCAGGCGCGCAGCAAACAGCGCTGGTGGGACAATACGTTCCCGCAAACCGTTGTGGGCGCCACTTTGGAGACTGTGCAGATGGCCTTAGCCGGAACGTTCCTCGCGTTGTTTGTCGCCTTTCCCGTCGGTTTTCTCGCCGCACGCAACACCACGCCGCATCCGCTTGTTTACCATATCGTGCGCGGGACACTAAACTTTCTGCGCACCATTCCAGACCTCGCGCTTGGCCTTGTTTTCGTTGCGGCGGTGGGTCTCGGCGCCTTTGCCGGCACGTTGGCCTTGGCGATTCACACCGCGACCGTGCTCGGGAAGCTCCTTTCGGAATCGGTGGAGAATATCGATGAAGGCATCGTCGAAGCGATCCGCGCCACGGGAGCCGGCTACGCCCAGATTCTTTCCTTTGCAGTACTGCCACAAATATTGCCGGATCTGATCTCGTTCACGCTGTATCGGCTGGAGACCAATATTCGTGCCGCGTCGGTTTTAGGCCTGATCGGTGCCGGCGGCATTGGCTACTTGATGAGCACAAGTTTTCGGACGTTTCAGTATCAAGAAGCAGCCGCCATCGTCGTTGTCTTGATCGCGCTGGTCATGTTGGTGGACACCTTGAGCTCCCGTCTTAGAAACTTGGTCGTGTGAAGCGCCTCTCATGGACTTTATTTTTTCTCTTATGCTAATGTCGCGCAGGAGAAACAACTTTGATGATCCGCACCGTAGGTCTAGTGGCCAAATATCAGGAACCCAAAGCCGCCGATATGGTGCGCTGGTTGGTGCCGTGGCTCAAGCAGCGGGGTAAAAAAGTTTTAGTGGAGAACGGCATTGCCCGCACGGGGGCAACCTCCTGTACCAAGAAAAAGATGGCGACCAGGGCTGACCTGATCATTTCTCTGGGCGGTGACGGAACACTGCTCAATATCGCGCCCCTAGTGGAGCGGCCCGACGTACCGATTTTGGGCGTGAATTTGGGGGGGCTCGGTTTCATTACGGAAGTCGCCGTGGACGAGCTTGAGTCCGTTGTTACCAAAGCGTTGGAGGGTGACTACGAAGTCGAAAAACGGATGACCTTGGAGATCCGCGTTCACAGCAAGAAGCGGAAACCTTACCAATTTCGCGTGCTCAACGACGCGGTGATTGCCAAAGGCGCCCGTAGCCGTATCATCGACCTGGAAACCTATGTCGGTGACGATTACCTCTGCACTTACCGGGCCGACGGATTGATTATATCCACGCCCACCGGATCCACCGCCTATTCTCTTGCCGCGGGCGGACCGATCCTAGAGCCTACGTTGAGCGCCATCGTGGTCGCTCCAATCTGTCCGCACACTCTGACCCATCGACCTATCGTGGTCCCCGGCAACGCAGCGATCCATGTCACTTTGCGCTCCTTCGGCGATACCGTGATTCTCACTCCCGACGGACAGCCGGGCGTGAGGTTGAATAACGGCGACAAGGTCGAGGCGTGCGACTACGGCCTGCCGGTTTCCTTGATCAAGGCTCCTTCGCGAAGCTACTATGAGATCCTGCGCGATAAACTGAAGTGGGGCGAGCGGTAAGCTGGCTTCAATATGCTGCGTGAGCTTCAAATCAAGAATTTTGCGGTGATTGACCAGGCAGCGCTGGAGCTGGGGCCGGGACTGAATGTTCTCACCGGTGAAACCGGGGCTGGCAAGTCGATTATTCTCAATGCCCTAGGGCTGATCTCCGGCGGGCGCGCTACTTCGGACGTGATCCGGCACAATGAAGAAGAGGCGACCGTGGAGGCAATGTTTGATGACGTGCCGGAAGGGGTCAAACAAAAACTCCAAGAGGCAGGATACGGGACTAACGACGAGCTCATCATCAGACGGGTCGTCAGCCGCTCCGGAAAAAATCGGATCTACTTGGGCGGCAGTCTCTGTCCACTCAATTTACTGTCGGACCTCGGCCCTTCCATTGTCCACATTTACGGCCAACATGAGCACCACACGCTGCTCAAACCTGAAACCCACCTGGGTTTGCTCGATGCCTTCGGAGGCATCGCCGCGGAAGGCGAGGAGATGAGCCAGAAGTTTCACGCGCTGGCAACCGCAACGCAACGTTTGCAGAAAGCGCGCGAAATCCTGGAAAAGGGTAAGAAGGAAGAGGAGTTGCTCGCCGTCCAAGCGGAAGAGATTGCGCACGCTCGTTTGCGGCCGGAGGAGGAAGGAGAGCTTCAGGCGAAGAAAAATATTTTGCTACATGCTGAAAAGCTTTACCAAGGCTGTCTGGAGGGCGAGGAGCTTCTGTATGAAGGTGAAAACGCTCTGGTGAGCCGGCTGGGACGGTACGGCAGCAAGCTCCGCGAGTTGGCCAATATTGATGACGGCCTGCAGCCCACTGTCGTGCTGCTCCAATCCGCGCTGGCGCAGCTGGAAGAGGCCAACGCGGAACTCCGCCGTTACGCCGAACGGGTCCACTTCGAGCCTGGCGCGTTGGAACAGGTCGAGGACCGGCTAGCGGAGATTCACCGGCTCAAAAGGAAATACAACGGCACCGTCGAAGAGATCCTCAGGATGCAAGCCGAGGCGGTCAGAGAGCTTCAGGCGCTCGACAGAAGTGAAGAAGAAATCTCGGCTTTGGAGAGGTCTTTCGAGACCGCCCGCCACGCGGCCTGGGAAGCCGCGAGCGCGCTATCGGTCAAGCGGCAGCGCGTGGCGAAGCGATTCAAAAAGGAGATGGAGAAAGAGGCAAAACAATTGGGGATGCCCGATACCGTCTTCGAAGTCCATTTCATCGATTTGTCGGACGCTGAGGACGCGCCTCCCTTCATCCTTGCGGGAAAGAAACTCGGCGAACTAGGGAGCGACCAGGTCGAGTTTTGCTTTTCGCCGAACCGCGGCGAGCCGCCCAAGCCCCTTGCTAGAATCGCCTCCGGCGGCGAGCTTTCCCGCTTGATGCTGGCGATCAAATCGCTTGCGCTCACAGCCGGTGGGAGTCCGACCCTGCTCTTCGATGAAGTCGATGCCGGTATCGGCGGCGGCGTTGCCGAGATTGTCGGGAAAAAACTCAAACAGGTCGCTGCCTCCCACCAGATCCTGTGCGTTACCCATCTGCCGCAGATTGCGGCTCTGGCTGACTCGCATCACATCGTACGCAAAGAAGTTGTCAAAGACCGGACGTCAACGACGGTTGACAAGCTCAAAGAAGGCGAACGAATCGAAGAGGTAGCGCGCATGCTGGGCGGCATCAAAATTACTGAGAGAACCCGACGCCATGCCGAAGAAATGGTCAGGAGCAAATAAGAGCGGTACTTTCACTTGCCCCCTCGCAATGCGCCGAAAATAAAAAAACCCCAACTAAGCTTTTTGATTTGTTTGGTGGAGCCGATCGGGATCGAACCGACGACCTCTTGAATGCCATCCGATTTCAGGTCGTGACTACAGCCTACCAAGAACAGTAAAGCCCAAGAATCTAAGGACAAGCGGTTTTCTTTACTTGGACGATATATCCACTTGCCTACGTTCGTTCTCGGACAAAAGGCGGACAGTTATCGAGTTTGTCCGCTTGATACGTAGTTCAAGAGGTCTATCTGAACCCCTTGGACTTACAGCTATTTTTTACTCCTGTCCGTGAATTGTCCGTCTCTTTTCGAGAAGGAGACGGCAATGGAAAAAAGACTGAAATGTTTAGTTTGCCAGCATGAGAAGTGTAGCGAGTGTGTTGACTGTGCAGAAGATCGCGGAAAGCTCGGATTGTGGATTACCTGCTGCCGATGTGGGTTTGGTGCCGTGGCTTCGTTCTGGCACCCGGAAGCCTTCGAGCAAATCACGCGGGTGTTTTCCGGTTCTGGTGTTTGCCAGTATTGCCGGCACCTGCGCTGCGAAACGTGCGAGCCTGACTTATGGCCGAATCTAG
>Ga0209857_1000075_pt1 | contig 20679 bp, 27 predicted proteins | sample GWRWN1_10_20_FD_187226 | JGI IMG/M metagenome (GOLD analysis project Ga0209857, IMG submission 187226) | Riverbed sediment microbial communities from areas with no vegetation in Columbia River, Washington, USA - GW-RW N1_10_20 (SPAdes)... | ecosystem: Environmental > Aquatic > Freshwater > River... | reverse complement strand
CAACAAGGTCAGCAACAGGAGCTGGAGAAAAAAAATTAGCGGTAGGCGAAGTCTTCCCAACGGTCGGCCACCTGCGCGCGCACCGGGCTCGGTGAACAGCAGTAGGCTCGAAAAGATGACCCGCTTCGGCTTCCGTCTGATCAGGTATGGAATTATCAGGAGCGGCAGTGCCAAAAGGCCGTACAAAGCCGCGGGATTTAGAAATTCCATAGTCTACTTGAAAAGCCCAATGGCCGGCAGGGTTGCAAAGACGAAATCGTCCAGCTCGCGGTCGGTCACATAGAGCGAATAATGGATACCGCTTTGATGGCAGAAGCTACGGATTTGTGAATTGTGCTGCGCCAATTTAGCTTGGTAGTCTTGCCGCGCGCCGGTATCCCATTGGAAGCCAATTTCGGCGTTGGTTTCACTGTCAACGATACGCAACCCGCCATCAGAAAATGGCGGATCGACTTCCTGTCGGGTCAATATTTGGATAACCGCGATATCGAGATTGAAGGCGCGCAACACGTTCAGCCCTTGTTGGTACGATGCCGCAGGCATCAAAAAGTCGGAAATCAGAATCGCCTTTCCGGGCCGGCGCAGGCTTCTTAGGTGTTCCGCCAATGCCGTAGCTAGCTCCAAAGGCCCCTCTGGAGTCGGTGACGTGATGAATTTGATGCAATCCGTGATCCGGCGCCGCCCACGATAAAAAGGTGAGGCCGCATGGCTGAAGGAGTTGCCGAGTAGATGGAGTTTGACGTGATCGTGATTTGCCAGGACGACATAGGAAAGGGCTGCGGCGATGTTGGTCGCCGGGAGAAATTTTTGCTTGGCCGATGGAAAGGCCATGGATGCACTGGCATCGACAAAGATGTAGGCAAAGAGATCGACCTCTTCACGGAATAATTTTATGTACAGCCGGTCGCTGCGAGCATAGATACCCCAATCGAGGTAGCGAAGATCATCCCCCGGCGCGTATCTCCGGTAATCGGCGAATTCCAGACTGGTGCCCCGCCTGGGGGAGGAGTAGTTCCCGGTGTGGCTGCCCAAGAACTCTTTTCTCGTCCGCAGCCTGAGAGTTTCCAATTGGCTGAGAAATTGCGGCGTAAATGGCTCAGGCAACATTAGACGTTAGGTCAAAAACCGGCGTAAGCAATCGGATCGTCGAGCCCGGCCTCCTTGAAACCTTTCAAACGGAGTTGGCAACTGTCGCATAACCCACAAGCCCGTCCATCCGGTGCGGGATCATAGCAACTCCAAGTGAGACCATAGTTTATGCCAAGTTCAACCCCTTTTCTAATGATCTGAGCCTTGGTCATTTCAATCAGGGGGACGTGAATCTTGACCCGAAGCTTGCCTTCCACTCCGGCCTTGGTCGCCAGATTGGCCATCGTCTCGAATGCACGAATGTATTCCTCTCGGCAGTCCGGATAGCCACTGTAATCGAGCTGGTTGGCGCCGAAGAAAATATCGCCGGCTTCGATACGTTCCGCTAAAGCGAGAGCAAAAGCGAGGAAAATCGTATTCCGGGCCGGCACATAGGTGACGGGTATACCGTCGGTCATTTCTTTTGTGCTCCTGCCTTTGGGCACCTCGATCTGGTCGGTGAGCGCTGAGCCGCCGATGGCGCGGAGATCGAAATCGGTCACCCGGTGGGTTTTCGCTTTTAAAAATTCCACTAGTTTTTTTGCGGCCTCGATTTCCCGCTCATGGCGCTGACCGTAGCGAAAGCTCAGGGCGTGAAGTTGGAAGCCTTGCTGCTTGGCTATGGCGGCGGCTGTGGCGGAGTCGAGTCCGCCGCTAAGGAGAATGACCGCGTCTATGCCTATCATTTTTGCGGCGAGGCGATTTTTGCCCCTTCTACAGGGTACCGTTTTTGATACCAGCCGACGATGCCCTCGTCGAGGACTTTCATGTTCCGGTAACCCTTTTCGTAGAGGATGCCATAGGCCAAACTGGCCAGGTGATGAGGGCAAGCTCAATACAAGATGACTAATCGATCCTTGGGAATGTTTTGCAAATAAGCATTGAACTCCGGCAGAGGCGCGGAGAGCGCGCCCAAGATATGCACCTCGCGATACTCTTCCTCGCTGCGCACGTCGATGATCATAGGTTTCTTTCCCGCCGTGATCTCCTGCACCAGCTCGTCGACGGATATGAGTGAGAAGTTCGCCGGGGGCGATTGTTGGGCGAATTGGGGATACTTTGACGGGTCAGCCGTCGCCGGTTGCGGCGTGACCAGGAGGAGCGCCAGGCTCGCAAGGACGAAGAAAAAACTCCGTTTCATGGCTTGCCTCCTGCGCTTTTGTATTTGCTGAACAGCGCCAAGGCATCTAGGTTCTGGGTACCCGTGTAGCGCTGGCCGTTGATCACCCAGGTGGGGTAGCTCTTTATCCCCGCTTCATTGCAGACCGCGGTTTGCTTCGACCCCGGGCCCGCGGAGCTGCACTCGACATAAGGAAGCCGTCGCCCGGAGGCGCCGAAGAGTTCCTTCTGCTCGGTACAGTGGGGACACCAGGAAGCTCCGTAAAATTTAGCGTTGCTCTGCGCGAGATGCTCCGCCAGGCCGCGGATCCAAGGATCTTCGGGACCAGGGGCTTTGCCCAAATAGCCCGCATAGTGGAGATGAAGCGCGACAACAATGACGAGCGCCGCGCCCACGGTCTTGCCGAGCCACGGGCCCCAGGAGAAACGGGGCAGCTGGGTGGGCTTTTGGAAGAGCAAGGTGACAAAAATCACCGTCATCAACCCCAAGGAAGTTAGACAGTAGGGGCAGGCGGCCTGCAAGACGAAAAACGAGATGCCGGTGAGGTATAAGCTGTAAAGGAGCCCGGCGATGGTGACGAACCAGGCAAACTTCCACTGGCTGTCAACGTATTTGTTCCAGGCGATGGCCGCCAGCAAAGCATAAGTGAGAAAGCCCCAGAAGGCAGTCGGCATTCCGAGCAAGGTTGACCAGCGGCTATTCAAGACAACGTCGCAGGCACTGCCCACCGTGCAGCCGGCCACCAGCTTTCCTTGCCACGCCGTGAAAGTGAGATAAGCGGTCAACCCCATGCCGATTAAAGCAAGAATAAAGAGTGGCCAGTTTGGGCCGTCACGCAATAAGCCTTGCTTGTCCGTTCTCACGTTGGGTTTCTTATTCTTGGCTGGCTTGGCCATGTGAGCTACTCCTGTTATCCGTTAATCAAAGTTGCGACGTCTGCTTTCAGCCGTTGCAACGCCTGCGTGTCTCGACTGTCGTAGTAACCGCGAATCTGCGCTTGTTTGTCGATCAAGACGAACCTGGGACTATGCATAATGACGCTACCCACGTTGCCGTCGCCGGGTAGAGCAACCGCGCTCAACCTGAATCCCTCTTGCACCAGCCGACTTATTTCTTCCTTGGCCCCGGTGAGAAAGAGCCAGCGCTGCGCGTCGGCCTTATATCGATCGGCATAGCGGGACAGCACTTCTGTTGTATCTTTTTCCGGATCCACGGAGAAAGAAACCAGTTTGAGTCCCGCTCTATCTTTCCATTGCTCTTGAAGCTGGGCCATTTCCGCGGTTTGTATCGGACAGGTATCTTGGCAGGTGGTGTAGATAAAGTCGGCGATCCAAATCGATCCCCGGAGGTCGGCGAGAGTGGTCGCCTTGCCACTCCGCTCGACCAACGAGAATTCAGGCACCGAGCCATAACGCTGGAGCCCTTCAAGGGACTTGGCATCCCACCCCGTAAGTCCCGGTCTCGGCGCAAGCTTCAGCCAAAAGAAAGTACCGAGGATAATCCCCAGGCTTAGGACGGAGACTCCCAACAGAAGAAAACGGGCTTTTGAGAAATTCATAACGACAAACCGGGGCTCCAAAGAATTCTACCGACTAATTTACCGTTTGTGTAGAGGCGGCCAAGCTTCCCTTTGCGGTCGTTCTTGCTGGGAGGCGGCCTCCGACCTCGGGGGGTGGGAGCGCTGGCCGTAGGCGCCTCGCCTGTTGGTGCACTGGCTATCGGTACTTTATTATTAGTGCTTGGTCGGCTCGTGATCGGTCGCTCACGAATCTGACGACTTGAGATCGATGAACTCGTGGTCGCTAGACTCCACGTCACGGAGTCACTAACTGTGCCAAGCACACTCGCGGTTGAAAATGAGCGGGCGAAGAAACAAGAAAGTGAACGCTTTGACCAACTCACCACACTTGATCGAGCCAAACAGTAAAAGCCAGGTCTCTTGATTCTTATTTTCCAATCGTGACAAGGTAGTCGCGAAATTTTCTGGCCCGTCCTACCTTTCGCCGCCCGCGATTGAGATTTCAACGTAAAAATCCTAGTAGGGGAGAAAGGCTCCCGAGATTGAATTTGCAAGACCAAACTCAGGTGAATAAGAGGGTCCGCAGACTTACCCTCATCAATTCCGTAATCGGGATTTCCATAGCTGGAATTTCTACCCGGATATTTATGATCTCCGTACCTACCCTGGCGACAGCTCTGGGAACGGACATCCTTGGGATTTCTTGGGCCCTCATCGTTTATCAGGTGGCTGGGATAGGGCTAGGCGTCGTTTGCGGTCGCCTGGGGGACATATACGGCCATCACAAGATGTACGGCTTTGGCATGGCCATGATGGCGGTTGGCTCGCTTCTCTGCGGGCTTTCACAGGATGTTTTCCAATTGATCCTGTTTCGATTTTTGCAAGGAGTTGGCGGTGCGATGATTCAGTCTTCCGGTCGCACCCTGGCTTTCAAGTCCATGCCCAAGGGATCTGAGGGAAAGGCCCAGGGACTGATGGCGATGTCGCACCAGTTTGGTTTTTTTGTTGGTCCGCCCATCGGCGGTCTCATCATTGATCTGGTCAACTGGCGCGGGATCTTCTTCTTATTGTTGCTGCCAAGCCTGGTTGGCATGGCGCTTTCCTTAATGACCGGACGCTCCGTTGCGGAACCTGCTGCGCGATCCCGGTCGGTGGATTACCTGGGAGCGTTGCTTTTCTTCGGATTAACGATTCTCGCCACCATGCTCCTGGATCAAAAAATCGCGGAGGTCATCGGTGCGGGTAACCAAGCGCTGCTCGTTTTGACTTTTGTGGGGCTGCTTTGGGGCTTTGTTTACCACGAGAAGAAAACCCCGAGCCCGATGATCGATCTCACTTTTTTCTCGACCCCTGTTTTTGGCTACGGCTCCCTTGGTCTCCTCATGGCTTGCATCACTCAAGGGCTCACCACGTTTGTCACGCCTTTCTATCTCCAGGACGTGCTGAAGCTCTCGCCCACGTTCATCGGGATGATCTTTCTTGTCCCGTCGCTCCTCAGCATGGTGCTATCGCCTGTGAGCGGCGCCATGACCGATCGTATCGGCGCCCGCTTCCTTTTGATCATGGGCGTGCTAGTCCTGATGGTTGCTTTTTTAATTGGGGCCAATCTTCGGGCCGACTCCCATTGGATCTTGCCCACCACTTTGTTGGCGCTTGTGGGTATCGGCTCCGCCTTTTTCAATACGCCTTCACAGGCGGTGATGGTGAGCTCACTCCCTAAAGAACATTGGGGCATAGCCATAGGTATTATCAATGGGATATTTGGCCTGGGACACATGCTCGGCATTTCGCTGAGCGGGATTTTTTTGACGTTGGCTTTCCGATTCTATTCCGGGGATCCGGGGACAACCCCCAACCCCGGGGACACTCATGTTTTCGTCGCTTCGATGAACGTGACCTATCTGTTTGCTCTTGGAATCAGTTTTGTCCCGTTGCTGACCTCAATAAAGAGCAAGAAGATCATTTTGACAGGCACCTAACTAAAATGAGAGTCAAAATTACTGGGGTTCTCGCCGGGACATAGTCGAGGATTTCGAAACCGCCCTTGAACAATTCCGTGAGATCTCTGCGGATTTGGGCCCAGGCCAGGTTGACATGACACGTCGTACTCGGATACTTTCTGTCTCGAAACCGTCTTTGGCGGACTGGTTTCTTGTGCCGGCCTAGTTTTCCAGATATTTTTAGCCGGCTCGCACGCGACTGGTCGAGGGTTATTTTCAATTATCCAGTTATCGTGCACACCGTCGGTGTAGCGCGACAGATAGTAACAAGGGAGGAGGATCGAAATGTTGTCACAGATTCGTATTTACACGATCAACAAGGGCGAGATGGACGCGTTCCTCAAGCACTTCAAAGAGGAAGTCATGGTGGTGCATGAGCGAATCGGCGTGCCCATTGTCGGCACGTGGGTGAACCGTCCGCAGAACGAGTTTATTTGGATCAGGAACTACGCGGATAAGGAGGACCTTGAAGCCAAGGGTAAGGCGTTTCAAGCGGAGGTAGCGAAGGCAGGGATTAAGCTCGGAGCAAACGTCGCAAAGATGGAAGTACGCGAGGTCGAAATGGCGTTCACCCCGGCGGCGACGCGCTCCTAAACCCCGTTGGCGGTGGGTTCTACGACGCTTCGTGCAGATGTTTTTGAGGCATCCTCGGTAAATCGCTTCTTTAGCTTGCTAAACGTCATTCGAAGTCACGTAAGCCCAACCTATAGGAGAGAAAAGGGACGCGAGTCGTTTCTCGCTCCTAAATTAGGACCATCTCATTAACCGGAGAATTTCCCAGCTTCGACATCTTCCGGCTCAGAAACGAAAACCTCGCAGAATCCGCAATCTTCCCATTGCCGACATTCCCGCCAAGGAAATCGTCTAAGATCTCGAAGCCGCATCGAACAACTCCGCGAAATCGCCGCTGACTTGGGTGCAGCACACGTGAATCCCAAAGCGACAAAGGAAAACCGAGCCCGCACCATGAAGATCTATGCATTTGACGTCGATGACACGCTAGCAGTTTCCGGTGGTCCGATTAGTATTGTAAGCGTTGGCAGTCTTAAACCACAAGGACACATCGTCGGGCTGAACGGCAACTGGGCCGTGGTAGTTCAAACGGTTCCGCTCTGGCATCGGATTTTCAGCTTCGTTGGCCCGATGGAAATGTCGAAGGACACTTTTCTGAACCAGCTAAAAACGCACATACCAGCAGACGATTACATCATGGTCGGCAACATCAAAGGGGTAAGCGGCGCATCCGACGACGAGGGAGCAGCTAATTTAGCCGGATGGCGGTTCATCAAAGAGAGCGACTTCGCAGCCGGAGCGCGGTAGGGCGGAGAACGAACGTCCGGGCCTTCTTTTGACGCTCCTGCCACGGAGAAATAAGGACACGTTCTTGAAAATGCTTTTTTGGAAGGAACAATGGCGATATTCGAATCATTGGCAAATGCGTTGAGAGTGCTCGCGGTGGGTGACCGCGTTAAGGTTACCCTTCGGCCGGAAACCGGACAGTTCCCAAATCCTATGGAAGGGCAAATCACGCAGAAGGATACTTCAGGAAACTTTTCATTAGAGTCGGAACAAGGCGTCATTCAGGTTAGCGCTGGTGACATCCTTTCAATTACCAAACTGCCACGGTAGGCCTGACTGCACGGGTCTAGCTCAGTATTGCTTTCCGAAATCTGCTCTTGGGAGAACGTGGAGGTCCTTACTCCTGAAGGCAATCTCTCTACGTACACTTTCAACAAGCACGTTATCAAACATCACTTCCGTACCAGGTGCGGCTACCGGACGACCTAGCCAAGGCAGGCGGCACCATCGAGAACGCCGTCAAGAAATACATGAGCGATCGAGCGTCATCTATTATAACTAACGCAGTTCGAGCGGTTGGCGAACTGAATCTTGTACAGCTGTTGAGCCCAAAGCCAAATAAGCATAAACTCACTCCTGTTGGATCTCGCGATAAAAGGGGCGTACAATGCTTGAGCCAGCGGGCCCGTTGACGCTACAGTTCCTCGCCTGGGTCGCAAGTCGTCGTCGAACCTACGCCGAGGCCATGGAGGCTTGGCAGACTTCGTGCCCTCGGCATACCGTGTGGGAAGACGCGTTGATAGACGGTCTTATCCAAGTCCAGAGTCAAGGTTCGTCGCGTCAATCTGATGTGATTCTTACCGCCAGAGGCAGAGCCATCCTCGACGAGTGCAGTCACAAATCGATTCAGACTGATTAGCCACTCTGCACCTAACCAGCCAATTTTGCGAAATCGCCATAGATCTACCGATCGAGACGAACGCAGAAACTGAGCCGAGAAATGATTCGCGGTGACGGTGAGCGGAGTCCTTTGGCTATGGATCCATCGTTTTACTCGTAAATCTCCCCGATTCCGCCGCCCGGGAAATCGCCGAAGACATCGAGGCCGCATTCAGGGGCCTTCCCTATCTGAATCATTCGAGCTAGGATCTCCTTAGCGAGGAGATATAGTGTGGGGAAAGCGTAAAGATCGAGTTTTGTCATAAGCGTGGGCTCTGGCCATAGCTCACGGGGAGGCGATCATGGCAATAACGTTGAATCATACTATTGTGCCGGCACGTGACAAGGAAGCTTCGGCCCGTTTTTTCGCGCAGATCTTTGGTCTCAAATACGAAGGGCCAATGAGCCATTTTGCTCCGGTTCGAGTTAATGGCGAGCTTACCATGGATTTCGACAACGCCGAGTCTTTTGAACGGCACCACTATGCTTTTCATGTGAGCGACGAGGAGTTCGACGCGATCTTCAAGCGCGTGCAAGAAGCGGGAATTTCCTGGGGCAGTGATCCGTGGAGTCGGGAGAATCGGCAACTGAATACGCGCAAAGGCGGCCGGGGGGTTTATTTTTGCGATCCCAACGGCCACGTGCTGGAACTTCTTACCCGCGCCTAGCGCTCTAACCCGGGTTATTTACACTCTCCTGAAGGTTTCAGGCTCAACTCTCCGAAGCAGTGTCTAAGCGTGGCCGCAGGGCTTTCGCCGTTTTGCGTGAAGAAACCACCGTTGACATTCGGTGGAGGTTATAAAATACTCGCACAGTTTGTTTAGGATTCGACGAGGGTTGAAAAAACGTGAAGAGCCTATCAAAAAAGATTTCAAGAGACCTCCCACTGTCCCTGATGCTTCGACTCATACCTGCATTCGTCTGTTCTACAGCCGCCATGATCGTACCAGGAATTCACGGATGGTTGGTAGTCGCTGTTTTTTCGCTCCTCGTGAGCTGCTCGTCGGCTCCCCCGATTGCCTTTCAGAACACTTCCCACCGGCAGGTTTACAGCCTCAACCTAGAAGATCTGGAAAAACTGCAATTCTACATCTCGAGGGACGTGGTGGCGCAATATCAAGATGCCACCGGTACGAAGTCCCTGCTGTTACCCAGATTGACTCCCGGTGTAGTAACGAGCGCAGGTCCCAATTGGCTTAAGGTCAGCTTTAAGGAGGGAGGTGTCGACGTCCCCTTCATTACGGACCCGAACCAGTACGACGGCCGGTACTGGATTGCTACCGAGGTCGATGGGAGCAAGGACTTCAAGAAGGTCATGGACCTTCCCGACAAATCTATTCTTTACAAGGGAACTCGCTACAAGCTAGTTTCCGGAGACGATGCCATTCTGCTCTTCGACTGGGATGGCTGGAAAAGCCTTGTCGAGACGCGCACAGTTACCGAGGGGCGACGAGTGGGGGACATGTAAGCTGGTGAAAATTCTGGGGTCATCCAAGGCGGTGCCGTAGGAGAATGCTTTCTTTACTTTCCTTTTCCTGCTGGCTTGGCAAGACGAAAGTCTCAAGGAATCCGCCAGCCGATATCCTTGATCAAGGAAACGGTCAAAGACTTTGAAAGCGCCTCGAATAGCGCTATGGAGAGTGAAGCGTGCAGCAAGAGAATAGCCAGAAAAAGTTGGCGGTGTTAATCGATGCAGACAATACTCAGCCCGCAATCATCGATGCATTACTAGCTGAGATTGCAAAGTATGGTATTGCGAGTGTCAGGCGCATCTATGGTGATTGGACCACTCCCAATTTGAGGGGATGGAAGGACGTTCTTTTAGAGCAAGCGATCCAGCCGATTCAACAATTCCGATATACAGTCGGAAAAAATGCGACTGACAGCGCATTGATCATTGATGCGATGGATCTGCTCTACACAGAGAAACTCGATGGCTTCTGCATCGTGTCGAGCGATAGTGACTTTACGCGCTTGGCATCCAGAATTCGAGAGGCGGGTCTTATTGTCTATGGCTTTGGTGAAAAAAAGACGCCCAAAGCGTTTTTGGGTGCCTGCGACAAGTTCGTCTATACGGAAATACTACGCGAAGATGAACCGAGCGGTCCGCGGGGAAGGAAAAACACTAGTGATCTGAACCAGGATACAACACTGGTTAATCTGTTGAGAAACGCTGTGGAGGATTCCGCCAGCGAAGACGGCTGGGCCTATTTGGGCCAAATGGGTCAACATATCGCCAATCAAGCTCCTGAGTTTGATCCGCGCAACTATGGTTACAAGAAGCTCGGCGACCTGGTTAGAGCAACTCAGCTTTTTGACGTGGATGAACGACGTTCTGCCGATCAACCGGGGATATCGGTGTACGTGCGGGATAAACGAAAGAAACTGCCAACAGCTGCAGTTTAGGATTGCTAAGCGCTAAGGTCAGGGTGGCCTCTTTCCTTGACAGTTGGCCTTGGATTACTCGCTTCATCTGAGAGATATGAGAGACGTCACAAAGGGATGGGAAGAAAAGTATGCCTTTGCTGCAAGCTTTTAAAGCCATGGTCGTTTCAGAAACGGCCGACCAGAAATTCATCAGAGAGATAAGACAAAAGGAGTGGTCCGACTTGCCCGCCGGCGAATTGTTGATCGAGGTCAAATATTCTTCGTTGAACTACAAGGACGCGCTGTCGGCGTCCGGCAACAAGGGCGTAACCAGAAAATATCCGCACACGCCGGGGATCGATGCGGCAGGAGTGGTCGCCACCAGCTCGACTTCCCAATTTGGCGCTGGCGACCAGGTGATCGTCACCGGGTTTGATCTCGGCATGAATACCGCCGGTGGTTTTGGCCAGTACATCAGCGTACCCGCGTCCTGGGCGGTGAAGTTGCCGCAAGGTCTGACATTGAAAGAGAGCATGGCCTATGGTACGGCGGGTTTGACGGCGGCTTTATGCGTCATGCGCTTGATGGCGTTTGGGCTCTCAAAGGATTCCGGGGAGGTGCTCGTCACCGGCGCCACCGGAGGCGTGGGGAGCGTCGCCGTCGGCATTCTTGCAAAGCTCGGCTTTAATGTTGTCGCCGCCACCGGAAAGACCGACGAGAGGGATTTTCTTGCGCGCCTAGGCGCCAAAACGATCATCTCTCGGGAAGAAGCGAACGATACTTCGGGCAGGCCGCTGCAAAAAGGCCGCTGGGCCGGCGTCGTCGATGCGGTGGGCGGTAACATTCTCGCCACCGCCATTAAATCGACGAAATACGGTGGGCTCGTTGCGGCCTGCGGCAACACGATGTCGGCGGATCTAGCCGTCAGCGTCTATCCTTTTATTCTCAGGGGCGTGAGCCTGCTTGGGGTCGATTCAGTGGAGATACCGATGAACACTCGCTTGCGCACTTGGCAAAAGCTTGCGCAAGACTGGAAGTTGGATCTATCCCGTTTCGTTTCCGAATGCGCCTTGGAAGAATTGAGTCCGAAGATTGATCTGATTCTGAAAGGCGGCATCCGAGGAAGAGTGGTGGTGGATCTAAACCGCTGATTCGTGGGAGGTTGATCGCTTGTAATACTTCTTCGCTTGACAGGTGCTGGCTCTATGGTACTAAGTAACCGTCCATTTGAAGGAGAATTCAGAGGCTTTGCAAATTGAAAGGAGGATTTATGGCGGCTGTGACGTCATTGGGTCATGTGGGTCTTTACGTGCGCGATATCGAGCGTTCCAAAGCATTTTATCGGGATATCCTTGGCCTGAAGATCAGCGACGAGAATCCCAAGACGGGCAGTACTTTCATGACGGCTAAGAGCCGGCTGGAAGAGCACCACGAGTTGCTGCTGGTACCGGGCCGAGAGGACGGCAAAGTCGTGCAGCAAATCTCTTTCCGATGCGCCAGTCTCGCCGACGTCAAAGAGTTTTACCGAATGTTTTTGGAACACAACGTACCGATCGTTCGCACCGTCAGCCACGGCAATGCCGTCGGCGTTTACTTTAAAGACCCGGACGACAACCAGGTAGAAGTGTATTGGCAGACGGGTGTGGATTGGCCCCAACCCTTTGGCAAGCCGGTGGACTTGACGGCATCGGATGAGGAGATCATCGCGAACTTGACTTAAAGAGCGTGAGAAAAACAGCCGAAGCTTGTCCAAGCTCGAGCATGCCGTGGCTAACTTGTATTACAACGATCGACTTATTGTCGCTCATGCGTCCATCAACCAGAGCACCAAGCTCTGGAGTGCGGGAGCGGAAATTACTTGGAAACGCGATGGCGAACGGCAGTCACACACACTCGGCGGCCTGGCAGATCGATTCAAGACTGCTGAGGAAGCGGAGCGGTTTGTAATCAATCTCGCCAAAACATGGATTGACGCCAGCCCGTAGCTCAGAGACGGCTAAGTTAGGGGCGAGAGAGCACAAGATCCAGAGGTTTATCTTGTGGCTTTGATATTTTTACAGAAGTAGCTGTTCATCTGGTCGTTCATTTCAAACCACCATTTTTTCACTTGCACGCCGTCCGGCCTGAAAATTTGGGTTTCGTATCTTCCCTGCTGGTCTGCAAGATTCGCAACCAGCTTTGAGGCGCAATCGAAAAGCACGATTCTGGGCCACGACTCGACTCTGCCCCGGTCATCTTTGTTAAACGATATGACGTCCGCAGCTGTAAAATCCTTGAACGGCTTGATGGATTCCGGATGAACCAGAGTGATGTGGGTAACGTAGGGATAGAATAACGTCCAAGGAACAATCGGGGCGCTGCCCTTGGTTTCGGAGATCAGTTCAAAGCCTTGCTTGTTCATCTCCTCGATAATGCGTTTGTCCCAACGATAGGTTTCGATCAGACTGTTGAGAATGAGAATTGCAAAAAGAACTGCCAGAATGGCTGCGAGGGGTTTGAGAAACCTCATGACCCACTTACCTATCCCAGTGGAGATCTTGGCACAAAGATGAAAAGGGAGCCAGCTGCTTCAGGGGGCACTCACGGCCCCGGCGGGACTTTGTCGACGAGTTTGCCGTTTGTGTAGAGCTCGTAACCTTTGATGCCGAGTTCGTAGCCTTGGGGCGGATGATCGGACATATCCAAGACGACTAAATCCAGTACAATCGTTGTCTCGCTTTGGGGGTGAATCTCGAAAGGAATCTTGATGGGACCGACGGTGTTTTTGATGTTAGTATTCCGTTGGCCCTTCTTGAGGAGGCCGCTGACTTCCTTGAGCTTGAGATGAATGGCGTCGAAGGCCCCTGTGTTGAGACTGCCGCGAAAGATCCGAACGCTATTTTTGCCCACGTACTTTGTCAGGTCGATGACTTCAGGAGCGGGAGCCAGGCCCTTCCAGCCGCTTTGCCAAAACTTGAGTCCGGGCTTGGGGCTGATCAAGAGCTCACCGACGGTGAGGGTGAGTTGCGAAAAGTCGCCGATGGCCTCGCGATGATCTTTGATTCGAACTTCGAAAGTGCCCTGACTTTCCGCCGCTCCGGCCGCCGGCGCCGCGAGAAAAAGAGCCAAAATGAGGGGCAGGATCCCCCTGTGGATGCTGTTCATCACCGGTGCGAGGATGCCAGCGAAGCCATATCCTTGAGAATTTCTTTTTCCCCCCACTTGTCCGTGTAGTAATCAACTCTACGAATTCCGCGCTGATCGATTAGAGTTGTCAGCGTGGTGTGCTGAATCTGACCGTCCGCCGCCTTGCGCACGGTGACGCTGAACTCTTGCCAAACCTTGCCGAGATCTTTCTCGGATCCGGTGAGAAAAAGCCAATGATTGAAATCAGCTTTAAATTGCTCTCCGTAGCTTTTCAAAGCAGCGGGGGTGTCCCGCGCCGGATCGGTGGTGATGCTCAGCAACAGATAGTCGTCTATTTTCTTTTCCCGCAGGGTGCGTTGGATGGTAGCGAACTTCGCTGTCAGCAGCGGGCAAACATCCGGGCAGGTTGTGAAGATGAAAGTCGCCAAAACAATTTTTCCCCGGGCATTTGCGAAGCGGAAAGGCTTGCCGTTCTGATCAACGAGGCTAAACTCCGGCACCGCGGTTTGAGTTGCCTTGCGTCCGATTTCTGGCTTCTTCGGCGAAATGGGCAAATGAGGAAACGCCGGAGCGGCGCAAAGGCTCAATAAAATCGTAGTCGACGCGAGTAGCCGGCTAATGCTCAACTTTGAATTCGTAGGTAACATCGAGACGCTTCGTTCCGTCCGGTATATCACCCCGAACCACGTAGGTGCTGGAATAGCTCTGCTCCTCCCCAGGTGGAATTCTTACCGGCAGAAGCAGGGCACATTCGACGAGGTCCAGATGCTCGGTGAGAGCCGCAGGCTCGACGCGATGGGTAATGCGCGCAAAAACCTCCTTGTCGGTCAGGTTTTTAACACGATAAGCGATGGTAAAAAGTTCGTTCGGTTGGGTGACGGTCTCTTTGATCGTGGGTTTAGCCTCGATGACGCCGTCTTGCGGCACGATGGTCGTGAAATTGACTCTTACTCCGGAGGCCCAGTCGAAGAAGAGACGCCAGCTGCTCCCTTCTCTTACCAAGTTGAATTCTTCTTGTCCTTCAATCACCTCCAAACCGCCTCTTCGCTTCATGCTATCGATGGAAGCCAGCAGCTTCTTTTGCTCATGCGGCGGCAGCGCGTTGAGCCGCTCCTCATCCCAATCCAATAGCAAGGTCCCGAGACTGTTCATATCCGGCGCCTTGAAGGCCAAGGTGATCCGTGCGCGGTTATCATCTATTTTGACCTGCGCTGGGGTGAATTCGATAAACTCGGACAGCTTTTTGGCCGCTTCCAGAGTAAAGCCGGCAAATGGGCCTCGCTCTCGGACGTAAACCCCTTCTTCCTTCAACCGTTTATCCTCTAAAGAAACGAATCGGTAGGCTTGCTTGAAGTCGCGGGAGTAAACGGCCCTCAGGTACTTGGTGAGAATGCGCACTGTTTGCTCGTCCTCTGCCCTATGCAGTCCTTCCGTAAGCACATAGGACGCGGGCAGAACGAGCAATAGCGTTGCCGCGACGAACAAAATAACCGGCTTAAGCTGAAAACGCATCCGTCAATTTCTTTAAGACGCTACCTTGCGTTTACCTAGCGTGCATTATTCACTGAAGAGGGACCGAGGACAGAGCCTCTCCGGTTGCGGGCAATGGGCAAGGAACATGGCCTGCCAATGTCACTTTTTCGCCGGGACGGTCCAGAGGTAGATCGTGCGGCCGTCTACTCGTTCGGTCTTGTCAGGTTTCCAATCCCCCATATCAAAGGCATGGGAGACGACACGGGAGCCGGGCTTCATTTGACTTAGGACGTTGGGCCTGAGTTTCAAGTTCACGTCCGGCAGAAGATACATCGTTACCACCGATGCGCCCGAGAGATCGACGGTCAAGATATCTTGTTGTCTGATTTCAGCGAGTTCCTGCACGCCGGCTTTTCGAATGTTCTCGCGCGATTCTTTCACGAGGTCGCCGTCGACATCGAATCCCACGGCGCGGGCGCCTTTCTTTGCCGCCGTGATGACGATTCTGCCGTCACCGGACCCCAAATCGTAAACCACGTCGCCGGTTTTGACACCGGCCAGCTCGATCATCTTGTCCACGACTTCTTGCGGCGTCGGCACAAACGGAACGATTTTTTTCGATTCAAGATCCTGGGCGTGAGCCGCGCGGGAGGCGAGACTAGGCGCGACCGAATCGAAAGTTGCGAGACCGGTTACGGCCAGGAATAGTGACAGACAGAGCAACACGAAGCGGTTTAATGTTTTCATCTGCTTTATTGCCTCCTCAGTAAACGATGAAGTTTAAATGTGAGCCGCCACCAGATCACTCATTTAATTAATCATAAAAAAAGCAGCGTCGCCAGCGGGTTGCTGAAAAACTCTCTTTTGCGGCTGCTCAAAAAGAGTGCAGAGACGGGGCACTTATTTGAATCGTTGAAAGATTTGAACGGCTTAAACTGCTTTTCCGAAGCCCGCCGCTTCGCTTAATGATTGTGCTTCGGTTTCTCTTCCAACAGCGCGGAAGTATCGCGCAGCAGATCCTTGAGCGGCCACTTCTCGCCGAAGAAATTAAACCGGCGAATCCCCTGACGGTCGATCACTGTAGTCAGGCTGGTGTGCTGTACCAAGCCGCGCCCTTTTTTGATGACTCTGACATCGAAGCCCTTCCATACTTGTTTCAGTTGTGACTCGCTGCCGGTTAAGAAGGCCCAGTTTTGAAAATCTGCGCCGTATCGTTGCGCATAGGATTTCAAAACTTTCGGTGAGTCCACTTCGGGATCGGTGGTAATGCTGACTAAGAAGACGTTGCCGGCAGGTTCGTTCTTGAGGGTGCGTTGGAGCTGGGCAAAGTTGGCGGTAAACAAAGGGCAGACATCCGTACAGGTGGTGAAAATGAAATTGAGCACGACCACCTTGCCGCGCAAGGTCGTTGAATCAAAGCGATTGCCCTCTTGGTTTAGCAAGACAAAGGCGGGAGCCTGGGTGTTCGGCGTTGCCGAAGTCGGCGGAACTTCCCGTGGAGCGCCGGGCACATGAGCACGAAGGTCCAATGGCAACAAGACCAGGAATAATAACGCAGACAGAATGCGCATCTTATTTGAGTAGCCTAAAATCATAGGTCAGGCTCAACTGGTGCACGCCTTCGGGCAAGCCCCCTCTCAACAGATACCTGGCGGAATATTCTTGCTCTTTTCCCGGCTGCAGCGTGATTGGCAGAAGGAAGCCGCATTCGACGAAATCAAGAAAATTAGTAACGTCCCGGGGCTCCAACAGATGGCCGATGCGAGCGACAACGGGCTGACCGGAGCGATTTTTGACCTTGAGCTCAATTTCAAAAAGGTCTCCAGGATGGACGACCACTTCGCTCTTGGACAAAGCTACGTCCAGATCCCCTGCATTGGCGAGCGCAAGCCGGAAGGGTATTTTAACGCCGGTCGCCCAATTGAGAAAAATCCGCCACTCATCGGCTTCTTTGACCAGTTCAAGTTTTTCCTCGATTTCGATCATCTCGAAAGATCCGTCCCGTTTCTTTTTGTCTAGAGTTTCGATGATCTGCGATAGGTCACGGCTCTCCAGCGAATTCAACCGCCGGAGATCCAGATTTAGCAGTAGCGGGGATAATTTGTTGGGCTCTGGGATGCCAAGCTTAGTCACAGCCTGGATCCGATTAGGCGCAATTTGCTTTTGGGTTGGCTTTATTTCAATGAAACTAGCCAGCTTTCGCATGATTTCAAGGGCAGAACCCATGAAGGCGCCTCGTTGTTGGGCGTATCGATTCACATCTCTAACCTTCTGGTCCGCGGTGGAAATGTAACGGTAAGCTTCGATGTAATCGCGGGCGTAAGTCGCGCGCAAATAGCCTTGGATGACCAGTGCGGGATCGCGGAGGTTGGCTTGCTGCTCGGCGGCTTCCAGTTTTGGCCCGGCTGCAATCAGCAGAAAGATCGTGACGATGGCTGGCAGCAGTTTCACTATAAGTTCTCGCGTGTTGTGGAGTTAAGTTGCGTTCGCGGCATTCCGTCTTGGCGCATATTTGTTCTCGAATATGCGCCAAGAGGCACCGGGAACGTTTCCAGCTTGAATTCATAGGTAATGCCGACCTTGCTACCGGTTGCGAGTCCGTCTTTGATCAAATAAGCGCTGGAGATTTCCTGAACCTCGCCGGGTTGAAGCGCCAGCGGTCGAAGTGCGCCGCAGGCGATCATGTCAATATGATTTTCCATGTCCCGCGGCTCAACGTGATGAACAATCCGCGCCACCATCGGCCATTTGCTCCGGTTTTTGATCTTAAGATCGATCTGGAAGGGTTCGTCTTTTCTCACGATGAGCTCCTTTTGGACGAATCGAGCTTCTACCTCGGTAGTCGGAGCTGAATCGGCTTTAAGTGTGACCTTGATTCCCGAGGCCCAATCGAAGAATACCTTCCAGCTTCCTTTATCCGAGACCAGCTCAAATGCCTCCTGGCCTTCGATCATGATCATCTTGCCGTCTTTTTTCATTTTCCCCAACGTTTCGAGCAGCTGCTCTTGCCGCGGCCGTGAAAGCGCATTGAGCTTATCCGGATCCCAATCGAACAACAGGGAAGACAACTCATCGGCGGTCGGGACTCGGTAACCAATCCTGTAGTGAGCGCGGTCGGAGCTCAGCTGCTTCTCGATAATCCAGACCTCCATGCTCGCGGCGAGCGTTTGCGCTAGCTCCAGAGCAAAGCCGGTAAAGTTCTCGGACTGTGAAGCGTAACTCTTTTCATTCCATACGAGTTGGTCCTGGGACGAGATGTATCGATAGGCGTTTTGGTAGTCGTAAGCGTAACTTGCCTTGAGATAAGACTGAACTACGGTAAAGGGATCGTTGTTGGGGCGATGGAGGTGACCGGTCTCAAAAGAAATCGCTGCCACGATCAGCAGAACAACGGCCAGCACAGTGAAGAGCACGGATTTGTCGTGAAGCATAAGAACAATAATTTTCATTAAATCACCAAGCTCGCGTGATCGCCAGCATGTGGACAGACCGATTTGGAGCAGCGATGCAGGCAATGCCCAATTATAGAACGCGTTATCCGGATTTCCTAATCACTAAATTACCGTTTCCCGCGCGCCCGCACGAATAAAGACGCGCCGAAGTACCAGGAATAATATCCTGGCGCTGACATTCTGGAGATTGACCTTCTGGCTCAGGGACGAAAGCCTCGAAGAATCCGACAATCTGCCCGACCCCGACTTCCCTTTGCCCAGAAAATCGTTAACGATCTCGAAGCCCTCGAACAGTTCCGCGAAATTGCCTCGGACATTCTGCTGACGAGCCCTACAGAGAAAGATGAATAAATGAGCGATTCTGAGGGTTAGAAGGCTCATCGAAAAATTGGAATTGCTCTTGGAATCACACCCGGATTTCCTTTACCATCGAGAATTTCTGAAACGTGATATACTGACATATACTGACAGCTACTTGGGGGCATAAAAACACCGGACAAAAAATGGTCAATGATCGCGCGAAAATCGCTTTTTTAATCGTTCTTTTAGGGTGCCTTCTATCCGCTTGTGCGCAAATTAAGGAGGCGGGTAGAACCATTGGTCACACGACTCGGGACGTCGCAAGAGAAATTGGTCATGGGACTCGTGACGCGGCTAAAGCTGTTGGTGAGGGAGTAAAAAAGGTTGTGAAATCAGCGACTGCAGACGAGACCTAAATCTCCAGTAACTGAATAGACGCGTGTCATTGCCGCAATGAAGTCAGATACGACAGAGCGGTGCGCAGAGTATGAGAAGTTCAAGAGGATCGACAACGCCTTCCGAGTTGGCGACCTCACTGCTCTGCGGGCGGCAGTTGACGATCCCGAGAGCGTGCCGAATGGGCCGATGCCGCTTACGATCGGGCCCTGCCTCGATTACGCCATTTACCATAGCCCACTGTCGTTCATTCGCACCCTGCTCGAGATCGGCGCCAATCCCAACCCGGCGGATCACGCCGGATTTCCACCGTTGATCGCGGCGTTGTCGTGCAGCCGGCCCCAGCCAGGTTCTCCTGGAAGACCGGACGTAGTCCAGATCATCGAGCTGCTCTTGTCGTTCGGGGCCGATCCAAATCAGCGCGGCCTCAACGACTACACGCCGTTGCACATGGCGGTAAGCGAACGTAATCTACCCGCGATTGAGCTTTTGCTAAAAGGTGGCGCGGATCCGCGCCTCCGGACACGAATCGACGACTGCGAAACCCCGCGGCAGATGGCCGAGAAAGTGGGTCTTCGTAACATTGTCGAATTACTGGCTGCGCGGGAGGCGCGTTTCACCAGGTGACAGAGCAGGGCTCTGCTGCAGGCTAATTGCGTGACGCGGAAACAACAACCAGATATTTGTTGCGAGATGTACCGGCCGCGTTAATGTGGATCGTTTGGTGCCAAACGACATGATGCGTAGGTCCGGTAGCAAACTTCTTTCGGAAACGCCGGGCACCGGCGAACCCATCAAAAAAGATGATACCGTTAAGGTTTGTTTGAATGGTTGGCTGAACCAAGGTCACCAGATTCAAGAAACCCATCTTTGCGAGGTCATCGTCGGCAGTCGGGACGGTATTTTTTATGTACGTACGTGCGACAACAACTGGCACGGCATCATCATGTTGACCGGTGATAGCGCCCGGTAGAAATTCCATGCAATTGCGATGAGCAGAACATCGAACCAGCGATTCGCCTTTAAGTGACCTCAGTGAAAAAGAAGGATTCTGGCAAGGTTTTGGATTAAAGGGCAGGGCCTGACCGTCCGCCATGCGAACGGTCAGGCCCTCGAGGTGAGGGAACTATCTCTTGCGCAAGTCTGCTTTAAGCTCGCGGCGAGCCGCGTCCAGTCGCGCCCGGTCTTGCTGCAGTTCTGTTCGGTCTTTGCGGATCTCTTTTAGGTCAGCGCGGATCTCTTGGCGGTCCCTAAAGATTTCTTCTTTGCTGGCGCCATTGCGGATATCGCGGCGAAGCTCCGCTCTATCCTTTCTCAGCTCCTGATAATCCCCGCGCAGCTCCTTGCGGCCTTGTTTGACTTCATTGCGTGCATTGCGAATGTCTTTGAAATCCTGCCGAATCTCGGGCTTATTATGGTGGCCACGGTTGTCATGACGAACATCGCGCCGGTAGTGATGCCTGTCATATCGCCCGTGATGATCCCGTCCGCGTCGGTAATATCCATGCCGCCGCCCCTGGTCGCTTTTCCACTTGCCGTGCTGGTCGTTTTTCCGGAAGT
>Ga0209857_1000074_pt1 | contig 20725 bp, 17 predicted proteins | sample GWRWN1_10_20_FD_187226 | JGI IMG/M metagenome (GOLD analysis project Ga0209857, IMG submission 187226) | Riverbed sediment microbial communities from areas with no vegetation in Columbia River, Washington, USA - GW-RW N1_10_20 (SPAdes)... | ecosystem: Environmental > Aquatic > Freshwater > River... | reverse complement strand
CTGCGCAATTGTCCGATGGCCTGTTCGGCGTCGTCCTCGCGATACAACGGCTCCACAGTCGCAAGCCCCGCCCTGCGGCGGACGTCGTTCACCGAGGCCGCATCTTGTCGTTGGATTTTGGCGCTGTCTCTGAGGACCAGCCCGGTGAGGTCGCGCGTCGCAGCCGTGCAATAGATTGGCCCGGAGAATCCTCCTCGGACCAGCGTGGGCAAGTTCCCGCAATGGTCCAGGTGCGCATGCGACAAGATGACTGCGTCGACGCTCGATGGCGGAAAGGCGAAGTGACGATTCACTTCGTAGGAGTCATTGCGGCGCCCTTGGAAGAGCCCGCAGTCGAGCAGCAGGCGCGTACCGTCTGCATCGACCAGATGCATCGACCCCGTGACGGTCCGGACGGCTCCGTGAAACGTAACGCGCATCCTACCCATGCTTTTACGGTTGAATAAGACGCTCGCCCTGCCCGCTGTGGTGCCGCTCAAGAAGTATGTCTTTCGAATACCCACGATCATCCATTTGGTGCGGGACCGGTGGAAGACTGAGGCAACAAAAAGCAGAAAACTGAAGGCAACGGGAGATTAGTGAAATGACAGCACCAACATGGCGTCGGGGAACGGTTCGCCTCCTGCTCGTGGCAGGAATCGTCTGGCTGGGCGTGGTGTCAACGGTCGTCAGTGCAGCCCCCCAGACACTCGTCCTCAATTCCCGGACCATTTTTGAGCGGGCGGCGCCGGCGATCGGTGTCGTTCAGGCGATTGTGGAGGGCCGGAGCGGAACAGGCACCGGATTTGTGATCGACCAGGGTGGATTGGTCTTGACAGCGGCGCATGTCGTGCGCCGAGCCTCTGACGTGATGGTAGAGCTCCCCGGCATGCGCCCCCTGCAGGCCAAAGTCGTGGGATACGACACCCGGCGAGACCTGGCTTTACTGCGGATCCCCGTTCTCGCGCGCTTTCGCACGGTGGAAGTAGTCAACGGAGAGATCCGGGCGGGGGAACCCGTGGTGGTCATCGGTACGCCTCGCGGCCGCCCTGGGGTGATGACGGTCGGCGAGATCGTCGCTCCGCGCGCGTCTCTCCCGGGGCTGCGCAGAGACATTCTCATCTGGATCAGTGCGGAAGTCGTTCCCGGTAACTCCGGCAGCCCTGTGCTCAACAACCGCGGGAAAGTTGTCGGGCTTGTCATCGCGAACGCCGCCGACTTGAGTGGTTTTGCCGTGTCCGGGGATACGATTCTCGCCACGCTTCCTGAGCTGCGGAAAGGAGCGCGGATAGAACGACCCTGGATTGGGATCGCCGGACGTTCAATATCACCCGAGTTGTCACAGGAGCGCCGACTCACGGTAGAGCATGGCGCCTGGATCCAGGAAGTCATATCGAGAAGTCCCGCAGCGATCGCCGGCTTACGGAGCGACGACGTCATCGTCGCCATCGATGGACAGGCGGTTCGTGATTGGGAAGATCTTCTCGATGGGATCGCTGCGCGCGGCCCGGGCCAGCGGGTCCTGCTTACGATCATTCGCAAAGACATCCAGCTTAACAGGGAGGTGATCCTGGGAATCAGGCCGTGAAAGTGAACCCTCGGTCCGCTGATTAACCCTTCTCGCGTTGGTCGTCTCCTGATGATGGGTCAGGCTGCAATGGCACAGATTAGAACCTCCCCGGCAAGATTTCTTCTGTTAAAATTCGGTTGCGGGCCCGTAGCTCAGTGGACAGAGCAGGGGACTCCTAAGCCTCTGGTCGGGTGTTCGATTCACCCCGGGCCCGCCAGTTGCTAGATGTCTTCGAAGCATCGAACACCCGACCAGGAGGGGTGCAGGGGAGGTACTCCCATGCGTAGTCGGGGGCCGCGAGCGCAAATTACCATTCGTAAAAAGAAACTCACTATGTCGCGAGCGATCAGGGGGCAGAGCCCCCTGAGGAGCGAGCCGGCCGTTAGGCCGAGTGCGAGCGACCTGGTGGGGTATTCGATTCACCCCGGGCCCGCCATTGCCTAGGCAATCCCACGTGACGTTGTTATAATCGGTCTGCACACGCGCGCCCGTAGCTCAGTGGATAGAGCGTTGGCCTGCGGAGCCAAAGGCCGTGGGTTCAAGTCCCCCCGGGCGCGCCATTCGACTCGCCTGCTGCGCAGGCTCGCTCATGGTCTCCGACCACACACCGAGTCGAATGGCCTGAGCGAGCGAAGCGAGTCGAAGGACACGAATCCTACAACTTCATGTCACGGCTTCTGAATGTTCATTTACCAAATCTAATACCAAGGGGGGATAGAAATGCCAGATCCAGTTCAGCATTTTGAGATCTACGGGGACAATCCAGAGAAGCTCGCCTCATTTTACAAGGAAGTCTTCGACTGGAAGTTTGAAGCGGTGCCAGGGATGGATTACTGGACCATTAAAACCGTCGAGACCGACGAGAAGAATATGCCGACGAAGCCCGGTGCGATCAACGGCGGCCTCATGAAGCGCCCGATGCCTGACACGCCCAGGTCCTTTTTGAACTACGTCACGGTGAAGTCCCTGGAAGAGTCACTGGGTATTCTACAGCGGCAGGGCGGCAAGGTGATCCGGTCCAAGACCGCAGTCCCCAAGATGGGCTGGTTCGCAGTTGTGGCCGACCCCGAAATGAACGCCTTTGGCATCTGGCAGGACGACAAAAACGCCGGTTAAGCGCTTTGTGCTAAAGTTGGGAAAAACCGGCGGGTAGGTTCGGCCCCCGGTGGGCACGATGTTCCTAAATCGGCTCAGCGGGATGCGAGGTGGATCTGATGGGGCGAATTCTTCTCATTGCGACAACACTCGTTGCATTAGTGCTGGCATCCGCCAGTGCGCAAACCAACACGGCTATCGTTGCCGGCCAGTCCATCGGGGGTGTCCGGATCGGTGGCAACATCAATGATGCGATTGGGGCGCTCGGCAATCTCTTCGACCGTGAGGAAGGCACTTCTGGGAAGTATGTGTTCTATGACTGGCCGCTCAAGCCGTTCCTCATCATTGCGGAGAAGGAAAGTGGCCGGGTCGTTCTCGTCGCCGTCGCCTTCACCGACGGCTTCCGGACAGAAAAGGGCGTCGCGGGCGGGAGCGAGCGCCAGGCCGTCGTCACCGCGTACGGAAGTGAGTTCGAGGCGATCGAGAACCAGTCCCACACGCGCCTTGTCTACAATCCTCAGGGCATCGCGTTCTTTGTCGCCAAGAACGGTATCATGAGCGGCAAGGTCTACCAGATCGTCGTCTTCATTCCGGGGCAGTGGAAAGAGGTAACGGAAGGCTAACGACCGGCAGCTAAGTGGCGCTCGTTCAAAAGAAAAGCCGGGGACTCGATCCCCGGCTTCTCACTTCAGATGCAACTAGACCGATTAATGGTCGAAGACCCTGAGGGAGCCCTAGCGAAGCTGGGCGAGTCGAATGGCGGAGGGGGTGGGATTCGAACCCACGGAGCAGGTTTTGCCCGCTCAACCGCTTAGCAGGCGGCTACCTTCAACCGACTCGGTCACCCCTCCAGACTTACCAATACTAACACTACGGGATAATGGGATAAAGGGATAAGGTCGGTGCGGGCCGGCCTCTCTGTTTTATCCCTTTATCCCCTTATCCCTTATCCCGTATTTTTCAGAGGTCTACGAGCCTGCGGTACGGGGGTATTTCTCTAGTGCCAGGAGGCTCCGTGTCCGCCGCACCCCGCCGATCTCTCCCGTTACCCCCGCGGAGCTCCCTGGCGCTTCTTTGTCTCGAGAGTGACAACAGGATATTCCCGCGGCTCAGGATACTTCTCGTGATCTTCGAAATGTGAGGCCCAAGGTCCCAGAGCGCGCCGGAACGCTTCGAGCTTGACCCCGAGGTAGACATCGGGATAGCCTGCAAGTTTCCTCATGCCCTTGTGGACCAGAGTGCGCGCGCCGTGCCAGTTGCGCTTCTCAAAATGATAGAAGGCCGCGGCGACCTGCACGATTCCGTGATAGAAGTCCCTTTCCAGTCCTGTCGTTGCTTTCCACACGCCCTCGAGATACTCGTGACACTCAAAGAACAGCCTGCCGTTGAATAATGCTGCGCCGCGGCGAACGTCTCTGTCTGCTTGAACACCGTGCGATTCTCCAAGTTCTCTCAGCACGTCAAGCAGCCGTTTCGACTGGCGCCGGAAGTACGCAAGATGGCGCGTGAAATCACCCGCGGCCGTGATCCGATCGCCACGTTTGGTGAGCAAGCCCCGGTTGACAAGAAAGTCGAGGGCATGTTCGTCAGGCCGCCATGCGAACGACTCTGCGAGCTTCACCGCCTCCTGTCGGGCGGAGTTCCAGGGGACGTCGGGTCCGGTCGCTTCAGCCAGCGCTGCATACGCCGCCGAGACCGAGGCCCAGTCCGCATTGTGTGGTTCTCTGATCGCTTCGAGTGAAAGATCTGCGAGGAGGTGCTTCAGCTCGACGTAGGACATCAGGAAACGTGCAGCCCAAACGTCTGAATCGTTTCAGCGAGCCGCGTGGGATCGCTCGTGGGAAGGGCACAGGCGGTGCCCGCGCACACGTACGCCTTTGGTTCATCTCCCGGAGTCACCATGGCGCGAACCGCATCCGGAATGGGTTCGCCGTTTGCTCCGTCGGTAACGAGCGAGACAACCTTGTCAGGCCGGTATGTCGCCAGCGCGATTCGATGCAGGGCTGCAGTCCGTGGGTCGGTCGGCGCTCCCACCACGGTGATGTGCGCGGGTTCGTGCAAGAGATCGTCAACCGCTGTCAGCAGTGTGGAGGCGTAGAGCCCATGAGGGGCCAGCGTGGGCGCGTGTCTGTTCAAGGTGCGCTCCGCCACCTGGCGGTATTCGCGCGCGTTGACCATACGTGAGAGGCGAAACAGCACGAGCGCTGCGACCGCGTTAGGCGCCGGGGTCGGCGCGTCCTGGACGGGAACGTGTGGAGCCACCAGCGCTGGCCCGGGCGCACTTCGAGGCACATCACTGAATCCGCCCGCTTCGCCCCAGTAGTCGCGGATGACAAGCGCCATGATCTCCTGGGCCGTCCGCAAATAGCGAGATTGCCCGGTGACTTCGTACGCATCGAGCAGGGCCTGGGACAGCTGCGCCTGATCGTCAAGCAGCCTCGGCTCAGAGGAGCCAAGCACGTGAACGCAACCGTGGTCGGAATCGTACCCCTCGTCGAGAATTCGATCGAGAGAGCGAATCGCGAGATCACGGTACCGATCATGGCCCAGCGCCTTGAACGCTTCCAGAAATGCCGAGATAGCCATGCCATTCCAGTTCACGTAGATCGCGGAATCGGTGTAGGGCGCCTGGCGCTTCGATCGGGCCGCAGCCAATTTTCGCTTGCCTCTTTCGATCAAGTGAAGGACGTCATCCGCGGAACGGCCGGTCACGGCCGTAATGACGTCAGGATCTTTGTCGACGAACAGCACATGCCGCCCGGGGTCGGTGTGCATCTCGCCGTGGCCCTGAAGGTGAAAGTGCTCGGCCAGCACCGCGAATTCGTCTGCTGAGAGGACTGCTTTAGCTTCCTCAATCGACCAGGTAAAGTACGATCCGTCATCGCCCAATCCCACGTCGGCATCCTGGCTTCCGTAGAACCCGCCACGCGCGGGGTCGTAGAGGACGCCGGCCATGAACTCTGCGATATCAACGGCGATCGCTCTCAGATTCTGACTACCGGTTGCCTGGTAGGCATGCGCGTAGTTCGAAAGCAGCGGTGCGTTGTCGTACAACATCTTCTCGAAATGCGGGATGATCCAACGGGCATCGGTAGCGTATCGGTGGAACCCTCCGCCGACTTGATCGTGAACCCCACCGCGGCCCATCTTTTCGAGGGTTCGGATAACTATCTCCAACAGTGTGTCATCGCGCGTCCGGCCGTACCGCCGCAGCAGGAATTCGAGCGCCGACGGGTGCGGGAACTTCGGTGCAGTCCCAAAACCGCCGTTGGCCGCGTCATACATTCGGCGGATACTCTCCGTGCCGATGTTCAGCAGCGACGGGTCGACGCGGCCGGTTGTGGTCGCTGAGAGGCTGGCTGCAGCGAGTTTCTGATGTAGCTCATTCCCGGCCTTCGCGGCTTCATCTTTGTTGTCGCGGTAGTACGTGGCGGCGCTCAGGAGGACGCGTTTGAAGCTGGGGCGTCCGTAGGCGTTCTGCGGTGGGAAGTACGTGCCGCCGTAAAATACCTTGCCATCCGGCGTGAGAAAGGCCGTCAGCGGCCAACCGCCCTGGCCGGTGATGGCACCCACGGCCTGCTGGTACCGCGCATCAACGTCCGGGCGCGCGTCGCGATCCACCTTGACTGCCACGAAGTGCTCGTTGATGATCTTCGCCACCTCAGGATCGTCATAGCTCTCCTGGTCGATCACGTGGCACCAGTGGCACCAGACCGCTCCGATGTCCAACAGGATCGGTTTGTCCTCGCGCTTCGCCCGCTCGAACGCCTCAGTACTCCACGAGTACCAGTCGACGGGTTGGTGCTCGGCGCCCCTCAAGTAGGCGCTTGATTCGCTCGAGAGTCGATTCGCGCTCATGGCTTCGATTGTTGCTCGACGAAATTGACGCGAAGATCAGTGAGGAGCGCTTCGACTTCGCGGCGCTGCTTGTCTGGAAGATGAGGTTTCACGACCTCGACCAGCGCCGCCGTGGAGTCGATGGCGAGCCGGGCATCATTGAGATTCCGCTGGATTTGCTTGGTGTCAGGATGAGGGATGAGTCCCATGGATTGCCAGGCGGTCGCCGCCAGGACACTCACGCACCATTGAATGATCGCGGCGGCGTCCAGCGGAGTTTCCGGTGTTCCCGCGGCGTCCTCGGGCGGCTTCTGGGGTTCCGGTGGAATTTCTGCCATCGTTCTAAGCATAAGTGAGACCGTGCAGACTGTGTAGACTGGGGAGAGGCGGCGGGGTGGGGGCCTCGGACCGGGGACCCGGCAGAGCGGCTAAGGAGTGACTTAGTTACGGGTCCCCTTTCTCCAAGGTCCCCACCCCGCCGCGCTTAGTTAGGGCGTTTGTGGGGCGGGTTTGAGCAGGAGTTGATAGGCGATGACGGCGCCGAGGATCCCAACCGCGATCAGATCAAAGGCCGTTGCCGGATAGATTAACAGGATACCGGCGATGATCAACGCGGCCCGCTCGAGCAGCGTCGTGCGGCGAAACAGCCAGCCGTTGATCCCTGAGGCCATGGCACACAAACCAAGAATGGCAGGAATGAGAACCCTGATCACGTCTAAGGCCGGCGCTTGAAGCAGCAGGCCCATTCCCGCCGGATGGATGGTAAACATGAACGGCACAACGAATGCAGGCAGTGTGTACTTCCATGCCTGCAGCATCGTCTTGAACGGATTGCCGCCGGTGAGCGCGGCCGCAGCCATCGGGGAGAGTCCTACGGGCGGAGACACCTCAGAGAGAACCGAGTAATAGAAGATGAACATATGGGCGGCCAGTTCGGACACTCCGAGCTTGATCAGCGCCGGGGCGACAATGACCGCGGCAATGATGTAGGTGGCCGTGATGGGGAGCGCCAGGCCTAGGATCCATAGCGCGATCGCGGAGAAGACCAGGGTCAGGACGAGCGTCTCACCGGCCATACCGACAATAATGTCCGCCAGCTTCAGCCCGAGGCCCGTCAAGTTGACAACTCCGACGATGATTCCCGCCGCGGCAGTTGTGACGGCAATGTTCAGGACCTGGCGCGACCCGTTGGCCAAGGCCGCAACGAACTTGCCTGGTACAAGGGCGCTCTCCCGGCGCAGATAGCTGGTGAGCCAAGCGATCACCGTCGCCCAGAAAACGGCTTTGATGGCAGTAAACCCCCGAACCATGAATGCCGGGATGATCACTAAAGACGCCAGGAGGTACCAGTACCGCGCAGTCAGCCGCAATGGATTCTGCGCTTGGATCTCTACTTGCCGGAGGCCGAACCGCCGGGCGTCCAGCTCGATCATCAAAAAGACAGATAGGTAATACAGGGCCGTGGGAATGATGGCCATGATCAGGACTTGAAGATAGGAGATCTTCAGGATCTCGGCGATGATGAATGCGGCCGCTCCCAAAATAGGCGGCGAGATCACGGCCCCGATCCCGCCTGCGGAGAGTAGTCCTCCTGCCGCCTCGCGGTCATATCCGGCGCGCTTCAAGAGCGGATAGGCAATCGCTCCCACCGTCACAGTCGTTGCGACGCCACTTCCTGAAGGGCCACCGAGGAGGAACGAGGCCACGGTGACGGATTGCCCCGCGCCCGTCCGCCGGCGACCGGTGAGACCCAGCGCCAGGTCGACAAAGAACTTGCCCGCGCCTGACTGCTCAAGGAACGAGCCGTAAATCGTGAACAGAATGATGAACGTTGCCGACACACCGATGGGTACCCCGAACAGACCTTCCAGCGCGACATAGAGCTGTCCCACCAGCCTCTCGAGATCATAGCCCCGATGAGTCCAAGGGGCCGGGAGGTAAGGGCCGGCGAAAGCGTAGACAAAGAACAGGACAACTAGGATCAGTAGCGCCTTGCCGACAGCACGCCGGGTGGCTTCCAGGACAAGCACGAATGTTGCGATGCCAAACACCATATCGAGCGTGTTGGGGATGGCCGAGCGGTACACGAACTGGTCGAAGTCAACGAGGATATATCCAAGCGACATCACGGCGGCGAGAGACAGCACAACGTCGAGTGGATGGATGCGATCCCGTGCTTGCTTCCAGCCCGGATACAGCAGAAACGTCAGGAAGAGAACAAAGAGCAGGTGGACGGCGCGGTGAATGTGCGTGACGATTGTGGCGTTTGTGGCCCAGAGGTGGTACAGCGACATGATGACGAGGATGGCCGTGATGATCTGGCCGGCGGGACCCGGAAGGTGCCGCGTCTTCCCTTCAAACTCCTCGACCAGCTCCTCTAATTGGGCCTCTGTTTGCGGGAGCTTTTCGCGGTCTTCTTCCACGGTCAGTTAATGCGCAGCCAGTGACGGAGCGACGCCGGCGGGAAGCCCGATCTGAGGGTGATGGTCACCCGCGCACCGGTCCCCGCCGTGAACAAGGGCACTTCCTGATTGTCCACTCGAAGCTTTTGCTGTCCGATCGGTCCGATACGCGTCACAATCCTGGGCACGAACGCCGCAACGGAAGAGACAAAAAATGTGCCGCGGCGCGCATAGGGGGTCGGGAGGCTGTTGGACTCGAGCACGCCGCTGCTTGTGCTCCACACCTCGACGAGCGCAAATCCGCGTCGCGTAACGGTGAAGTGCTCCTGCGTTGACGCTAGGTAAAGCGAGTTGACGTACTCCAAGATCACCCTCGAGCCCCGGGAGACGGGGAGTGTCCAGAGAGTGTCCCCGTTTTCGGACTCCACGACGAGCTGAGAGCGACTGGCGGCAGTGGCCGTCCACGCCAGGACGAATCCGACCGCCGCCAGCAGGACCGCGCCCGTTCGGAGGTTGATCACAGAACTGTCAGAACCCTTCTACGCCACGCTCCTTGAAGTAGCGAATCGCGCCTGGATGAAACGGCAAGGGAGACCGCCCCTTCACGCCGATCAGCGTGATGTTCGTGGCCTCCTTGTGGACGAGCGCGAGTTCTCCGCGGCGCTCGTAGACTAGCTTGGTGATCTGATAGGCGAGGTTCTCATCGAAGTCCCTATGCGCGATGAGCAGGTTTGCGACTCCCACGGTGGGGACGTTGGCTGGAGTTCCGGGGTAGAAGTCCTTGAGGATCACCGCCCTGAAATACAGGTCGCCATACTTCCGCTGAAGTGTTGGCAGGAGGCCGTCGAGTGGCACAATACGTATCCGGATCCCCGGCGTGGTCGCCAGATCGAGCACCGACGGCGTGGGGAGCCCGCCACTCCAGAAGAACGCATCGAGGCGCCGGTCCTTGATCGCGTCGGCCGACTCTGCAGGTGCGAGTCGCTCCCGCCGCAAGTCCCGGTTCGGATCGATGCCCGCCGCCTCGAGGAAGCGCAGGGCTGTGACCTCAGTGCCGCTGCCCGGAGGGCCTAGCGAAACGCGCTTCCCCTTGATGTCGGCAATGGTGGTGATGCCCGTGCCATCAATCGTTACGAGATGGTTGAAGTTGTTGTAGATGGGTGTCAGCGTGCGGATCAGAATTGGGCGGCCCGGGTTTTCCTTGAAGGGGCCTTCCGCCTTAGGGGCGTCGACCGCCGTGTCGGCGAGCACGAAGCCTATGGTGTCGGCCGGCCTGCGGTCGATCAGGCGGATGTTATCCGCGGAGGCTGGGGTCACCTCGGCGGTGGTCTGCACGCCGGGGATGTGCCGAGAGATCAGCTGGGCGAGTCCTCCGCCGAGCGGAAAGTATACGCCGCCGGTTGTCCCGGTGACGATCGAGAGGCGCACCGCGGGCGCCGAGGTCGCCGCGGGAATCCACAGCGCCACTGCCAAGGCTGCGACGACGCAGGCTGCCAGAAAACGCATAGTCTCACTCCCTTTGAAATCTGAGATATCTGGATAGGGGGGATTTCTGTTCGGTGGGGTGATATCCTCGCCGCGGTGTGCGCGGCGCGCTACACACTGCGAAGTCGAGGGTCGAGTGCTTCCCGCAGCCCATCACCCGTCAGGTTGATCGAGAGAACGGTGATGAAGATCGCGAGACCAGGCCACAGCGCCATCCAAGGCGCGCTGCCGAGGTAGGCCTGCGCGATATTGAGCATCGAGCCCCAGGACGGCGTCGGCGGCTGCGTACCCAGGCCAAGGAACGAGAGGGCAGCCTCCGCCGTAATGGCCGCGGCCGTGCTGAGCGAAGCCTGGACCAGTACTGGGGACACGATGTTTGGCAGAATGTGACGCCAGATGATGCGCCCGTCTCCGGCGCCGGATGCCCGGGCGGCTTCGACGTAATTCTGCTCACGCTCACTGAGGACTTGGCCCCGCGACAGGCGGACGAATCCCGGCGTGAACACGATGCCGATGGCGATCATCGCTCGATCCAGACCGGCACCAAGGACGGCGGCCATCGCGAGCGCCAGGACGAGAAATGGAAACGACAGCATGGCGTCGGTGAGCCGCATGAGCACGTCGTCAAGGCGTCCTCGGTAGAATCCCGCCAGCAACCCCAATGGCAGACCGATGGCCACCGCGATGCCGACCGAAATCACGCCGGCGAGCAGCGACGTCCGCGTCCCGTAGATAATCCGACTGAGGATGTCGCGCCCGAGATCGTCGGTACCCATGATGTGCGTTGATGCGGGTGGCTTTAGGAGATTCTCAAAATTCGTCTTGATGGGATTGTGCGGGGCGATCCAGGGCGCGAAGATAGCCAATCCGATTATCAGAAGGACGACCCAGAGGCCGATCAGCGCCAGTCTGTTCCTCGCGTAGCGACGCAGCAGATAACCAAACCCGTAGCGTGGGGCGGTCGCCCCTCCCGCCGGCAGTCCCGTCAGGATGGCGTCCGCAGAGCGCCTCATGCCGTTCGCTCCTCGAGCCGGATCCTGGGGTCAAGAGAGGCGTAGATCATATCTACGGCAAGGTTGGTGATGACGACGGCAAGGGCTGCGAACAGCACGACGCCTTGGACCATGGGATAGTCTCGGGTCAGGATCGACTCGACCGCAAGTCGTCCCAGCCCCGGGATGGCAAAGATCGTCTCCGTGATGATCGCACCGCCCAGAAGCCCGCTGAGCTGCAGTCCCATGATCGTGACCACCGGAATCATGGCATTCTTCATCGCGTGCTTGAGGACCACAGTGCGATCGTTCAGCCCCTTGGCGTGGGCGGTACGGACGTAATCGGTTCCGAGGACCTCGATCAGGCTACTGCGCAAGATGCGCATCACGAGCGCGGCGAGCGCGGAACCGAGAACGATCGACGGCATGACCATTAAGCGCAGGTTTCGAGACAGGTCGATCCAGGGTTCAACATAGCCCGATGGCGGGAGCAAGCGCAGATTGACGGCCAGCAAGTAGATGAGCATGATCCCCAACCAGAAATTAGGGATCGAGATACCGGCGAGGGCTACCGTCGTGGCCCCATAGTCCCAGGCCGACCGCCGTTTCCAGGCCGCAAGAACGCCGGCTGGGATTGCGATCGCCCAGGCGACGATTAGAGACGTGATCGCGAGTTCGATCGTTGTGGGCAGTTTCTGTAATAGCGTATCAAGGACGGGGCGTCCGTCGCGGACGGACTTGCCGAGATCTCCTTTGACGATCCGTCCCAACCAATAGAGGTAACGGATGTGGAGGGGACGGTCGAGTCCCAGTTGTTTGCGGAGAACCTCGAGAGCGTCGGTACTGACTTCTTCGCCGAGCAGGACCCGTGCAGGATCGCCGGGGATCAGGCTGATGAGCGAAAAGACGATGACACTGACAAAGAACAGAACTGGAAGAGTCAGCAGCAAACGGCGGACGAGAAAACGGCTCACGAGAGAATGAACGGGAGGGGCAGTTTGTGCCCCTCCCGCGGAGTCCTACGGGTTCAGCCAGACATGGCGGAGCCGTACCATGCCGTCCGGGACATGAACGAATCCCTGCAGTTTAGGCCCGAGCGTCTTGTAGTCCTTTGGCCAGTAGATGAAGAGATAGGGAAGATCTTCATTCAAGATCGCCATAATTTCCGCGTAGGCTCGACGACGCTGGTCGTTCGTCGTAAGTATTCTCGCCGCATCGAGGAGGGTATCAACCCGTTGGTTAGAGTATTTGCTGTTGTTCAGCGCGCCTCCGGTAACGAAGAAGCCATAGATGTTCGCGTCCGGATCGGGCCGGCCACTCCAACCCAACAGCGATGCTTGGAACTGACCGGCGTCGTGCTGGGCGAGGAGCGTGCCAAACTCTACGATCTCGAGGTTCACCCTGATTCCGACGTCGGCGACCATGGACTGGATGACTTGCCCCACCTGCTGTACCTCTCGCCCGGGCGTGATCTTCAGGGTTAGAGCGAAGCCGTTCGGCTGCCCACCTTCGCGGAGTTTCTGGCGTGCGAGGTCTAGGTTACGCTCTGGGACCCGGGAGTTCGCCGGGGCGCTGTGCGTGAACATCCCTGGTGGGAATGGGCCATTGCCCGGTGTGACAGTTTCTCCAAACACGACGCGCACGATCGTGCGGCGGTCGATGGCCGCGTTCAGCGCCTGCCGGAGAGCCTTGTTGTTGAGCGGTGGAACCGTGACATTGATCCACATGCCCTGCCATCCTAGACCGCTACGCTCGAGCAGACGAATCTTTGAATCGGTCCGCAACGCAGGGACGTCCCTGGCGGGCACCTGGTTAATAATATCCAGCTCATCCGCCCGCAGATTGGCGAGGCGCGCGTTTTCGTCTGTGAATGGGCGGTAGATGATGCGATCCACATTGCCTGCCGTGCGGTCCCAGTGGCGATCGAATCGTTCAAGGACGATGCGCTCCTGAGGCCTTTTCTCCACGAACTTGTACGGACCGGCTCCGACGGGCTCCCTGGCGAAATCTTTGCCCAATCGACGGGCCGCGGTTGGCGAGACCATCATCCCCGCCCGATCGCTGAGGACGGCGAGGAACGGACTGTACGGCTTTTCCAGCGTGATACGTACAGTGAGATCGTCAACCACGGTGACGCCTGTCACGAGGTTCACTTCGCCAAACCGGTTTGAACCGAACGTGCGGTCGAGCATGCGCTCAAAGTTGTACTTTACCGCCTCCGCGTTGAACGGCGTCCCGTCGTGGAAAACGACATTCGGTCTCAGGCGAAATGTGTACGTCCGACCCCCGTCAGCGATCGTCCACGACGTCGCCAGCATCGGAACAATCTCGAGGTCCTGGTTGAGATCGACAAGCTTATCGAAGAGGTTCTGAAAAACTTGGCGGTCGACCGCGGCCGTGGACTGATGAGGGTCCATGTTGGGCGGGTCGGCGTCGAGGCCGACACGCAACGTCCCTCCGCGTCGTGGGGCCGCTCCGGCAAACGTGACCGAGGTCACGACCAGCACTGCGATGATGCCAAACAGCACTGCTCGCTTCATGCCACACCCCCTTGGATTACCGTTCAGACTACGCTGAGAAAAGTAACGCAATAGTAACGCGCGCCCCATGCGATTGCTTCGCGATGCTCGCAATGACCAGAGAAATGGGTTGGGATAGGGGATTTGACAGGTAAAGCGGCCAACCTGCTAGCGCGCAGCGGGTCGTGTGCCCAGGTCAAGCGGGTGCTGCCCGACGTAGGCCAACCTTCCGCCGGCCAGCAGGTACTCGCGTTCGCGGGTAGTCAGGTCGACGCTCACCTGGATGTCCCTGTTCTTTGTATTATTTCGAACGGGAAATGTCTGATCGCCTCGTGCCAGGACCGTACGGATATCTGTGATTTCCAGTTCGTCGTTCTGACCCACGTGCTCGTAGTCCAACGGGTCTCTGAAGGTCATGGGGATGAGTCCCCAGTTGATGAGGTTGGCGTGGTGGATGCGCGCAAACGTTTTGGCGATCACGCCTTTCACGCCCAGGTACATCGGTGCCAGCGCGGCATGCTCGCGCGACGAACCCTGGCCGTAGTTCTCTCCGCCGACGATGAACCCGCCACCATGTTCCTTGGCCCGCTGGCTGAACCCCGGGTCCAGCCGGTGGAAGACGAACTCCGCGAGCTTTGGAATGTTCGATCGGTATGCGACGATTTCGGCGCCTGCCGGCATGATGTGGTCGGTGCTGATGTCATCACCGACCTTGATGAGCACGATGCCGGTCAACGCCGGCTCCAGCGGAGCCTTCACGGGCGCAGGGCGGATATTATCCCCGTGATGGACCTTGATCTGCGCGGCTTCTACGAGGTCAGCGGGTGGGATCAGGTTGGGATTCTCCTGAGAAATAGCCGCCGGCAAGTCCGCGCGAGGCGCAGCCATGCCCAGCTCCTTCCCGAGATCTCGTGGATCGGTGATCACTCCTTTAATAGCGGTCGCGGCAGCGGTCTCAGAGCTGGCCAGGTATACCTGATCTTCTGTGAGCCCACTGCGTCCCTTGAAGTTTCGGTTGATCGCGCGCAGGCTCTTCGTCCCAGGAGCCGGCACGTGACCGAAGCCGATGCATGCACCACAGGTGGGCTCGGCGACGTTTACGCCCGCAGCGATGAGATCGGCGACGGCGCCCTCCCGGGCCAGGACCTCCAGATCTGCGCGGCTGCTGGGGTGAATGAAGAAGTACACCTCGGGATGGACGCGCCGGCCTTTTACCACACGCGCCACCGCAGCGAGGTCCGTATAGGAGCCGTTGGTACATGAGCCGACCATGACCTGTTCAACCTTCGTTCCCGCAACATCTCGCACGGGGACCACGCGATCCGGCAGGCTCGGGAGGGCAACCAGCGGTTCAATCCTTGATAGGTCCAGATCTAGCGATTCATCGTAATCAGCATCGGTGTCCGGCGTGAATTCGCGCCAATCGTCCGGCCGTCCGAGGCGCCGGAAGTAGTCCTTGGTCACATTGTCGGAGGGGAAGATGGAAGTGGTCGCCCCCAGCTCGTAACTCATGTTGGTGACCGTGACACGCTGCTGGGCGTTGAGTGTTTTGATGCCCGGCCCTACAAACTCAAAGATCTTTCCCTTTCCGCCCCGTACGGTGAGCCGACGCAGCAACTCGAGAATCGCGTCCTTTGCCGTGCACCAGGGTTGAAGCTCGCCGGTCACGTTCACTCTGACGACGGTGGGGGCGTCAAAGAAATAAGGACCACCAGCCATTGCGATCGCGACGTCCATGCCGCCCGCGCCGATCGCGAGCATCCCCACGCCGCCGCAGTGAGGCGTATGGCTGTCGGCGCCCAGCACTGTCTCGCCCGGGATCGCGAAATGCTCCAGATGGATTTGATGACCGATGCCGGTTGCGGGTTTGCCGAACCAGATACCGTACTTCTTGGAGGCTGTCTGCAGATAAAGGTGATCTTCCATGTGCTCGGGCATGATGTGGAGCACGTTGTGATCTGCGTAGCAGGCGACGAGCTTGCAGCGGACGCGGTCCAAACCCATGGCCTCGAACTGAAGGAACGCCTGTGTCGCGGTCAGGTCCTGCGCGAGCACTTGATCGACGCGGATCCCGATCTCTTCCCCGAGAACGAGGCGGCCTTCAGCGAGGTGAGCTTCGAGGATTTTGTGGGTGAGGGACTTGCCCATACTTAAACTATACTACGCTCCCTCGATGTCATTGCGAGGAGCGAGAGCGACGAAGCAATCTCAGATTGCTTCGCTTCGCTCGCAATGACTGCAGAGTCAGCTTTCCGAAGCTTTCCTGACGGCGTGTAACTTGTCGTCGCTGATGTCTATCGGGATTGTACATCCGGGGGCAAGGATGAGGCGTGTGCCCCCTGTCTGCGCAATTGCGTCTCTGACTTCTGTCGTAATCGCCTCGCTGGTGCCGCTGGCGAGGGTTCCCGTTTCGTTCACGCCACCGGCGAGGCTCCCCGAGTAACGTTCCCTGGCCTCTCTCAGCGTCGGCGGGGTCCGGCGGTCGTGCCAGTTGATCACATCGGCCGGGTAATCGGTCAACTGATCAAACATGATGCCGGTCCCGTGGATATGCAGGACGCGGAGATCGCCACCTGATGCCGTATCCAGGACACGCAGATCGTATGGCCGGCCGAACTCCTCGTACTCCTCGACGGTTATGTATTCTGTCGTAGCGCACTGGGTCGCGAAGAAGATGCCGTCGACTCCTGCGGACAGCGTCTCTGCTGCGAACCGTGACGTGACGTCCGTGATGCTCTCGAGGCCTCTATGCAGTTCTTCAGGAGATTCGCGGAGGTAACGCACCAGGGCTTGGTCTCCGCTGAGCGTGCGGGCAATCGCCAGTGGGCTGAAGATGGTTGACAGGATCAGCAGTTGGGGAAACGCATCGCGGACCAGCCTCAGCGCGTGAAGTTCGCGCCCATAGACGCCTGCGGTCACATCGAGCGGTTTCAGGTGTGACCAATCGCCCGGTTTCTTGATCGGACGGTCGGTGTACTGTCTTGTTCCGGCTGGGTTAGGTTTGTAACTTGCTCGCAGCCCCCAGTCGTCGCCGTAGTAGCCCGAGGCCGGAGTGACCTTGAGAAAATCCCAATCGAATTTCTTCTGGAAGGCGATGTGTGCGGCCGCGAGGGACTCCGCGCGCTGATCCTCGGCTGGGAAATGACGCCAGAACGCAACCGGAACCCGGTCAATAGATCTCCCCGCGATCGCGGAGAGCACCCGGTCGCGACCGGTCATCTAGGGGACGTCATGTGAAGATCAGTTCGGCGAGCGCCTTCGGGTATTTCGTCAGCACGTTGCATCCATCTTCAGTCACGATGATTGTGTCCGAATGCCGGAATCCCCCTAGCCCTTCCACGTAAATCCCTGGCTCGACCGACATCACCATGCCGGGCTCGAGCACCGTGTCGTCACTTGCGGCAAAGAACGGGAGCTCGTGGATATCGATGCCGATGCCGTGGCCGGTGCGGTGCATGAACGCCTTCCCGTAGCCCGCGTCTTCGATCACCGACCGCGCCGCGCGGTCGACATTCTTGCAGGGAACTCCGGGCCGGATCGCGTCGATCGCCGACTGCTGCGCGTTGAGCATGATGTTGAACAACTTCCGTTGCTCCGCTGTTGGATCTCCCACGAAGATCGTGCGCTCGTCCTCCGAGTAGTAGCCATCGACGATGCAGCCCGTGCCATGGATGATGACGTCACCACGGGCCAGAGGCTTTCCTGAAGGGATCGAGTGCGGGAGCACAGTCTTCGCGCCCGAGACAGGGCGTGAGCCGGCAGTAATGGGCAAGTCAGGATAGCGTTTGCCGGCTTCCATCAGCATCGCGGCGTTCCCCTTCGCGAGGATCTCGATCTCTGTCGCGCCCGGTACGCTGGCATCTGACTCGACCTGCATCCCAACGTCTGCAAGTTCAGCCCCGATGCGGATCAATCGCAGTTCGTCGTCATCTTTGACCATGCGGAACCCCTCAACGACGCCCTTGGTGTGTTCCAGACGGGCCTTCCAGGCTCCGGAGAGATAGTTGTAACCTTCTAGCGTAAATCCGGTAGGCTCGAACCCGACCCGCCGTCCTTCAAGCTCGCGCTCGCGCAGCACCTCTGCGAGAAGATCGATCGCGAGTTGCAACGTTGACTTTCCGCTGAGGCCGCCGAGGGCCATGTCCGAGTATGTCCTGATGTCCTGGATGGCCGAGCGTTGCCGCGCGTGTGTTTCCTCGAGCTCGGGAATGATCAGGGCCGGCCTGTCGGACACGAGGACCAGCACCGGTCGCGAATACGTGATCGCATGGAAGCCGGATGCATAGTACGTGTTGGCCGGCGTGCTGATGATGAATCCGTCGAGCCCGCCGTTCCGCACGGCAGCCTGCATCTTGTCGATCCGCATCTGTCACCTCGCCGTGAGTTACCGTTCCCCGTTGCGCGTTCCCTGTTCGCGGAGTTCTTTCTTCATTTGATGCATGTAGACGAAGAAACCCAGACGCTTCCAGAAGGGGATGGCCTCGGAGTTGTTGGCCGCGACTGTAAGCTCCACCAGGGTCACGCCACGCTGATCGAACCACGCGAGGATCTCTTCCACGAGACGCCGCCCCAGCCCGCGCCGGCGGAACTCTTCTCTGACATACACGTCGTGGATGTAGCCGCGAAATCGGTGCTCGAAAAATGGTGGCAGCGTCGTGATTCTGCCGACGGCGTATCCGATGACCTCCAGGTCCTCTTTGGCAACGAGCGCCAGCGCGTCCTCGCGTGCCATGAGGGTTTTCAGGTACGCGCCGTACTCGCGCGGCCATTCCGGTGACGGCGTGAATGCCGGATCCAACGACGCGTGGAATCCCGCCAGTTCGCCCCACACCGGCAGGATCTGTTTGATATCCCGAGCAGTGGCCCGGCGGATTTCGAAGGTCATTACGGCGTTAGAATCTTTGTGTTCGCTGGAAGGCATTCCTGTTGTGTCGGCAGGAGATCGCTTCGCCGCGCACGCAATGACAAGGTGCCGATGGATCACGTCATTGTTGATGTCCAGGATTTGGTCAAGCGTTACGGCGCCATCACGGCGGTCGATCACGTCAGCTTCCAGGTCAATCGCGGCGAGATCTTCGGCATCCTTGGTCCGAACGGAGCGGGAAAGACTACCACGCTCGAGATGGTTGAGGGGCTCCGCGTGCCCGATGAGGGCACCGCAGTGGTCGACGGTATCGACGTCCGCCGGGACCCTCGCGGGGTCCGGTCTCTCATCGGGGTTCAGCTGCAAGAGGCGGGCTTCTTCGACCGCCTGACGGTTGAAGAGACGCTGCAGTTGTTCGGGTCGTTTCAGCGCAAGATGCTTCCACCGGCCGACGTCATCGATCGAATGCAGCTTCAGGACAAGCGACGCGCGTGGGTGATGAACCTCTCCGGCGGCCAGCGTCAAAGACTTTCGATCGCCGTCGCACTGATCAACGATCCCCGCATTATTTTCCTGGACGAACCGACGACGGGGCTCGACCCTCAGGCGCGACGCAATCTCTGGGATGTCATTGAGCGATTCCGGGAGGAAGGCCGGACGGTCGTGCTGACCACCCATTATATGGAAGAAGCGCAGCGGCTGTGCGACCGGGTGGCCATCATGGATCACGGCCGCATGGTCGCGCTCAACACCCCGCGGGCACTCATCCGCACGCATGCGCCAAGCACGACCGTAGCCCTGACAGTACTGGATGGCGATCTGGTGTATGCATCGTTGCCGGGTGTGCGTCACGCGGAAGTCAGCAACGGCGAGGTTGTGCTCGCCACGAGTGACCCGATGCAAACGGTGCAAGCTCTCATGGAGTCCAGCCGCGCCGGGCAGATCGGATTTCACCAGTTGCGGGTCGAGGAAGCCACACTCGAGGACGTGTTCCTCCAACTCACCGGACGGAGATTGCGGGAATGAGAGCGTTCTTCATGACCATCAACATGGGCTTCCGGCACTACTTCCGCGACCGGAGCACGGTGTTCTGGGGCATTGCGTTCCCGCTCATTCTCATGGGGTTGATCGGGCTCGCATTTGGGCGGAGTGACAGTCTCACATTTTCGTTGGGATTCGTCGATCGTGGTGGCGGCCCGCTTGCCGAAGGATTGCGGCGGGGGTTGAACGAGGTCCCTGTGTTCCGTCTCATGGAAGAGACCGACGAGCCCATGGCCCTCGAAGCGCTGCGCAAGGGCCGCCGGACGCTGGTGGTTGTCGTGCCCGCAAACGCCGGTGAGCCCGTGCGCGTCTACTTCGATCAGGCCCGCCTGCAAGACTCGCGGACAGCCCTCGTCATCCTCGAACGTTTCATCGCCGAGGCAAATCTTCGCCTCTCGGGAGCCCCGGAGGTCGTGCGAATTCAGGCGAGGGGGTTGCAGGGGCAGCGCCAGTTGAGATTCTTTGACTTCTTGTTGCCGGGTATCCTCGCGATGACGGTGATGCAGACCGGACTCATGGGTGTGACCTGGGTCGTCGCCGAGTACCGCCAGCGGCTGATCCTCAAGCGGATCCTCGCCACGCCAATCCACCCCTTCGTGTTTCTGGGTGGGCTCGTCGGGCGTTACACGGTCACGAATTTCGTGCAGATGGCGATCATCGTGGCGGTCGCCATCTTTGCCTTCAATGCGACGATTGTCGGGAACCCTGCGACCGTCATTGGGTTGCTCATGTTCGGGACTCTGGTCTTCGTCGGGATCGGCTTTGCGATCTCGACCGTCTCGAAGACTCCTGAATCGGCGAACCTCCTGGGCAGCGCGATCCACTTCCCGATGATGTTCCTGTCGGGAACGCTCTGGCCGCGAGAGTTCATGCCCGATTTCATGCAACCGGTAATTGGGCTGCTCCCACTGACGCCGCTGGTCGATGCGATGCGGGCGGTC
>Ga0209857_1000073_pt1 | contig 20862 bp, 18 predicted proteins | sample GWRWN1_10_20_FD_187226 | JGI IMG/M metagenome (GOLD analysis project Ga0209857, IMG submission 187226) | Riverbed sediment microbial communities from areas with no vegetation in Columbia River, Washington, USA - GW-RW N1_10_20 (SPAdes)... | ecosystem: Environmental > Aquatic > Freshwater > River... | reverse complement strand
CATCTCCTGTTCGAGCTGTCCGAACGGCTGCGCGTGCGCGATCAGCGCCTGCACCTAGTGATCCCGCCTCAGGGACTCATCCGGCGCGTGCTGACGCTCACCCGGATGGATGCCATCGTGCCCCTGTACGCCTCGGTGCCGGATGCCGTCCGGCAGATGAGCCAGACGCCCTAGAGTCCCAGGTTGGCATGCGCCTCTTGACACGGCGCGAAAGAATATGTGAGAGGGTTTGAAGCTGTACGTCGAACGCGGCGAGCGGACTTGGTTGAAGCGCTAGGGAACGCGCTCCGGTCCGCGGTTGCGGTACGCATTGATGAACTGGAGGATCTGCTTCTCGTCGTATTGATCAAGTTTCAAAAGCCGCGTCCACGCCGCGACGGCGATACGGCTGTCGTTCTTCGACCGTTGCGTAACAATGACTTTTGACCGGAAACGCTTGATGATCTCGGAAAGTTTGTCGATCACTTCCTGGTCCTTCGGGTCGCGGTAGGAGATCCAGATCCCGCCGTGCTCCAGATTGTGGACGAGGATCTCGTCCGGGATCTCGTTCGTGTAAAATCCCCAAGGCGCCGGGGATGGATCATGCCACCCGGAGGTCGGCGGGTTTGAGTTGTACGGTGGATGCGGCGTGCCGCGGGTGATGTGGTCGCGCCCCTGGTTCGGATACTCTACACCCGGCTTCGGCCGTGTCGCGGCGCGCACGGCCCACACACCGATGAGGAGCGCCAGCAGGATGATCCCCGCAAGGGTGATCTGACGGTTCCGCCGCGCGCGTTTACGCTTTTCCTCCGTGCGCGCGTGCTTCGTGTCTCGCGCCAGCTGACGTTGTTCTTTCGTGCTCAGGATTTTGTTCATGGTCAGCACTCTTATCATGTCATGTCCAGATGGAGGCAGACAACCCCGCGGTCTGGAAATTCCCTAGCATCATGCTCGTGCGCAGCGTGATCAAACCCAGCGCGTACTTTGATTCCGTGACGTTGATGCTGGCGCAAAAAGAGGTGCGTCAGATGCCCGGAGTCGAGGAGGCCGGCGCGGTCATGGGCACCGACGCGAATAAGGAGTTACTCCGGGACGCGGGCCTCATCACCCCTGAGGCGTCCGCTGCCCGGGCCGACGATCTCGTCCTGGTGGTTCGGGCGAACGACGCTCAGGCCGCGGACGCCGCCCTCAAAAGCGCCCAGGAGTTGCTCGTCCGCCGGCCACAGACGGGCGGCGAGGAGTATCGTCCCAAGACGCTGGCTTCCGCAGTTCGTCTTCAGAGCGGAACGAACCTGGCGCTGATTTCCGTTCCGGGACGCTTCGCTGCCGGCGTAGCGCGTGACGCGCTGAACGCCGCGCTCCACGTCATGTTATTCAGCGATAACGTCCCGCTCGAGGCCGAGGTCGAGCTCAAACGGGTTGCATCCTCCCGCGGCCTGCTTCTCATGGGGCCGGACTGCGGCACTGCGCTGCTCGCGGGTGCCGCGCTCGGATTTGCCAATCGAGTCCGCGGCGGTTCCATCGGGATCGTGGGAGCCGCAGGTACCGGCGTTCAGGAAGTCAGCAGCCTCATCCACCGGGGCGGGGCGGGCATCTCACACGCCTTCGGCACCGGCGGTCGCGATCTCAATCAGGCTGTCGGGGGCACGACGGCGTTGCAAGCGGTCGCGGCGCTGACTGCGGACAGAGGCACCGACGTGATCGTGTTGGTTTCCAAACCACCCGCTCCTGAAGTCGCCGGGCGCCTGCTCGCTGCAGCGCGAGCAAGCGGCAAACCAGTGGTCGCCTGCCTCGTCGGCGCGGTCGTAGAAGGTGATGAGCGAATCCATGCGGCGGGCAACCTCGAAGAGGCGGCATCGATCGCTGTGCGGCTCGCGACCGGCACGGCCCCGCACTGGCCGGAAGTGCACGCCCTCCCGGCACAGGAGGCCGGCCGGCTCGCACCCTCGCAGAAGTTCGTCCGTGGGCTCTACAGCGGCGGGACGCTGTGCTACGAGGCGTTGATTTTGCTCGAACGCTATGTCGGTCCCGTCCATTCCAACACGCCACTCGACAAAGCGCACGCCCTGGAATCCGCTCATCGCAGTCGTGCGCACACGGTCATTGACATGGGGAGTGACGAACTCACTGTGGGACGTTTGCACCCGATGATCGACCCCGATCTCCGTCTGCAGCGCATCCTCAAAGAAGCCGAGGACCCCGAGACAGCGGTGATCCTGCTCGATGTCGTGCTTGGGTACGGCGCGCATCCCGATCCGGCGAACGAGATTGCGCAGATCGTCCGGAGGGCGAGACAGACTGCCAGGGCGCAGGGACGCTGGCTCTCGGTGGTCGCGTCCGTGTGCGGAACCGAGGAGGATCCCCAAGGATACAACGCCCAGGTCAGCGCACTGGTCGAGGCCGGCGTGGTCGTGCTGCCGAGCAACGCGCAGGCGGTGCGGATGGCGGGCTTGATTGCCGAGGCGGCGGGAAACAAAGGGAAGGTGCGTGAGTCGACCCTGATCGTCCGACCCTCGGCTCCCGTGGCGTCGCCCGACGTCGCGTCCGTCAGCGCGTTCCTCGCGGCACCTCCGCGGGTCGTCAACGTTGGTTTAGGGCTGTTTGCAGAAAGCCTGACTGCGCAGGGGATCTCCGTCATCGATGTGGACTGGCAGCCGCCGGCAGGCGGCAAGCAAAAGTTCATCGAGATGCTCGACAAACTCAATGCATGATGCGCGGCGCTTGGCGCCGCTGCGGAAACAAATATGAACATTGAAAACGCTAATCAGGAAGTTGTGCGACGTATCCTCGAGAGCACACCGATGCTCGTCGGGATTGCGCGCGCCGACGAAGTGATCCCTCAGATGCGTCGGAACCTCGTTTTGCATGCAGGTCCCCCGATCACGTGGGACCGAATGTCGGGCCCGCTGCGCGGTGCGGTAATTGGCGGGCTGATCCTCGAGGAATTGGCGAAGGACGAACGTCAGGCCGTGGCCATGGTCGAACGGGGCGAGATTGACTTCGCGCCGTGCCATCACTTCCAGTCGGTCGGGCCCATGGCCGGCGTGACGACGGCCTCGATGCCGGTCTATATCGTTGAAAACAAAGCTTTTGGAAATCGCGCCTTCTCAAATCTCAACGAAGGCTACGGCAAGGTCTTGCGATACGGCGCGTACGGCGAGGAGGTACTCGCTCGCCTGCGCTGGCTTGCGGATGTGTGCGCTCCGTTGACCGGCGATGCGCTCCAACGCTCCGGCGGCATTGACATGAAGAACATGATCGCCCAGCAGATCCAGATGGGGGACGAGGGGCACAATCGCAACAAAGCCGGCTCTGCGATGTTCTCTCGTCTCCTGGCGCCTCACCTGGCGCGCGGCGGAGGAAAGAGCGAGGACGTCGCCGCCATCCTCGACTATCTCGCAGGGAATGACCTGGCAATCCTCAACCCGGTGATGGCCGCCTGTAAGGCGACGATGGATGCCGCGCACGGCGTGGAGGGCAGCACGGTCGTGACGTGTATGGCCCGCAACGGCACCGACTTCGGTATCCGTGTCAGCGGGCTCCACGACCGCTGGTTTACGGCGCCGGCAGATGTGCCGGTCGGACTGTTCTTTCCTGGCTACTCACAGGACGATGCTAACCCGGACATCGGTGACAGCACGATCACGGAAACAGCTGGAATCGGCGCGTTTGCGATGGCGGCCGCGCCCGCAATCGTGAAGTTCGTGGGCGGCACCCCGAAGATGGCTCTCGAGTCGACGATGGAAATGTATGAGCTCACGGTGACCGAAAACCCCGCGTTCGGCATCCCGCAGCTCGATTTCCGCGGCACACCGACCGGCATCGACATCCGGAAGGTCGTCAAGACCGGAATCCTGCCGCGTGTGAACACCGGCATCGCCCACCGCAAGCCCGGGATCGGCCAGATCGGCGCCGGCCTGGTGCGCCCCCCGATGGCCTGCTTCGAGCAGGCGCTTGAGGCATTCGCCGAACTCGCCGGGAGAGGATAGAGCGCACAGGGAAGGACCTTCTCTGTGTCGTACAGGAAAAGCAAGTTCTCGAAAATAGGAGGCAGTGTGATGCACAGTTCAGATGTTGGCGTCCCGCGGGCGCGGCGGCTTGCGCTCGCTTTGGTCGCCGTGCTGGTCGTGCTTGCCCTCACCCAAGTCGAAGGTACAGCGCAGGCGCCCCGCCACGGCGGCACGCTGGTGTACATATCCACGGCGCAGCCGCCGTCGCTCGACGGCCACCGTGAGACGACGTTTGCCATGCTCCATCCCGTGAAGCCGCACTACAGCTACCTGGTAAAGTTCGATACGCAGAACTACCCGAAGGTCGTCGGCGATCTGGCCGAGTCCTGGACCGCGTCGAAGGATGGCTTAGTCTACACGTTCAAGATCCGGTCAGGCGTCAAGTTCCACGACGGCTCCACGCTCACGTCTAAGGACATCAAAGCCACATTCGACAGGATCATCCTTCCGAAAGGTGACGTGGTCAGCGCCCGCCAGGCAATGTACCAGAGTGTGAAGACCGTGGAGGCGCCCAACCCGCAGACGGTCGTCTTCCGCCTCAAGTACGCGACGCCGGGGTTTGTGGAGAAGCTCGCCTCGCCGTTCAACTTCGTCTATAAGGCCGAGATCCTGGAGCGCGACCCCCACTGGTACGAGCGCAACGTCATGGGCACCGGTCCGTTTCGGTTCGTCGAATACGTGCGGGGATCGCACTGGGTGGGCCGGCGCTTCGAGGACTACTGGGAGCGGGGGAAGCCCTACCTGGACGGATACCGGGTGCTGTTCATCGCCAGCCGCTCTTCTATGCTGGCCGCGATCAAGAGCGGCCAGGCGCTTACCGAGTTCCGCGGCGTGTCGCCGGCGGAGCTGGCCGATATCGTCAGGGCCTTGGGCGAAAAGGTGGCGGTGGGGACTGCGGCTTGGCAGTGCAACAACACGGTGGCCATCAACACGAAGAAGAAGCCCTTCGACGACGTCCGTGTGCGCCGGGCCCTGACGTTGGCCGTCGACCGGTGGGGCGGGTCCCAGGCGCTCTCGGAGATCGCGTTCGTCAAGCCCGTCGGGGCGATGATGCGTCCGGGAGGCCAGTACGCCATGCCGGAAGCTGAGCTGACAAAGTTGGCCGGGTACGGACGCGACATCGCGCAGTCCCGCCAGCAGGCGCGTGCACTGCTGCGCGAGGCGGGGGTCCCGGAGAACTTCTCCTTCACGCTGAAGAACCGCGACATCTCGATGCCTTATGAGGCCGTGGGCGTCTACCTAGTCGACCAGTGGCGCCAGATCGGACTCAACGTCCGGCACGAACAGGTCGAGGCGGGCCGGTACTTTGCAGACCAGCGTGCCGGGAACTATGACCTTGTCGTTGATTTCGCCTGCGACTTCATCGACGATCCCGACGTGCAGCTGTTGAAGTTCCTCTCTGCGGACGTCAGCCCGGTCAACTACGGAGGATACGTCGACCGGCAGCTCGACGCCCTCTACGTCCGGCAGAGCCGCACGGCGGACAAGGCGCAGCGCGCCAGATTTGTGCACGAGTTTGAGAGGCGCGCCCTGTCCGAGCAGGCCTACGGGTTCTACGTCCTCTGGTGGCAGCGGATCATCCCCTATTGGAAGACGCTGCGCGGATACAATACGACTACGAATCACTATGTGGAGCCCGACCTAGCCGTATACTGGCTGGCGGAATAGGATCACCCTGAGGGGCGGGCCGCCGCCCGCCCCTCGACCCCTAGGATATGACCCGCTATGTGCTCACGCGGTTCTTGCTGATTCTCCCCACCCTGCTGACCGTCGCCGTCCTGATCTTCATTCTCGTTCGGATCGTCCCGGGGGACATCGTCGAGTTGCGGCTGGTCTCCGGGGGTAGCTTCGTGACCCCCGGGGTGATCGAGGCGGAGCGGGAGCGCCTCGGGCTGAACAAGCCCCTGTGGAACCAGTTCATGGAATGGATGATGGGAATCTTTCGCCTGGACCTGGGACTCTCGATGTGGTCCGGGAATCCGGTCATCCAGGAGATCGCCATCCGGCTGCCGCTGAGCCTCCAACTCGCGGTGATGGCCAGCCTGATCGCTACGGCGATCGCCATCCCACTCGGCACTCTGGCCGCGCTGCACCGGGGCCGCTGGATCGATCAGGTGGTGCAGGTGATCAGCGTCGCCGGTCTCGCCGTGCCCTCCTTTTGGCTGGGCATCCTCATCATCCTCGTCCTACTCGGCGTTTTCGGCTACCTGCCCCCGCTGACGTTCACGCCGCTACTGGAGAATCCGCGGGCGAACCTGGCCCAGCTCATCTGGCCAGCCCTGGCCGTCGGCTACCGCTATTCCGCGGTGACCACGCGCATGACACGGTCTGCCCTGTTGGAGGTGCTCCGCGAGGACTATGTCCGGACAGCCTGGGCCAAAGGGCTGGCCCGGCACGTGATCCTCCGGCGCCACGCCCTGCGGAACGCGCTGCTGCCCGTGGTCACCGTGATCGGCCTCGAGTTCGCCTTTCTCATAGGTGGGCTGGTAGTGACTGAGCAGGTGTTCAACCTCAACGGCGTCGGCAAACTGATCGTGGAAGCCATCGGCCAGCGCGACTACACCCTGATCCAGGGCCTGATGTTGCTTGTGGCCCTGGGCTACGTCCTGGTCAACTTCCTCGTTGACCTCCTCTACGCATGGCTCGATCCCCGCATCACCTATCAATGAGGGGGACGGCGTGTCCTAATGGTGGAACATGCTCTCGTTGAGCGCGTAGCCCCGGCGGCCCGCCGGCGCAGTCATCCTGTGGCGCGCTTCTTCCGCCGCCATCCCCTGGGAGCGGCCGGACTATTCCTGATCTTCGTGCTCTTGGGGCTGGCGCTGCTGGCTCCGTGGATCGCTCCTTACGATCCTGTGGCCAACGATTTTGGGGCTATGTTCCGACCTCCCAGCTTCCGTCACTGGTCCGGCACGGACGCCTATGGCCGGGATGTGCTCAGCCGGGTTATCTTCGGGGCGCGCACGGCCCTGGTAATCGGCTTCGGCGCCTCCCTGATCGGCGCCACACTGGGCGCGGTGGTGGGCGTGGTTAGTGCCTACTTCGGCGGCAAGACGGATCTCCTCGTCCAGCGACTCGTGGACGTCATGCTGTCGTTCCCGATCATCATCGTCGCCCTGGCCATCGTCTCCATAATTGGCACGGGAACCGACAAGCTGATCGTGGCCATCGCACTGTCGTTCGTGCCCCGGGTGGAGCGAGTGGTGCGCGGGAGCGCTCTGGGCGTACGGGCTATGACCTACATCGAGGCGGCGCAGGTCATCGGGGCGGGATCCTGGCGGATCATCTTCCGCCACATGGCGCCCAATGTCGTGGCACCGTATCTGGTGATGCTCACCGCCTCGCTCGGGCAGGCCATACTCCTCGAGGCCTCGCTCTCCTTCCTGGGACTCGGCGTTTCCGAGCCGACGGCGGCCTGGGGGCTGATGCTGCGGGGGGCGGCCGTGGATTTTGCCACGCGGGCGCCGTGGATGGCGATCTTCCCGGGTCTTGCGATCACGCTTACCGTCCTCGCGGTCAATGTGCTTGGCGATTCGCTGCGCGACGCGCTCGATCCGCGGCTTCGCACATAACAGGCTGTCATTGCGAGCGCAGCGAAGCAATCTGATCTCGACCCTGAGATTGCTTCGGGCCTCTGGCCCTCGCAATGACAATATTGAGGAGGAACGATGATGAAGTCGTTTGACCTGAGCAAGTGCAGGGTCCTGGACCTATCGCAAAATTTCAGCGTCGATTCTCCACCATTCGCGTATTACGAAGGTCCGAAGATCACGTGGGTGAAGAAACTCGCCTTCGAGGGCGTCAACGCGCAGCACATTTCATCGACGAATCACATCGCCACGCACCTGGACTCGCCGCTGCACTTCTTCGATCCCGGCCCGGACGTCTCGGGCATCGCGCTCGAGCACCTGGTTGGCCCGGCCTGCATCGTCGATCTCCAGCAGTTCGGGATCGGTGATTATGACATATATGGCCCCGACCAGTTCGAAGCGTGGGAGAAGAAGCACAACATTAAGATCGAGCGCGGTGACATCCTCGTGATTCACACCGGTTACCACGCGTACTACAACGAAGACTGGTCCCAACACACGAAGCGGCAGCACCCCGACGCGCGCCCGGACCTCCCTCGCGCGTTTCTCAGACATCCCGGGCCGAAAGCCGAGTTTTGCACATGGGTGCTCGACCGCGGAATCCGCTGGATGGCGATCGACGCCATCAGCACCGACCATCCCTTCAACACCAAAGTCCGCGACGCGCGGCGCGATCTGATCCCCGAGGTCGAGAAGAAGATCGGGATGTCGATGGACAAAGCGTTCCCCTGGCCTGCGGAGTACCAGGCGACACACACATTGTTGTTTCCGAAGGGCGTCTTTCACGTGGAGAACGTTGGCGGCGATGTCGACCTCGTGCTGAACCAGCGGGTGTGGGTCGGCGCGTTCCCGTTCCGTTTCAAGGGCGGAGAGGCGGCATTCTGCAGGTTCGTGGCTTTCGTGGAGCGCTAGATGTCCTAAAATGCAACCTTTGGACGACCTCCTTGTTGTCGACCTCACACGCGCCCTCTCGGGTCCATTCTGTACGCTCATGCTGGGCGATCTCGGTGCGCGCATCATCAAGGTCGAGACGCCCGACGGCGGGGACGATACGCGCGGCTGGGGTCCGCCCTTCGTCGGTGCGGAGAGTGCGTATTTTCTCACGATCAACCGCAATAAAGAGAGTCTAACGCTCAATCTCAAAGACGAGCGGGGCAAAGGGATCTTGTTACGACTGCTCGCTCGTGCCGACGTGCTGGTCGAGAACTTTCGCCCCGGCACGATGCACCGGTTCGGACTCGATTACGACACGCTGCACCTCGAGCATCCGCGTTTGATCTACGCATCGATCTCCGGGTTTGGCCAGGATGGACCTTTCCGTGAGCGGACTGCGTACGATCTCATCCTTCAGGGGATGGGTGGGCTCATGGGGATCACCGGCGAGGCAGGCGGGACGCCTGTGAAGGTCGGCGTTGCGATCACCGACATCTGTGCGGGAATGTACGCGGCGTATGGTATCTTGGCCGCGCTCCGCGCGCGCGAACGCACAGGGCGGGGACAACTGGTGGACAGCGCGATGCTCGACGGGCAGGTCTCCTGGTTGACGTATGCGGGCGGTATCTACTTCGCTACCGGCGAGAGTCCCGAACGCCTGGGCAACGCTCATCCGACGATTGTGCCGTATCAGGCCTTTCGAACAAGCGACGGCTTCATCAATGTTGCGGTTGGCAGCGAGGCGATTTGGCGGCGGTTTTGCGAAGCCGTCGTCCCCGACCTACTCGATGACCCTGGCTACGCGACAAACCGGGAACGCGTGGCACGGCGAACAGAGCTCATCCCCCGGCTGGAGCGCGTCTTCGCTACCCGGGCGACGCGCGAGTGGACCAAGGTCCTGGACGCCGCGGGTGTGCCAAACGGTCCCATCCTGACCGTCGCAGAGGCGCTATCTCAACCTCAGGTACGCCACCGTCAGATGGTCGTTGAGGTCAAGCATCCCACCGTGGGAAAGGTGAAGCAGACGGGCGTCGCGGTGAAATTATCCGACACACCGGGATCTATCCGGCTGGCGCCGCCCACGCTCGGACAGCACACGGACCCCATCCTACGGGAGCTAGGTTACTCGACCAACGAGATTGAAGCGCTGCGTGGCGAGAGAGTGATCTGACGAGGCGTGTTTGGGGTCTTACTGGCGTCCGAACAGTCTGGCCTGCGTAATGGCGCCGCGCTCGGAGATCACGTACAGAGCGTCGAGGCCCCGCGGCAGGCGGTAGGCGGCCTCGATTTCCTCATCGCCGAGCAGGATCGGCACCCGAGTTCCTGCAGTGGCAGAGGCCAGCCTGCGGACGGCCATGCGATTGGGATTGGTGATCACGATCATTGGAACGTAGCCCGGTTGGGCGCTGAACCGGTTCAGGAATGCTTGGATCGCAATCCGGCCGCTCTCATCGAGTGATGAGACGACCAGCACAGCGAGGCGGCGCCCTCTATAGTCGGATAGCCGGTAGATCACACCTCTCAAATCCTTCACAACGAATTGCGGCGCGCGCGCTCCGATTTCGAGCAGCGGTGCTGCCGATGCTGGCCGAAGTGGTCCTGCTGCGGGTTGCGCCGGCTTCTTGGCTGCCGTGGCTTTCGCCTTCGCGGGTTTTGCCGGATGCTGCGTAACGGGCTTGTGTGGCACGGGCGCCGGTTTCTGTGCAACGGCCGGCCGCGTCTGTGCCGGCGCCTGCGGTTTCGGCGCGGGCGGGGTGGCGGTTGGACGCTTCTTCGGCGGAGCAGAAGGTTGGCCCATGATTTCTCGGCTCCACTGCACCGCTCTTCCCACAGCGTCCTCCACCGACGTTGATAACGACGCCAGCTGCGGGACGCGTGCGCTGACCGCAGGGACATAGCCGAGGCCGACGATCGCCGTGGCACCGACGATCACTGCCATGACGAGGTACAGCACCCTGGCCGCGTTGATGCTGTTCCGCTTCAACTTGCGGCTCAGCGGGCGGACGGACGTCGATACAACCATGGAGGCCTTCGTCAAGTCTTCCCCGCAGGTGGGACACATGATGACCCCAGGGGTCACTGAAGACCCGCACATCGGGCATTTCTGCTGAGTCGCTTGCGCGAAACGCGAGTACATCATAGGAACCCTCTTCTGTATGCCCAAACGGGCTGGGAAATGGACGTATGTTCCGTGCTAATTTGAAGTAGGTTTGGGCATTCCATTCTTGGCCGATGGCTCAGACAACTCAGTGTCCTTCATGTGGCACCACCCACGCTGAGTCGACGCTGACTCAAGCGCTGTACGTGTGTCCCGTGTGCAACACGTATCTGCACATGCCGGCGCGCGCCCGGATTGCTCTGTTGGCCGATCCGCGTTCCTTTAAGGAACTTGATCGGGGTCTCGTGTCCGTCGATCCGCTCCATTTCACCGATCGCCGTCCTTACCTCGACCGGCTCGCCGAGGCGAGAGAAGAAAGTGGCCTTCGCGAGGCGGTGGTGATCGGAAAAGCGCGTATCGACCGGCACCGTGTCGTGCTCATTTCCTTCGACTTTGCGTTTCTCGGCGGCACGATGGGCTCTGCGGTTGGGGAGAAGGTCGCGGATGCGTTCGAGCACGCGACGCGCAGGCGGCTTCCCGTCGTGAGCGTGGTGGCGAGCGGTGGCGCGCGGATGCAAGAGGGCATCCTCTCACTCATGCAGATGGCGAAGACGACCGCGGCGCAGGCGGCCCACGATCGTGCCGGCCTCGCGTACATTTCCATCCTGGCGGATCCTACGTTCGGCGGGGTCGCCGCGAGTTTCGCGTCGCTGGGCGATGTTGTCATCGCCGAGCCGGGCGCGCAGATCGGATTCGTCGGTCCACGCGTCCTGGGACTGACCGCGGGCGAGCAACTTCCCGCGGACTCGCATCGGGCCGAATCGCGCCTCCGATCAGGGCTGGTGGACCTCGTGGTTCCCCGGCGCCAGCTGCGCGACGTGGTGGCATATTTGGTGTCACATCTTGGACCCACGCCGGGTGTCCGGCGCCCCGCTGCCGCACGCAAGGTGATCAGGCGCGGACGTCGAGTCTCGACCATTCCGTCGTGGCCCGAGGTCCAGCTGGCGCGTCATCCCGGACGCCCCACGTCTGCTGATTACATTGAACGCGTGTTCGCGCGCGTGGTGGAACTGCACGGTGATCGCACGTTTGGCGATGATCCCGCGATCATCACCGGATTGGGTGAGCTCGATGGCCAGACGGTGGTACTCGTCGCCCAGGAACGCGGCCGCACCGAGGAGGAGCAGCGGTTCCGCCGCCGCGGCATGCCGATGCCGGAGGGCTTCCGGAAAGCACAGCGGGTGATGCAGCTGGGTGCGAAGTTCCGCTTGCCGGTGGTCGCGCTCGTCGATACGCCAGGCGCATCGTCCGGCGCCGAGTCGGAGCAGCGCGGGATCGCGCAGGCCCTCGCGCGCACGCTCCAGGCGATGGCCACGCTGCCGACCGCGAGTATCAGCGTGGTCATCGGCGAAGGAGGCAGCGGCGGGGCGATCTCACTCGGCGTTGCGGACCGGGTGTTCATGCTCGAGCACGCCATTTACTCTGTCATCTCGCCGGAGGGTGCGGCCGCGATATTGTGGCGCGACACCAGCAAGGCGGCCGATGTCGCGAATGCCTTGCAGATCACGGCGTCCGACCTGTTGCGCCTCGGCGTCATCGACGGCATCATCCCCGAACCCGCAGGGGGCGCGCATACCGATCCTGACCTCGCGGCAAGGAATCTGCGCGATGCACTGATCGCCGCGCTGACCGGTCTGCGCCGCATTCCAGTATCCAAATTGCTGCGGCGACGATACGACAAGTTCCGTCACATCGGTCAGGTCGGGATCTACTGGCGCCAGGTGGCGCGCACGGAAATGCAAGAGATCCTGGAAGCCCTGGGCCAGCGCATCCTGCGGCGTGAACAAGAGGTTCGTCGGGGAGAAGGCCCGTAGGCCTCATTCCTTTGCGTAGGGCCGACCCAGCGCCTCCGGCCGCGCGAGGCCCCATCGGGTCCGAAACCATGGCGTAGAAATGATAGACAAGATCACGATGGTGGTGACGAAGGGCAGCGTGCGCCATATGTACCGCGAGAGGATTCCGGGGAGGACGAGTTCAGGGCTGAGCGACAACTGCCACATCGCCGCAAACATAGAGGCACCGGCCAGCAAGATCCATGGGTTCCACATCGAGAAGAACACCAGGGCGAGGCTCGTGAACCCCCAGCCCCCGAGGAAGTTGTAGTTCCAGACGGGGTTATAGGACAGGGTGTAGGTCGCACCCGAAAGGCCCGCCAGCATCCCGCCGAAGGTCACGCACAGATACCGTATGGCCGCGACGTTGATGCCGGATACCTCTGCGGCCGAGGGGTTCTCCCCCGACGATCGGATTGCCAACCCTGGGCCGGTCCTGAAAACCAACAGCCATGCGGCCGCGACGAGGATGACCGCGAGGTAGACGAACGGCGAGAGACCGAAGGGCGTTTGAATTCTCTCCATCCCCAACGGGCCGGTGTACGGGCTGCCGATGTATGTGGTGAGCCCAAAGCTGAGAATCCATAGGCCCATCCCGCTCACTACCTGATCGCCACGCAGAGTGATGGAGAAGAATCCGTGCGCGAGGCCGAGGAAGCCACCGACCGCAAGGCCGGCGAGGACACCGAGGATGTAGCTACCCGTGGACTGTGCGGTGATGAAGGCCAGAGTGCCGCCGAAGAGCATAAGGCCTTCCAGCCCGACGTTGAGGACGCCGGCGCGCTGGCTGATAAGTTCGCCCAGAGCGGCAAGCACTAAGATAGTCGAGGCTTCAAAACTTCTGGTCAGGAGCTCGAGCATGCGGAGTTACGCTTCAGGGACGTCCGCAGAAATCTGCGGCAACGCTTTGGGAGCGAGCCGCAATGCGATGCGGAAGCGGTAGAGGATAAGGAAGGGCACGAACGTCATCATTAGGAGACCGAGCAGCGCGTAATCGACCCCGAACGGGAGATGAAGCTGACCTTGGACGAGCCGGGCCCCCAGGGACAACCCGGCAAAGAGCAGCACCACGGGGATGGCGGCTGCGCCGCCACGCGCGATGAGACCGGAGATGATCCCGTAGAATGCGAGATCGCCGTAGTAACCGTAGTTGCCGGAAATCTTGTAGAGTCCTGGGATCGCCGCGAAGTTGTGGTACCCGGCCAGACCAGCGAAGGCCCCGCCCAAAACGAAGACTAACACCGGGAGGGTCACCGGATTGATGCCGGCATAGCGCGAGGCTGCCGGATTGAGCCCGAAGGCTCGGATCTTGTAGCCGAGCGTCGTCTTGGCGAAGAAGAGATCCAGCAGTGCTGCGGCCCCGACGGCGAGCATGGCCGTGAACGGCACACCGAGCACCGTCGGCGCGCGCAGAGCGTCGGGAAGCAAAAAGCTCTCGCCTTCGGCCGTCGCCCCCATATAGGGCCCTCCTTCTTTGATCATGTACGACACGAACCAGAAGAGGATGGAGTTCAACATCATCGTGACGAGGATCTCGTTCACATGGAGCTTGGCCCAGAGGATGCCGGCGAACGCTGCCAGCGCAGCACCGGCTACCGCAGCGGCCAACACCATTGCAAGGACGGTGAGTCCGGGCGGGAGAAGAGGGGACGGCGCTTCGTGGGCCTGCAAAGCAAAGGGAACTGCGAACGCCGCCAGAGCGCCCGCGTAGACCTGACCGGGCAGGCCGATGTTCCAAAGGCCCGCGCGCAGCGGCACGAGGAATGCGAAGGTGCAAAACAGCAGAAAGATGGCGCGGTGCACGGTGGTGAACAAACCGTTGGGGTTGGCGAAGGCGTAGGAGAAGATGACCCGGTACGCGGAGAGGGCGCCCAACTCGCTGCGGAGGAAGATGACGCTGGATAACGCCAGGGCCACGAAGATCGCCAGGATGGCCGTAAGAACGGCGTGCAGCGGAGACAGAGTTGGCCTCGGCTCCAGCGTCAACGTGTACCGGCCGAGCCTCATGGGGCGCCCGCTTCTTCCGAGCGCAGACCCGCCATCATGGCGCCTACGGTCTCTGCATCGGCTTCCCCCCGGGAGAGGATGGCAGCGAAACGGCCTTCATAGATTGGCGCGATCCAGTCGCTAAGAGCGAGGATCTCATCCAGGTCTTCCGAGATGAGCAGCACGGCGGCTCCTTGCGAACATGTCTCCATAAGTGTGCCGCGCACGAACGCGGTGGCTTCCACGTCGAGGCCCTGGGTGGGAAGGTGCGCGATGAGGAGCCGCGGTTTGCGGGAGAGAACTCGCCCCAGAATGAGCTTCTGCAGGTTTCCTCCGGAAAGGTTCTGCGCCTGGACGTGGAGGTGTGGCGCCTTGACGTCGTACGTGTCCACGATCCGTTCGGTCAACTGCTCCAGCCTCGCGTAATCGAAGAAGCCCTGGGTGGAAAAGGCACGATCGAAGTGGAAGTTCAACCCGGTGTTCTCGACCAGGGAGAACTGGGCGATCGAAGCCACCTCAGCGCGTTCCGCAGGGATGTAGCCGATCCCCAGGCGCCATCGCGCAAGCGGAGAGCGCAGGGTCATATCGTGGCCGTCGAAAAGAATCCTGCCCGCCGCCGTCGGTCTGAGCCCGGCTATAACTTGAGCCAGCTCCTCCTGACCGTTGCCCGTCACGCCTGCCACGCCAAAGATTTCGCCTTCACGGAGGACGAAGGACACGCCCCGAAGGGCGCGTAGGCCCTTGTCGCTGAAGGCGGACAAGTCCTCGACCTGAAGCAACAGACGGCCCGGCTCCACAGGCGCTTTCGTGAGCCGGAGGGAGACGTCTTTCCCGATCATGTGCCGGACCAGGATCTGCTCGGTCGCCTCGTCGGTCCGAAGAGACGCGACGACCCTTCCGGATCGCAGGACGGTAACCGCGTGGCTGACGGCCATTACGATCGGGAGTTTGTGCGTGACGACGAGGACCGTGACGCCTTGGTCACTGACGAGGGCCTTCAGGCCGGTCAGCAGCGTTTTCACTTCGGGCGGCGTGAGCACCGAAGTTGGCTCATCCAGGATTAGGATCCTGGCGCCGCGGTAAAGGGCCTTGAGGATTTCCACCCACTGCTTCTCTCCTTCGGAGAGCTGCCACACCCTTGCTCCGAGTTCCAGAACGACGCCGTAGCGTTGGCAGAGCTCCCCTATCTCCCGGCGTGCTCTGGCAAGGTTGAGGAAGCCGCGCGCGCCGGGATTTCCGAGCACAAGGTTCTCCAGCACTGTGTGAGCGGCGACGAGCTTGCGCGTTTGGTGGACCATGCCGATCCCGATGGTGAGGGCGTCATGGGGGGATCGGAAGTGGACCTGCCGGCCCCGGAGGTAGAGTTGGCCCTCGTCGGGCTGCACGAGGCCGAACAGGATGTTCATGAGGGTTGTCTTACCTGCGCCGTTTTGGCCCAGGACCGCGCGGATCTCGCCCGCCCGCACGTCGAGGTCCACGCGGTCGAGGGCGAGTACGCCGGGGAAACGCTTGGTTATACCGCGGGCCGAGAGGATGGGTTCTCCGGGGATACTCGAACCCTCCGGGGAATGGATAGCTGGAGCAGGCACCGGCCGTCGAACGCGGCCGGTGCCTGCCTTCACTTGAGGATGATCATCCCCTCAAGATCGAAGTTGAACTTTCCAAGAAGAAATTCGTCGGACGGCGTCTGACGGGCTTTCTTGACCACCGATCCCTTGGCGGGAATCGGGGTGCCCTTGAGCGCCAGTCCCGTGCCGTTGCTAATGAACGCGTGCTCAAAGAAGGGATCCCACTGCCCCTTCATCATCTGCTGCCTTCTCTGGTTGACGAGCTTCAGGATCGATGCAGAAATGAGGGGCTTCGCCCTGGGGCTGATCGCGTCCACCCCCACTTTCTTATTGTTCATGATGTCCACGGCAGGCTCCACGGTGCCATCCGCAAGGGTCATGGTGTCCTTCATGCCCAGGTAAAGCATCGTGCGCGGGTTCTGGTTGCCGGCGAGAAAATCCCTGATCATACGATCGTAGAGAACCTCCCACCGGGTGTCGAAGGAGACCGCGACGGTATTGGTGTTGGACCAGCCGTAGAACCCCACCACGTCCATGTCCTTGCCCACGAACCAGATGCGCCGTTCCTGTGCCACATCGAGTGGAGAGCCGGAGTCGGTCTGCTGGGTGATTACGTCCACTTTGAACTGGCTCGCGAGCGTCCTGGCAACGTCTCGCTCCTCAGTGGGTTTGTACCAGTCACCAACGTACTTCACGTAGACGTTCACCCGCTTGCCAAGCGCCTTGGCCGCGTCCTGGACGCCGAGGTAGAAGCCCGCCGTGCGGCGGATCACTTGGATGTTGGGAAAGGCGGAGACGATGCCGATGTTCCCGGTGCGGGTCAGGGCTCCCGCGATCAACCCTTCCAGGTAGAGCGCCTGGTACTGGCGCGGGAAGAACCGGATGAAATTCCTCTTCTGGGTGAGATCGCTGGCAATCACGGAACCGAAGTACACGTTGGGATACTGGTCGGCGATGGTGCCCAAGGGCAGTCCCATAAACTCCGCGTTGCCGACCACGATGTTTGCGCCGTTGTCGATGAGCTCTTTGGCGAAGGGCACAGTAGCATCGGGCCCGACCTCCTCGCGGTAGACGTACTTTACGTTCGGATATTTTTGGGCGAGGCGTTGGGCCGCGCGGTGGTGCGCTCCGGACCACGTCGTGCCTTTGATGACGCTGAAGTGAAGGATGGCAAGTGTCACGGGTTTCTGAGGCCCTGCGGCGGCCGGCGCCGGAGCCCGGCCCGAAGAGCCCACAAGGAGCGTGAGGAGGACGACAAGGGCGAATCCTCGGAACACTGCGAACCTAGGCTGCGAAAGGAGTGGTTTCATTTCTTGCCCCCAAGTCTTGCCGGTATTGGTCTGGCGTGCTGACACCTGAAGACGGTACTCGGTACGGGATCTTGCACTTCGCGTTCGCGGATGTGCCGCTGTTTTCCTTCGGATCACGAGTGAGGAGTGTTCTCATTCCGAGGCGGACTCGGGCCGCTAGACCTTCTGTCGGGTGAGGGGCCGGGATTCATCCCGGCCCCCTTTTGTTTTGGGAACTTTCAGGCACCCGCGCCGTCTAACAGGCAGAACAAGACGGCAGGCAATTCAGTGGGACCTCACGTGGTGGAGTGGAACCTTGGTGAACGACGCGGAGCTTGTTGCTCGCAGCCAGCAAGGTGATACGGACGCCTACGATCAACTCGTCGGCACGTATCAGCATCGCATCTTCTCGCTGGCCTATCGCATCACCGGGAACCGCGAGGATGCGTGGGATGCAGCGCAGGAAGCGTTTCTGAAAGCCTATCGCAACCTGTACGGCTTCCACGGCCGCGCCGCGTTTTCAACCTGGCTGCACCGTATCGCGGTGAACGCCGCGCTCGACGTTGTCCGTCGGCGGGCGGCCCAACCACCTGTGCCTCTCGACGTGACTCTACGCTCCCTTGATGATCCGGCCGATGAGGTGATGCGCAGTGACCTTCAGCAGAGGGTTCACAGAGCGATCGCCGCACTACCGGTCGAGCAGCGAGTCGCGATCGTGCTGCGCGACCTGCAGGGATTGCGCTACGAGGAGATCGCCGGGGTGCTGCGGATTCCGATCGGAACGGTCCGGTCGCGCATCAGCCGGGGACGCGAAATGCTGCGGGTGATGCTGGCAGATCTTGCACCGGCGAGCGGAGAGGGGAGGACAGCGTAATGCGATCCATGCATGTCACCGACGCACTGTCGGCCTACGTTGACGGTGCTCTCAATGAGGGCGAGCGAGCCCACGTTGAGCGCCACCTGGAAACCTGCGAGGACTGTCGCCATCATCTGTCCGTCCTTAGAGATCTGGTGACGACTGTTCGGTCGGTCGCGCCGGTTGCTGCGCCAGAAGGATTTCGCGCGCAGGTGCGCGCGCGGGTCGAGCAAATCGGCGCGCGTCCTGCTGCAACACGCTGGTGGCCGCGTCTCCCGATGCCATGGCGTGTGCTCAGCGCCGCAGCGGCCGTGCTCGTGATCGGCATCTTCGCCGTCAATCTACTGCGCCCCGAGGGCCCGGTGGCCATGAGAGAATTCCGCGGACCAGGCGAGAGCCCGGCCGTGACGGGGGATCGGATGAGAAGCGCGGCGCCATCCGCTCCAGAGGGGGCGCAGCGGGCCATCCCTGGGCAGAATACCCTCGCGCTTCGACGCGTCATCCGCACGGCCCAGGTGGATGTCGAGGTAGACAAGGTCGAGGATGCCGCGGAACGCCTCCTTCGGATTGCTGAAGAGGCCGGAGGGTTCATCGCCGATTCCTCGTACGCAGAAACCAACGGCGTTCCCCATGCCTCGTTTGTCCTGCGCGTGCCGGTGCCTCGGTTTGCCGGAGTCGTCGCTTCCCTGGACGGCGTGGGACGCGTCGCACGCCGGAGCATCCACGGCCAGGATGTGACAGAGGAGTTCGTCGATCTGGAGGCCCGGGTGCGGAACCTGGAGCGCCACGAACAGCGGCTGTTGACCTTCATGGATCGCACGACGAAGGTCTCAGAACTGCTGGCGATCGAACAGGAACTTACACGTGTGAGGGGCGAGGTCGAGTCGCTCACCGGCCGGGCGCGCTACCTGTCGAATCAGTCGGATCTGGCAACCCTGTCTGTCGCCGTACGTCAAAAGACCAAGAAGACGTCCGGAGCATTGTGGGATTTCGGCGCCACGCTACAGCGCATGCAGGCGGCGTTCGTCGCGACGGTGCGCCAGCTGCTCGCGGGCGTCGAGACCATCGCGGTCGCTGCGAGTGCGCTGATTCCCGTGCTGGCGTTCGCTGCAGTCGGCTGGGTGCTGTTCAGGCGATGGCGGATGGCGCGTATCTAGTTCCAATCTACTCAATCACTTCGCGGGATCGTGAAGATGGTGTAGATAGTGGAGATCGTGGAGATTTCAGGTCGGAGACCTGAATGAGGGCGACGGCAGCGGCGATCGCGAGACCGCCGGCAATCTGGCTAACGCCGAGGAGTTCGCCGAGCAGGAAGAACGCCGCGGCACTGCCGACGACCGGTTCCAGTGTGGCCGCGAGGCTTGCCCCGCTCGGTGAGATCGACCTCAGACCGTATAGGAAGGATCCAAACGGCAGGATGGTTCCAAACACGATGATCACGCCGAAGAGCGCCCATTCCTCCGGCGCATATGCACGGCCGAAGCTCTTCCATGGCGGAACGATGAGGTTCCAGACAACAGCGGCGGTACCGAGCGCGAAGAGAAGGACCGTCCACGATCCGATCTCCCGAACGCGCCCGCGGCCGAGGATGGCGTAGAGCCCGAACGCGACAGCCGAAAGGATTCCCGTAAGAAGACCGAGGGAGCTCACGCGAATCCCGCCCGCACCGGTCACGAGGAGATAGCTCCCCACGATCGCTAGCAGAATCGCGCCCGATTTCAAGGCAGTCAGAGGTTCCTTTTCAACGAGCCAGGCATACATGGCAACGAATACCGGCGCCGTGTATTGAAGAAAGAGCGCTGTTGATACGTCTGTCAGGCTGATCGTGACATAATACGTGAACTGCGCCGATGTCATCGCTAGGCCCAGCACGATGAGCCTGCCGGTCTGGGCGCGGGGAACACGAAGAGAGACTCGCCACAGGCTGAGGATCAACAGAAGAAGGACGAACGCACCGGTGAGGCGGATCGCGAGCAGCGTCCAGGGTTCAATTTGGCGGTTGAAAAGTGCCTTGGCGAGGACGCCCGAGACCCCCCACAGTGCGGCCGCGCACATGACCGCCAGGTAGCCTCGAAGTCGATCCCTGAGTTGGGCGTTCACTTCAGGAAATCAGTGTGGAGATAGCCAACGTAAAGCCTGCGAGCATGTCCGATCCGGATGTCTCCCCGAATGCCATGACCCGTCGTGCGGCTACCACGAGGGCCGCCCGGTTCTGGCTGGGAAGAACGCGGATGAGCCGGTGCCAAGCCTCCCCGGCTTCCCCTCGAGCAGCGGCTTCGAGGTATGTTTCGCTGATCCGAGTCGTGCGCCCGCGCACTTCTGCGATGATCGCGTTTCGGAGTTCACGAAGGTCTTCGTGGTGGATCACCGAGAGGGCGAGGAGCGCTCCAACCAGCACATCGTCGCCCGAGGGCGTGAGCCCGCCGCCGAGTCCGGCCAGTTGTTGCGCCGCCTCTGCCGCGGAGACGGGAGACCGTCGCCTCAGCGCCTCTTCTAGTAGACCCAAACCGGTGCGCACGCGCATACTCAGAGCCGTTGGATCCGTGAGATAGGTCGCGAAGCTGCCCTCAGGGGCTTCCCCGAGCAGAATCTTCTGCACGAAATTCATGCTGGTGCGTACCGTAGACAGATCACTTCTACCCCATGGTGCGAGTTGCGGTT
>Ga0209857_1000072_pt1 | contig 20878 bp, 23 predicted proteins | sample GWRWN1_10_20_FD_187226 | JGI IMG/M metagenome (GOLD analysis project Ga0209857, IMG submission 187226) | Riverbed sediment microbial communities from areas with no vegetation in Columbia River, Washington, USA - GW-RW N1_10_20 (SPAdes)... | ecosystem: Environmental > Aquatic > Freshwater > River... | reverse complement strand
TCGCTCGCTTGCACGTTCCGGAGAAGAGCATTGCAATTTTCCGTGAAGGTTGGCGGGTAATCTGTGGCAGGAGCGCTTCCATTCTTGTTCCACGGGCGAACGGAAAGGTTTGGGATCACTCATGAAAAGTTCGTCAAGCTTTCTGTTTTCTCCATCTACTATCTTCCGTCAGATCCGATTGACGCGTCGTTCAGTTCAATCCTGCCGAGGTTTTTCCGTAAAAACCGGCTTGAGCACTTTCGAATATGAATTCGATCAACATGTCTATTGTCAGCCATATTGATATTATACTGATCAACGTTTGTCGGGAGCCAGGAACAGGCAAAATCTTGACAAGGTGCTGCCACGGCAGGAGAATCGCGGTTGGTTAAAAGAATTGGCGAGTAATACTATGCTGATCAACGTGCTCATTGGTTAGATGCGAAAGAACCGCACTCACTTACGGTCCGACCAATGTTGAAGGGAGGTACACACGTGTCAGAGAACAAATCAGTGCTGTATCGTGAAGAAAAGGGAATTGCCCGGGTTACTTTCAATAGACCGGAAGCCCTTAACGCCATTGACAAGGACTTACTTCAACAACTAGCGTCCATTCTCGACGTAGCGAAGAAGGATGAAGCGGTGAAAGCCGTGATAATTACCGGCGCTGGAGAAAAGGCCTTCTCGGCTGGAGCGGACATTAGGTTTCTCAACCATGCCTCGGCTCTTGAGGTTCGGGAACTAGCCCAGATGGCAGTATCCGTAAACAACAGGATAGAAACGATGGGAAAAGTCGTCGTCGCTGCCATAAACGGGCATGCCCTTGGCGGCGGTCTCGAGTTGGCCGAGTCTTGCATGCTCCGCGTGGCGGCTCGACAGGCCACCCTGGGGCATCCCGAGGTCCGTATCGGGGCAGTTGCCGGATTTGGAGGCACGACGAGACTCCCCAGATTGATTGGAAAAGGACGCGCTGCAGAATTACTTCTTACGGGAAAACTCGTCACTGCCGAGGAGGCTGTACAGCTGGGACTCATAACCAAGGTAGTTGAAACTGAGGCTCTCATTTCTGAGACAGAAAATCTCATCCATGAAATTTTGTCACAGGCGCCCATCGCCGTGAGAATGACGTGGGAAGCCATTCATCGCGGCATGAATCTGACTCTGGAAGAATCGGCACTTCTTGGTGCAGATTACTTTGGTTTGGTGGCTTCAACGGAAGACTTCCGGGTGGGAACGAATGCCTTTCTGGAAAAAACTCCGCCATCCTTTAGAGGTAGATAACAGCGGCAAAGAAAAATGCGTCTAACCCGCAGCTCAACCGGACGCACGCAGACAGCGGCGCGCGCCGGTTAGCAACACGTTTGACACGCCACAAACAGAGGATGAACACATGCCGGATGAACGAAACGGACGTCTGGTTATTCTCTCTGGCCCTTCGTGCGTAGGGAAGAGCCCCCTGGCCAAAGCTCTCGCCAAGTTTTATCCGGAGCTGCGAAAGACGTTGCAGCCTCTCGTGCTTTACAACAGTCGTGCCGCTCGTCCAGGGGAGGCGGATGGAGTCGACTACCATTTCCGTTCCCGCGAGGAAATAGAGAATCTCAAGGCGAAGAATCACTTCGTCGTTATGGATGTCCGGGGCGATCTGCAGGCCCTGGACCTTCAGGAGTTGTCGGTGTTACTGGCCAAAGGCGACGTATTTTTCGAAGGGAATACCTTTGTCGGGCGGGCCTTGCAGACTTCCCCTGCTCTAGCCGAGGTGCACCGGCTGAGTGTATTCATGTCCCCGCTCTCTCGTGACGAGATCCTCTTCCTCAAGGCGGCGGAAGCAAGTGTGTCGCTTCCCGACCTCATTGCCGACGTCATGAGGCGAAAACTGGTGCGTCGAACACGGCGGCAAAAGGGCGAACTCTCGCTGAGGGACCTGGAGAACATCGAAACACGTGGTTCGAGCGCCTATCGCGAACTACAGGAAGCTCACTACTTTCAATATGTCATCCCTAACCACGACGGAGAAGACAGCGAGAACTGGGATGCGTTTTACTACCCTCTCGGCAACGCACGGGTGGCGTTGCTCGCATTCGTTTCCTTGCTGGCAGGCAAGACGTCGTCGGGAGTAGAGCACTGGGAGGAAGACCTGATCCCCTAACGAGACAGATCACGACAGTCCGGATGAACTTAGAGACGAATGCCTCGAAGAAAGAATCCAACAATCTCCCCGAGGTCTTGGCCCAGGAAATCGTCGAAGACCTCGAAGCCGCCCTCGAACAATTCCGTGAAATCGCTGTGGATCTGGGCGGAAGCATAAAAGCAGAAAATGATCGCTGACTCAGGGAGCACTGAAGAGTAAAAAGGTGGCTTCACTTTTTGCGGCGGCGCTATTTCTTGACGGCATTCACTTTCTGATTTCCGGCACCGCGCTCCGCGGTAAGATCGTCGGGTTAATCGGCGAGCGACCTTTCCAAGGTCTGTTCTCGCTGATGTCAGTGATCGGGATTGTCTGGCTGTTTCGGGCCTACGGCCAGGCTGAATACGTCGAGCTCTGGGCAGAGCCTCAGGCGCTTCGGCCAGTCGCATTGATCGTGATGTTGGTCGCGTTTTTCTTCGTTGTTCTCGCGTTCACCTCGCCGAACCCAACCGCGGTGGGGGGTGGAGCGTTACTGACTGAGAAGGAGCCGGCGAAAGGTATCCAACGGATTACACGCCATCCTTTCCTCTGGGGCGTCGCTCTCTGGTCCTTTACTCACCTGGTGCTCAACGGTGATCTCGCCTCGGTGATTTTCTTCGGCAGTTTTCTGATTCTGGCGGTAGGGGGAGCTTTTTCGATCGATCGAAAACGGAAGAAAGCTTTCGCCGATGCATGGAATCGATTCGCCGGCCTAACCTCCAATGTGCCCTTTATAGCAATCATCGAGGGTCGCAACTCACTAAAAATCGGCGAGCTGGGATGGTGGCCTGTGGTTCTCGCCTTGGTCCTCTACGGTTTGTTTCTTTACTTTCACAAAACTCTTTTCGGCGCCTCTCCGCTGCCGATGTGATAGGAAAAATAAAAGGCGGACCAGGTCGATCTGTTCGTGTCTACTTGGAAGTCTTGCATTTACGGTGATATGGTTGGCATGGTGTCGACGGTTCGGGACTGCTCTATCACGTCGTGGCCCAAGGCAATAACGCTCAGAAGGTATTCTCACTCCCGAAGGATCAGCCGATTGTGGAATAGAACATGAGTATCGAGATGGTGCGCAACGCGCTCCTGTGGTGTGCAGTAATCAACTATGGAATTTTGTTAGTGTGGTTTTTGTTCTTCATGCTGGCCCATGAATGGATGTATCAGTTTCATGGCAGATGGTTTCATCTTTCAGTGGAGCAGTTTGATATGCTTCACTACGCGGGGATGTCGATTTTCAAGATAGGCATCATTCTATGGAACCTGGTCCCATACATTGCGCTGCATATCTCTCGGCGGAGGACGCGGACAGTTTAAAGCAGAACTTGCGGCCGAGCTTTCGACAATTTTGAAAACGGAGTGTGCCGTGCGACACCGACCCATTGCCGACGAGCTCAAGATATCTAACCATAAGCTACCCACCCAGATCCACGCACTGAAGATCGGCGCCCAGGCGGTGGGAGCGCTGGCCTTAGGCGCGGTAGCAATTGGTGCACTGGCTATCGGTGCTTTGGCTATTGGTCGGCTCGCGATTGGTCGCTCGCGCATCCGACACCTTGAGATCGGTGAACTCGTGGTGGCTAGGCTCCACGTCACGGAGTCACTCAGTGCGCCGAGCATACCAGCGGTTGACAACATTGGGGCGAAGAAACAACAAAGTGGGCGCTTCAATCAACCCACGACGGTCGATCGGGCAATCAACAAGCTCTTCGGGCTTCTGGTTGGGGTCGGGCTAGGTCTGCCGCACAACTATCTGCTCCAAGTACGTGGCCGAAAGAGCGGGCGAATCTATTCGACTCCCGTGGATGTGCTCGATCGAGACGGCAAGCGATACTTGGTGGCGCCGCGCGGGTACACGCAGTGGGTACGCAACGCCAACGCAAGCGGTACGGTATCACTCAAGAAAGGACGGCGGTCCGAGGAATTCGGTATACGTTTACTTTCAGACGACGAAAAGCCGGAGATCCTGAAGTCCTATCTCGACCGTTACAAGCTGACGGTGCAGCGATATTTCCCGGTGCCCGCCGGCTCGCCGACCGAAGCTTTTCGACCATTGACCGGAGAGTACCCGGTCTTCGAGCTGATACCCCAGCGATGAACTTGGCGGTGTTGGCCTTGTGCAGGGCAAGGCCGTTCAAGGGCACGATACAGCAGTATCGAGCGAGGAGGTACGATCGTCATGCCGGAGCAAATATCGAAATATCCAGACGTAACATTGCAGGTCTTGAGAGAGAGCGGTGCCGTTTGCGGTCAAGGGGCGCCGCAAAACATCCTAAAACAATGCCCGCGGGACCGTTTCTGTTCACTTCGAACCGGGGAAATCTGTGTATATGGCATAAATGACATTCCGAAAATGACTCAGATTACGTCCCAGGAGCTGGCTAAGGTCGTGTGTCCGCAAGCTCAAAAGGCTGCCCTGTTTTCCGCGGGCATCTCAGGGTTGGAAGCAGCTCTGATTTTCGCGGCGTTTCTTTCGGGACTCGCCGCGGGCAAGTACTGGCAGAAGCCGCGATGGCGCGTTTCTCGACCGCCGACCGACTCACCGAACTAATCAGCTAACCGCTTTCTGCTGTTGCACAGTTTCGAAATTCGAGTTTGCCGTCTCGGGTCAAGCAGAACAAAAAAGAGCCGGTCATGATGTTGTAGCGATTACGGAAATCTCACCTCGGGCTGACGATGGGGTCGTAATTAACCGGGCAACTCGTGAAGAACGCGGCATCGTCGACGAAATCTGCCAACAAAAGATTTGACCGTAACTCGCAGCTACGATTGCTGGAATCCCGGGGTCGTTCATCCTCGGGTCTCTGTGACTTCGCGAAAAACCCTCATGAAATTCCCGCCGACAATCTTGGCAACATCACTTTGAGAATAACCGCGCTGGAGCAAACCCGCCGGGACTAAAGCAAACTTTATGGGTGGGAACCGCCGATGATCCAGCCAGACCGAAGAGATCGGTCGCAATCCCCACATGGTCGGCGCCGACCAAATTCTTCACGTAGTCGATCGCACGCAGATAGGTCTCCAGGGTGTCACGTCGCCGCAGCAAAGGCCAAATGCCGATGATGCCGCCTTTTTTGGCGATCGCCGTCATGTCTTTGTTCTCGAGGTGGCGGGCGTGGGACCACAAAGCATACGCGGCGGTATGGGAGCAGATAACGGGATGGCGGCTCGCTGTGGAATGCCGCTCAGCGTCTCGGACGAAGCGTGGGCGACGTCGATCACCATGCCGAGCTTATTCATTTCTTTGACGACGTCGCGGCCAAAAGAGGTGAGTCCCTTGTGGCGTGGATCTTCGGTTTGGATATCACCAATCTCGTTTATCCGGTAATGCATTAATTGCAGAACACGCACCCCGCGATCGTAGAAAAATTTCACACGCGACAGTTCACCTTCGAGGGGGTCACTACCCTCGATCGCAAGTAGCGCGCATGGTGAGCCCCTTTTTTTCGCTTCAAGGATATCTTCCGGCGAGTGGGCAACGACAATCTTTCCCGCCTCTCCGGCTTTCACGATCTTGTCGAGTTGGTCCTGGCTCCTGCGAAAGAGCTCGCCGGGATTAGCTTTGCGGTATTCTGCGTAGTGTCCAGAGGAGTCTCTGCGGATGGTGCCGAGGTCACCTCGGATAGCAAAGACACCAACATCCAGGCCTCCGGTCCGCATGTTGTCGGGAACCTCGGGATCAAATTCAGGCAATTTTCCGCCTCCGCTCAGGTTGGGGTGGCAATGAAGGTCTACGGTTATAGCTTCACGCGAAAGCTCGGCCGCTTGGGCGAACAACCTACGTTCACCTTGAAAGTAGTCAAGCACTGAAGGCCAAGCCATTGTGGACGCGATCGCGGGAAGCATGGACGCAAGAAAACGACGCCGCGTTAGAGGTCGCGTATCTGTGTCACCGCTAAGCTTCCATGCGGTATTTTTTTTCGGCCGCAGTCATAAGCTCCCTTCGTTTTGCAGTTGGCTTACGGATTAGAGCATTGTAAAGGTTTAAGACTTAAGCCTTGTGCACCGAGGATACATCACACATGGTTAGCAAGAAAAGCGTAGCGGAAGAGCGAAAGCGTTTTCATGCGGGTCAGCGAAACCATGACAGCGCGCCTTTTTGGCCAGAATTGGGGCCCGTGGTTTTCTTGGCGGTGATCTTTCTCATCAATTTCATCGCAAGAATCATCCTCTCACCGCTGCTCCCGACCATCGAAAAGGAACTGGCAATCAGCCACGGCCAGGCGGGATCTTTCTTCTTCTTGATCTCGGCCGGTTATGTAATCGGACTGCTAGGATCGGGATTCCTGGCGTCCCGTTCGAGTCACAAAATTGCCATCGTGATTTCCACCGCCGGCGTTGGAATCGCGCTCCTGGGGATTTCCGTCGTGAGCAGCTTATGGGCGATGCGCGTCGGACTCTTCGGCTTGGGGTTCGCAGGCGGTCTTTACATTCCCTCGGCGATCGCAACGATCACGTCGTTGATCGAACGGCCGCATTGGGGGAAAGCCATTGCCGTCCATGAGCTGGCACCCAACCTGGCTTTTTTTGCCGGGCCCTTTGTCGCAGAATTGTTCTTGAATTGGTCGACGTGGCGCTTGGCGTTGAGTGCTCTTGGCATGGCCTCGCTCATCGCGAGTTTCGCGTATTTCCGCTTTGGCCGGGGAGGCGAATTTGCCGGTGAATCGCCGGCATCGAGCGCTTTCGGATTACTGGTTCGCTCGGCTTCGTTCTGGATCATGGCCGTGCTGTTTGGCTTGGGCGTAAGCTCCACGATCGGTGTTTATGCCATGCTTCCACTCTACCTTGTGAGCGAGCGACAGATCGATCTGAGCTGGGCCAATACGGTGGTTGCCCTCTCCAGGTCCTATGGACCCATCCTGGGGGTTCTCGGGGGTTGGGTGTCGGACCGTTTGGGTCCAAAGCAGACCATGGTTATGAGTTTAACTTTCACCGGAATCGCCACTTTGCTGGTGGGACTGGTTTCAGCCGTTTGGATCAGTATCGTCGTCTTGTTTCAGCCGCTCCTCGCCGTCTGGTTTTTTCCCGCGGCGTTTGCCGTTCTCGCCGCAACTACTCCAGCCGCCGCTCGCAATCTCGCGGTGGCCTTTACAATTCCTTGCGGTTATTTGATCGGTGGAGGGGTTGTCCCCACTTTCATCGGCATCATGGGCGACACAGGATCCTTCGCCCTCGGTTTTATTGTGACGGGAACTCTCATTTTGTTAGGCGGCACACTGGCATTGTTGTTGAGGTTACCGGCAAATAATTAATCAGGAAGGACTCTGAAGCGCCGGTTGTCATCGACACGCGCGCTGGTCTATAAGATTGGCCTATGATGACCGTACAAGAATTCGCGGCGAAAATCAGAGAGAGTGACGAGATCGTCGTCTTCACCGGCGCGGGAATCAGCACGGAATCGGGAATTCCGGATTTCCGCAGTCCGGGCGGGCTCTGGACACGCTATAAGCCGGTTACCTTCCAGGACTATCTGAGCAGTGAAGCGGCGCGCGTCGAGGCTTGGAAAAGAAGATTGGAAACTCACGAAGCCCACAAGAACGCCAAACCTAACATCGGCCACTATTTTATTCAGTCGCTCGACCAGAAGGGTAAGCTTATCGGCCTCATTACGCAGAATGTGGACGGTCTGCACAGCGAAGCGGGTCTTGCCGATGACAAGATTGTCGAGCTGCACGGCACAAATCGACGGATCATTTGTTTGAAATGCAATAAATCCTACGATCCGGACGAAGTTATTAGACGACTAGTGGGCGATTTTGCGTCTCCCAAATGCGACGCCTGCGGCGGGATTCTTAAAGCGGCGACCATTTCGTTCGGCCAGGCGATGCCGCCGGAGGCGATGCGGCAGGCGCAAGAATGGACTGAAGGGGCGGCGGTCTTCATGGTCATGGGATCATCGTTGCAGGTACAGCCCGCCGCTTCTTTCCCGGTTCTCGCCAAACGTAACGGCGCGTTGCTGGCGATCATTAACCGTGAACCGACGCCGCTGGATGAGTACTCGGACTTCGTCCATCACGGCGCCATTGGAGAATTCTGCGGTAGGTTTGGCGAGATGATCGCCGATGGATGATTCAGAGCCGGAAGGCATTGATCGCAAAGAACACATAGATCGCATAGAAATTCTTTTTTGTGACCTCAGTTTTGCGCAACGTTATTTGCACCGGTGGCGCTAAGCCCCCTCTCTTCTCTCCCCCGAGACGGGGGAGATGTAAGAGGGGGATCTTTCGATTCTTTGGTTGCGGCTCCGCCCGCGCTAGGCTCTCTGTGGTTAATCCAAAAGTTTTCTGGCGTTAAAGCGGTGGTTACTCAGGAGGACAGTATGGCCGAATGGAAAATGGTCGATGCTGACGGTCACATCCGAGAGATCGAAAGCGATGTCTTTGAATACCTCCCGGAGCATTACAAGGGCCGTCGTGATGCCGTACTTTACTTCCCGCTACTGCCCCACCACGGTTGGCACCGCCAGGCGGGCAGCGGAGGAATGGGCGCATCGTTTTTAGTTCCGACCCTCGAGGATTGGCAAGAGGCACTGGATCAAGGCAACATCGAGGCGGCGGTGGTTTATCCCACGCGCTTCATGCACATCGGCCAGGTGGGTATGGTCGATTTCGCCGTCGATCTGAGCCGAGCCTACAACGACTATCTGTACGATCGTTTCCTATGCCAAGAATCGCGACTCAAGGGAATCGCGGTGCTGCCGTTGCAAGATGTCTCTGCAGCCGTTGCTGAGCTGCGCCGGGCAGTGAAGGAATATGGCATGGTGGGCGGTCTTTTACCCGCCGACGGCCTGCCTCGACCCTTGGGCCATCAGGATTTCTATCCTCTCTACGAGGAGGCTAATCGCTTGGGTTGCATGATGGCGGTTCACTCGCAAAACTCGCTGCGCAACAACGATCTCTTTATGTGGCGCCACGAAGCAGCGACCTTGGCTCATGTCTGGCCGCAGATGCGCCAGTTTACCAATCTCATGTTTTCCGGCGTGCTAGGACGACTGCCTGATCTGAAAATCGCGTTCTTGGAAGCCGGCTGCGGCTGGGTGCCATATCTGATGAGCAAGATGGAGCCGCGCATGGGAGAGCTGTTGCGCCCATCGAAGCTCATCGAGCGGGGCCAGATTTATTTCCAATGTGGCGAAGAGATGACCACCAGCCGCGATCTCGAGTTGCTCGGGGACGATTGTCTGTTTTGGGCGTCGGATTTTCCCCACGAGGGAATCGTGGATATGGCCAAGGTGGTCCAGGAATTTCTTGACCGCAAAGACATTCCCGACGCGGCCAAGCGCAAGATCAGTTACGACAATCCGAAGCGGCTTTACGCGCTCTAGGTCTCTCGCTGTTCAATGCGTTCAAACCGTTCAAGAAGTTCAAAACGTTTAAAGAGTCCGAGGCTGATTCGAACGACTGGAACCATTTGAACGTCTTGAACCGCTTGAACGATAATCTTTAGACGTTGACATCAGCCTGAACTTTTTCGCGGACGTCCTTGCGCGTTACATAATCGATGATTTGGATCTTTTCCGCCGGCCCGGAGCGGTTGCCCATCATAATCATCGGACCCGAACCCGTGTTTTCCAGTTGATAAAACGACCCCCCGGTGATGAGCGCGGCCTGGCCCGGCTTGAGCACCGCTTCGCCGCCATCAGGAAAACGCATCGTGCATTCTCCGTCGATTACATAAAAGGTTTGGTCAGCATTGTGGCAGTGCATCTCGTCCTTGTGCCCCGGCTTATAGTAGTGCATCCAGGCATGGAAACGGGGCGTGTTGAAGACGTTTTTGCGTCGCTTCTCTTTATGGGCCAAATCCACCAAATCGATAACTTCAATGCTCATAAGAAACCTCCCTTGTATTATTCGATCGAACCAGAAAAATTAGAGAACCGCAATCACCTCTATCTGAAACAAAAACTGGCCCCGCAGATCTGCTTTCAGCGCGTGACGCGCGGGTCGATCGTGTTCGTCAGGAAACATCTTTAACCATGCTTTGTTGACCGAGTCGCGAAGCTTTTCCTCTTTAAGAAAGACCGTCATGTGGGCGATGTTGTCGGGTGTGCCACCGGCCTTTTCCATGAAAAGCCTCAAATTGCGGAACATCGCTTCTGCTTGCTCGTCCGGCTCCGGTGAAAGCACGCCGGTCTTGGCGTCTTTGCCGGAGATCGCTGAAGAGAAGACCATATTGCCGATGACGGTGCCGTTGGGAATCGGCGCGCCATGTTCCATGCCTTCGATGTGAATGCTTTTTCTTTTCGCCATACCTAGCCTCCCTGGGCGCTTTCAAGTGTGTCGTGTCATTCAATGCATATCATGTTGATAAGCGCGGTGTCTACGCTGGCTGGGGCTAGGGTGACTATCGCAAGCGGGATGATCTTACCGCCGGATTGAAAGAGTCTGCCCAAGGATCTAAATCATGTCTATGAAAAAGAAAAAATTTCTCAAGCGCCGGTTCCAACTCCATTGGGGCGGGGGTTGGATCACAGAAGAGGCCCGCTCAAAGACGCAGTACCACGAGCCGTCGATTCAGCTCCTTTCCTTCGATTCGGGAGGCCGGTCGATCCGTTTTTGTTACTACCATGATGGTTTTTACCAAGGGGGCCCGCTCATCCTTAGCGAATCCCATCTTGCCGGCCTGCGACGAGAAATCCGCAAGAATAGAACTATCCACGCCCTACTCAAAAAGCTACTCTGACCGGGATGGATATAATGAATGGTTTCAAGCCGACATGCGCCGACTTTGAGTCAGGAGCAGAGTCAGTTTTGCCCAATCCGTATTGCCGCGGCTTTGGGAATGAAGCCAGGGGGGCGGCCGTGTTTAGACCGAATCTCCAACCAGCCGTCCCGGCTGCCAACCACGTTAACTTGTGTTCCAGGTTCAATATTGGCAATGAGCTGGGAGTCTGTTCTGGGCGCGCTAAGGACGCGCGTTGGCTGAATGATTTCGTAGCTTTCCGAAGATGCTGAGGAAGACTTGACAATGGCCGTCGTGGCTTTCTCTGACACTTTCGCGATTCTTGAATCAACGGGCGGCGCCAGGGGAATTGCGGGCGCGACTCTAATCGGTTTGTCTATGGAGTCGCCGTCTTTGCTCCGTGTTTCCTCTGGCTTGGGTTGTGACTCCATGTTGGCGGCGGTGGAGAATCTTGACGGGTTCCGCATAGCCTCGAACTTCGCAGGCTGTTCTTTTGACATGGGGGAGGCAGGCTGCGTAGCTGAAGACTCTGGTTCCGAATCCTTCCCTAAATAACCGGCGGCAAGAACTCCACCCACTACCAACACGCCCACTGCGCCCGTAAAAATCCCGAAACGGCGTTTCTTCTCTTTTAACCCTGGTCGAGAAAGTTCGCTGGCCACAGGGGTTCCGACGGCAATGGCGGTGGTCAAGTTTGCGGAATGGTGATGCTGCGGTTCAGCAGAAATCCCGTTTGTCTTGTCAAAGCTATCATTATGAAGGACGCGTACCTCAGAAGCAGGTGCTCCGAAAGGAGTTCGTTCGACGATGTCACCACGTGCAGTGTCTGCAGACTCTTCCCCAGTGAGCTCAAGGATGTTGTGTCGATCGTAGTGGATCGCGCTTCTTGACGCCGGCTGTTGAGGAGATTCCGGGGCGAGGTCCAAAAGCTGGCTCATTGATACGATCTCTTCCTGAATCAGGCGATCCCGTTCGCTGACCTCTGCCTGTTTCGATCGCAGTTCCTCAAGTCGCTGGCGAAGGATTACCAATCGCTCTACCTGAAGCTGATTCTGGTTTATCAGTTTTTGCTGGTGCAGGGCGTTCTCTTCCCGGAGTTGGAAATTGGTCTCGCCCAATTCCTGGTAGCGCAGTTCCATTGCCATGAACCGCATCTGACTCGCTTCCAACGACTTGTTTTTTTCCTGCTCGGCTGCGAGCTCATTCTGCAGTTGAAGATTATTGGCCTCAAGTCGGCTTCGCAGCCCCTCGAACGCTGTCTGGCGCGATTCTGTGTCTCCAAGCGACTCTCGGGTGCTCTCCAAGTCGCGAACCTTGGCTTGACTGGCTTCGAGTTGTTCCTTCAGGACGGCGATTTCCGCATCCTTTTGCGAATTCCGGTTCGCTTCGTCAGCTTCGTAAGGATGAGGATCGTTCGATTCTGACGGTGTTTTTGCCGTCGCAAGTTCTGCCTGTAGCCGCTCACGGTCCCAGCGTAGCTCAGTGATCTCAGATTCCTTGCTATTCAGATGTGCCCGGAGAGTTTCGAGCTGTTCCAGCCTACTCTCGCTTGCCTCGAGTTTCTTCGATAGAGATGAAACTTGCTGCAAGAGCTCTTCGTTTCTGGCAATGAGTTCTGCCGGTGCTCCATTTGCTTGTGGAAAAACATCGGTTGGGGCATTGGAAATTCCCGGTGCTGGACCGTCGGCGAGTTTATGCTTGAGTTCCTCTAGTTCATTACGCTTGCTCTTGAGCTCTCGTTCCGAGGCAACCAAAAAGATTCCCAGTAAGCCGAGCGCCGCACCGGCGACGATCCAGATAAACATAGTATCCATTGTTTTGTCTCCTATTGAGACCCACTATCGGTGGGATCTCCAGTATTCGCTGCGGGACTTTTTCTTCGGTAACAGAATTTCCTCCTGTTGCCGGTTTGGTAAGATCTCTTCCAGCCGGTTGACGGGAGGACGGGTCGAAAGTTCGTACGGTCAACCGAATTGCATTCATGGACAAAGCGTTTTTTGTTGACCGGCTGCTCGAATCGATAAGATTTCCTGATGGGAAAAGCTTATAACCGCCTACGCCAAATATGTGCCAAGCGGACAGCCGTTAGAATACCCTAGATAAGAATTTGATAAAAAAAGACTTTTTACGCTACCGCGGGCCGTGCTTCGGATCGGAAAGGCGGGCTTGCGTTGAACAAAATCGTGAATACGGAGCAAAATTGTCGGAGTGCTATAAAGGGACCTATGGCTTAGAAATCGCGATCCTTTCTAGCCCGAATCGGGATAGCCTGAACCTTCAAGTAATCAGGAAACGGGACTATTTTGGATAGTCGACTCCGCAGGATAATCTTCACAGCTATCGCTTCGAGCAGCTGAGCGCACATTGTGGTTCATCTTTATTAGTCCTTAATTTGCACGATCACTTCGGTTTCAACCGGCGCATCGTTCGCAAGCGAGGCGACGCCTACGGCTGCGCGCGCATGCTCGCCGCGCTCGCCCCAGAGTTCGACGAAAAGATCTGAAGCACCGTTTACGACCTGAGGCATTTTAGTGAATCCCGGTGCGACGTTCACGTAGCCGATCAATTTTACGAACCGCTCCACGCGATCGAGGTCACCCAGCGCCGATTTGATAATCGCCAGATGATTGAGGGCGCAGCAGCGTGCCATCTCGTAACCTTGCTCCAACGTCACCTTGTCGCCAACTTTGCCGACGTGGGTATGGGGCTCACCGTTGAGCCTTCCGGTGTTACCACCCACGAACAGAAGATGACCGACTCGAACGAAGGGGATGTAATGCGCAGCAGGCTGCGGCGGGGTTGGAAGCTGTAATCCGAGTGTTGCCAATTTCTTTTCGATCTCCATGGTACCTCCTTATTGAATTTGGATTGCAAATCATTGTACGGCGGCGATTCTAGGATATCCGCGGCAAAAATGACAAGCGGTTTTTAGGTATCACTTATGCGATGGACTTAAAGCCGGTCCGCTCTGGATTCTGGTCTCGACAAATCCGTTTTCACGGAAGGCTTGAAGTTGATATCTATTGCCATGAATGGCTATCGTGCTTATCGATGGCCAACGTTATGAAAAATCGAAAGGTAGGATGCCGAAGATGGTTGTGGATTTCCAGCATCATTATGTCCCGGTGGATTTGGCAAAAAAAAGGGGCCTTTATTCCGACAAAACGACCTACTTGCAAGAAGGCGGTCGTCGCGCCACGACGATGCACGCCAGGCTTTATGATCTCGAGTTACAGCTCAAAGACATGAGCGAAGCCGGAATCGATGTTTCCGTGCTGTCCTGTCTATTAGGATGGAATGCTTCATTAGATGAGTGCCGTCTGATCAATGACGATTTGGCCAAGGTGCAGGCGAAATACCCAGGAAAGTTTGTTGGGCTCGCCCAAGCGCCAGTCTTGGAGGGCAAAGAAGCGCTCGAGGAAATCGACCGAGCGATCCGAAGCCTGAGCCTCAAAGGAGTCACGATCACGTCGCAAATCAAAGGGGTCTCGCTCGATTCTCCAAAGCTTTACGGGCTCTACGAAAAAGTTTGCGAGCTCGACGTACCGATTTTTGTTCACCCAGCGCTGGTGCCCATCGGCTACGAACTGCTCCAAGACTACGATCTGCCGCGGGTTTTAGGTCGAGAGGTCGATCTCACCGTCGCCACCACACGGCTTATTGCCGGCGGAATCCTGGACCGCTTCCCCCAGCTAAAGCTGGTCATTGCTCATTTCGGCGGTGGTATTGCAGCTGTGAAGGACCGCCTTCTAGCCAAAGGCTATCGGTTCGGTACCCTTAAACGCTCATTCGCGGATTACTTCGAAATGCTCTACTTCGACCTCGCCGGATTTGAAGGCGGTCTGCCGGCTTTGCATTGTGCGCTTCAGGGCATCCGGCCGGAGCGACTCGTATTCGCCAGCGACTACCCGCAGGATTTCACGGGTGTGAACACTGACACAGGGAAGGGAATGCAGGAATTAAGAAACTATATCGATACGATCCGGAAGCTGCCTCTCAGAGAGGAAACCAAGGACGGGATCTTAGGCGGTACGGCGATGGCTTTGCTAAAGGTTTAGAGTTCTGTTGCTGATGTTAGGCCGAACTACCCAGATCGCAAAAGCTGAAACTCACGAACTTTTCGAAGACCAGTCTCTAAGATTCTGCGAGTAAAACTACGAGCGCGACTACCCTACTGGTTTGCAATGGGCTTTGCGATGCTTGCCTCGACGTATCCCGGCTTGTTGCCGCGCTTGGATTCGACCTTTAACCAACCTTTTTCTTTGTCCACGACGTTGATCTTTGTCCCCTTTTTAATCTCCGCCACCACCGGGTAGTGAAGCCCTGGTCCGCTGTACACCCGGGTATCGACTAGGCTTTCATATTTACCTTCTACGGGCGGGGCGGATGATTCTTGTTTCTCATCGCTACTACTGGGTTTGATGGCTGTCATTTCGATGTAGCCAGGTGGGTTACCTTTCTTCGAAACAATCAGCACCCAATCGCCATCCCGTCCAACGACTTGGACCTTAGCATCGCGTCTGATTTCTGCGATGGCTCGAAACTGTGGCCCGGGTCCGGTGCGCAGCTTGGTATTGTCAATAGTCATGTAGGGACGAATTTGGGCGTTGAGGTCGGGAAGATCCTTGGAATCGGCTGCTTCTTTTTGCTTTTCCGTGCAACCCAATAAACTCAATAAAATCAGAAAGATAAAAGGGGACAACCACAATCCTTTTCGATCTTGAGCCATGTTCTCCTCCTTATTCCAACGAAAAAGGAACTCTATTATAACACGCTCCACGATTTGGATGTTTTTGTTGCGGACAGCAGTTCACGTACTAATAACAGCGATGGTTGGAGATTAGGGAATCAGTGTATCTCTTTCCAAACCTTCGCCAAGCTGTCACCGTAGACGCTAAGGTCCCACTCGCAGAAGTAGCCAAAAGGTGTTGTCCAGACTAGATAAGCGGTTTCCCGCAGACGTTGCGCGACAGTGTTAACAAAGGCTGCGGCGAAATCAGGGGAGGCGGTCTCGCCGCCGAGGTGGGTAAAGGAGTGGATGACGATATTCTTGATCGCTCTTTTGTTGGCAAGCCACTTGATATGCTTTAACGTTTGCCGCAGGACTGCGACTTCTCTGTCCGCTTCTTCGTCGGACTTCTCGGCGTGGACGAAGACAACGACCGCGTCCGCGACTTGTTCATCTACGTCCCGATCCGCTACCTCAGTTAAAGTCTTGGAGTGGGTCTTCCAACGAAAATGCTTTGCCTGGAAACAAAGAAGTTTCATGCTGAGATCAGTAGTAGTCGAGGAAGTTCTTCAGTAGTCCTTTGCCCGCGTCGGTAAGGATCGATTCGGGATGGAATTGCACGCCTTCCACGGGGAAGCGCTTGTGACGCACTCCCATGATAACGTTGTCAGCGGTACGGGCGCTGATGCTCAGCTCCGCCGGCAGATGCTCGGGATTGATCACCAGAGAGTGATAGCGCATGGCAGCGAAGGGATTTTTGATTGACCGGAAGATTGTCTGTGAATCGTGACTCACCTCCGAGAGTTTGCCGTGCATGATCGACGGCGCCCGGATGATCTCCCCGCCAAAAGCAGCGCCGATACACTGGTGGCCGAGACAGACACCTAGAATGGGTGTCTTTTCAGCGAAGCGCAAAATCACGTCACAAGAGATTCCAGCCTCTTTAGGCGTGCAGGGACCCGGCGAGATAACAATTTTTTCCGGTCTCATGCGTTCGATATCATCAAGACTGATCTTGTTGTTGCGAAAGACTTCGACCGTCGTCCCCAGCTCGCCAAGATAGTGATAGAGGTTGTAAGTGAAGGAGTCGTAGTTGTCGATAAGCAGGATCACTTCTTCCTCCACTGCTCAGCCAGGTCCACGGCCTTCAGCATGGCGCGGGCCTTGTTTAATGTCTCCTGATACTCCATGTCGGGATCGGAATCCGCGACAATCCCGGCACCGGCATTGATGAAGACTTTCTTCCCTTGCATGACGATCGTCCGGATTACGATGCAAGTGTCAAGATTGCCGTTGTAACCGAAGTAGCCAATGGCGCCGGCGTACAGCCCGCGCTTCTCTGGTTCCAATTCGCTGATAATTTGCATGGCGCGAATCTTCGGCGCGCCGGAGACGGTGCCGGCAGGAAAGGCGGACACAAAGAGATCAAACGGAGTCTTTTCGGCCGCCAGTTTGCCGCGGACGTTGGAGACGATGTGAATGACATGGGAATAGCGCTCGATCGCCATCAGCTCGTTGACCTCAACCGAGCCTATTTCGGCGACACGGCCGACGTCGTTACGGCCCAAGTCCACGAGCATGATATGCTCGGCGCGCTCTTTAGGATCCGCCAACAGATCGGCCTCAAGCTCCCGCTCTTCATCCGGCGTGGCGCCTCTCCGCCGGGTGCCGGCGATGGGACGGAGCTCGATGGTATCGCCGGTCAAGCGGACCATAGTTTCCGGTGAAGAGCCGATGACGCGAAAGTCTTCGAGTTCAAGGTAGAACATGTAAGGCGACGGATTGATAAAGCGGAGAGCCCGATAAATCTCGAAGGGGTCACTCGCCGTCTCGGTCTCGAGTCGTTGACAGAGCACGACCTGAATAATATCGCCCGCCTTAATATAGTCTTTGGCCCGAATGACGGCATGCCGGAACTTTTCTCGCGTCAGGTTGGAGCGAAATTTTCTATTGCCTTGCGCTTGACTCAAGTCGCGGGGCTCGATCCCCCGGGGCTTCTTTTGCAAAGAGGAGATCACTTTGCGGATTCGTTGGCTTGCCTGCTCATAGGCCCGTCGAAGATTCTTTCGTTGGTCCACTCGTACGTTGTCAATCACTTTGATGGTGTGTTTCAGATTGTCGAAAGCGACCACGCTTTGAACAAAAATAAAAAAGATCTCCGGCATAGCCAAAGGGTCTTTTTTACCGTTGGAAATTTCATGGACGTGTTCGACGGCGTTATAGGCCACATAACCGAGAGCGCCGCCGAAGAACGGAGGGACGCCGGGTACCGTGACTGGCCGGCAGCCTCTCAGGAGATCCTCTAACGACTTCAGCGGTGATTCTGAAGTGAAGCTTATCTTTTTGCCGTTTTCGATGATCTCGACTTGGGTTCCCCGGGCCTTGAAGATCCGTTGGGGGCGCGTTCCCAGAAAGGAGTAACGGGCCCAGCGTTCGCTCCCTTCCACGCTTTCGAGCAAAAAAGAGTAGTTGTCACGTTCGAGCCGCTTGAAGAAAGAGAGGGGAGTCTCCAGGTCCATAAGCAATTCCTGATATACGGGAATCAGGTTGCCCTGGTCGGCAAACCGGCAAAACTCTTTAAAGCTCGGTCGAATCATCCTTTTATAAGCAAACTAAAAACAAAAAGGGCCATAAGTTTTCACCTATGGCCCTTCCCCTTTACGCCAACGAAGAAATTGACTGGAATTAGCCACGGTGCCGACGCTGCAGCAGGTCCCAGCGCCACCAACCTAAAGCTAACCTTCCGTTCTCCAGCCGATTGCTCACATTCGGCATTCTGCCTTATCTGTTCAGGGGGGTCAAGGCTCCTTTCAAAACAGAAGTCTGAAAGTTGCAAGGGTAACCTGTGTTGGCATAAGCAATTTGTGAATATTGAGAAGCATGAGGACGTTGAGGAAAGTCCAGGCCTATGACAGGCGCCGGATTTGTTTACCTCGAAATGGCAACGCCCGAATCGATTTTGCGTCGCTAAAGGGACCCGGACTGGCTATTTGACAACTGCCGGTAGCTAAGTTAAAACGCCTTTTTGCACCGGCTTTGGTCGTCAATGGACAGGCAGATGCCAACGCAAGTATTTCATCTAGGAGGAGCTATGGTGAGGCGCGAGAAATCCAATTATACGATTCAGTCCGTTTCTCATGCTCTCGATGTAATGGAGCAGTTCAACGGGAACGTCGATGAGATCGGTGTTACTGAACTCAGCAAGCGGCTGAAACTACACAAGAACAATGTCTTCCGCTTGCTCGCCACCCTCGAAGCACGCGGATATATCGAACAGAACAAGGTTACAGAGAACTACCGATTAGGTTTAAAATGTCTCCAGCTCGGGCAGACCTTTATCCACCAGTTGGGTTTATTGCTGCAAGCTCGGTCGACACTAGAAGATTTGGTTAAGCTGACGAAGGAGAGCGCCTTTGTCGCAATCCGGAAAGGCACCGCGATTGTTCCTTTGGAGTTTGTCGAACCCGCGCGTCCCGTCCGCGTCGTTTCGTTTCTAGGGACGGCGTTACCGTCCCATTGTACGGCCGCCGGAAAAGTGTATCTGGTGTTCGAGTCCGAGGGAGGATTGAGCCAAGCGCTTCCAGAGCGCTTGGACCGCCACACGGAAAAGACGATCACAGACCGCCAACTCCTCGCTGAGCAGATGCGAAACGTTAGTGAAACTGGTTATGCCATCGACCAGGGAGAGTTTTCGGAGGACATAAGCTCCGTGGCAGTGCCCGTTCGTGACTACACCCGAACCCTTGTGGGAGCCCTTGGTGTTGCAGGCCCCGGCCATCGTTTGTCTAGTGAGACCATCAAGCAAGAAATTGCTCCTAAGCTGCTGCGGGCCGGCAGCGAGTTGTCAAAACGATTGGGCTATCCTGAATGATGCGTTTGGTAGCCGGCCCAAACATCACATTTGTCCCCTCGCGGCGAGCTTACTCAATAAAATAGCCCGGGTGTAATCCCGCCTTTATTTTGACATTCTTACACCAGTGCGGATAAGTAAGTTGAAGAAACGGAGGTCCACTAGACCAGAATGCTCACCAGCATAGAAAAGGTACTTTTCCTCTTACTTGCTGCAGGATCACTCTATTATGCCGGAGTTAAGTTTTATGACGTTTACAGAGCCATTGCTCGCGGCAGACCTGATTCTCGTTTGGATAATCTCCGCCAACGAATTCTACGTGCGCTCTGGATCGTTTTCACCCAGCAATCCGTGTTCAAGACGCGGCCCATTGTTTCCTTCCTTCATGCACTAATTTTTTACGGGTTTGTCTTTTATTTTCTAGTCAACCTGGTTGACGTGTTTGAGGGTTTTGTATCTTTTGATGCGCGCGGAGGCCGGTGGGGACCGTTCAACTTGTTGGCGGACCTCCTGACCGCCAGCGTTTTGATCGGGATGATCGGTCTTGTTATTCGCCGGTTCTTGGTTCGCCCCAAGGACTTTGCTTTCCCGCCCAATGTGCCTTTGCAACCCGAGGCTCGTGCCGGGATCCTGCGCGACTCTTCGATTGTAGCGAGCTTCATCCTTTTTCACGTCGGCAGCAGGCTTATGTTTAAGGCAACCCAACTGGCTCGCGAGGGCGCCGACGCTTTCCATCCGGTGAGCTCACTAGTGGCCGGATTTTTTTCCGGCATGAGTCCCGGCGTTGTCGAGGCTCTGAATCATTTCTTTTGGTGGGGAGCCCTCGGTTCGATTCTCATCTTCATCCCGTATTTTCCCCGTTCCAAGCATATCCATCTCTTCATGGCCCCGATCAACCTGGCGTTAAAAAAGGAGAAACCTGGAATCTTGCAGCCGATGGATTTCGAAAATGAGGAGGTCTTCGGCGCCGCCAAATTGGAGGAGTTTACCTGGCCCCGACTGTTGGATGCCTACAGCTGCATCATGTGCAACCGCTGCCAAGATGTTTGTCCTGCGACAAATACCGGGAAAGCGCTCAGTCCGGCGGCGATTCTGATCAATGAGCGTTATGAGCTGAACAAGATCTTTCCCCATTTCTCCGCGGGGCAAGAGAGCCCGCGGCCGCTGCTCGACTTCGCGCTCAGTGAAGAAGCGGCGTGGGCCTGCACGACCTGCAACGCCTGCATCGAGGTATGCCCGGTGGGGAACGAGCAAATGCTCCATATTATTGATGTGCGGCGCGAGCGAGTGCTGGCCGCTGCGGAGTTTCCCAACGGGCTTAAAAATAGTTTTAACCATATGGAGCGAGCGGGAAACCCCTGGGGCATCTCGGCCGATGAGCGACTCGTTTGGGCCAAGGGTTTGCCTTTCCCGGTGCCAACGATCCAGCAAAATTCCGATCCGGATGTGCTCTACTGGGTTGGCTGCGCGGTCGCGT
>Ga0209857_1000071_pt1 | contig 20946 bp, 18 predicted proteins | sample GWRWN1_10_20_FD_187226 | JGI IMG/M metagenome (GOLD analysis project Ga0209857, IMG submission 187226) | Riverbed sediment microbial communities from areas with no vegetation in Columbia River, Washington, USA - GW-RW N1_10_20 (SPAdes)... | ecosystem: Environmental > Aquatic > Freshwater > River... | reverse complement strand
CTCGTCCAGCCAGCGATGCCCCTCGCCCTCCGCGAGCCGCTCCTCGTTGAACACGCGGATCGAGGCGTACGGCACCATCGACGAGCTGAACGCCTCGATCCGCGCTGCGTCCTTGGGCACGCGCTTGCCCCCCACGAGCGCGGTCTCGCCTCGGTCTCCGGTTCGTGTGTAGACGCGGGTGATACGGATCGGCATCGGCGGTGCCTCCTCGACTCGTGGCTCGCGACTCGGACTCCGCGCGAATGGTAGTATTGCACGGATAGCGCGAGGGGACCGGCTTGACAAGAGGCGACGAGACCCTGTCCTCCGGGCCCTCGCGGGTGTCACCACGCGACGCCCCGCCGCGAGGAGGGCGTGGGCTGTTCGCCGCGACAGGCCCTGTGGCCCGGGGCTAGACGCATCCCGCGTGCACTCGACCCTCACGCGAAGTTCGGCATGATGTGCTTGGCAAGGAGGTCGATCTGCTTCGGGTCGTCCGTCACCGGACCGAGCACGAGGTACTGAAGGCCGGCCCCGACCAGGTCGGCGATCCGCCCGTTGATCCGGTCGAGACTCCCGATCATGTAGCACTCCTGCAAGTGATCCCAGGGGCGATGCGTGCCCATAGCGCGGAAGAACGGCGCCTTCGACTCCTCGAGGGCCTTCGAGTGGTTCGCGGTCTCCACGAGGTGCGTGAAGTTGCAGTGCCCGAACGTGAGCGTCCCGCGGTCGCGCCCCATGGCACGGGCGTGATCCTGCAGCAAGCCCCAATCGCGCTTGACCCACTCCTGGGTCCCCGAGCAGCGCGAGATCCAGTTGCCGGCCCGGAGGATCCGATCCATCACCGTGTTGGCGATGACCGGGAGGTCGTGCTCGTTCGGATCCGGCACGCGCGAGCCGCCCGACACCCAGATCTCCGGGAGCTTGGACGGCCGCGGATCGATCGTCACGTCCTCGAACTGGTAATACCGGCCCCGGTATGTCGCGTTCGGTCTCGAGAGCAAGAGGATGACCGCCTCGATGATCTCGTCGGCGCGCTTGCCGCGCTCCTCGATGCGCGAGCCCGTGACCTCGAACTCCCGCGCATACCAGCCGGGCCCCACGCCGAGTGTTTGAGCCAGCACTTGGTGATCGGGGATCTCTGCGCCTTCGCGGTTGGTTTTGCCGGTGGCGGCGGTGGTGAGCGCGGCGCCGCGAGCCTTCGCGAGTGCCAGGAGTGTGTTGTGCGTGCGCCCGTTGGTCATCCGTTTGAATGCAAACAGATGCCCGCCGGCATCCACTACGGCGATGCTCACGACCTGCTTTAGCTCCTTCGCTTTCTCGATTGCCGCATTGACGATGATATCTGAGCCCTCCTGGGTTAGCTTGAAAGACGGTACGGCCTTCATGAGAATTCCTCCTTATCCGTTTTGACTTACGTTAGTGCTAGGGTGTACCTGGAAAAGATCCTTCACTGCGTTCAGGATGACGGCATTCTTGTATGTCATGCTGAGCGTCCCAGCGAAGCATCTCAATTCCGTCTCACATAAACTCGTCGTTCTCAATTCAGACACTAATCAGTAGTTGAAACTCACCGCCGGCGCAAACAGATTTCCTCTTGGCTTTAGTTGTTCCACTCGTTCCTTGCCCAAGAGATTGAGAAACTCGCGATGATCCTTTACCCTCAGAACCCATTTTTGCAACCATTGCTCAAAGCCGTCTCGCGAGCGCGTTGCCTTGTGGTATTCGAAATAAAAGTTGTCATCCCGCCGTGTGTATCCTTGGGTCGGCGAGGGGTGAGAGCCGAAAGGTTCATGAACGACACTGGAAACTAAAAACTCCGGTATGACGTTTCGATTGGGGTCACTCAAAATCACATCGTGGTCCACGATCTCTTCGCAGGTAAGAATCACTTTCTTGGCAGCGAAGGCGGCCTCGCGCATGACTCCGAAATTACCCCACGCGTGTACGTTACCCCCCTTGTCTGCCCGCTGCACATGAAGAATGGCCACGTCGGGTTGAATCGCGCGGACCGCCAACAGCTCTTCGTCTGTAAATGGGCAGCGAACAGAAGCAAATTGACTACCGCTTCGAAAATGGCTCCCTTTAACCGTCCTGGTCGGGAGAAAAGGCAAACCCGCGGCCGCGGCCTGCAAGCCAAGGCCAATTGTAAAGTTGGAGTGTTCCTCGATTTCGATGGGTTGGGGAATTCCCGCTTCCGCGGCGCGACGATAATTGTGCCCTAACCCCGCCGCCACATTGCCGACCCAGGAGGCAATGATCTTCTTCACGCACCCTGCGCCGATGAGCTGATCAAACTGCATGTCAGAAATCGGTGCGATGAGCGTTAGATTTCGTTTTTTCTGTCGGATGATTTCGTAGCTCGCCGCAAACGGGATCAAGGATTCGAGCCCGCAGCCCATGGCGACGGACATGCCGTCCTGGACATGAGCGGCAATGGCTTCATGAAGGAAACACAGTTTCTCCATACTGGTCATCTGTACCTGGTAAAAAAATGGAGATCAACAGAATGGGGGGTGGGGAAGGATGACGTTCAGATTTAGCGATTTTTTTATTGTGTCGATTTAAAAGAGAACTCACCGCGGATCCGCCAAAGGACGGATCAGCCACAATTTTCAAGGCTGAGGCGCAGAGGGCACAGAGTAAAGAGTTCTTGATCAAGAAATACTCCGATCTCTGTGAACTCCGCGTCTCTGTGGTGAACACTTCGTACGGATGTCAATAGTCACGCATGAGCTTGCGCGGCCGCCAATGGTGCGCTCGATGGGCCGCTATGTAATCCGAGCGGGAGAAAACCTTCACAAGCACGACGCCCGCGACAAACCCGCCGATATGGGCCCAGAAGGCCACGCCGCCGATGTCGCCGCCGAAGGCCGCCAGCCCACTCACAAACTGAATGAGAAGCCAGTAACCGAGCATCACCCAGGCAGGCAGGGCTACCGAGGTGAAGAAGAATCCAAGGAATACCAACGCGAAAACGCGGACGTTCGGATAGAGCACCAGGTAAGCGCCCATGACCCCGCTGATGGCTCCCGAAGCGCCCACCATTGGAATCGCCGAGTCGGGATTCGTTATGACCTGTCCCATCGCCGCCGCCAGCCCACACAACAGGTAGAAGACGACAAAGCGCAGCCGTCCCATAGAATCCTCGACATTGTTGCCGAAGAGCCATAGGAACCACATATTCCCCAGCAAATGCATCCAGGAGCCATGCAGGAACATCGAAGTCACCAGATGCGAGATCTGCCGACCGGGATCGGTAGCGCAGACCAGCCCATCGCCAATCGGAAAGCGCGTCCCGACGGGAAGTGAAGCAGTTAGCTCTCCAGGAATGAGCCCGAGATTGCAGACAGATCGGGCCAGTGCCAGTGTGCTGCCCCCTCCTTGCACCACGATCCAAACCAGAACATTCAGCGCGATAATCGCCCCTGTAACAATGGCTGCGCGCTGCGTCTCATTCTCATCGCGATAGGGAAACATATGCGCTTCTCCTTGACCTGCTGAGTCGTTGCATGGGCCAGCGACATCTGCCAGTGTGAGTTTCCGACAATCAGGGAACGTAAACTCGCCGTTCCGCAATACTTTACATATCGGATGTCTCTTGCCAAGGAGCTTCTTGATCCTCTGGAGGCACGAGCAGACGAATAATGCAGGGCGTGCCGCTGCGCAAAGAGAAGCTTGACAAGTTTTTCGCAAATGAAGGATATTTGCATCACTTTGATCTTAAATTCGAGGACCTGCTCGGCATCGCTCGGAAAGGCTGACGATGAAGATTACACGCGTTAAATCACAGATTGTGAAATTGCCCGCCGAAGAGCCGCTTGCCGGCGGACCCGGTTTTTACCGGCCGTTTTTCGAGTTCGTGACCGTACGAATGGAAACGGACGCCGGGATCGACGGGATCGGCGTAACTTTCTTTGGTGGGACCCTTACGGCAACGCTCAAACACGCGGTAGACCAACTCAGCGAACTAGTGATCGGCGAAGATCCAATGCGTATCGAGACTGTTGGCCGTAAGGTTCGCGGTGCGGCGGCTGGAGCCGGCCCCGGCGGAATATCCACCTTGGCCTTCTCCGCCATCGACATCGCACTCTGGGATATCAAAGGCAAGGCCCTCGGCCAGTCGCTCGCTATGATGCTCGGCGGGTTGCGCGACCGCGTTCCCACCTATGCCAGCGGTGCGCTGTCGCGGACCTCGCCGCTGGAACACGTCGTCAAGGCGGGACCAGTGCTCGTGGAGAAGGGCTTCAAGCAGATGAAGATGCAGCTCGCGCTGCCGGGTGAGACGACGCCTGCGCGCGAAGTGGAGCGCGCCAGGCTAATTCGTGAAGCGGTCGGTCCTGATATCGATCTCATGTGCGACATCAATCAGCGCTGGAGCATCAATCAGGCGATCGATATCGGGCGGCGCGTCGAGGAATTTCACTTGTTTTGGCTCGAAGACGTAAGCATTCACGACGACTATGCCGGGCTCGCCCGTGTCGCCGATGCGCTGGCGACGCCAATAACCGGGGGCGAGTGTGTGTACGGCATCATGCCGTTCAGGCACATGATCGAGGCGCGTTCGGTGGACATCGTGATGATCGATCTCTTGCGCGTGGGCGGTATCGCCAACTGGATGAAGGTTGCCGGCATGGCGGAAGCCTTCAACCTGCCGGTGGTAAGTCATCTTTTGCCCGAGATTCACGTGCATCTCGTGTCGTCTGTCCCTAACGGCCTCACCGTCGAGTACATGCCGTGGTCGTTCAGGCTCTTCGAAGAAGTGCCCGTGCCAGAGAAGGGCGAACTGGTAGTGCCGTCGAAACCTGGTCTCGGGCTCGAGTTTAGCCATGATATCGACCGTTACGTCGTCGGTTAGAAAAATCGAGCCTCACAGCATTGCTGGCCTAGTTCCAAACGAAAAGGAGAATGAAATGAGCACTGCATCCCAAAACAAATGGCGCGATAACGGAGTTAGGATCATTCCGGGAACGCAACTCGATCTCAACACGCCCCAAACCCCGGGCATGACGCGCGCGGCGGCGATCAACCGCGCTCGAGCCGGAGCGAATAAGCTTTGGGCTGGGACTGTCAAGGTTTATCCCAATGCCAAGACGGCGCCCCATCATCACGGCGAACTGGAAAGCATCATCTATGTGATCAGTGGTAGAGCGAGAATGCGTTGGGGTGAACAATTGGAGTTCTTTGCCGAAGCCGACTCGGGAGATTTTATTTACGTGCCGCCGTTCGTACCCCATCAAGAGATCAACGCCGATCCCAATGAGCCGCTCATGTGCGTAGTGGTCCGAAGCGACCAAGACCCCGTTGTGGTGAATCTCGATCTACCCACTGTAGAGCAGCCGGAAGAAGTTTACTGGGTTGATCCGGTTCATCCAAGATCGTAAACACGCATTGTACTTCTCTGCAGGGTAAGAACAGCACCGTGTGGTCTTATGAAACTCAAGCGCGGCATCAAACTACTGGAAGAGGGCGAGGGAACAGGCGAGCCGACTAGGAAGGGTGATCGGGTCGTCTATAACCTCAAGATGTTTTTGAACCAAGGTGACGAAGTTTCGTTGAACGAGCGTCAAGCGGAACATTTGCCAGCAAACATGATAAGAACGGTGGCGGGCGACCTTTTCGTTGACCATCGCATCACGTTGGGAAGCCGAGAGGCATTTGCCGGGGTGGAGTACGCGCTTATCGGAATGAAGAAAGGCGGTTATCGGAAAGTGCGGGTAAGCCCGCATCTGGCCTTTCGTGACAAAGGCCTTCCCGGGTTAGTACCGGCGAACGCGGTGTTGGTAGTCGAATTATGGTTGCGAGACGTGACAAAAGAATAGCCTCTTCTTTCGCTCCGGCTTCGATCGTTCGAGTATGGGTGATATTAGGATTGTTATAGATAAATCAGGCGACGCGGATTACGTTCTGTCAGAGCTGCATAATGTCGGATATTTTCATCAGTTACGCATCGGAGGATCGAAACAAGGCTGAAGCGCTCGCAAAGGCTTTGAGCGCGCGCGGCTGGTCCGTCTGGTGGGACAGAAAGATTCCGTTGGGCAAGTCATATGATGAGGTCATAGAAAAAGCGCTCGGCGAATCCAAGTGCGCAATTGTCCTCTGGTCTGCTGTGTCGGTGGCTTCTGAGTGGGTCAGGAATGAAGCCTCAGAAGCAAAACGGCGCGGAATCTTGGTCCCTGTGTTTCTCGAAACGGTAGATGCGCCGTTGGCGTTCAGGCTTTTAAACGGAGCGGATCTGCACGACTGGCAAGCAGGCGCACCGCACAGCGAATTCGACAAGCTAGTCGAGCACGTGGAGGAATTGCTGGGAAAGCCGGCATCAGCTGCGCTCTTGGAGTCGAGCCGCAGGACCGGCTATTCGCAGCGCGATCAGCGAGGCGAGCACGGCAGGCGAGCACCCTGGGTCTATTTATGCGCTGGTGTCGCGGTCGCGGTCTTGGCCGGTGCCGCACTCTTCATTTATTCTAAAGGCGACGAAAAATATGATCCAAAAAAATCTAAAACTCCCATGGATAGTGAAACTGCTGCCACGCAGGTGACCCCGACGGAATTCAACCTATCCGATTTGGAGAAGGCGTTACAGGGATTAGCCGTAGTCGGTGGTGGCGTGCCCGCAACGGCCGTCACCACGGCTTTTCATGTGCCTGACCTCGGCCTCCGCGTTGCGTTTATCGATCCGCAGCAGAGCCAATCGATGTTGGGTTCGATGCCTCCGGGAGCGCTGGTCATGGAGGTCGAAAGCAGCGGCGCTGCTGCGAAAGCGGGAATCCATGTCTTTGACACCATTGAAGCGATCGGCGGCCATAAGATCGACGCGGTGGATGACTTGCGCAAAAGTATTCGCAAACTCGGTCCCGGGAAAACTCAATTCATGATTCGACGTCCCAACGGTCGAAAAACCGTCTCGGTCGATTGTCCGAACTGCAAGCCAGAATGAACTGACAGAACACGATTGACTCAAGTAGTTTGTCCGGGGCACCGTCCTGCATATGCCCAGAGGAGTCTTGATAGATAGGCGGGTCTTTAGATACTCGCTTGGGTGAGGCAATTGGAAGGCAGGTTGCCATTATGTCTTTGCCGCAAAGCTTCAAGGCAATGATCGTTAGTGAAACCGCCGACAAGCGGTTCATCAGGGAAGTGAAAGAAAAAGCTTTGAGTCAGTTACCCCTGAATGAAGTGCTCATCGAGGTCAGGTATTCATCGTTGAATTATAAAGACGCGCTGTCGGCAACCGGAAACAAGGGCGTGACCCGGAACTACCCTCACACGCCGGGAATCGATGCTGCAGGAGTGGTTGCGGAAAGCTCGAACCTGGCATTTGAAGAGGGAGATGAGGTCATTATAACCGGGTTCGACCTAGGGATGAATACTTCCGGCGGCTTCGGCGGTTACATTCGCGTGCCCGCATCGTGGATACTCCGACTTCCCGGTAACCTGACCCTGAAAGAAAGTATGGCTTATGGCACAGCAGGCTTTACGGCCGCTCTCTGCGTCCTGAAATTACAAGCTCACGGACTCACGAAAGGTTCAGGGGAAGTTCTAGTGACCGGTGCCACCGGTGGTGTCGGCAGCATTGCGGTTGGGATTCTTGCCAAAGCGGGTTTTCACGTCGTTGCCGCTACAGGCAAAACGGAGGAGAAGGATTTTCTGACCCGCTTGGGTGCGGAGCAAGTCATTTCGCGCGCCGAAGCAAATGACAATTCGGGAAGGCCGATGTTGAAAAGCCGGTGGGCCGCGGTAGTAGACACCGTCGGCGGTAACATTCTCGCGACCGCCATTAAATCGACCAAGTACGAAGCATGCGTTGCCTGCTGCGGCAACGCCATGTCAGCGGATCTCGCGTTGAACGTTTTTCCTTTTATTCTCAGAGGCGTGAGTCTGTTGGGCGTCAATTCCGTTGAGATGCCTATAGGCGATCGCTTGCTGGCTTGGCAGAAACTCGCTCAGGATTGGAAGCTCGATCTCTCCGGCGATCTTGTGTCGGAATGCTCGTTGGAGGAATTGAGCCCAAAGATCGATCGGATTCTCAAGGGTGGTATCCGTGGACGAGTCGTCGTCAATCTGGGTCGATAGAAAAGAAATCATGGCCAAGTTACAAGAGAGCAACAACCCCGGAGCGCTGAGTCACATTCGCATCGTTGAACTAGGCGATATTCCTGCCTCCTACGCGACGCGCCTGCTGGCCGACTTGGGCGCCGACGTCATCAAAGTCGAACCTCCGGGTGGCGACCCCAACCGGCTGCTCCCACCGTTCGCAGGCAATATCGAAGATCCTGAACGGAGCCTGACTTTCATAAACGCCAATACCAACAAGCGCAGCATTGTGTTGGATTTTCAGGGAAGCTCGGTGGACCGTGGAATTTTCGCAAAGCTTCTCGCATCGGCCCATCTGTTGATTGAAGCCACACCCGTCGGAGACCTTGAAGATTTGGGGTTCACTGAAGAGAAGCTGAAGGAAATCAATCCCGCGGTAGTCACCGTTTCCGTAACCCCCTTCGGACGCACCGGGCCTTATCGTCATTACAAGGGCAGCGACGCCATCGCCAACGCTTCAGGCGGATTTCTGTTCGGCCAGGGTGACGATACGAAGGGACAGTGCACGGCGCCCTGTCATCTCGCTTACCAAGTCGCGGCGTGCGTGGCGGCCACGTTGGGGCTTGCAGGCATTCGTCACGCGCGATTGACCGGGGCAGGGCAACGCATTGACGTTTCGCTTCAGGAAGCGCTTACCTTCACCAACAGCAGTTCGGTGGCGCGCTACACTAGAGAAAATCGTCTGGAGCGGCGGCCCGGCAGCAAAGACTATGGCGGCGCTGGCACGAACATCTACCGTTGCAAAGACGGACGCTACGTCCATTTCACGACTAATATGCCGCACATGTGGCGAGAGTTCGCGCAGAACTGGATGACCGACAAAACGCTTGCGGGTCCTGAGTGGGAAAACTCAAGATATCGCGACGCGAACGCCGCCGAAGTGTCTAAGGCCTTCGCCGATTTCATCGGCCAGTTTACCGCCGAGGAATTTGCCGACGAGGCGCAGCGGCGCCATCTCGCCGCGGCGTCGCTCAACACCGTGGGGCAGTTCGTTGAATGTGAACAGGTTCGGTCGCGCCAGTGGCTTCAAGAGATCGAACATCCGGTCATCGGCCGGTACACCGCGCCGGGATTTCCTATGCGGCTTTCTTTGACGCCGATGCGTGTGCGCCGGCCGGCACCGCTTTTGGACCAGCATCGAAATGAGATTCTCGCAGAGTTGGAACGTAATACTCCACACTCCAGCACTCCAGGGGTAATCGATGATCGCGCTCGTAAACCCATGCTCGAAGGTCTTCGGATGGCCGATCTAACGCAGCAGTACGCCGGTCCGCTAGGAACCGCCATGCTGGCGTATTACGGCATGGAAGTTGTCAAGATCGAGTCGACCGTCGTTCCCAGCAAAGATCGCCAGACGGCTGCTCATGCCGACATGAACCGGGCCAAGCTCGGCTGCACCCTTAATTTGCGCCATCCCGAAGGTAAAGAACTTTTTAAACAATTGGTGGCCGTGTCCGACGTTGTTGTGGATAATTTCAGCTCGGGGGTTTTAGAGCGGCTCGGTTTCAGTTTTGACGCGCTGCAGCAGATCAATCCGCGCATCGTGCAAGCCGTGATGCCCGGCTGGGGACTGACCGGGCCGCTCAAATCCTGGGTGGCCTGGGGCTGGCAGCTTCTCGCCTATACCGGAATCATGCGGCTTTGGGGTTATCCCGATTCGCCGATGGAAACACGTTGCAAAATCGCCTGGCCTGACCGAGTGGGCGCCGTCACCATGACGCTAGGCGTTCTCGCCGCGCTTGAATACCAGCAACGCACGGGGCAGGGGCAATTCATCGAAGCGGGTATGCTCGAGGCGCAGGGCTCAATGATGGGGCCGGCGATTCTCGACTTCACCGTGAACGGTCGTGAATGGGATGCCATGGGTTACCGTGAAGTTCTCGGCGAAACTTATGCGCCTTACGGCTGCTATCCGTGTCGTGGCGAAGACAACTGGATCATCATCGCCTGTGCCAGTGATCAGGAATGGCTAAAGATGGTTAGCCTGATCGGCGAATCCTCTTGGGCTGCCGATTCCAAGTTTGCGACAAAAAGGGACCGCAAAGAGCATTCTGCAGAGCTTGATCGAAACCTTTCACAGTGGACGCGTAAGAATTCGTCTCGACAGGTTTTTAGGTTAGTCCAGGAATGTGGTATCGCTGCCGGAATCCCGTCTTCGGGTGAGGATTTGTATTATGACCTTCACCTTCGGGAGCGCGGCCACATCGTCGAGACCGAGGCACAACCCTGGGGCAAGATCACTCATCATGGCCTGCCTGGAATTCCTGCGCTGTCGGCGGCCAATGCCGCACGCCCAGCGCCCTGGATTGGCGCTAACAATGATCAAGTATTTAGTGAGATCTTAGGATTAAGTGCCGAGAAAATTGAAGAACTAAAGAAGGCCGAAGCGATCATGTAGAGTCGCGGAATCTTCGCGACAGATGTCATTTCGACCAAAGGGAGAAATCTTATCTTTGGCGTCGATCACGGATAAAGCATTTCCAGAACCTGCTGAGCAGCTCCGGAATAGTTGAAGACATCTTCGAATAATGGCGCAAAGTCGCCCGGAGCTTACCTTTACAACCGGAACACTAAGGATTTGATTGTGACGGGAACCGTGCCGGAGGGCTCTAGAGCCTTGCCGAGATCGATAAAGTCGAAGTCGTGGAGAGTCACTCCATCGATCGCAAGCACGTCGTTCTTGAGCTCGAAATCGTTTTTAAGAATGGTGCCCACCAAGCCCGCGAGGTCGTGATCGAAGACCAGGTAGATAGGGCGCCCGCTTCTCACCGTGACCGGCAGACCCTCCATCAATCCGCGACAGAAATCGGCGATACGGATCGCTGCCGGCGGCCCACTCCAGCGAAATACCAGCGCGACTTCGGGTTCTCCCTCCTTTAGGTCAAAAGCTTGAAAATGGCTCGCTATCGCTTGAGCGAGCGCTGAGGGATCGATGTTATCGCTCAAATCAACCGGGGGCCGGAGCACCTGAAGATTTTTGCGCGGCAGTAGCTCATCGTTGGACCGATAAATGGTGTTGCCGCTTACTTGAACGGTGTGTTGCGCGGCGCCCATGACCGTGGCGCGGATGCACTCGCGAGCCGGCGCCAGAGGCCAAGCGAGAGCGCCGTCATTGATTAGACGTCGAAGCGTTTTCCCTAGCGGCGCGCCGAGGTCTCCAAAGGAATTGGTCTCCTTCCCGTAAACATATTCTCCGACACCCCCGGAAAAAACCACCGAGTCGTAGCTTTTTGCTCCGCTCAAGGACGGCGTCAGCCAGAGACTCTCAAGTTCAGGCGCGGGTTTTTCTTGCTGTACGAGGGTAAGAACGGCACGCGCCATGTGATCCGCGAGCTTTTCGATTTGCGCGGCGGTCACGCGGTCGCCAACTTGCCATTGGAATCCGACGTGGCGGGCCAGGGACTGGCCGCCCGGCTCGAGCACGGAAATAAAGCCGGCGTCGTCGACAGCGAGTAACCGGCCGCCGACGTGGAACGCCGCTGTGCTCAAAACTTTTCCCCGTTCGGCCACGGCCAACTTGGTGGTGCCGCCGCCGATGTCGATGTTAAGAACTCGACATTGTCGTTCGGCCGATAGGGCGACCGCGCCGGAGCCATGGGCCGAAAGCAAGGCTTCGAAATTGTGGCCCGCGCTGGCGCAGACGAAGTTGCCGCGCTGCGCTGCCAGGACGTCGGCGATGGCCCGCGCGTTATCCCTGCGAATCGCCTCGCCGGTAAGAATGATAGCGCCGGTGTCCACTTGCTCCGGACTGAGACCCGCCTCCTGGTAGGCGGAGTCAACCAGTTGGCCAAGCGCCTGATCGTCGATGCGCTCGCGACCCCGGGTGTAAGGAGTGAAATGGACGGGCGAGAGGTAAAGGGTCCTTCGCTCCGTCACCACGAAACGGCTCGACAGTTCTCGGCCTAGTCTGCGCAGCACGAGGCGCGAGAAAATGATCTGGGAAGTCGCCGTACCGACGTCGATGCCGACGCTAGTGAGGATTACCGTGTCTAATTTCCACAGCGGATGCTCTTCCTCTTCGTCAAACTCATGCTCGTCGTGATCGTGGTGGTGTGGGCCATCGTGCATTTTGTTCCTCTGAAATAAGATTCGGCACCGGCTCAGGGCAGTGACTTATTTTGAGAAGGGTAGGGATGACCTGCGGGTCGCCCTACTGCTCATGAGTAGAGCCCATGCTCGTCCGGGAAGTGAGCCTTCGCTGTTTCTGCTCCGGGCTCGCCGGTACACCATGGCACCATGTTTTTCATTTTGCAGGTGATACCGCGCTTGCGCAGCTCTTCCTCGAAGATGCGATGGATATCCGGCTCCTCGTCCTCATACTCGACCTGGTAACCGCCTTTCTTGCCGCTGACCTCGCCAGTGCGTAACACCGTGGACTCGCTCGCCTGCCAGCGATTTGCCGCATACTTGCGGGAAAGGCCTTGGTTCAAAACCAAATAGGTGGCCGGCGTGGGACCGACGTTGAAGTGCTGGTGCAGCCAAAGTCCTTCCCCGGCGCCCGAAAGGTAGAGACTGCCTTCTTTCCAGTCGCAACGGATGCGCGGCTCGTTGCCCCGCTGGGTCAGCACGTAGCCTTCGCCCTCAGTGATGTAGAGGTGAGCACCCGGGCCGTGGCGGTGGCCCTTCTTGTAGTAGCCCGATTCGAAGCGAGAGACATGGGACTCCATCATACCGGCGCCCATCACCATGAAGGCGTTGGTACCGCCTCCGCCGCGGCTCTTCCACTCGTATAGCGGCAGTTTCTTTATGTCGGGGATAAAGTTCGTCTCCCAGACCCGACCGCGGTAAAGCTTCGCCTCGGCGGTAAAGTAGTCCGGCTCGCCGGCATAGCGATCGTTAAAATCGTAAGGATTGTTGAAGACAAAATCCTCGCTGGCCCACTGGCGCAGCAGTTGCGGCAAGTCGGTCACGGAAAACCAGCGCGCGCTCCGTGAAAGGCTGGCGTTAAAAAACTGGTGCCAAGCGTTAGTCGGTAAGACAAAGTAGCTGCCCGGTCCCCACTCAAAGGTCTGCTTCGGTCCCTTGTCGCGCCAGACCGAGGTGGAGCCGTGTCCGGAGACGACATAGGTTGCCTCGGTGTACATATGCCTCAAGGGCGCCGTGGAGCGTCCCGGTGGGAGCTCAACGAGGTGCTCGTCGCCCTCGTCGTCTCCGTCCAGATAGCAAAGCGTGCCGTTGACTCCATCGCCCTTGCGCGGCCAGGGACCCACCTCCACCGCTTTCATGTCTTTGATGTATACGCCGCCAACGAGTGGGACGCCCTCCCGCCTACGCCACTCTTCATACGCATCCAATCGCACGAGGGCGGGTTGCTTTTCGGGATCTAACTGGGTGTTTGGGTTAGTCATGATGACTTCTCCGATCTATCTAGGTTTAATGTTCTAATTCTCTATGATCTTTTATCAACCGATTTGCACCAGCGCATCGACGGCGGCGACGCCGTGGTTATTTTCATGCACGACGAGGGGATTGATATCGAGAGCCAAGAGCTGCTCTCCCAGGCTTAGGGCCAAGTTGGAAACCTTGACGATGGCATCGCACAGCGCATCCACGTCGGCAGGGGGCTTGCCGCGGATTCCGGTCAGCAAGGGCCAGCCTCGAAGCCCCGTGAGAAGACTATGGGCTTGTTCGCGAGAAACAGGCGGAATTCCGATCGCAACATCCTTCAGGATCTCAACAAGAATACCTCCGAATCCGCAGACGATGACCGGCCCGAAAAGAGGATCGCGCTTGATCCCGAGAATCATTTCTATCCCCTCGGGAGCCATGCGCTGTACCACAATGCCGGCGATCTCCGCGCTGGGATTTTGAGTCGTAACCTGGTTCTTAATTTGCGTAAAAGTAGCGCGGACCTCGGATGGACTGGCGAGATTTAGCGCCACTCCGCCAACGTCGCTCTTGTGGGTGATTTGGGCCGACTCGACCTTGAGAGCGACTGGAAAGCCGATACGTTCGGAAGTGGTGGCAGCGTCCTCGGCGTTGCATGCCAACAGGGTCGGCACAACCGGAATGCCAAAGGAGTCCAGCAAGCGAAACGCTGCTTCCGCCGGCAGAATGCCGGCCGGCAACTTGGGATGCGATAGAACCGCTACGGCTTCTTTTTGACGACTTGCTTGCCAGGACTTGCGGAACTGGTGATAGTCGGCCAGGTGGCGCAACGCGCTCATAGCGCATTCCGCCCCTTCCATCAAAGGCACCCCGGCCGTCCGCAGCGGAAGCAGAATGTCAGGGTCTACGGGACCGCCTACGATGGAGCTGAAAATCGCAATTGGCTTATTCGCGGGAGCGGCAGCATTTGCAATGGCTCGTGAAAATCGGTTGCCGCTTTTGAGCTCTTTGGGCCGCGGATCATTGGCCTCCAAATTGACAGTGACGATGTCTATGTTCGCGTCGTCGATGAGCGCCTGGAGCAGACGCGGAAAGATTTTATCGTCGTCGTACATTGCGCCGGTACCGTCGAGGGGATTATTCAGGTTGCCGAAATCGGGCAGGACTTCGGGTAAACGCGCTTTGGAATCCTCGGATAACTCGGGGACCTCGAGACCCACGTTCATGGCCGCATCGGAGACCAAGGTGCACTCGCCGCCTGAGCCGCTTAGCACGCCGATGCGCCGGCCGCCGTTGTACCGCTTGACGAAAGTGTCGCAAGAAAAAAGGCTCACGGTGTCGATCAGCTCGTTAAGGCTCCGGACGTGAACGATGCCGCCTTGACGAAATGCGGCGTCAATAACCTCCGCGGTGCCGGCAAGTGAACCGGAATGAGTGGCAGCAGCTCGCTGCGAGACATCGGATCTGCCGCCTTTGAGTATGATCAGAGGCTTGTTGTGCGCCATGGCTTTCCGGGCTACCGCCATAAGCTTCGTCGGTTGTTTGAATCCTTCCACAAAAGCGGCGACGACGCCGGTATTCTCATCCTCGACGAAGTAGTTCAAATACTCCTCCACCGTCACGCCTGCTTGGTTGCCACAGGAAACGATATGGCTGAGACCGACGTGGCGATTGAGCATGAGTGCATTGGCAATGGTTGTGCTTAACCCGCCGCTTTGCGAAACGAGTGCGACCGGTCCGGCAAGGAATCCCTCCGGAATGAGCGAGGCGAACAACGGCGCTCTACCGAATACATTCAACACACCGTAGCAATTCGGACCGCAGATGAGGAAGTCGTGTTCCTTCGAGAGCGCTTCAAGTCTCGCTTGTCGTTGTTTTCCTTCTACACCAATTTCGGCGAAGCCGGCAGAGAAAACGACCCCAGCGCGGACGCCAGCAGCGGCCGCGGATTCCAACAGGTCCGGTACATGACGGTTGGGAACCGCTAAGACGACGCAGTCGGGCGGCTCCGGGATGGAAGCGAGATCCGGATAACAAGGACAATCCATCACCTCGCTATATTTAGGGTTCACAGCGACGATTCGACCAGGATAGTTGAAGTTCCTCAAGTTGCGGATCACCCGGTTGCCCCTCGGCTCTCGGACGACTCCGGCAGCTGGAGCACGTTGCGATGCGCCAATTACGGCGACCGACTTGGGCTCCATGAGAGGAGCGAGGTCGCGCCAAAGAGATGCTTCACTTTGTGCGTGAATTGAGGTCAAGTTGAACTCCGTAGATATTTAGTTTGGAGTGTTGGAGTGCTGGAGTAATGGGTTTGATTCCCACCACTCCATTATTCCATCATTCCATCACTCCAGTCCCCTTTGTTTTTTCGACCTTGGCCCGAAGGGTTCCGGTTGAAAGGGACCGTCCCGGAGTTGCAAGTAGGCCTTGGTGCCTTGATTGAATCGGGCTTCGTCGAGGGGCCGTCTGAATTCTTCACGGAGCATCATATGGGCTGGCACCGACAGTTCAAAATCCAGTGCTAATGCATCACGCAGTCCCATCATCTGCAGCCCCATGGTGGAAATCGCAAGGTTGATCTTCACCGTTTCCGGCGGCACGTGAGCGATGCGTTCGACGATAGAGAAGCACTCTTCTAGAAGCTGATTCGCAGGTACGACTTTGTTGACGAGCCCAATGCGAAGCGCCTCGCCAGCGTCGATGTGATCGCCGGTGATGCCGTAACGTATGGCGTTCTTAAATCCCGCCAGCAAGGTCCACATGAAAGTGGTATTGGAACCATGGCGCACTTCGGGTTGGGCAAACACCGCGTCGTCGGCAGCGATCGTAATATGCGTGAACAAAGCCAGCCAGCAGCCTCCGCCCATCGCCCAACCCCTCACCGCGCCGATCACCGGCTTGGTCAGCTCGAAGATATGCAGCAACTTGGCGTCATCCTTTCGCCAGTAGTTGAGCAGGTCAGCGGTGCTCATATCGGTGGGCATGCCCTGAGGCCATTGCATATCTCGACGCCGGCCGCTGGTGGTTCGTTGGTCGAAACCGGAACAGAAACCGCGTCCGGCTCCGGTCAAGACGATAGCTCGAATTTCCGGATCTGCCTCAGCTTCGTCCAGCGCCTGATGCAGCTCCTTGAGCATACTTCGGGTGATCGCGTTGAGCGCTTCGGGACGATTTAACGTAATGAGGACGCCGCGGCGCTGTTTCTCGTAGAGAATCTCTTTGTAATCGGACATGAAAACTCCTGCCGAATTGGAATGATGGAATATTGGAACGCTGGGTATTGGAAAATCATTCCATCATTCGGGTCCAGTTAGTTATTTGCTTTTCTTTGCCTTCGGTCCGAACGGTTCGGGTTGAAACGGTTTGTCTCGCGCTTCTAAAAACGCTTCTACGCCACCTTTCTTTTTCGCATCTTCCAAGTGTTTGTTGAACTCCTCGCGTTTCGTGAGGCGCGCCATGGCTGCCAGCTCGGCATTAAGCGTCCAGGCCTTTCTGAGACCCATCATTTCCAATCCACTGGTCGCTATGGCGAGATTGATCTTCACCGTTTCAGGCGGTACGTGGGCGATGCGCTCGACGAAGGCGAAACATTCATCCAACAGCTTGTCTTTGGGAACTACCTGGTTAACGAGACCTATCCTCAGCGCTTCCCGCGCGTCCACGTGGTCTCCAGTGAGTGAATAGCGTAAAGCATTCTTGAAACCCGCGAGCATCACCCAAATAAAGTCGGTGTTTGCCCCATGACGGATCTGGGGCTGGCCGAAGACGGCGTCATCCGCTGCAATAGTCACATGGCAGGTGAGAGCCAGCCATGACGCAGCACCGAGGCACCAACCGCTGACGGCTCCAATAATTGGCTTGGGATACTCCCAGCGGTAGAGCTGGCGGCCGAGAATGTCTCTCCGGTCCGCGTCACGGATCCGGTTGTATTCATGCACCAACGAGCTTCCTTCGGGAATGCCGTAAGGCCAAGCGGTAACCGGATCGCCGCCGCTAATATCTTCGCCCACCGAGAAGGTGCCAGCCGCGCCGGTCAGCACGACGGCGCGGATTTCCGGATCGGTCTCGGCTTCCGCTAGCGCGTGATCAAGCTCGCTCCATAGATCTTGGTTCATCGCATTAAGCGCATTGGGTCGGTTGAGCGTAATCAACACGCCGTGACGTTGCTTCTGATACAAAATGGTTTGGTAGTTGGACATATTTGACTCCCATAGTCACTGGAGTAGAGGAGTGTCGGAGTAGTGGGATCGAATCAATATTCCATTATTCCAACATTCCAATTTAGCCTTTTTTTCTCGCTCGTGGTCCGAACGGTTCGGGTTGAAACGGCCCGTCGCGCAGCATCAAATATTTCTTCGTTCCCTCATTAAAACGCGCCTCGTCAAGGGGGCGGCGGAGTTCTTCGCGAAGCATGACATGCGCCGGCGCGGATAGCTGATTGTCCAAGGTTAACGCATCACGTAGGCCCATCATCTGGAGCCCCATAGTGGCGATCTGGAGATTGATCTTCACCGTCTCGGGCGGGATGTGGGCAATGCGCTCGACTATCGAGAAGCATTCATCCAGGAGTTGATCAGCAGGCACGACTTTGACTACGAGGCCGATCCGCAGCGCTTCCTGGGCATCGATGTGATCACCGGTGAGACCGTAGCGGAGCGCGTTTTTGAAACCCCCAAGAAGCGTCCACATGAAACTAGTGTTCGAGCCGTGGCGCACTTCAGGCTGGGCGAACACCGCGTTTTCCGATGCAATGGTGATGTGAGTAAACAGCGCAAACCACGAACCGGCGCCCATGGCCCAGCCGTTGATGGCGCCGATGATGGGCTTGGGAAACTCCCATAGGCGCATGAAATTGCGGCTTTCGGAGCGCCAGGAGTCGATCACTTCCGCAGCGCTCTGTCCCGTCGGAATGCCATACGGCCAGTGTAGGTCACGGCGGCGTCCGCTGGCCGTTTTTCCTTGGTCCATGCCGGCGGAAAAGGCACGTCCGGCGCCCGTGACGACTATGGCGCGGATTTCCGGATCGGCTTCAACTTCATCGAGCGCTGCGTGTAATTCTTTGATCAAATTCCGGCTGATGGCATTCATCGCTTCCGGACGATTGAGGGTAATCAAGACGCCGCCTCGTTGCTTCTCGTAAATTATCTCTTTGTATTCGGCCATAGGCGCTCCTTTTATCGTTGTGATCTAGACCCGTCACGGAGTTTATCCTGAGCGGAGCCGAAGGGCTCAGGGTGACTCACTCAAGGTGTGAGTCAATTTTCGTAAAGTTTCTTTATGAATCCACTCGCCTCGACTTCTCGAACAATGCTCTCGTCCACGAAGAACTTTGGGTCGACTCCTCTTGCCTTGGGCTCCTCCGGGGCGATGAATTCCAAAGTCGTCTCCACCGCCTTAGGCATGGCGTAGGGAACTTGATTATAAAATTTCGTTGCCAGTAGATTGTAAGAAGCCTCGAGATATTTGATGTCTTTCTCTTGGGCGGATTGGATGCGTAGCTTCTTTTGCAGCACCGCGAGACTTTCTTGCTTGTTCTTCTTGAAATAGGCGAGACCTTCGCAGATTCCTTTCACGAACCGGACGGTTTGGTCGTGCTTTTGGCGGAGAAGGGCTTTTGTCGAATCGACGGAATTCTGTAGATAGTAAATATCCAGATCGACCGGGTCGGCGAGGATGCGGTAGCCACGATCTTCGGCCACGAAGAAAGTAGGAATGGTGAAGACGGCGCCATCGATCCCTCCTTTGTCCAGGCTGGCGAACATGGCCGGCGAGGAGCCAAGTTGAACCATTTGAATGTCTTCGGATCGCATGCCCCACTTTCTAAGAAACAGTTGTAAGACCCAGTGGGAAGCGGAACCGAAACGGGTAATACCCACCTTTTTGCCTTTCAGCTCGGCCGGGGTCTTGATATCGGGCCGAACCATCAGTCTCTGCAGGCCGGTCTTGAGAGGAGAAGCCGCCAGCACCGTGTCCGCTCCTCGCAAAGCTGCGCGGATAACGGCATCGCCACCGCCCACTGAAAATTGAATTTCGCCAGCGATCAGAGAGCTAACCACCCGCGACGCGCCGCCGCCGATGATGATCACTTCGGCATCGATGCCGTGCTTCTTAAAAAGGCCTTTCTCTTCCTGCGACCCAGATGCTGCCGACGTGGCACTGATAGAACTCAAGCCTACCCTGAGCTTGTCTTGGGCATCGGAAGAGGTAGGCAAAAATAGCACGGGCCAGAGGAAAAACCCCCAAAAGCTGTGAACAAACAGTGCGCGATTCACACGGACCTCCAAAACGGACCGTCAGCCGGAAGCATCCGCCAAACAGGGCTGCCTAACGTTATGTGAAAGCCAACTTCGGCGTCAAGCGTTTTTCGAAAATTAGAATATGGAGACTGGCCAATAAAAACTTAAAGCGTTTGCAAAGTTTAGTCTAAGTAGGCAAAGGCGCGCACCCAGTTTGCCGGCTTCGCGGTATGGCCCTCACCGGTGACATCTTCAGCGAGAAACACGTCGCCGGCTTCAAAAGTCTTGACCGTTCCATCGCCGATACCGATCTCGACAGAGCCGGACAGGGTGATACACCACTGGCGGCGAGGGGCAGTGTGCCATCCTAATAGATCTTCGCGGTTTTGATCGTTTTTGAAAACTAGCGTCTTCACCGTAAGCGGCGCCAAGAAATGCTTTGAACCTTCCGCCTGATCCAGCGCTTCAAAATGAGACTTACCGTCGTTACCCGTATACAATCTGCAAAACTGCATATCACCTCCAAGATACGGCCTTTTGAGTTCGTGAAAATTTCATTTTATCGCCTTGAATCTCAGCCTGACGTAATCGGCAAACCAGTTATCGGCGTCATCACGCAGACAGGTTGCTAATTCAGTCCTGACTTCTTTCAGAAACCTTGCCCGTTCCGGTTCAGCTACGGCTTGCGTAAAGGGTTGGGCAAAAACCTCTAGCCAACCCAGGATATCGCCAGGGAGTTTTGTCGGTCGAGGAATAAGCTCGATGTAAGTAACGATGAAGCCCGCTTTAGAAAGCAGCTCCGAATATTCTTCCGGGGAAGGGTAGTACCACGGGTCGATGGGTGTCGGGTCGATAGCGTGCCTTCTGAGCGCAACATGAAGAGCGGAACGAATTTTCTCCACGTTACCTTTACCGCCGAACTCGCCGATGAAGCGGCCACTCGCTTTGAGAGAATTTGCCACGCCGGCCACAACTGTCTCCGGCTGTTTCATCCAGTGCAGCGCTGCGTTGGTAAACACGGCATCGAATCGCCGCTGGAAGCAAAGCTGATGGCCGTCCATATGTATAGCGTTAATGCCACGTTCCTTAGCTGCTTGAAGTTGCGGAAAACTCGAATCCACACCAATCACCGCACAACCATAACCAGCGATCTTCTCCGTCAGCGCGCCGTCACCGCAGCCCAAGTCCAAGATCAGTTCCCCAGGCTGCGCGTCCAACAGGTGTAACAGCGGTTGTCCTAGGTCAGAAACAAATCGGGCGTTCTTCGCATAGCTCTCCGGGTTCCAGGCTGTCGATTGGCTCATAG
>Ga0209857_1000070_pt1 | contig 21081 bp, 20 predicted proteins | sample GWRWN1_10_20_FD_187226 | JGI IMG/M metagenome (GOLD analysis project Ga0209857, IMG submission 187226) | Riverbed sediment microbial communities from areas with no vegetation in Columbia River, Washington, USA - GW-RW N1_10_20 (SPAdes)... | ecosystem: Environmental > Aquatic > Freshwater > River... | reverse complement strand
GTCCAGCAGATTTCCGAGCGACTGGAGGACAGGTTCAGGCTGCTCAGCGCAGGCGGACGGACGGCTGCGCCGCGCCATCAAACGCTGAAAGCGGCCATGGATTGGAGCTATGACCTACTGGCCGAGCCGGAGCGCACACTTTTGCGGCGGCTCGCGGTGTTCGCAGGCGGGTGGACGTTGGAGGCGGCGGAGGCGATCTGCGCGGGCGGGGACGTCGAGAGCAGCCAGGTCCTGGACCTGCTGGCTGGTTTGGTGGACCGATCGCTGGTTCTGGTGGAGGAGGTTTCTGGAGGCGCCACCCGCTACCGGCTTCTCGAAACGGTTAGGCTGTATAGCCGAGAGCGGCTGCGGGCATCCCGCGAGGAAGAGCGGACGAGGACTCGACACCGCGACTGGTTCTTGCTGCTGGCGGAGCAGGCTGAGAGTCACCTACAAGGTCCCGAAGCCCAAGGCTGGCTCGATCGGTTGGAAACGGAGCACGACAACCTCCGCGTCGCGCTGGAGTGGTGCAAGGCGGTGGAGGGCGACGCTGAGTACTGGCTCAGACTGGCCGGCGCCCTGTGGAGGTTCTGGGACATGCGCGGATACTGGAGCGAGGGACGCACATGGCTGGATGGAGCCCTCGCCCAGACCGCCGGAATGTCGACTCCCGGCCGGTTAAAGGTCATCATCGCCGTCGCGTATCTGGCTTCATTTCAGGGCGATTACGCCCGTGCCGTTGCGTTGAGCGAGGAGAGCCTCGACCTGAGCCAGAGATTAGGAGACACACGCGGCACGGTCTCCTGTCTCAACATCCTGGGAATGGATGCCTGCCGTTTGGAGAAATACGATCGGGCGGCAGAGTTGGGAAAGGAAAGCTTGGCGTTGAGTCAGGAGGTGGGTGACTGGTGGGGCGCATTCGAAGCGCGTGTCGTGCTGGCAGTCGTGGCCCGTGCACAGGGTGACTTCGAGCGGGCATCCACTCTTCTAGAAGAGATCGTGTTCCGCATTCGGCAGGTCGGTGACAAGTGGCGGCTGGCTGTCGCGCTCAACTACCTGGGGCTGGTGAAACGCGAGTTGGGGGACTACGCCCGCGCGACGGCACTACTCGAGGAGACCCTAGCCCTGGCCCAGGAACTGGGAGACAAGTGGGGCGTCGCGTTCGCGCACAGTAATCTTGCGATAGTCGCCTGGTACCGGAAGGACTATCCACAAGCGGCGGATCGGTTTGCGAAGAGCCTGCGGCTGCGTGTAGAAGTGGGCGAGAAGCGAGGGATCGTCACGTCGCTGTTGGGCTTGGCCGCCGTGGCCGCGGCTCAAGGACATGCCGAGCGGGCGGTGACGCTCTTTTCTGCAGCCGAGGCATTGCGCGAGGCGATCGGTGTCCCACTCCCTCCTTTTATCCGCAGCAGTTTCGACCAGCACGTGGCGGACATGCAGGCTGCGCTCGGAGAAGGACGTTTCGGGGAACTCTGGGCAAAGGGTCGCACACTCACGCTCGACGCGTCGATCGCCTACGCGCTCATGGAAGCTCAGACCGTTTCCTGAAAAGTATCACATTTGAGACTGCCACGAATGTCCTCCGATCCGCTGGAGGACATTCCTGTGGCGTCGCCAAACTCTCCAGCGCACAACTGGGAACACCTGCTCTACCGAACGCTTTCACTGCCCCCGTAATCGGGCAATGTTCCCGATTTGCGGAGCACAACCCGCGCGACGCGCGTCAACTGGAGGGAAGCCATGGCAGCACGTGAGGTCATCGGCACCAATGCAAGACAGGTAGCTCTCGACGATAGGGCCATCGACGAGCTTCGCGCACGGGTGCGCGGCCGCCTCATCCGCCGCGGCGACGAAGGGTACGACGAGCGGCGGAAAGTATGGAACGGGATCATAAACAGGAATCCAGCGCTGATTGTCGAGTGCACCGGCACCGCCGACGTAATCGCGGCCGTGAACTTTGCCCGGGATCGCATTCTTCCGATCTCCGTAAGGGGCGGCGGACACAACGTCGCGGGGACTGCGATTAGCGAGGGCGGAATGGTGATCGATCTGTCGCGAATGAACAGCGTGCGTGTCGATCCGCTCCGAAAGACCGCCCGTGTCGGGGGTGGTGCCACACTCGGCCAAGTCGATCACGAAACGCAGGCCTTCGGGCTTGCCGTCCCGGCGGGCGTCATGTCACGGACCGGCATCGCGGGGTTGTCGTTGCACGGAGGGCTCGGGTTGCTGACGCGCCACTACGGCCTGACGTGCGACAATCTGATCGCGGCCGACGTGGTGGCTGCCGATGGCCGCGTACTCGTGGTCGACAAGCAAGACCACCCGGACCTGCTTTGGGCCTTGCGCGGCGGCGGCGGGAACTTCGGCGTCGTCACCTCCTTTCAGTTTCGTGTCCACAACGTCGGCCCCGAAGTGTGGATGGCGATCGTAATGTATCCTGTCGAAAAGGCATCAGCGCTCCTGAAGTTCTTTCGTGAGTTCATGGCACAAGCACCGGACGAGCTCATGGCGCTCGCCGTCTTCTGGAACACGCCGCAGGAAGAGCCGATTCCCGAAGGCGCCCGGAACGTTCCGACGCTCATCCTTTTCGCCTGTTACTCGGGCCCATTCGACCAGGGGGAGCGTGCGATCCAGCCGCTACGTGAGATCGATACACCACTGGTTGACCTCAGCGGACCGATGCCTTATCTGGTGGCGCAGCAACTCTTCGATCCCGACTACCCCGACGGCCGACGCTACTACTGGAAGTCAATCTACCTGCGCGGTCTCGAGGACACGGTCGTCCAGGCGCTTGCTGAGCATGCCGCGCGCCGCCCGTCGCCAATCAGCTCGATCGATATCTGGGCGTTGGGAGGGGCCATGAACAGGGTGGCTCCCTCCGCGACCGCGTTTGCGCGCCGCGACGCGCCGTTCCTGCTTGGCATCGAGTCAAACTGGGACGATCCTCAACAGGATGAGGTGAACATTGCCTGGGCGCGCGAGGTTTTCCGGGACATGGAGCACCGCTTCGAGACGGGGGGCGCCTATCTCAACTTCCCGGGATTCGCCGAGGAGGGAGAGGCGCTGTTGAAGATGTCATTCGATGGGAACTATACGCGCCTCCAAGAAATCAAAGCGAAATACGATCCTTCGAATCTCTTCCGCTCGAACTTGAACATACGACCTGCCTCTACTTGAAGAGCTCGCGGAGTTGTTCGGGACTGACATTCCCACCGCTGCAGATCATCGCGACGCGTTTGCCTGTCAGCCGTTCCGTAATTTTGAGGGCGGCGGCGAGTGGAGACGCGCCGGCTGCCTCCACAAGATTTCGCGTCTTTTCGATCATCGTCCGCTGAGCCTGACGGATCTCGTCGTCGCTCACCAGGATGAAATCGTCGAGGTGCTCCCACAGGATCCGCTGTGGGAGCTCGAACGCCGTCCGCGTGGCGAGGCCTTCCGCGTAGGTTCCCATTCGGTCCACGACCAGCTGCCGGGTCTGCCAAGAGCGATAGGCGGCCGGGGCAGCCTCAGACTGTACGCCGATAACCTGAATCTGTGGCCGTATCGCGTCGGCAACGATGCAGGCGCCGGCCGCGCCGCTGCCTCCGCCGATCGGCACTATGATGACGTCGACGTCCGGCTGTTCCTCGAGAATTTCGAGCGTTGCAGTAGCCACACCTGAAATCAGCAGAGGCTCGTTGCCGGAATGGATATACCGGTACCCTTCGTCGGCGGCCAGCCGCTCACAGTATTCCCGCGCATCGTCGTAGTCCCGACCGTGAACGATAATCTCTGCGCCCAGATCCTGCATCGAATCGACCTTGACGGGGTTGGCCCGCTCCGGGACACAGATGATTGCCCGTACGCCAAAGAGCTGTGCCGCATACGCGATGGACTGGCCGTGATTGCCGGTGGAAGCAGCGATCACGCCGCGCCGCTGCTCATCGGCGCTCAACTGCGAAATCAGGTTGACACCGCCGCGCACCTTGAACGCACCTACCGGCTGGTGATTCTCGTGCTTGACCCACACCTCAGTTCCTACCAGCCGGCGCAGCGCAGCATAGGAATAGAGCGGCGTGGGCCGCAGATATGGCCTGATCTGTATCCGCGCCCTGAGCACGTCTGCCAGTGATGGAGTTTGCATTAGATAGAAGTGCTGCGTCTGTCGCGCGTGATGTTGCGAGCGGCGGGCGTGACCTCGGAGCCAAGCACAGTGTAGCGCGGCTCGAAGAAGCGGCGGACCACCTCGACGTTGCCGTCTGAATCAGGGAGTCGTTCCTGCGCATCGCTCAGCTCGAACACAGTGAAGCGGGCCGGCGTGCCCGCTGTCGCCCGCCCCCATCCCGGCAGATGGAGGAACCCTGCCGGTTTCGCGGTCACCCGCGCCACGACGTCTTCGACCGACATCCCCACTGTGAGCAGCTTTGACATCACCGTCGCGAGGTCCCAGACGGGGCCCCAGATGCAGCCGATGTGGAGGTCAGTGCTGATGCTGGTCGGCAAGAGGCCCCGCTCAACCGAGTGGCGTGCGGTCGCGTAATTGAAACTGCCCTGCCCATGGCCGATGTCAAGCAGGAGGCCCTCCGCTTCTAACGCCTGCATACGGCGGAAGTAGGGTTCATGGCGCGCGATCGACGTCGTAATCCGGCCGGTGAAGCAGTGGGTGATCATATCCCCGGGCTCCACGAGGTCAAGGACTTCATCGAGCGTGGGCGGCGCCTCACCGATGTGCACCACGAGCGGCAGGCCGACCGCGCGGGCCAGCTGCCTAGCCGCCCGCACCGGCGCAATTCCCCATTGCTTCACGACCTGATCGCTCGCCCGAACCTTGATGCCGCGAATCACATCACGGTTTGTCTCGACACACTCCGCCGCCCGTGCCGGATTCAACACGGCGTCACTGATCAGTTCGCTGATGCGGTTGACGGCTACGAGACCAATGGAGCTGACATTCAGATACGCCAGAATCGGAAAGGGAGCGGGGTCGATGATGAACTCACGCAACCCGGTGAAGTTTGCCTCGCCCGCGCTGCCGCAGTCCACCGCGAGGCCGACACCGGTCATCGGTCCGACGTGCTCGGGCCGCACGGACAGCCAGGTGCCCCCGTAGTAGCAGTGGACGTGAAGATCAATCCACGCCGGCGACAGCCAGGCGCCATGGCAGTCGATGTCCTTGTCGAAACGCGGACTATCCTTTGCGGTTGGCAGCACTACCGTCCCGTCAGCTCCGATTCCAACATCGATCGACGAACCTGAGGAAACACCCTCCAGGTGCATTGCTTTGCAGTTGCGCAGCAGGGTTGTTCCCATACCTATTTGCTTTAGCGCGAGGGCACGGTCAGCGTTCGATCATTCATCGGTAACGTTATCCGCTTCCCAGCGTGCGCGTGTGAATGGTAGACGGCCAGGGCCAGTTCCAGCGCCGCCCGCCCGTCCTGACCGCTGGAGCGACCCTCGTGATCTTCTTCGACACAAGCGATGAGCTCTTCAATTGCCGCGACGAGGGTTCCCATGCCCCCTCCGCTCTCGACGTGCCGGGTGGCTCGCTGTTTGCAAGGGGAGCCCTGATACCAGGCCCGGCTGTCGGACGAGCGCGGCGGATCGCGGTATTCCCAGATCGCAAAGCCGTCTTCTGCTGGGTCGATGAAAAGGCGGCCCGCGGTACACTGCAGATCGAGCGCCAAACCCAGGCTGCTGTCGAGATCGACAAACCCTGCGGCGCCGTTCTGAAAGGCCAGCATGGCCCGGCCCGGCGCATCCTCAGTCTCGCCCGTGCGCACCTCTCCGCGGACCGACTCGACGTCTCCACCGAAGAACCGCATGATGTCGAAGAGGTGTGTCCCGTTGTGGATCAGCGGGCCCGGGCAGACTCCTATGATGCAGCGGAGGGGTCCAAGGGCGCCGGCGCGCATGGTTTCTGTTGCGCGCGTGTACGTGGGGTGCCACCGGCGGGTATGGTTGATCAGCAGTTTCGTTCCCGCCCGCTCGCACGCTTCAATCATGGCATCGGCCTCTTGGAGGCTGGTGGCCATCGCCTTCTCGCACAAGATGCCACGCACGCCTGCCTTTGCAGAGGCGATGGTCACTGCGGCGTGCAGCGGCGCGCGTGTGGTGACGCTGACTAGGTCGAGGTCTTCTCGGGCCAGCATCTCTCCGTAATCTTCGTACACGGCGGGAACTCCCCACCGTGCGCGCATCAGATCGCGCTTTGATGCATTGGGATCGGCGGCCGCGACGAGTGTGACATTCTTGATCTCTTTGTAGGCGGCGGCATGTGAGTCGGGCGGGATGCTGTAGTTGGTCCGGCAGCGCTCTTCGTCATCCAGCGTCGCAGCCTTGCGGCCGCACCCGACGATCCCGGCGCGGTAGACGCGTGTGCTCAACGGACTTTCCCTCGTGCCAGGACCGGCCAGACGGATTCCACCTCGCCGTTGCGCACTCCATGCAACACATCCCAAAGGTTCAGCGCAGCGCAGGCGTGGTTCGGAATGATCTCCACGCGCTCGCCGATTGTCAATGGGGGATCGCCATTTGTGAGCTGCACTACGCCATGCTCCTCACTCAGACGGGACACAAGCGTGCCGCGACTTCCTTTAATGTATCCATAGCCGGACATCCGCTCCGTCATGTGATGAAAATCGCTGGAGAGGCACTTGCTTCCCGCATCCAGGATGGCCCGGTCGGGGGAGGGGCGGCTGACGACCGTACTGAGCACGGTGAGCGCACAATCGTCCTCGCTGCAGGCGCCTGCCGTCGTCTGCATGTAATCGTTGAAGATGTACGTGCCTGGACGGATCTCTGTGACGCCCGGCACGCGTCCCGACACGCGCACCGTTGCCGTGGACCCTACGCTCACCTCGCGGATCCGTATGCCGGCCGCCTGCAGCCGGTCGCGTGTAAAGACGACGCTTTCCCCCTCATGGCGGGCAATGCCGTCGCGCTCACCTGGCGACGTGGCCCGGATGGCATGGCCGGCGTGCGTGCAGACGCCGGCGATCTCGAGGCCGTCGAGCCGCAGAACCTGCCTGGCGAGATCGACCACCGGATCCCCTGGGGGCAGACCGCACCGGTTGAGGCCGGAGTCCACTTCGAGGAAAAGATCGAAGTGCACCCCATGTCTCCCCGCGGCTTCCGAAAGCTGCCTGGCGGCTTCAAAGGAATCGATGGCCACGGTGATGCGCGCTTGCCGGGCGAGGTGAGCCAATCGCTCGAGCTTTTCCATACCGATGATCGGATAGCACACCAGGATGTCCCCGATGCCTGCGGCGGCCATGACCTCGGCCTCGCCGACTTTCGCAACCGTGACGCCGCTGGCGCCGGATTTGAGCTGCAAGTGTGCGAGGGCGGGAATCTTGTGGGTCTTGATATGAGGGCGGAGCTTAATCCCGGCATCACGTGCGAACTCCGCCATCGTGTGGATATTCCGCTCCATGCGCGGCAGATCGACCAACAGCATCGGCGTATCCAGATCCGACACCCTCATCGGGGTACCCCAGTGCCCGATCGAGCCGCGGCCTCGATGGCTTCGGCGAGTTCCATGCTCCGCACAGCATCTTCCAGATCTGACCCATGAGGCCCGACGGGCCGGCCTGCGGCCACGCACGAGACAAAGTGCTGATCTTCGTCGAAGAATCCGTCGGGATCGGTACGTTCGCCCGAAGCGATCTCCAGCGAAGCCCACGCGCCGCCCCTGAACACCCGACCTTCCTTATAGGGGGCGTCCGTCCCGCTCAGTTCAACCAGCCAGCCCTGGCCGTGCACCTGGAGCCGCTCGAGTTTTGTCGTGTGATAGTCGCTCAGCAGGACTCCGGCGCCACCGCCTTTGAAGCGGAGCAGTGCGTGGACCGCATCCAAATACGGGCTAAAATACCGTCCTCCCATCGCGTGGATCTCGTCTACGTCACCGCCGAGAAACCGGAGGAGGTCCACGCTGTGGATCGTCGTGACCGACAGCAAGTGCTCCAACACGGGCACCGGGAAACTGCGCCCCATGTCATTCATCAGCAGCGGCTTCCACCACTCTGCGATGATGGCCGACGCAGGCCCGCTGCCTGCCATCACCTCACGTGTCGCGGCCATCAGCGGATGGAACCGGCGATTGAAGCCCACCATCGAAAGAGCGTTGTGTGAGCGCGCCAGACGGGCGAGTTCGCGTGTCTGCTCCGCTCGAAGGCCAGGCGGCTTCTCGACGAAGACGTGCAGGCCTCGATCCAGGCATTGCGTTGCCACTTCCACTGTGTGCATGACACTCGGCAAAACAAACACGGCCTGTGGGGACACGCGATCCAGCATGGCACTGTAGTCGGTGAAGAGCCCGTCCACTGCGTAGGTCCGGCCGGCCCCCCGCAGACGAACTTCGTCGATATCGCACAGTCCCACCAGGGCCACTTCCGGAAGTTGCGACAGCGCCGGTAGGTGGTACCAGGGAGCGCCGACGCCAATCACGGCCACACGCACCGGCATCTTTACGCTCTTCTCAGGTCACAACGCGAGCTCGTCTTCCGCTCGCACGGGGTTGGCGAGTACATCCAGCATTTGGACCTCGCACTCGATTGTATCGCCAGGTCGCAGGAATTCACCGGTCGCGCTGCCCACCCCCTGCGGGGTTCCTGTGGCGATGACGTCGCCGGGCTGGAGGGTCATGATCGACGACGCGAAGGACACGAGTTCAGCAATTGAATAGATCATCGACGCGGTGGAGCCATGCTGCCGGACGCTGCCATTGAGACGCAGCTCGAGCCTGAGGTTCTGCGGGTCGGGAATCTCGTCTGCGGTCACGAGAAAGGGGCCCATGGGAGCGAAGCCATCGAACCACTTCCCATGCTGCCAGTCGAAAAACTTGTCCCACTCCCTCGCCACGCGGTCCGGAGATACTTTGAAGCGGCGTTCGGATACGTCGTTCACGATCGTATAACCGTCAACGTAGCGGAGAGCCTGGTCCACCGGGATGTGCTTTCCTGTCCGGCCGATCACCGCCGCCAGCTCTACTTCCCAGTCGATCGCCTGGCCTGATCGCGGAATGTGGATCGGCGCGCCGTGTCCGATGATCGACGTGACAGGTTTCAGGAACAGCCAGGGAGTGTACGCATGCTTATCCAACGGCGCCTGTTGCCCTGCCTCCACAATATGCGCCGTGTAGTTGGACGCGACGCAGATCAACTTTCCGCACTGCGCCAGCGGAGCGTGCAGTGACACGCTGCTCAACGGAATCTGGTGCGTTCGGATCAAGGCGGCGGAGGCGCCGCTGATGCTCGCCGATAGGCGGGGTAGCACGCCGGGTCTGCTCAACAGGTCGACCAGCGTTGTGGGTGGCGGGCCTGCGTCGCCGCCCATCAGCGATGGCCACGCGAGAGTCAAGTCAAGGAGTTCCTTCCCGGTGACAGCGCCGATACTCGCCCGGCCGTCAGTGCTGAAGGAGGCCAGCTTCATGCGTCCACTTCTTCGCCCTCATTGTGTCAGCGCCCCACCGGTCAGCCCGCGCACCAAATAGCGCTGGAACGCCAGCGCAGCGATGACCGGCGGGATCAGCGCGATCATTCCCCGCGCAACGATGAGCGGGTAATCGACGTAGAAGGCGCCCTCCACGTCGGCGATGGCCACCATAATGGTGCGGGCTTTGGAGAGGGTGAACAGCAGCGCAAACAGATAGTCGTTCCAGGACGAGATCATTGACAGCACGGCGGCCACCATCAGCGCCGGCGTGCTGAGCGGAAGCACGATCCGCGTCATGGCTTGCAGCCGCGTGGCGCCGTCCATCATCGCCGCTTCTTCATACGCTGTGGGGAGATTCTCGAAGAACGTCCGCATAATCAGGATCGAGACCGGGAGCACCAGCGTCGTGTGCGTGAGGACGAGGGCGGCAATCGTGTCGATCAGTCCATACGTCCGCATGGTCACGAACAGTGGGATCGCAAGGGTAAAGGCTGGGATCATCCTGATCAGGAACACGCCGAGGAACAGCGGACGTTTCAACGCGAAGTCAAACCGCGCGAACGCATACGCGGCGAGAGCCCCGGTCGCGAGCGCCAGGAGCGTCGTGAGCGATGCTACGGCGACCGTGTTGCGCAACGAGCGCATGAAGGCGGGATCGGTAAACGCCGACCGGTAGCTTTGGAACGTGATCGTTTGAGGGAGGTACCGTAGAGGTGTCGCGACGATCTCGTATTGAGGGCGGATGCTGGAGCTCGCAATCCATAGAATTGGGAAGAGAGCCCAGACCAGCACCACCGCAACGGCCGCGTAGATCACGGTCAGTTTCACTGCCCGCCGGACCCGCCTCATCGTGCCGTTGCGAGAGCCGCCTCGCTCTGCGCGCGGAGATACACGAACGTGAGCACGAGCACCAACGCCGTGAGCGCAAACGCCATCGCAGCACCATATCCGAAGTCCAGGTATCGGAACGCAGTCCGGAAAATCGCGTAGTTCAGCACCATGGTGCGGTCGGCCGGACCGCCGCGCGTGAGAATGTCCACCACGGCAAAGGCGTGCAGGGCGTCAACAAGCATCAGGATGACGGCGAGCAGCGTAACCGTGCGCTGCAGCGGCAGCGTGATCCGCCGGAACCGTGTGAGCGACCCGGCGCCGTCCACCTCCGCCGCTTCATACAGCTCGTGTGGAATGCCCTCGAGACCGGCCAGGATAATGAGCGTCGGGAACGGCAGCACCTTCCAGACGTACGCGAGGATGAGGCTGGCCATGGGGTAGTCGATGAGCCAGTTTACGCTCTGCGACAGGACGCCGATCCGGTTCAGGACATCGTTAAGCGGTCCAAAATTGGGGGCATACATCGACTTCCACATGATGCCATTCACTACCGGTGCGAGCGCCCACGGGATGAGCACGATCGTCCTGACAATCCGCCGGCCAGGAAAGTCCTGATAGAGCAGCAACGCGAGGAGGTACGCCAGAAAGATCGCGGCCGTCACGCTGCCGAGGACGAACACGGTCGTGACGCCCAGCGATTGGAGCATCTGTGGATCTGAGAGGAGCCGCCGGTAGTTCTCCAGGCCGACAAACTTCTCTGGGGTGTTGATGCGCAGCTGGAGGAGGCTGATGCGAGCGGCGCCGACAAGCGGGTACCCCGCTACCGCAGTCAGAAGCGCCAATGCGGGCAGCAGGAGGAGAAACGGCGTCGCCCGAGCTTGCAGGCGACGCCGTGTGTACCCGATACCCACCCTTTCCTACGGTCCCTTGAGAATCCGTGCCACCGCTGTTGCTGCCGAGTCCAGCGCCGCCTGCAGGGGTTTCCGTCCACGCAGCGCCGCCTGCAACTCCGACTCGATGGCGTCTTCGAGTCTGGGATATTCCGACCAGACGAACCGTTTCACGGGATGCCGACCGGCCTCAGCCGTCGCCGCCATGAGTGGGGCCAGAGCCGGGTCGCGCGTCAGCTCAGGGTCGTCATACAACGCCAGGGATGGCGGCATGTACCCGCGAGTCTTGAGTGCTTCCAGTTGTACAGCGCGGGAGGTCATGTACTGGAGAAGCCTCCAGGCTTCCTCCACGACCCCGCGCTGCGCCGCGGCCTTCGTGATGGCATACCCTTCGGAACCGTGAATGGTCGCGCTGCGGACAATCGTTGGATCGAGCGCGGGGAGAATCGTGACCCCCACGTTGCCGAGGACATCCTTGCTGGCGCGGTTAGGGTCTTGAGCCTCGGCCCAGCCCGATCCCCACATCGACATCATGGCGACCCGGCCCGCATTGAATACCTGACGCGTGGCAGGGTTGCCCAGTTGGAGTGCGCCCGGATCGATGCACTTGTGCGTATAAATCAAATCGTAGATGGCCTGGAGGGCCCTCAGGCCGCGCCGGTCGTTGAAGACCGGGTTGCCCCTCGCGTCCAGGATGTCCCCGCCGGCCCGATAGAGCCACCGCTCGAAGGTGTTTAACATCGGGGAGGCGACATCCATGCTTTCCGCATAACCCCACTGATCGATCCGTCCGTCGCCGTCCTTGTCCTTGGTGAGTTTCGTGCACATCGCCACAAGCTGCTCATAGGTTTGCGGCGGTTTGGTGGGATCCAGACCCGCCTCCTGGAACATCTTCTTGTTCCAGTAGAAGTAGTACAGGGTCACGTGGCGGGGAACGCCGTAGATGTGGCCAGCCGCCGTCACCGGATGCAGAGCATACGTGAGGAGAGTGGCGCGCTGTCTGGCGGGCCATTTGTCGTCGATCGATTGAAAGAACGGCCAGAACTCGTTGGTCCACCCACCCCAAGTCTTCGTGATATCAATTGACGTGTCGCCCGCGGCGAATGTGGTCGCGAGCCGGGTCTGGATCCCCGGCCACGGGGAGGAAATCCACTCCACGCGTACCCGTCCGTTAGTGAACCGCTCATATTCGGAAGCGGCTTTGGCCCAAGGATTACCGACCGGACCTTCGTCGAGCACGCGTAGCACGAGCGGCTGTTGCTGCGCTTGAAGCGGCGCGCCGCTCAGAAACGGCAACACTAGCAACGTGACGAGCAGAAGCACCGCGTGACCCCACCATCTACTTCTCATGTTCGCTCCCCCTCCGGATTGGATGTTGACTACAGTACACGAAACGTTCTCCGATCCCCTCCATGCCGGTCGCTTCTCCTTGGAAGCCTTACAATGGCAGTGTACGGTAGGTCTACGATGAGACCCCAACGATATCTTCCCCCATCCGTTGTGATGGACGAGGACGCGCCCGAGAGCTGGATCTTTCTCGACTATGAGATTGACGGTCGTGTGCTCGTCCTGGCGCCTGAACAATACGAAGCGATCTATCGACCTGCCCCCGAAGATCAAGGCTAATGACGCGCAGTATCCGGTGGTTCGTATTCATCGGCATGCTCGGTGCGGCCGCCTTCATCCTGATGGCGACGATCCAGATCCCCATCCTGCCGTCGGCTCCGTACCTGCGCTATGACCCCAGCGACGTGATCGGTTTGATCGCGGCGATCATCGCAGGACCGGTCGCCGGTGTCGCGGTCGTGGCTCTAAAAGATGGGCTCTATCTGCTCTTTCGTGCCCGGTCGATCTTTGGACCGCTGGCCAACTTCATCGCTGTCGCGACATTTGTCGGCGTGTCCGGCTGGATGCTGCGCGGAAAGCGGCTCACATTATCGTCGCTGGTCGCTGCATGTGCGGCGGGAGGTCTGGCGCGGGTGCTTGTGATGATTCCGGCGAACTTCGCGATCCTGAATCTACAATTCGGTATGCCGCCGGCGCGTGTGTCCGACCTACTCCTCCCGGTGATCATTCCATTTAACGTGATGGCGAGCGTCATCAACACAGTCCTGACCGCAATGATCGCGTTGACGATTCGCCGGCGTGGGCTGATGTTGCCCGAATCCTCCGTTTTGCGGTGACCTTGCGGTTCATCTTCGACCACGCCGTCATCTTCGTCGAGGACCTGCGTCAGGCTGCCGATGATTACGCTGCGCTGGGGTTTCAAGTCGTGCCTGGCGGCGTGCACGCCGGCGGGCTGACGCACAACGCGCTGGTTCCGTTCGCCGACGGAACCTACTTGGAGCTCCTGGCGCCGACGACCCGGTGGAAGCTGACCGTGGTTCGGTTGCTTGGTGCCACGAGAGTGGGCAGCATCTTCACGCGACGGCTACCAATCCTGCGTCGGATGATCAAACGCATCCGGTCTGGCGAGGGACTGGCGGATTTCGCGTTGGGCACCACCACGCCGCTCGAAGAGATCCTGAAGGTCCCTAATACCGGCGAGATGGACGGGCCGATTTCCGGTGGCCGCATGCGACCGGACGGGCAGCGGATTGCGTGGCGGCTGGCGGTGCCACGGGTGCCCGCGCTGCCGTTTCTCATTGAAGATCTTACACCGCGGCATCTACGGGTTCCGGAAAACGTCTCACATCCTAACGGCGCGACGGGTGTACGAATGGTCAGCGTGGTAACGGCCACCTTCGCCCGTACTACAGGCCACTATCAGACGCTGTTGGGACGAGAGCCGTTTGAAGCGGTCGCGCCCATCCCGCACTCACGCGCCGTCGAATTCCGGTTGGACAACGCTGCTATCCGCCTGCTGGCACCGACTGGAACTGATCACCCTCTGCGCAAGCACCTCGCCCGCGGCGAAGGGATCTACAACCTGGTATTGCGTGCCGGCAGGGCGGCCAACCTAGATCCAGTGCAAGCGCACGGGGCGCAGATCACACTCGCAAGGGGTTGAGAATGTGAGAGCCTATGCGGGTGTTGGTCTGCTGGCGGTCAGCGTGCTCGGTCTCGCTCAGCCGCTTTCTTCCGCTATCCCAGTCGACGTGGTGCTCGTCGGGGCTGGAGACATCGCGAGTTGCGAAAGCGCCGGCGACGAAATGACGGCGAAGCTGCTCGATAGCATTGCCGGGACAGTCTTTACAGCGGGAGATAATGTCTACGAGCGGGGCAGACTTCAAGAGTTCGTTCGCTGCTTTGCACCCTCGTGGGGCCGGCACAAGGCGCGCATACGTCCAGCGGCCGGCAACCATGATTACTTCACCCAAGACGCGCAGGGTTACTTCGGATACTTCGGTGCGGCGGCGGGTCCACCGTCGAAGGGTTACTATGCCTACAATCTCGGGGTCTGGCGTGTGATCGTTCTCAATAGCAACTGCGCTCACGTGGGTGGCTGCCACAAAGGGTCGCCTCAGGAGCGATGGCTCCGGGCAGAGCTGCAATCCTCTCGCGCCTTCTGCACGATCGCATACTGGCACCACCCAAGGTTCAGCAGCGGACCGCATGGAAACGCGCCGAGCGTGAGCGCCTTCTGGGATGCGCTCTACGAGGCGGATGCGGAACTCGTCGTGAACGGTCATGATCATCTCTACGAGCGGTTCGCCCCACAGGCTCCCAACGGATCGTTGGACTCGGATCAGGGGATTCGTCAAATCACAGTCGGGACGGGAGGACGAAGTCTCTACAGCGTCAAGCATCTCAAGAGCCACAGTGTGTTCCGACAGACGAGTACCTTTGGCGTCCTCAAACTGACGTTGTCCCCTACCAGGTACGCCTGGCAGTTTGTTGCAGCCCCGAGCAGAGAGGTGCTGGATCAGGGGGATTCATCGTGTCACTGAGAGGTCTACCTACTGGTAGGTAGAATATGACCAGCATGCAGAGGGATACCAGAACGGCCATCCTGGATGCAGCGCAGGAACTCATTCAGACTCACGGCGCAAACGGGATGAGCTACCAATCCATCAGCCGGGTGGTGAAGATTCGCAAGGCCAGCATTCACTACCACTTCCCCTCGAAGGACAAGTTGATCGAAGAGGTCATCCGCCGCTACAGCAGGGAGTTTCTTGGTCTCGTCGATGGCATTCTCGTCTCCTCGGATTCGGCCCCCGGCAAGCTTCGCAGGTACATTGGTCTCTTTGAAACGACGCTGCGCAACGGCGCCGGTAGGCGGGTGTGCCTTTGCGGGATGCTCGGGGCAGAGCTGGCGAGCCTCGGCAATCCGGCCGTGTCGCTGCTGAGGCGGTTCTATCGGGACAATGCCAAGCGCCTGGCGAGAATTCTGGAAGATGGGCGGAAGACCCGAACGCTTTCGTTCGATGGAGATCCCGAAACCATGGGGGAGCTGATCTTCTCCTTCCTTGAGGGAGCCATGCCGGTTGCCCGGGCGGATGGAGGGGTCAAGGGCTTCGGTCGCATGACGGGCCAGCTGTTGAGGAACCTGGGCCTTTAATTTTTTTGAGAGTGGCTCTACCTACTAGTAGGTAGAGTGCGGGCATCCTGCAAAGGAGGTGGGAACACGTTGGCGGCACGCATTCCACATGACGATGGGAGGAAAAGAAGATGAAGGCCATGGAACGCGCGGAACAGAAACACCTGAATTCGCCGGACGAGACTCGTACCTTCGAGAAGGGGAAACTGGACCTGGTCAATCTAGAAGGGGGCACAATCGGGCGGCTCACGCTGTCCCCTGGCTGGCGGTGGTCGGAGCACGTCAAGCCAATTGCGGGCACGAAGAGCTGCGAGGCGCCTCACTTTCAATACCATATCGCCGGCCGGCTTCGTATCCGCATGGACGATGGGACAGAGTTCGTGGCCGGTCCCGGGGATGTCACCTCACTGCCATCCGGCCACGATGCTTGGGTGGAGGGCAACGAGCCTGTGGTCATCGTCGACTGGCACGGGGCGACGGAGTACGCCCAACGGCGATAGCTGAATCGCTGGCGAGGCTCACCCCTTGGGGCGCCCGGGTGAAATTCAACTCGGGCGTCCTGCTTGGCCAGGGGCGTAGAGCAAGGGAACCTACTGGCGGAAGATTAAAAGACCTCTCATGAGTGATCCCGTGTTTGAAAACCGTCTAAAGAAGTTGCTGGTTCAGGGACAGCCCGCGATCGGCCAGTGGCTCGTCTTGCCGTCGCCTGCAGTCGCGGAATTGCTAGCGGGCTACGGGATGGACTGGCTACTGATCGATACGGAACATGGCGCGGCGGATTGGGAAACCGTGGAGGGCATGATCCGCGGAATGAAAGGCACCCCCGTTGTCCCCCTCGTGCGCGTGGGCGGAAACGATCCTGTGCTCATCAAACGGGCTCTTGATCGCGGCGCCCTTGGAGTGATCGTCCCCCTCGTGAATACGGCAGAGCAGGCACGCGCGGCAGTCGCTGCGTGCAAATATCCTCCCGATGGAATTCGGGGCGTGGCGGGTGGCCGCGCGAATCGGTACGGTGCCGACCTCGTCCAATATGTAGCGGAATGGAACCAACAAGTGGTTGTGGTTTGTCAGCTTGAGACCAGAGAGGCCTTGGAGAATGCGGAGCAGATTGCGGCGGTCCCCGGCATCGACGTTCTGTTCATCGGTCCCAACGATTTGTCTGCCAACCTAAATCAGTTCCGGCAGTTCGAGAATCCCGAGTTCAAAAAAGCGCTCGATCGGATTCTGCGGGCCGCCAAGGTCCACGGCAAGACCGCCGGCATCATGGCATCAACCGCGGAGGATACTCTGACCTATATTGACCAGGGTTTTCGTTTAATCTCGGTTGGCTCAGACGCCCGCATGCTCGGTGGTTCGGCCGCCTCGACGTACGAAAAGATCAGAAAAGGATTGAACGAGCGGAAGATACCAACGACCGGGCGGTGAAGAAAGGCAGATAGCCGTGCGCGCAATCCAGATCGGACTCGCCGTCTGTTTCCTTATTTCACTGGCGCCCTCTCCGACTGCCGCTCCATCCGTTCGGCCACTGCCCGTTCAGGCTGCCGTCCCCTCTCCGGTTTCTACGTGTGTTCTTCCGGACATCGCCTGCGCGGATTTCAGCTGGCAGGTTGCGGATCGGTTCACGCCTGTGTGGCAGAGCTGGTCGCGAGATAACCGGCGCAACTACAGCCGCTCCGTTTTCCGACAGCCGTTCTCCCTCGCCTTCGACGCATGTCGGTCTAGGGGCGGGAGAACACCGATTACTTTGTACAGCTGGGTTCTTCGCGGGGTTGACGTTCCTGGGTTCTCGCAGACGCGGGAGGTCGGAAGCTGTCAACTCAGCATCCAGGCTCCTGCGGAGGGCGCATACGAGGTCTTGCTCACGGTGAGGGGTCAAGATGGACAAGCGGCAACGACCATGCAGCGGGTAGTGCTGAAAGACTTGCTGATGGTGTCGATTGGGGACTCCTACGCATCGGGAGAGGGGAACCCCGATGTGCCACGCGGGCCGACAACTCCCGGGTCATGGCAGGACCGGCGATGTCACCGCTCGCGATTCGCTGGCCCCGCGCAGGCGGCCTGGGAACTGGAACGTCGCGATCCTCAATCCACAGTCACGTTTCTTTCTTACGCATGCTCAGGGGCTCAGATCCGCAAGGGATTGATTGGAGAATATCTAGGACTCATACCGCAATGGCCTCCCATTCCCCCACAGATCAAGGCTGCTGCAACCTTGCTCTGCGGTGACGAGCTCTGTGATCGGCTTGCAGATCCGACGATCGATGTCTTGCTGATCTCAATCGGCGGCAACGATGTCGGGTTTTCTGCATCGGTCATGGCGTGCGCGGCAAAGCTCGATGACATCGCCGACCGGACCCTGCAGTCGATCATCCGCGTCGATTTCATTCCGCAGAAGGATTGCCATCAGCAGCCACAATTGACCCGCTTCGTCGAGGAGAGATTCCGTGCATTGCCGGGCCTGTACGAGGAACTGCAACAAGAAATTCGCAAGCGACTCAAGGTTGATGCGCTGTACATTTCCGAATACCCCGTCGATCTCTTCGACTCTCGCGCCGGATGCGGGACATTGGAGCTGGTGACCGCGACCGAGGCTCAGTGGCTGGCATCGCAGGGGCAGAGGCTCAATCAGATCATTCACAATTCATGGAGTCCGGGTTGGGTACATATCGGAAATAACCAGTGGCGGCGTAATCGACGCTGGGACGTGATCTCGGAAATTGCGTCAGGGTTTGCAGGCTACGGTTATTGCGCGACCCCCACTTACTACGGACACCTGGGGCGGTCCATCACTCAGCAGCTGGATTACCTGGGTCTCTTGCATCCAAACGCCGACGGACATCGCATTTACAAGGATGCGATCCTGCGCAGACTCCAAACGGTCTGGGAAGAGATTATCAGATTCCCACCGTAGACGCCCGGGATCTACGCTGCGTCACGACCAGAAGCTGTCGATTTCCATGCGCGGGGTATGTCCCGCGCGACGTCGCACATCGCGTCCACGATCTTTGGATCGAACTGGATGCCGCGCATCCGCCGCAACTCTGTCAGAGCCTGCTCAGTACTGAACGCGCGCCGGTAGGGGCGTGTGGAGGTCATCGCCTCGAACGCATCTGCGACGGCAATAATTCGAGCAAACAACGGAATCTGTTCTCCGTGCAGCTTGTCGGGATAGCCGCGTCCGCCCCACCACTCGTGCACATGACGAACCGCCTGCTTGACGACCTCGCTGAGCGGGGTGGACTGGAGGATGTTGCTGCCGACGGTGGCGTGCTGGCGCATGAGATCCCATTCCTCGGACGTCAACGGGCCCGGCTTCATAAGGATCGCATCGGGCACACCGATCTTGCCAATGTCGTGTAATTCGGCCGCAATCTTCAGTTCGGCGATCTCCTCTATTGAGAGACCAAGCCCCCGCCCCATCGCGACGGCGTACGATGCCACCCGACTGGAGTGGTCGCCGGTTTCTGAGTCTCTGGCATCCACTACGCGGGCCAGCGCGTGGAATGTGCCCAGGTGAGCGACCCGCAGGTTCTTCTGCTGCGCCATCATGACGCGGGAAGTACGCTGGACCGCGACCACCATCGCGCAGTAGATCGCCAGGAATCCGCCGGGGATCGCCGTCCACACTGTCTGCTGAATTCGGGCGAGCTTACGAGCCAGCGGGCGAAAATCGTAGAAGACCTCAAACGCGGCTACAGGCGCGGTCGACTCGCCGACCCGCACCGGGAGGAATAGCCGCGCCACGCCCAGACTTGCCGCTTTCGTGATCGAGGTGCGCGCGGTCCGTGTCGTTGCGGGCGAATTAGCCTGCTGGCCCGCTCTTATCCACATCCGCCGTTCCTGGAACAAGAGCAACTCCAGGTATCCCTCAACCGACAAGTACATCGTCTCGGCAGAAAACGGTCGGAGCCCCTCTGGCGCGAGAGGCAGGACAGTCATGGAGCCACCAAGAGCGATACGAAGACCGTCGGAGAGAGGCATCCGCCGTCCAACCCCGCGTCGGTCGCCGCTGTAGAGCAGGGTGCCCTCGCGGTTCCACAGCAGGATGCGGAGTACATTGGCGTTCTTGGGGTCAGAGGAAAGGGCATCGAGAAGGGCCAGCTTCTTTGGGCTGAGCCCGCGCTCGAATTCTGCGCGCGTGAACGAATGAGTGACCAGTTGCTGGACCTGATCCGAGACCTGGCGAGCCTCCCGGTCAACGGTCGACGCGCGGATGGATGCTGACGCAAGCGAAGAAAGGGTCGTGGTTACCGCAATCACCACGAGCCCACTGATGAGCGCGAAGCGAAGGGTGAAGTTACGTCGCACTGCGACCATGTCCTTCCCGGCGTCCCGCGATACTAGACCCGCTGGGAGCGAACGAAGCAAATTAGATGCCCCGGGTGGCGAGAGCTGGCAGAATTCGACGTTCCGAGAAGTCTCTGAGTGGTTTTCTGCAGAATACGAGTAGATATTTAGCGCCCACCAGCGTTGTCTGCGCAGCAGGCCGGCGGCGCACAGAGGCCGAGCCGCAGCGAGGCCGGGAGAATTTTGCTTGGTGCCGGGTTGAGGGGAATGTCGGAACGAGTTCTGACAGTCCGAGAGCTGAACCGTGCCCTCCTCGCGCGCCAGCTCTTGCTGGAACGCTCCGCATTATCGATTACCCGCGCGCTTGAGCAGGTCGGCGGGTTGCAGGCGCAGTATGCGCCCTCAGCCTACGTCGCTCTCTGGTCGCGCCTGCGTGGGTTCCGCCGGGATGCGCTGACAAAGGCCCTGGAACAGCGTCGGGCTGTGCAGGCGACGCTGATGCGAGCCACGATCCACATCGTTTCGGCGCGCGATTACCCATACTTCGCGGCTGCGATCAGAAAGGGCCGCAAAGATTGGTGGCTTCGCGTCCATGAGAAGCAGCTGAAGGGCATCGATATGGCTGCCGTCGCCGCACGCGTGCGCAGGTTCCTCTCTGACGCCCCGCGCAGGCAGAGCGAAATCCAAAATCGCCTCGAGGCGGAGGGCTTCCCCCGGATCGCCGCAGTGAGCGTGGGGATGTGGGTGGACCTGGTGCGGGTTCCACCATCAGGTACGTGGGAGCAGCGGCGCGCTGATCTCTATGGTCTTGCCGATGATTGGGTCGGCACTTCGAGTCCGACCGAAACGGAGGCACTAGAGCGCCTCGTCCGCCGGTACCTCGGCGGGTTCGGGCCTGCATCACTCAACGACCTTTCCAGTTGGGCGGGAATGCAGTTAGGTGCGCTTCGTCCAGTTGTGGAACGGTTGGGACTGCGCCGGTTTCGCGACGAGAGAGGCGGTGAGCTCCTCGACCTACGACGAGCGCCCTTGCCCGACGCCGACACGTCGGCGCCGGTGAGGTTCCTCCCCACCTGGGATGCCACGCTCCTGGCGCATGCCCGGCGGACCCAGATCCTCCCCGAGCCTTACCGTCCCCTCGTGTTCCAAACCAAGCCCCCCCACTCGGTATCGACGTTCCTGGTGGACGGCGCCGTCGCGGGA
>Ga0209857_1000069_pt1 | contig 21182 bp, 19 predicted proteins | sample GWRWN1_10_20_FD_187226 | JGI IMG/M metagenome (GOLD analysis project Ga0209857, IMG submission 187226) | Riverbed sediment microbial communities from areas with no vegetation in Columbia River, Washington, USA - GW-RW N1_10_20 (SPAdes)... | ecosystem: Environmental > Aquatic > Freshwater > River... | reverse complement strand
CCACGAGCGCCTTTGATCCGGGAAACAGCGATGCGATGTGTCCATCGGGAGCCAGTCCGAGAAGAATCAAATCGAAGCGTGGCCAATCATCGTTGAACTTCCGCTTCAGAAGAACCTCGTACTCGCGTGCCGCGTCGTTTGGATCAGCGTGGCCGGTTGGCATCGGATGCACCTGCGCGGCGGGAATCGGAACGGCATTCAGCAGTGTCTCCCGTACCATCCGATAGTTGCTTGCCGGATCATCCGGAGAGACGTACCGCTCATCGCCCCAGAACAGATGCACATGTTCCCAGGGGATCTGCTCTCCATACGCGGTCCCAAGCAGCCGGTACAGTGACCGCGGCGTGTTGCCTCCGGATAACGCCAGCGCACATGTGCCGCGCTGCGCGACAGCGGACCGGATGATACCGACAGCCTCTGCTGCCGCGGCCCGGCTTAGCGCGTCGATGTCGGGCAATACGTGGGCGCCCTGCACTCCAGTCAGCTTCCTCGTTTGACCTCATGGCCGCCGAATTGCTCCCGCATCAAGGCCAGTAGGCGGTCAGCAAATGCTGTCGTGTCACGCGAGCGCAGCCGCTGCATCAGCGCAAGGGTGATCACCGGCGCCGCGGTGTCCAGGTCCACGGCTTCAAACACCGTCCAGCGCCCCTCTCCAGAATCCGCGACATAGGGCACGACGTCGGACAGTTCCTGATCATCTTTTAGTGCTCTCGCTGTCAGGTCCAGTAGCCACGAGCGCACCACGCTCCCATGCCGCCAGATCTCAGCGATCTGATCGATCTTCAGATCGAGTTCTTTCTTGCGCTTTAAGATAGTGAACCCCTCGGCCAGCGCCTGCATCATGCCGTACTCGATGCCGTTGTGGACCATCTTGACGAAGTGCCCCGCGCCGTTCGGCCCGACATGTCCCCAGCCTTTGTCTGGTCCAGGCGCAAGGGTCTCAAAGATCGGACGCAGTTTATTGACGGCATCGCGCGGACCGCCGATCATCAGGCTGTACCCTTCCGTCAGCCCCCAGATGCCACCGCTGGTGCCCACGTCGACGTAGTTGATGTTGTGCTCAGAGAGCATGGCGGCCCGGCGCATGGTGTGTTTGTAGTACGAGTTGCCTCCGTCGATGATTGTGTCGCCCGGGCGGACGAGCGGTTGGAGTGTTGCCAGCGTCTGGTCCACGGAGTCGCCGGCGGGGATCATCAACCAGATCACGCGTGGAGGCCTGAGTTTCTCCACAAGGTCTGCCAGCGAGCGCACGCCCTCGGCGCCAAACCGCACGACACGCTGGACGCTCTCTTGGGTTCGCGCGTAGCCGACCACCCGATGCCCGCCACGCACCAGGCGTTCGCTCATGTTGGCGCCCATACGGCCGAGCCCGATCATGCCGAGTTCCATCGCATCTCCTCCGGAAACTACGGGTCGTAGGTCGTAGGTCGTGGGTCGTAGGATTCCTGGCCTAATTTGGGCCTTTTCTTCGCTACGACCTACCACCTACGACCTACGACCGGAGTTCGCAAGATGCCAGGCGGCCGGAGCCATTAGGCTTCCGGCCGCCGTTAGATCTTGGTTACCTACCCTTGACCATCTCGAATGCCCGTGCCGCGGCGTCCCAGTTCACGACGTTCCACCATGCTTTGATGTAGTCAGGCCGCCGGTTTTGATATTTCAGATAATACGCGTGCTCCCAGACGTCGAGTCCAAGAATCGGTCTGTTGCCTTCCATGACAGGAGCATCCTGGTTGGCCGTCGAGTAGACCTTGAGCTTGCCACCGCGGTCCGCCACCAGCCAGGCCCACCCAGAGCCGAAGCGACTCGTCGCGGCCTGGGCGAACTGCTCCTTGAATGTATCGAATGCGCCGAAAGTCGTTCGTATCTCCTCGGCGAGTTTCCCGGATGGCTCCTTGCTACCGCCGGGCTTCAACCATTGCCAGAACATCGTGTGATTGAGATGCCCGCCGCCGTTGTTCCGCACGGCTGTCTGGACCTCTGTCGGTAGATCGGAGAGACTGCTGAGCAGGTCTTCCACTTCCTTTTTCTGAAACGCGGCGTGCTTCTCCAGGGCAGCGTTCAGGTTGTTCACGTACGCCTGATGATGCTTGGTATAGTGGATCTCCATCGTCTGTGCGTCGATGTGCGGCTCCAGGGCATTGTACGGGAACCCCAGTTCGGGCAGTTTAAACGGATACGGCATTCTACGACCCCCTCTCAGGAATCAAAGCAGGATGTCAGGGACTCCCTCAGTTTTACCCCGCTGCACTAGACTGTCAAGGCAGAATCAGCAGAAAGAAAATCACGGCGGTCAGTGCGGCAGACGCAAGACACCAACTGCAAAGCGCGCGGAGCACGGACACCTGGAGATAGGTGAGATAGAGGTACAGGAGTAGCGCCACAGCGGTGGCAACGATTGCGAGCGAAGCGACCCCAGCGTTCCATCGGAGAAGCCACGGGAGCAACGCTATATAAAGGAAGAAAGCGACCCCGAGGGCGCCATTGGGGATTCCTAGCAGTCGTCCGTAAGGACTCCGGATAACCGCTGCGCATCCGCGGCCGATGCACAGCACAGGCCCAGGGGTTACCTGCTTGGACCAGACGTATGCGCTGATAAGTGTGCCCGCGAGCCCCAGCGCCGTGAGCGCTACCGCATTCACTACGACTCTTTTCGGGAGCGCAAGCGGAGGCCTTCGGGATTCCTGATAACGATATGGCGCTGGTCCACGTCGATCAGTCCATCGTCCCGGAAGTCACTCAACGTGCTTGTCACAGTCTCCCGCGTCGCACCGATCATGCTGGCGAAGTCGTGATGCGTGAGTCGAAGCGAGAGGCGCATCCCGCGGCCGTTGGTTTCTCCATACGTCTCGGCCAAGCGCAGCAGCAGCGAGGCGAGCCGGGCCGGCACTGTACGAAACACGAGATCTGCAATCTCTTCCTCGGTCTGGCGCAACCGTTCAGCGAGGACTCTCATCACGTGCAGCATGAGCTCGGGCTGGTTGCGGATGAGTTCGATAAAGTCGCCGCGCTGCAGGGTACAGATCAGCGAATCTTCGAACGCCTCCATGTGCACCGGCTCGCCCTTCCCAACGAGCGAAAGATCGCCAAAGAGATCGCCGGGTTCCAGCAAGGCCAGGATCTGCTCACGCCCATCGGCCGAGTAGCGCGACACCTTCACCCGCCCTTCCTTGATCAGGTACACCATTCCCGGCTGCTCATCGGGACCGAGAATCACTTTCCCTCTCGATACCTCGCGCATCGTGGTCCGCTCGGCAAGAGCATGGATCTCACGCTCGTCCATGCGGCTGAACAGGTTGATCTGCTTGAGGTACCATACCTTGTCGAGCTTGCGATTCATGCGCAATACCCTCGTTCAGCTTCCCGATCCATGGAAGGGATTCCCGCGCGGCCAGCACAACCAAGACTGCTGATGCCCGCGCCAACAGTTTCATTGCGCCGTTTGCAGCAACGGCTGGAAGAACTCGGTGCGATCGGCCGCGATCCTAAGGGTGGTATTACACGCCCTCCATTTTCGCCCGCGCACGTCGACGCCGTGCGACGTTGCGCGGCATGGATGCGTGAGGCAGGCTTGCGGGTCGGAGTCGACGAGTTCGGAAACCTGATCGGGTCCCGGCCCAGCGAGCTCGGATCTGCTCTGCTGGCGGGGTCGCATCTGGACACGGTGCCACAGGGTGGAATGTTTGACGGCGCGCTTGGCGTGGTGGCGGCCATTGAGTGCGCGCGCGTCCTGCATGAAGGCGGGCGGTCGCTGCGCCACCCGTTCGTCGCGATCGCGTTCGCCGAAGAGGAAGGTTACACGTTTGGCTCAGGTACGCTGTCGTCGCGCTCTCTGCTCGGCGAGATGCCCCGGGACCAGTTCTCGGAGTTGGTGGATCGCAGCGGGCGCACGTACGACGAGTACCTGCGGGCCCGCGCGCACGGGCTCCCGCAGGCACATGTGCCGGCGCAAGTACGAGCCTACATCGAGTTGCACGCGGAACAGGGTCCGCATTTGGAGCGCATGGCCAAACAGGTCGCGTCGGTCGATCAGATCGTCGGCAGCCAGCGCACGGTCGTGACGTTCGAAGGGCGCGCGGCCCACGCCGGAACTACGCCGATGGACAGGCGCGCCGACGCCCTGCTCGGGGGAGCGGAATTCGTGCTCGCGGTCAACGAAATCGCCACGGCTTCAAATGGTCGCGGAGTCGGCACCGTCGGGGAGCTGCACGCCTACCCTGGGGCAAGAAATGTGATCCCGGGAAAGACGGCGCTATCGGTGGAGTTTCGTAGCCAGGACGATACCTGGCTCACATCGGCCCGGGAGCGCGCAGACGGCGCCGCGGGAAAAATCGCGGGCCGTAGGAAGTTGGGCGTGAGGGTGACGCCATGGACCGGTTCTCTGGTTCAGCCGATGGACTCAGGACTTCAGCAGGCAATCCTCGCTGCGATGCGCCTGGCAGGACATGATGCCGTCACGCTATCAAGTTGGGCGGGGCACGACGCCGGCATCCTGGCGCGATATGTCCCCTCCGGGATGATCTTCGTCCCCAGCACCGGCGGGATCAGTCACGCTCCAGAAGAACACACCCCCTGGCCGGCGGTCGAAGCGGGAACGCATGTGCTACTCGAGACGATCCTCAGGCTCGACGCAACGGATGGGACGGGGGGCACGCTGCCGCTGGCGTACGCGGCGCGTTAGCATGACCACGCAGGTGGGAATCGCCGAACGGATCAGGACTGCCAACGCGGAGTTCATGGCGCGCGTCGGTAAGGCAGCGCCGTCCTTGGTCCGTGTCAGGCGTGCGCAGGAGGTCATTCCCGTGCTCACCGGTCGAACGGTCCTGCACGCGGGTCCCCCGATCACAGCCGAGCGACTCTGTGGCCCGATGCGCGGCGCGATTCTCGGAGCGTCCGTCCTGGAAGGCTGGGCGAAGACGGCTGAAGAGTCGGCCAGGCTACTCGATCGAGGGCAGATCACGCTGCGTTGCGCACATGACTGGAACGCCGTAGGACCGATGGCTGGCATCATCTCCGGATCGATGCCGGTGTTCGAGGTCCGCGACCAGACTTCGAAGACGACCGCTTACAGTACGATCAACGAAGGCATCGGCGCGGTGCTACGTTTTGGCGCCTACGATCCGATGGTGATCGACCGGCTGCGCTGGATTGCCGAGATCCTCGCGCCTGCGCTCGATCGCGCGCTTCAACACTTGGAAGGGCTTGCGCTCCTGCCACTTATGAACCGGGCGTTGTCCATGGGCGACGAGATGCACCAGCGCAACATCGCCGCGACCAGCCTGCTGTTTCGGGCACTCGCGCCGGCACTGGCGAAACAGAGCGCACCCCCCAACGCACTCGCACGCATCATGCAATTCTTGAGCGAGAACGACCAGTTCTTTTTGAACGTCGCCATGGCCGCGTGCAAAGCGGTCATGGACGGAGCCCGCGGGATTCCGCTTTGCACCGCAGTCACAGCCATGAGCCGCAACGGTGTCGAGTTCGGGATCCGGGTAAGTGGGCTCGGGGAAACCTGGTACGTCGCGCCGTCCCCCGTTCCCGACGGTCTGTACTTTCCCGGCTACGCAGCCGCCGACGCGAACCCGGATATGGGCGACAGCGCGATCGTCGAAACCGCCGGGCTCGGAGCCTTCGCCATGGCCGCCGCGCCGGCCGTCGCGGGATTCGTCGGTCTGGCATCGGCTCGCGAAGCCATCGCCACGACGCAGGCTATGAGCGCGCTCACGCTGGGACCAAGTCCACACTTCAAGATCCCTGCGCTGGACTTCGCGGGCACCCCGACCGGCATCGACATCCGCCGGGTCGTCGAGGTGGAGACGACGCCGATCATCAATACCGGCATTGCTCACCGGCGGGCTGGAGTGGGGCAAATCGGCGCAGGCATCGTCCGCGCCCCCCTCGACGTATTTCAGCAGGCTCTGACCGCATTCGTCGAGCGATACGCGAGTCCGGCCGCGTCCCCGGGCGGACGGTCGTAGGAAAGACACATGGAACTGCCGACGCGCTTGCTGTGTGGCACGGGGCCTACGAACCCTGACCCACGGGTGCTGCGCGCGATGTCGGCGCCACTCCTCGGTCAGTTCGATCCAGAATTTACGTCCATCATGGAAGACGTCATGGCTTTCGCCCGGCAGGTCTTCCGGACCTCAAACCCGCGCACGTTCGCGGTCTCGGCAACAGGCCGCGGTGGAATGGAGGCGGCCATCGCGTCACTTGTCGAGCCTGGGGATCGCGTGCTCGTGGCGAACTGCGGACGGTTCGGCGACCTCTTCGTTGATCTCGCCACCCGCTACGGCGCGCGTGTCTCGCAGGTCACTGCGGAGTGGGGACACGTCATCGATCCACAGAAGATTGAAGCATCACTGAAGCGTACCCCTGCAAAGGTCGTCGCGATTGTGCACGGCGAGACATCGACCGGCATGTTGCAGCCCCAGATGGAAGAGATCGGCCGCATCTGCCAAGAGCGCGATGCACTGCTCGTTGTCGACGCGGTGGTTACACTCGGAGGAGTGCCGGTAGAAGTCGACGACTGGCAGATCGACATGTGCACATCGGGGACGCAGAAGTGCCTGGGGTGCCCATCCGGCATGGCGCCGGTCACCTACAATGCCCGAGCCGAACATGCGCTTGCAGACCGCAAGAATCCTGTCGTGAGCAACTACTTCGACCTGTCGCAGCTCCAGCGGCACTGGAGCCCGGAGCGGTTGAACCATCACACGCTGCCCACCAGCATGACGTACGGGCTGCACGAAGCGCTGCGCTTGATCGTTGACGAAGGACTCGAGGCGCGATGGACACGCCATCGCCGCGCCGGTGACGCGCTCAAAGCCGGGCTAGAAGCGATGGGAGTCCGGCTCTTCGGCGATCCGAGGCATCGGCTGCCGATGATTACCGCAATGCACATCCCAGAGGGCGTGCCCGATGAAGCCGCACGCGCCCAATTGCTCCAACAGTTCGGGATTGAGGTCGTGACCTCGTTCGGTCCGCTCCGCGGCCGCATCTGGCGCATCGGCACAATGGGCTACAACGCTGAGTTGAAAACCGTTGTCACAGTCCTAGCCGGACTGGAGCACGTCTTCCGGTCCAGTGGATTAAAGATCCCGCAAGGCGCCGGTGGGGACGCCGCCGAAAAAGCGTATTCCCCAATCTCCACAAATGAAAGGCGGCCGCCATGACCTCAGATCCGTTCGTCGAGTTTAAGAGCAGGCAGCGCGAGGGGTGGGCGTTCTTCGCACCTCTTGAGGCCTACACCACGCCGCCGGCGGCGCACCTAGTGCGATTCGCTGGAGTGCGACCCGGACAAACCGTGCTCGATGTGGGGACCGGCACAGGCGTGGTGGCCATCACAGCGCGCCGGGTCGGTGCCTCGGTCACGGGACTCGATTTGACGCCCGAGCTGTTAGCGCGCGCCAGGGAGAGTGCGGTCTTGGCGAACGTGAACGACATCGTGTGGCGGGAGGGTGACGCCGAGAGCCTCCCGTTCGCCGATGCGTCTTTCGACGTTGTGCTCAGCCAGTTTGGCCACATGTTCGCACCGCGACCCGAGATCGCCACACGCGAGATGCTGCGTGTACTGAAGCGCGGCAGTCGTCTCGCATTTGCCACGTGGCCTCCTGAGCACTTCCTCGGCAAACTGTTCAGCCTCGTCGGCAAGTATGTTCCACCGCCACCCGGCGTGGCCCCAACGCCGGAGTGGGGAAACCTCACCGTGGTTCGCGAGCGTCTGGGCAGCGGCGTGCGCGATGTCTTCTTTGATCGTGGCGACATGATGTTTCCTGCGTTGAGCCCACAGCACTATCGCGCCACCATCGAGAAGACTTCAGGCCCGGTCATCAGTCTGGTGCAGAGGCTACAGAACGACCGTGAAAAGCTCGACACCTTTCGCAGGGAGCTCGAGACACTGGTGGAGGAGTACCTCGCGGACAACGTCGTACGGCACGACTATCTGCTGACCCGCGCGATCAAGGTCTAGAAGGGCGGGCCAGCCATCGCCCACCTGGAGTGGATCTGGCTGCGCTCTGAAGGTCAATCGTTTCACCTCGTCGCACTACGCGATCAATCCACCCGCGCATCCGACGTCCTATGAACGGAGAGTGCTTGTGCCGCGACTGTAGCCAGTCGCGATCCACCGTCCACTGGCGTTCCATATCCACGATCAGTAAGTCCGCATCAGCGCCGACCTGAATGGCGCCTTTTTGTGGCCAGAGGCCGGCGATCTTCGCCGGATTCTCGGAGAGCAATTTCGCGAGCTGCTCGAGGGGCATCTCGCGACGATGGACACCCTCTGTCAGCATCAAAGGCACCAGGGTCTGCACACCGGTAATACCGCCCCAAGCTTCGAAAATGTCCTCATCGCCTCGCGTTTTGTCTTCCGTAGGACAGGGAGAGTGGTCTGAGGTGATGCAGTCGATACGCCCCGCCAGCACATCCTCCCACAGGCCAAACTGAGTTTCCCGATTCCGCAAAGGCGGTGCACACTTTGCCACAGGACCGAGCTGGGTGAGATCATCGTCCGTCAACGTGAGGTAGTGCGCGCATGTCTCGACCGTCACACGGTGACCCGACGCTCTCGCGGCCTGAATCATCTCCGCCCCTTCTGGAAGGCTCATGTGGACGATATGCAGGCGGCAACCGGTCCGGCTTGCCAGAAAGAGCGCCCTCTGAATGGCTTCGAGTTCGGCCGCGGGTGGCCGCGATTCGCCCCACGCACGCCGATCTCGCCGGCCCTCGCCGCGCAACTGCTCCGTCAGGCGCTGCGTGATCCAGTTGCTCTCCGCATGCACAGCGAGGAACTGGCCGAGGTCTGCGAGGCGGGCCAGCCCCTCGTGCAGCATCCCGTCGTCGACAAACGTGAACTCCTCAGTCCCGCTGTCGCACATGAACGCTTTGAAGCCGATGACACCGCTGCGCGCGAGCCCGGGCAGTTCATCAAGATTGTTGGTCACAAGCCCTCCCCACAACGCAAAGTCCACCACCGATTGCCCCTGCGCAGCCGCAACTTTGGCGCTGAGCGCATCAACCGAGGTCGTCGAAGGAATCGAGTTTAGCGGCATCTCGACCACGGTCGTTACTCCACCAGCGGCTGCTGAGCGGCTTCCGGGCCCCCAGCCTTCCCAGTGCGTCCGGCCCGGCTCGTTGAAATGCACGTGAAGGTCGACGGCGCCGGGAAGCACAACCAATCCGCGGGCGTCGATTACCTCATGACCCAAGAGCTCGTCCTGCTGGATCGTTGCGACTCGGCCAGCAGCAATGCCGACGTTTGCCACCAGAGTCCCCGCCGGCGTGACCACATGTCCGCCGCGCACGACCAGGTCGAAGCTCACGTCCTGGCCTCCGACCTGTTGCGGATTGCTTTTAGCCAGTCTCGTCGGATGAGCGCGCTCCCGGGGCGAATTACGAACCAGTAGAAGGCGAATTTTCGTCGTGCGACTTCATCCGTAGCGAAGATCCGAGTCTCGGTAGTCACACGTGAAGTCTCGTCGTCACCGTCTACAAGAAAATTTGCAGCGACTTTGACATGATCGGCCATGGAGAACGCTATGAATTCTTCGGGCCTAGTGAGCGGGTAGGCACGCTGGACCGGTCTCCAAAACCGGCCGACGGCGCCGAGAACCAATTCGGGTCCAATCTCGTCGGCCAGCAGCACAAAGCCGGCTTGGAGGAACGCTGAAAGTATCGGCACCGTCCTGCTCGACGGACCGCGTGCTTGACGGGCGAAGCGAAGGCTGAACGAACGGATCGTCATCAGGATCACGAACAGGCTGATCTCTGCCGGCGTCACCGTCTTGACGGCCTGATAGCAGCGGGATGCCGAAGCGTTTACATGGATGGAGTGAATCTCATTGAAGTGGTAGGTGGGCAGAAACTCGTCGATCCTGAGGCTATTCTTGACCTTCAATCTCTTTTCCAGCCGCCAGACCGTGGAGTTTCGGGACGGGCTCGGGATACGGCACATCTGGTGCCGGCGGTGGACCGGAAGACGTGACCGGCGGACTCAAGCCGATGAGATCATCTGGGCGCACCGGAACCCGGTTGAGTTCCCGGCCAGTGGCGTTCCGAAGCGCAGCGGCGATCGCCGCGGTCGACACGACGGTTGAAGGCTCGCCCGCCCCCTTTGCGCCGAATGGCACGCCCGGCTCAGGCTCTTCCACGAGCTGGGACACAACGGGCGGCATATCAAGAATCGTGGGGATCAGGTAATCAGTGAATGACGCGTTGCGGATCTTGCCGTCCTGGAGCTGAATCTCTTCCATCAGCGCGAGCCCAAGGCCTTGGGCTGTGCCACCCTCGATCTGTCCGTACACGTTTTGGGGATTGATCGCGTTGCCGACGTCCTGCGCGGTGGCGATTTGGACCACGCGCACCAGTCCGAGGTCTTCATCCACCTCAACTACGGCGCGCTGCGCCGCAAACGCAAACGTCACGTGGGGGTCGCCTTGACCATCCTTATCGATTGCACGAGTCTTCCGGTGATGATAAACACGAGTTGCCTCAATTGGTGGGTCCAGAAATTGCTGGATCCGCGCGATCGGTGTGTTTGCGTCGAGCACGTCCTCTCCGCTGATCGACAGCGGCCCGCGGAGCACCCGCCCAGTCTTCTGCGCCCACTGCCGCACACGATCAAGGAGCACAGTCCGAACCGCGACGGCAGCGAGCTGCGCAGCGCCTCCTGACATCATCGTCTGCCGCGACGCCGAGCTCGAACCGGCGGAACCAATAGCGGTATCGGAGGGATGCAGCACGACGTTGTCGATGCCGAGCTCGGACCGCACCACCTGCACTAAGATGGTATGCACGCCCTGGCCGACCTCGGCTGCGGCGCTGTGGACTTCCGCGATGGGTCCGGCGGATCCGGCGAATAACTTGACGCGGCACTCTGACGAATCATCAAACCCTTCACTGTACCCAATGTTCTTGTAGCCTACCGCGAATCCGACGCCGCGTCGCAGTCCCTCACCTCGACTGACGTTTCCAGATCCGCCTGGGTAATCAATGGAGTCGTGTCGTTCGCCGGACTCGCCGGGTAGCGGAATCCCCCAACACTGCTTGATGATCTCGCGAACCGGCGCGCTGCCGCGAATGACCTGTCCGGTCGGCAGCACAGAACCGGTGTGCACCGCGTTCATGACGCGCAACTCAACCGGGTCAATCCCGAGCGCCTTCGCGAGTTTGTCCATCTGCGCTTCGTACGCAAAGCAGGCCTGGACCGCCCCAAATCCTCGCATCGCCCCGCATGGCGGGTTGTTGGTATAGACAGCCGTCCCTTCAACGAGGACATTGGGCACTTCGTACGGCCCAGCCGCGAATGTTGAAGCATTTCCAATAACGGCGGTCGACGACGACGCGTACGCTCCCCCGTCGACAAGCAGCCGGGCGCGCACATTTACCAGACGTCCATTGGGCGCGGCGCCGTGGCGCATCCAGATCCTGGTGGGATGCCGGTGCACATGTCCGTAGAACGACTCTTCCCGCGTGTATGACATCTTCACGGGTTTGCGGGTTCGAAGCGCCAGCATGCAGGCATGGATGTGCATGCTGACATCCTCCCGCGCGCCGAACGCGCCGCCCACCCCCGCGAGATGCAGCCGCACCTGTTCTTTGGACAATCCGAGACATGGTGCCACCTGTTCCTGGTCGACATGGAGCCATTGCGTGGCGACGTAAAGATCGATGCTGCCGTCGGGCCCAGGAACCGCGAGGCCTGACTCAGGCCCGAGCATGGCCTGATCCTGCATCCCAGTCTCGTAGTAGCCCTCCACCCAGACATCTGCCCTCGCGTTGGGATCCCCATGGACGATGCGCACATGCCGCAGCACGTTGCCGAAGTCATGCAGCCGCAGCGCATCCGGCCTGAGCGCTTGTTCCATGTCGGTCACCGCGGGCAGCACTTCGTAGTCAACTTTGATCCTGTCGGCAGCGCGGCGCGCAACCTCGAGATCAGTCGCGGCGATAATCGCCACAGGCTCGCCCTCATAACGCGCCCGATCTCCTGCCAGCACAGGCTGGTCCGCAAAATCCAACCCGAACGTCTTCTTCCCTGGGACGTCGGCGGCCACCAACACCGCATGGACGCCCGGACTGCTCAGCGCCTGCGAAGTATCAATCGAGCGGATTCGCGCGTGGGGGTGCGGGGTCCGAAGTGTATAGCCCCAGAGCATATCCTCAGCCCACAGGTCGCTGCCGTACAGAAACTGACCTTTGACCTTGGGAATACCGTCAACCCGGGGTGCGCTCTCGCCGACCCTGCCTCGTACACGCTCCGCGATCTTCGTGCTCACGCTTCTACACTCAGCAGCCGCTTGGCCCTACGGCTCGCTTCTTTAATAATGTCATCTTCACGAACGTTTTGGAGCCGCCCGTTTCGTACGACGGAACGGCCATCAACAAAGAGATCGCGCACGCGCTGTGGGAGAGCGAAGACAAGCGCTGCGGCCGGGTCAACCTCAGCTCCCACAAACCCCAGACTGTCAACACTAAACAAGGCGATATCTCCGCGCTTCCCGACTTCGAGTGAGCCGATGTCCTCGCGTCCCAGGCACACTGCGCTGCCGCGCGTCGCGACGCGCAGCGCCTCGCGGGCCGTCATCGCCGTCGCCCCGGCGCGACCCCGTGTCACGAGCATCGCCTGACGAACCTCCGCCAGCATATGGCCGGAATCGTTCGAGGCAGAGCCGTCTACGGCAAGCCCGACGGCTGCGCCCGCATCGATCAGATCTCGCGCCGGCGCAATGCCCGACCCCAAGCGGAGGTTTGAGGTTGGACACCACGCAACAGCGGCGCCGGTGCGCGTAATCCTTCGAATGTCGTCGCCATTGAGGTGCACGCAGTGCGCCAGCCACACATCAGGCCCGAGCCAGCCCAGATCGTCGAGCAGCTCGATCGGCCGTCGATCGAACTTCTGGCGGCAGTACGCCTCTTCGTCGATCGTCTCTGCAATATGGGTATGGAGGCGTACGCCGAGCCGCCGTGCAAGCGTGGCTGACTCGCGCATGAGACGCGGGCTGACCGAGAACGGAGAGCACGGAGCTACCGCGATCCGCAGCATCGCCCCCGGCCGGGGATCGTGCAGGCGATTGATCGCACTTTCAGTTTCACTCAGGATCTTGTCGGGGTCTTCGACGATCGAGTCCGGCGGTAACCCGCCCTGGGATCGGCCGAGGTCCATCGATCCACGACAGGGATGGAAGCGAAGCCCGATTGCGCGGGCCACGTTGACTTCCTCTTCGAGAATGCCGGTGACCCCGCTGGGGAACACGTAGTGATGATCGGTGGTTGTTGAGCACCCTGACAGAGCGAGTTCCGCGAGCCCCACGCGCGCCGATGAGCGCACCCAATCGAGATCGATCCTCGCCCAAATAGGATAAAGCTCTTGCAGCCAGCCGAAGAGCCCCTGGTCTTGCGCGCGCACCCGTGTCAGCGATTGATAGAGATGATGGTGCGTGTTGATCAGCCCCGGAAGGGCAATCGTTCCGCGACCATCGATGGTCTGCGCGGGCGTGCGCGGTGGCACCCCGACACCAACCCAGCTGATGACACCCTCTTCTATAAGGATGGAACCTCCCCCGATTTCGGTTCCGGGGTCATCCATCGTGACGACGACATCGCATTTCTCAATGAGCACACTGGTGTTCCGCGTTCCCTCGTTCCCGCGTTCCCTCGCTCCCGTCATTTGTTCATTCTTTTCGCCGCCACGTTCACGGCATCGATGATTTTCGCGTAACCTGTGCAGCGGCAGAGATTGCCCGCCAGCGCTTCGCGGATGACGCCCTCGGCAGGCTTGGGATCGCGCTCGAGCAGGTCCGCGACGGCGACGATCAGGCCCGGCGTGCAGAAGCCGCACTGGACCGCGCCGGTTTCGAGGAATGCCTCCTGGACGGGATGCAGCCCCTCGCTGCTCGACAGGCCTTCCACGGTCCGTACTTCTCGTCCGTCCGCCTGCGCAGCAAGCACGAGGCACGAGCACACGAGCTCTCCGTCGAGCCAAACAGAACACGACCCGCACTCGCCCTGCTCGCACGCATTCTTCGAACCCACTAGACCCAGTTTCTCTCGAAGGAGGAACAGCAGGCTCGCTCCCGGCCAGACTTCGGCCTCACGCTGCTCTCCATTGGCAAGGATTTTGATAATCATGTCGCGTCGCCGCGTTACCCCGTTACCGCGTTACCGTGAGTTTCCTGTCATCGAGCGCCCATCGGAGCGCCCGTCTGGCCAGGACTGCACACGCGTGGCCCCGGTACGCCGCCGTGCCACGAACGTCATCAATCGGCCGCGCCGCGGCGGCAACGTGCTCACCAAACTCTTCGATTACCTTCGCAGGCAAGGACGCGAATGGATCCTTCCACACACCGGCCCTGTCCATGGCTTGGGCCGCAAACGCTTCCGCGTCGCGAGCCCGAAGAATCGTCGGCCCGACTGAGCCCAGCGCGACGCGCACCGTGGGTGCATCCTCATCCACGACCAAACAAAGGCTGGCCAGGGCAATGACCATCGCATTCCGCGTGCCGATCTTTGAAAAGGATCCCGGACCACGGACGATTCTCCATTGAGCGCCAAGAATCAATTCATCCGGCGCGAGAGCGTTTTTCTTCGGACCGGTCATGAACTGAGCAAACGGCAGCCTCCGTGTCCTCCGGCCCGCCTTCACGATCACGACCTCCGCGTCATATGCGGATAACACAGGCAGCGCATCGCCGGCAGGGGAGGCTGTTCCAAGATTTCCGCCAACCGTAGCCCGGTTGCGGATTTGCGGGGAACCGACGGTGCGCGAAGCCTCGATCAACGGACGGAACTGAGGAAGATCTCTGACGACCTGGCTGTACGTGACGCCGGCTCCGAGGAAGAACGTCCCGTTCTCACGCCGCCAGACCTTGAGTTCAGGAACCCGGCTGATCTCGATGATTGCTTCAGGACGCTTTCTGTCGAAGTTGAGCTCCACCATCAGATCGGTGCCGCCGGCGATAGGCACCGCAGCCGGCACAGATGCCTTCATCTCCAGGGCTTCGTCGAGGGAACGCGGCAGCAGTACGTCCATTTTCGATCTCAACAAGCAAGATTCATCGAAAAGTTTGCGGCACCCCTGCCCCGTACCAAATCGATAGACTGGGTGGGCTGAATGCAGAAGCTGATGCTCTCGAGTCTGGTACGGGGCCTGCCCCGCGTTGCGGGACCGGAGTGCCGCGACTACGTCAGGAGAACGATGTCAGCGATCGGGTGTCGGAGGTGGAGTCGGGGCTGGGTTTTGGATCGCACGGAATTCTCGGCGCGCATAGCCAGCGAGCCGGCGGCCCAACTCATCGACGACCTCGCGGACGAGCCGGGGGTCTATGGATCCCTGAGAGCTCGGCACGACAACACCGCCCGCCGGTACGCAGAAAAGATCGATGCGACGACCGGCTTCGAGCAAACCCTGCCAGCGAATCGTCTGGTCTGTGCTCACCGCTCCATCAACGATGAGCGTCGCCACCTGCCAGGCTCTACAGCTCACCCGGCCGGTTTGGGGATCGACCCCCACACGGACCGATACGGGAGTGAGGCCGTGGCGAACCACCTTCATGTTGAGAACGGCATCGGGGGTGCCTGTTGGCTCTACCAGGGTCAGGGTGGGCAAGAGCCGGCGGATGCGGGACGATGCCTCACTTCGCAGCAGCACCGCCACAGGATCAGGATCGTTGGGCAGGTCCGAAGCCACGACGGCCACGGTCTTGACCCCCTGAAGATCGGCTTCCGGAGGCACCTGCACCGTGACGGACTGGCACCCGGCCGCGATGATTGAAGCCACAACGAGGAGACTTTTCAGGCGCGTCCCCATGGGACCACCTCCACGTTCCTCCTGTAGCCTTCCCGACCAAGGCGCACGCTAGGCGGTGGCTTGCTTCGTGGTACGCATGCTGGCTGGGAAATGTTCGGGTTGGGGCGCAGGAGGCGTTGCCGACGGTGGGCGAACCCCCCGATATGCCCGCGGGACAGCCTCCCATTGTGCCTTCCGGTGCCGGAGAGATGGCGCGGGTTCCCCGGCTCAGCGTCCGCAACGTCACGAAAACCTTCCCCGGCGTCATCGCGAACGCCGACGTGTCCCTGGCTATTCATGGGGGCGAGGTCCACGCGCTCCTGGGCGAAAACGGCGCCGGCAAAACCACCCTGATGAACATCCTCTACGGCATTTATCAGCCGGATGCGGGAGAGATTTTCATCGACGGCCGCCGCGTCGACATTCGGTCTCCCCGTGATGCGATTGCGCACGGCCTCGGCATGGTTCCGCAGCACTTCCTCCTCGTCCGCCGTCATACCGTCGCCGAGAACGTTGCACTCGGTCTGCGCGAAACAGGGTTTCTCTTTCCTGCCCGACGCGTCGAGGAGCAGATCCGCGAGGCTGGGGAACGGTACGGCCTCGCCGTTGACCCGCACGCGCACGTGTGGCAACTGTCCATCAGCGAACAACAGCGTGTGGAGATCCTGAAGGCGCTGCTCCGTGGCGCAGAAATTCTCGTCCTCGACGAGCCCACAAGCGTGCTTACCCCTCAAGAAGCGGCGCAGTTGTTCACGGTGTTGAAGCGCATGAAGGCCGAGGGGCATGCGGTCATCTTCATCACTCACAAACTAGACGAAGTCATGGAAGCGGCCGATCGCGTGACGGTCCTGCGGAAGGGCAAAGTGATTGGCACAGAGCCGATCACTGCGGTCGACAAACGCACGCTTGCGCGCATGATGGTCGGCCGCGACGTGGAGTTCCAGCTGCCGGGGCGTCTCGACACTGAGGGTGATCGTGCCGCACTTACGGTCGAGGACCTCTGGGTTCGCGATGATCGCGACTTGCCGGCGGTCCGCGGTGTGTCGTTCGCGGTGCGGCAAGGAGAAATCCTCGGCGTTGCCGGCGTGGCGGGGAACGGTCAGCGGGAACTTATCGAGGCGCTTACTGGTCTCAGACCGGCAGAGAAAGGCCGGGTCATCGTTCCGGCCCGTGAAGTGACGAACCGCAGCGCGCGCGAGCTATACGAAGTCGGCGTCGCGCATATCCCTGAGGAACGGATGCGTACGGGCATCGTGCCGCAGATGACCGTGGCCGAGAATCTGGTCCTGAAACGCTTCCGGTATCCACCCTTCTCACGCGGCCCACTAGTCGATCTCCGCGCTGTTGGTGGGTTTGCCATCCAAATGATCGCGGAGTACGGCATTGCCACCCCAGGTCCGCGCACGCCCGCGCGTTCGTTATCCGGTGGCAACATCCAGAAGCTGATCCTGGCGCGCGAGCTTTCGGCGCAGCCGGGACTGATCGTCGCCGCGCATCCGACGTACGGGCTGGATGTTAGTGCCACGGAGCAGATACACCGTCTGCTGCTTCACCGCCGAAACGAGGGCGCCGGCATCGTGCTCGTCTCAGAAGATCTCGAAGAAATCCTTGCGCTGTCTGACCGGATCGCCGTGCTATTTCGCGGCGAAGTCATGGGCATCGTCGCAGCCAGCGCCGTCGAGCGCGAGACGCTCGGCCTGATGATGGCCGGACAGCGATCATGAGACAGCTGGGTCCGCTGCGCTTCGAGCACGACCCCGAATCATCGCTGACCCGGACGATGTTTGTCTCTGCGCTGGCGATCGCGGCCGCCTTCTTGGTGGCCGGCCTCATTTTCTGGGCGTACGGTGTGGACCCGCTGCGCGCATACCGGGTGATCCTCGTGGATACGCTGGCCGATCCACGAGCGTTGCCTGAGATCTTTGTGCCGGCCATTCCACTCCTGCTGGCGGGGATCGGGCTTCTGCTCGCCTTCCGCGCGCAGTTCTACAACATTGGTGCCGAAGGACAGCTCCTTGCCGGCACCATCGCCGCCACGTGGATTGCGGTCTTCACATCCACACCCGGCCCGCTGATGCTCCCAATGATGTTCATCACAGGGTTCCTCGCCGGGGCGCTGTGGGGATTGCTTCCTTCATTATTGAAGCTGCGGCTGAACGTCAACGAAGTCATTACCACGTTGATGATGAACTACATTGCGCTGTACGCGGTGAGCTGGCTCGTCACCGGTCCATGGAAGGGTCCCAGCGTCCGCGGTTTCGCATACACGGACACCTTTCCAGACTCGGCCTGGCTCCCATACCTTCCGGGCACACGCATCCACTGGCCGACGCTATTACTAGGCATCGCCCTCGCCATCCTCGTGGCGTTTCTGCTCAACCGCACACGGTTCGGGTTTGAGATCCGCGTGCAGGGCCACAGTCCAGAAGCGGCCCGCTACGCGGGCATCAATCCGCTGCGCACGACCCTGCTCGTCATGTTGATCTCCGGTGGGTTCGCAGGACTCGCGGGCGTCGGCGAGGTCGCGGGGATCCATCACAAACTCTTGGATCCCAGCCAGGTCTCTCTCGGATATGGTTACGTCGCGATCATCGCCGCCTGGCTGGCTCGAGGAAATCCGCTGGCGGTCATCGTCACCGCCGTATTCTTTGGACTCATCTACAGCAGCGGCGACGTCATGCAGGTGTCTCTGCAAATGCCGGCCCGTGTCACCGATGTGTTCAACGGGCTAATTCTGTTCTTCCTCATCGGCAGTGAGCGTCTGCTACATTACCGTGTGCGGTGGATGCCGGCCGCGACAAACCAAACGGTTCCGGCCACCTTGCCAGAGGAACAGGCCGCGTCGGGGAGAGAGCGATGGAAGTCATAACCTGGCTCCTGGAATCCTCGCTCGCGGGAATCCTGGTTCGTGGGCTGGCGTATGGCACACCGCTGCTGTGGGGGTCGCTCGGAGAAATCTACGCCGAGCGAGCCGGCGTCGTGAATCTCGGGGTTGAGGGCATGATGATCCTCGGCGCATTCTCCGGATTTGCGACCGCGCACGTCACCGGCAACCCCGTGGCCGGCCTGTGCGCCGCGGGGCTCATTGGGGCGCTTGCGGCTCTGCTTCACGCCTTCTTCTCTATCACGCTGCGCGCGAATCAGTACGTCTCGGGATTGGCACTCTCCATGTTTGGGCTGGGACTTTCCGGGCTGCTTGGACGCGGATGGGAAGGGATTCCGCTCGAGCGCCCGCTGCCAGAGGTGACGATTCTGGCGCCGCTCGGCTTTGCCCTGGCCGTCGTCCTGTGGGTCGTGCTGTACCACACTCGCTGGGGCATCATCCTGCGCACAACCGGCGAGGCGCCAGCTGCTGCCGACGCTCTGGGGATCAACGTGATCCTGGTCCGCTACGTCGCCGTTGTGTTCGGCGGGCTGCTTGCAGGGATTGCCGGAGGCTTTCTCTCCGTCGCATACCGTCCATCATGGACCGAAGGCATGACCTCCGGAATTGGATGGATCGTCGTGGCGCTCGCCATTTTCGCAAGCTGGGATCCGTTGAAAGCGATCTGGACGTCGCTCCTTTTTGGTGTTCTCTTCCACCTTTCGTTCCGGCTGCAGACATGGATTCCAGCGGAACCACTGCAGATGATGCCATTCGCATTCACAATTATTGTCCTGACCGCGACGGCGCGCCGGAGTGGCCGGGTTCGGCAGGCCGCCCCCGAGGCGCTGGGTCTACCGTATGTGAGAGGAGAGCGGTAACTATGTCGAAACATTCAGCATCACGCACGGGGGAGGCGAGGAATGCGTTGGACTAAACTTCTAGCCATTGTAGCGGCCGTGCTGGTGGTCGCCACAACCGGATGGGCCCAGCCGGCCAAGGTCAAAGTCGGGTTCATCTACGTCGGCCCCATCGGCGACTATGGGTGGACAAACGCGCACGATGTGGCCAGGAAGAAACTCGAGCGCGCGTTCCCGGGGCAGGTTGAGACGATGTATGTCGAGTCGGTGCCTGAGGGAAACGCGGAACCGTTCATCGACAAGCTGGTACGAGGTGGGGCGAACGTCGTCTTCACAACAAGCTTTGGATTCATGGATGGTACGCTGGCAGCCGCCAAACGCCATCCGGCTGTGATCTTCGCCCATGCCAGCGGCTTCAAGCGAAACGACAACATGGCCACGTACATGGCCGACTTCTATCAAATCTATTACCTGAACGGATTGATGGCAGGCGCACTGACGAAGACCAACAGGATCGCGTATGTTGGTGCATTCCCCATCCCCGAGGTCAAACGGCACATGGGCGCATTCGCGCTCGGGGTCCGGGCCGTCAACCCGAGAGCGACGGTTCATGTGCGCTGGCTGTTCAGCTGGTTTGACCCTGCGAAGGCGAAGGAAGCCACGGAAGCGTTACTGGCAGAGCGCGCCGACGTGTTTGCGTTCACCGAAGACTCGCCGACCGTTATTCAGGTCTCGGCGCAGAAGAATCGCGCGAGCTTTAGTCACTACTCACCGATGCAACGCTTCGCCCCCCGGCATGTGATCTCAGGACAACTTGTCCATTGGGACCGCATCTATGTCGACTTCATCGGCAAAGTGCTGAAGGGGACGTACTCCAACCAGAATCTGGAGAACGTCGATTACTGGTGGCTCCTGGCCGAGAAGGCCGTCGAGCTCGGCGGGCAGTTCGGCCAGCCGATCAACCCGGTCTTTGCCGGCCAGCTGAAGGCGGCGCGGGTCAGAACACGGGAATTCGGAACGATCTCGGTCTACGACCTCGTCAATCGCCGCCTCGCGCAGATGACCAGAAAGCCGGTCGCCTTCGATCCTTTCACAGGCCCGCTCCGCGACCGCAAGGGTGTGCTGCGGGTTCCCGCTGGACACACCATGACGATTGGAGAGCTCAACAGCATGGAGTGGGCGGCACCGGGCATCGTCGGGCAGTGGCCGAAGGAGCCAAAGTAACTACAGGGAACGCGGGAACACGGTAACGCGGTAACGCGACAACACTAAGAACCACAGCGGCGGGTGCTTAGCGGCGCCCGCCGTTTTCCTCTCGCTCGCCGCGACGGTAGCGATCTTCGGCGATACCGACGAGATCGTTGATCGCCGTCGACAATTCCTGATCACGTGTTCTGTTCAGGCGCTGTTGCAACACCTTCAGGATCTCCGAGCGGGGCCGGCGGTTGACGAACACCACAAAGCGGAAGCCGAATCTTTCTTCGTAGGCCTGGTTAAGCCTCACGAGTTCGCTCAGAACGGCGGGGTCTTCTTCAGCCCCCTGCTCGTCTGCGGACCGCATGGATGCCGGTCGCCCGCCGATCCGCGAGTGCGCGTTCAGGGCTTCAACCAGTTCATCTTCCGGAATTTCCCGCAACAGCTGCCGTGCGGCAGCAAGAGGGTTTTCATGCTC